>Ga0073899_10002390_pt1 | contig 16918 bp, 14 predicted proteins | sample KloWWTmetaKNB5Ph_FD_88975 | JGI IMG/M metagenome (GOLD analysis project Ga0073899, IMG submission 88975) | Active sludge microbial communities from Klosterneuburg, Austria, studying microevolution and ecology of nitrifiers - Klosterneuburg... | ecosystem: Engineered > WWTP > Aerobic digester >...
CACGTGCGGGTGGTGGCGTGCACGCCGTGATCGGCTAGCGTCGCGGCGGCGGCTGGCGTATGTCCTCCGACGTGCGCACCTCGCTCGTGAGCCTCGCCCTGGTGATCGCGGCGTGCGGCGGCGGCCGACGCTCGGCGTCGCCGCTCCCGTCGCCGGCGTCCGACGCGGCTCCGACCTCGAACCCGGAGCCGCCCGTGACCGCGACCGATGATCCGTACCTGTGGCTGGAGGACGTCACCGGCGACAAGCCGTTGGCGTGGGTGAAGGAGCACAACGCCCGGAGCCAGGCCGAGCTCGAGGCCGCGCCGGGCTTCGGCGCGCTGCGCGATCGGCTGCGCGCGATCTACGACTCGAAGGACCGGATCCCGTACGTCGGGGCCCGCGGCAAGTGGCTCTACAACCTGTGGCAGGACGAGGCCAACCCGCGCGGGCTGTGGCGGCGGACGACGCTGGCCGAGTTCAAGCAGCCGCAGCCGGCGTGGGAGACGGTGCTCGACCTCGACGCGCTGGCCAAGGCCGAGGGCGAGAACTGGGTGTGGAAGGGCCCGACCTGCCTGCCGCCCGACTACACGCGCTGCCTCTTGAGCCTGTCGCGCGGCGGCGCCGACGCGGTGGTGATCCGCGAGTTCGACACCGCCACCAAGCAGTTCGTCGACGGCGGGTTCGCGGTGCCCGAGGCCAAGACCGACGTCGCCTGGGTCGATCGCGACACGATCACGATCGGCACCGACTTCGGGCCGGGGTCGATGACCGACAGCGGCTACCCGCGGTTGATCAAGGCGTGGAAGCGCGGCACGCCGCTGGCCGAGGCCACGACGATCTTCGAGGGGCTGACCTCCGACGTGGCGGTGTTCGCGTACCGCGAGTGGGACCACGGCAAGACCCGCGACTGGATCGGCCGGACCCCGACGTTCTTCACGTCGATCACGTCGCTGCGCGCCGGCGACGCGCTGACCGCGATCGCCAAGCCCGACGACGCCTCGGTCGACGCCTGGGACGACCAGCTCCTGATCACGCTGCGCAGCGCGTGGACCACCGGCGACCGCACCTGGCCGGCCGGCGCGCTCCTGGCGACGCCGCTGGCCGACTTCCTCGCCGGCAAGCGCGACTTCGCGATGCTGTACGAGCCGCGGCCGAACACCTCGCTCGACAGCGTCGCCACCACCCGCACCGCGATCGTCGTGACCGAGCTCGAGGACGTCAAGAGCCGGGTCTACGTGCACCGCCACGGGCCGCGCGGCTGGACCCGGGAGGCGATGGCGGTGCCCGACGTGGGCGCGCTCGGCGTCAGCGCCTACGACGAGGACACCTCGGACGACTTCTGGTTCACCGAGACCGGCTTCACCACGCCGACCACCTTGTCGCTGGGCACGATCGGCAAGCCGGCGCGGACCCGGCTCAAGGCCAGCCCGGCGTACTTCGACGCCAAGGACCTGGTCGCGACCCAGCACTTCGCGACGTCGGCCGACGGCACCAAGGTCCCGTACTTCCAGGTCGCGCGCCGCGACCTGCCGCTCGACGGCTCGACCCCGACGGTGCTCACCGGCTACGGCGGCTTCGAGATCTCGCTCACCCCGGGCTACGACGCCACCGGCGGCGCGGCGTGGCTCGAGCGCGGCGGCGCGCTGGTCACCGCCAACATCCGCGGCGGCGGCGAGTACGGCCCGACGTGGCACCAGGCCGCGCTGACCCACGATCGCCAGCGCGCCTACGACGACTTCACGGCGGTCGCCGAGGACCTGATCGCGCGCAAGGTGACGTCGACGCCGCACCTCGGCATCGTCGGCGGCTCCAACGGCGGCCTGCTGATGGGCGTGATGCTGACCCAGCGCCCCGAGCTGTTCGGCGCGATCGTCTGCCAGGTGCCGCTGCTCGACATGCGGCGCTACCACAAGCTCCTGGCCGGCGCGTCGTGGATGGGCGAGTACGGCGACCCCGACGACCCCGCCGACTGGGCGGCGCTGGCGAAGTTCTCGCCGTACCAGCAGGTCAAGGCCGGCGTGCGCTACCCGCGCACGCTGTTCACCACCTCGACCCGCGACGATCGCGTGCACCCCGGCCACGCGCGCAAGATGGTGGCGAAGCTCGACGCGCTCGGCGTCGACCTCCTCTACTACGAGAACATCGAGGGCGGGCACGGCGGCGCCGCCGACAACGCCCAGGCCGCGTACATGGAGGCGCTGGGCTACACGTTCTTCGCCCGGCAGCTGGGCCTGAAGTAGCCCGCCGCCGCGGCGATCACGGGCAGGTCATGCCGCGGGTCGTCCCTTCGATCTGCCAGCCGACGCAGGTGCCGGTCGAGTGGACGGTCAGGCGATCGGCGCCCTGCAGCGTGAGGTCGATGCGCTGCCCGCCGCCGGTGGTGCTGGCGGTGACCGTGCCCGACACGCGCGCGCCGCCGACGCCGACCAGCTCGAGGCCGCTGTTGGTGAACGCGCACGACGGGTGCTGCGGGTCGGTGCAGTGGATGTACAGGTCCGAGCGCACCGTGACGCCGAGCAGGCTGGCGGTGAGGTCGGCGTCCCAGGTGGCCAGCCCGTCGGTGCGGCGCAGCCAGCCGTCGAACGTCTGCGTGGCCTGGCCGTCGCCCAGGCCGAACTGGGTGAACGTGTAGAGCGTGTCGTCCTGGAAGCGGTAGTCGAGCTGGTCCCAGCCGATCGGGTTGTCGACCGCGCCGCTGCCCTCGAGCCGCGTGCCGTCGGCGCGCGCGCAGCCGCCGGTGACGGTGGCGACCGAGCCGGCGATCGTGATCGTCGGGCACGGCTCCACCTCGAAGGTGTCGCCGAACTGATCGATCATGCCGGTGGCGCGGAACAGGTCGGTGCCGCCGGCCGCGTCGATCAGGCGCACCAGCTCGGCGTCGGTGCGATCGGCGAAGCGCAGCGTGGGCTGGACGTCAGTCGAGCCGCCCTCGCCGCCGCACGCGCCGAGCGCGACCAGCGACGAACAACCGAGGACCGCGCAGGCGCGAAGCATGGACATGAGGCCTCCCGACCTCCCACGATAGCAGGGCGTGTGCCGGGGCCGGGGCCGGCGCGGTTCGCGGGGTTGGGCCGCGGGGCGCCGCCGGCGTGTGTCTGGGCGTTCACGGCGGGTGGCGCGGCGGTGTCGCAGCGCTGCGCCGGCGCGCGGCGCCGTCAGCACGGGTCAGGCCGCGGGGGCTCGCCTCGGCGGCCGCCGTGCGTTGAGATGATCGCGATGCGGCGATCGAGCGCCTGGCTGGTGTCCGCGGCGGTGCACGGCGCGCTGGCGGTGGCGGTGATCGCGCTCGGGCGCGGGCCGCGGCCGGCGCCGCGGTTGGCGCCGACGCGGGTGACGCTGGCGTCGGTCGGGCCCGCGCCGGTGGCGTTGCCGCCCGCGCCGGTGGTGGTTCCGCCCCGCGGGGCCGAGGGCGGCGGTGGGCGACCGGTGGCGCGGGCCGCGTGATCCCGGGCGCGGCCGCAACCGGCCCGTCCCGTCGCGTCACCATCGCCGGTGGCGCCTGCCGCGCCGCCGCTGCCCGCCGCGGTGGCGTCGCCGCCGGCCGCCATCGCCACCGCCGCTGCCGCCGGGCCCGCCGAGCCGATGGCGGCACCGGCGGCGTCGCCCGGCGCTGGTGGGACCGGCGGTGGCGCCGGTGGCGGACGCGGCGGTGGCGTCGGCGCGGGTGACGGCGCGGGTGACGGCGCTGGCCGCGGCTGGAGCGCGGCGCTGGCCAGCGCGTCCCGGCTCGCGCGCACGCCGCGCCGCTCGCTGGCCCGGCCGGCGCGGCTGATCTGGCCGGTGCGCACCGGCGACGCGTCCCAGGGCACGCTGCTGACCGCCCGGCTGCGCGTCGACGACGACGGCTTCGTGGTGGGCGTGCGCCTGCCGGCCGCGCCGCTGCGCCGCCGCGAGCAGGACGCCGCCGCCGCGGTGTGGCGGTTCCGCTACGACCCGGCCCGCGACGACGCCGGCCGCCCGATCGCCTCGACGGTCGAGCAGGCGTTCGTGCTGCGGCGCTGAACCCGCTGTCACCGCGGCGCGGACTGAGCGTATCCTCGGCGCTGGAGGTTCCATGCGCGCGCGCTCGCTCTTGATCATGGCCGTGCTGACCGGGGTCGCGTGCGGCGGCAGCGACGACGGCGGCACGCCGCCCGATCCCAGCGTCGACACCGACGGCGACACCATCCGCGACGGCGACGAGGGCGTGGTCACCGCGGTCGACACCGACGGCGACGGCACGCCCGACTACCAGGACGCCGACGCCGACGGCGACGGCATCGACGACTACCGCGAGGCCGGCGACGCCGACCCGGCGACGCCGCCGATCGACAGCGACCGCGACGGCACGCCCGACTTCCGCGACACCGACGCCGACGGCAACGGCGTGGCCGACGGCGCCGACGGCACCGGCGACTTCGACGGCGACGGCACGCCCGACTTCCAGGATCCCGACGACGACGGCGACGGCCTGCCCGACTCGGGCGAGCTCGGCGACCCGGCCGCGCCGCGCGACACCGACGGCGACGGCCAGCCCGACTTCCACGACACCGACAGCGACGCCGACGGCCTGCCCGACGCCGGCGAGGGCCTGGTCGACAGCGACGGCGACGGCGCCCCCGACGCGATCGATCCCCGCAACGACGGCCCGCCGCCGACGGTCACGTTCACCGCCATCTCGACCACCTTCAACAGCCCGATCGGCATCGACTACCACGAGCCCACCGACTCGGTGGTGATGTCGGTGAACTACTCGGCCGGCACGCCGCTGAACTTCGAGCGGGTGCAGCTCGACGGCAGCCACGTGCCGTTCTCGGGCGTCATGGGCCTGACCGACGAGGTCAAGATCGCCACCGCGCGCTCGGGCAACGTCGGCGGCTTCATCGCCGGCGACCTGTTCGTCGGCAACGGCATCGACGGTGAGATCGTGCGCATCACCGACGACGGCGCCACGGTCATCAACCCCTGGGTCAGCCTGCCCGGCGCCGGCAACGGGCTGATGCGCGGCTCGCTCTACGTCGACCGCACCGGCGTGTTCGGTGGCGATCTCATCGCGGCGACCACGACCGGCGAGGTGTGGCGCATCACCTCGGCCGGCGTGCCCACCCGGCTGGCCGCGGTCGGCGTGCACCTCGAGGGCATGATCGTCGTGCCCCCGTACCCGGCGCGGTTCGGACCGCTGGCCGGCAAGATCATCGCCGGCGCCGAGGCGCAGGGGGTGATGTACGCCTTCGACGCCACCGGCGCGTCCACGACGTACAACCTCGGCGGCTTCGCGATCGAGGACATCGATCTGGTCATGCCCGACGAGAACTTCTTCGGCGTCAACTACGGCACCAGCCGCCTGCTCGGCGTCGGGCGCGACGACTGGCGGTCGATCGTGGGCGACGTGCTGCTCACCACCGAGACCGTCGCCGCCGGGGTCAGCGGGCTGGCGCGGATCTACTGGGACGGCGCCAACCTGTCGGCGCAGCTGTTGCCGCTGGGGCCGACCTCGGCGCCGGTCGGGCAATGGGAGCACACCACCTTCGCGGGCGCCGGCATCGTCGAGATCCCCTAGCCGCGCGGGTCACGCGGCCGCGGCCGCCTCGATCGCCGCGAGCAGCTCGGCGCGCTCGACCGGCTTGGTCAGGCAGCGCCGGCCGGGCTCGTCGACGAACGCCCGCGCCTCGTCGGTGAACACCCCGCCGGTCAGGAACGCGAACCGGCTCGCCAGCGCTGGCGCCTCGGCGATCGCCCGCCGGTACAGCTCGATCCCGGTCATCTCCGGCATCATCAGGTCGCACACGATGACGTCGAAGCGGCGCAGCGGGCCGCGCGCCAGCGCGTCGCGACCGCTGGCCGCGACCTCGACGTGGGCGCCGCCGATCAGGCGCGCCACGGCCCGGCCGACCAGCGCCTCGTCGTCGACGACCAGCACCGTCCGCGGCGGCCGCGGCGCGGGCGCGGGCGCGGGCCCGGGCGCGTCGACCACCGGCGCGGCGCACGCGGGCAGCTCGACCCGCACGGTCGTGCCGTGGCCCGGCGTCGACGCGACGTCGATCGTCCCGCCCAGCTCCTCGACGATGCCCTGGCTGATCGACAGGCCCAGGCCGGTGCCGTGGCCGGCGTCCTTGGTGGTGAAGAACGGATCGAAGATCCGGGCCAGCACGTCGGGGGGCATCCCGACGCCGGTGTCGACGATCTCGACGACCACCCGCTCGGCCGCCGCGCGGATCGCCACCCGCACCTGGTTGGCGTCGGCGGCGCCGGCCGGGATCGCCTGCGCCGCGTTGACGATCAGGTTGAGGAACACCTGGCCAAGGCGCGCCGCGCTGGCGAACACCGGCGGCACCTCGTCGAAGTCGCGCACCACCTGCGCGCGGTGCTTGAGGTGGTGGCCGGCCATCGCCAGCGACACGTCGACCAGGCCGCGCACGTCGACCGGCGCGGCCGCTGCCTGATCGTCCTTGGCCAGCGCGAGCAGCTGCTGCACCACCCCCTTGATCCGCTCGGTGCCGGCGCCGATGTCGCGCAGCATCGCCTGGGCCTCGGCGGTGGCGTCCGGCGGCAGCCGGGGCGCGAGCCCGGCCAGCGCGTCGCCGAGCAGCTCGGCGTTGCCGGCGATGAAGGTCAGCGGGTTGTTGATCTCGTGGGCGGTGCCCGCCGCCAGCGTGCCCAGCGCGGCCATCCGATCGGCGCGCACCAGGCGCTGGTGGGTCACGGCCAGCTCGGCGCGCGCGCGATCGAGCGAGGCCTCCTTGGCCTCGAGCGCCACCCGCTTGGCCTCGAGCCGCTCGGTCAGCCCCGCGCGCACCGCCGCGCCGCGCAGGGTCTCGAACTGCGTCGCGACCGCGGCGAACACCAGGAAGCCGTACTCGAACAGGTGGATCGAGCGGAGGCCGGCGGCCAGCAGCGTGTCGTGCGCCCCGAGCGCCATGAACGTCAGCACCGGGAGCCGCAGCCAGCGCCGCATGCCGCGCAGCTCGACCGGCAGCGCGCGCACCGCGCGGTACAGGTGCCGGCCGGTCCACGCGATCACCAGCGCCAGCGCGATCAGCCCCGGCCCGGCGCGCCCGACCCAGAAGCGATGCCCGAAGGCGTCGTGGCGGAGCTGCGGCGGACCGACCACGAACCATGGCGTCGCCACCGTCGCGAGCGCCAGCAGCGCGGTGACCACGCCCAGCCGGAACGCCGTCCGCGAGCGCGGTCGCTCGGTCAGCGTCTCGACCGCGGCCACGCCGAGCGGCATCAAGAACATCGGTACCGCGTACAGGCCGCGCGACAGCGCCAGCCCGTGATCCGGCGAATCGGTCGATAGGTGCGCGATCCGCAGCACCCCGAAGGCGATGCCGCTGGCGCTGATCAACACCCACGGCAGGTGCGAGCGGCTGCCGTCGAGGCGCCAGACCATCAGGTGGCGGAGCAGGAGCATCGCGAGCCCGCCGACGACCAGCAAGGTCGCGACGTTCTCGGGGTGGGATGCCAGCACCGCCGCCTAGTATTGGTCGTCGGCGCCAGCCCGCCAGTGGGCTAAACGTCGCGCCCACATCGACGGACACGTACGCCCGTCGCCTTGCCTCCCAGGCGACCGCGGGGCTACCGTTGCGCTGGGGATGCGGCTGCGCCGAAAGATCACGGTCGCGTTCTTCCTGGTCAGCGCCCTGGTCAGCCTGCTGCTGGCCGTCTTCCTGTACCGCTTCGTCGAGCGCCAGCTCCGCACCGAGCTGCGCAGCCGGCTGCGCAACATCGCCACGCTGGGCGCCCGCACGATCGACGCCGACGCCTACGGTCGGCTGCGGGCCCAGGTCGACGAGCTGTCGGGCGAGCAGGTCCGGGCGATCGAGCGGCAGCCCCGCGGCGACTACCAGCGCCTGTCCGATCAGCTCAACGCGATCCGCGCCGCCGAGCCCGGCCTGATCCGCTACGTCTACGTGCTGGTGCCGACCGACGACCCCGATCACCCGCGGTTCGTCGTCGACGCCGACGTGCTGGCCGGCGCGCCCGACGATCCCGAGCTGTCGCACTTCGCCCAGCCCTACGACGTCGCCGACGTGCCGCTGCTCAAGCGGGCGCTGGCCGACTGCACCCCGGAGATGGAGACGTCGTTCGTCTACGACCCGGAGTTCAAGGTGCACTCGGTGTCGGCCTACGTGCCGCTGCCGGGCCCGCGCGACGGGAGCGGCCGCTGCGCCGGCGTCATCGGCGTGGACATCGTCGACACCGACATGCGCGCGGCGCTGGGCCGGGCCGGGTCGCTGGCGATCAAGGTGTCGCTGGCGGTGATCGCGCTGGCGCTGGTGGTGTCGATCATCATGGGCACGATGCTGACCCGCTCGGTGATCGCGCTGTCGCAGGCGGTCAAGCGGTTCGCCGAGAAGGACTTCGCGGTGCGCACCCACGTCGCGTCGAAGGACGAGATCGGCCAGCTCGGCAGGAGCTTCAACGCGATGGCCGAGACCATCCAGAGCCACAGCGACAACCTCGAGGCCCTGGTCCGCGATCGCACCAGCGAGCTCGAGGCCGAGAAGCAGACCTCGGACCGGCTGCTGCTCAACGTGCTGCCGGCGCCGATCGCGACCCGGCTCAAGCAAGGCGAGGGCGTCATCGTCGACCGCTTCGAGGCGGTGACCGTGCTGTTCGCCGACATCGTCGGCTTCACCGCGCTGTCGGCGCGCACCTCGCCCGAGGCGCTGGTGGCGATGCTCGACGAGCTGTTCACCCGGTTCGACGCGCTGGCCGACCGCCACGGCCTCGAGAAGATCAAGACCATCGGCGACGCCTACATGGTGGTGGCCGGCGTGCCCGAGAAGACCGACGATCACGCGGTGCGGATGGCGCGGATGGGCCTCGACATGCTGGCGACGCTGGCCGACTACGCCACCACCAACGGCGTCGAGCTGACGATCCGCATCGGCATCCACTCGGGCCCGGTGGTGGCCGGCGTGATCGGTCGCAACAAGTTCATCTACGACCTGTGGGGCGACACGGTGAACACCGCCAGCCGGATGGAGTCGCACGGCCTGCCCAGCCGGGTCCACGTGTCGGAGGCGACGGTGGCGGCGCTGGCCGGCCGGTTCGAGGTCGAGGCCCGTGGCGAGATCGAGGTGAAGGGCAAGGGGCTGATGGCGACCTACTTCCTGGTGCGCGAGCCGGAGCGCGTCGCCGAGGTGGCGCCGCCGCCGCAGCGCGACGGCCCCGGCGACGGCCTGGCCCCGACGATCGCGCGCGCCACCACCGCGACCGGCGCCGCGCCGCTGACGACGTGGACGGTGACGCTGCCGCGCTCGGCGGCGGTGGTCGCGTCGTTCACCCGCGAGGGCCTCGGCCACAAGCTCAAGAAGATCGTCAAGAAGGAGCTGCAGACCGGGGACAAGGCGTTCGACGACGCGGTGTTCATCGCGACCGACACGCCCGAGGCGACCGCGGCGCTGCTCGCGACGCCCGGGGTGCGGGCCGCGGTGGCGGCGATCGTCGCCGCGGGCGGCGCCATCGCGATCGACGCCCGGCGGATCACGATCGAGGTCGCCGGCCCGGGCAGCGACGAGCTCGAGGCCCACGTCGGGACCGTGACCCGCGCGCTGGTCGCGGCGTGAGCGCCGCCGCGGCGGCGCTGGTGGATCGGCGGCGCGACCGCGTGCTAGCGTCGCGTCGACGATGACCGAGCCCGAGCAGAAGCTGCAAGCGGCCTTCCGTGAAGCCCTCGACCTGGGCGCCGACGTCGACGTGGCGACGCTGACCTACCGCGGCATCGCGCAGTGGGACTCGGTCGCGCACATGCAGCTGGTGTCCACGATCGAGACCGCGTTCGACCTGATGCTCGACACCGACGACGTGATCGGCATGTCGAGCTACGACAAGGCCAAGGAGATCGTGCGCAAGTACGGCGTGGCGCTGTGATCGGCTGGCCGGCGGGGACGCGGCTGCTCGCGGGCAAGACCGCGTTCGTCACCGGGGCCAGCCGCGGCATCGGGCTGGAGGTCGCGACCACGCTGGCCGCGCTGGGCGCCGACGTCGCGCTCGGTGGTGTCCGGGATCCGGACGGCCTGGCCCGGACCGCGGCCGACCTCGCGGCCCGCCACGGCGTGCGCACGCTGGCGCTGCCCGGCGACGTCGCCGACCCGGCGGCGGTCAAGGCCTGCTACCAGGCGATCTTCAAGGCGTGGAAGCAGCTCGACGTGCTGGTCAACAACGCCGGCGTCCTCGAGGGCGCGCTGATCGGGATGATCAGCGACGAGCTGATCGACCGCGTGCTCGGGACCAACACCCGGGGCGCGATCCATCACCTGCAGGGCGCGGCCCGGCTGATGGCCCGCGCCAAGCGCGGCGCGATCATCAACGTCAGCTCGATCATCGGCGTGCGCGGCGACGAGGGCCAGGCGGTCTACGCGGCGAGCAAGGCCGCGGTGATCGGCCTGACCCTGGCCGCGGCCAAGGAGCTGGCGCCCCAGGGCATCCGCGTGAACGCGGTGGCGCCGGGCTACATCGAGACCGACATGATCAAGGGCCTCGCGCCCGAGGTCCACGCGCGGCGGCTGGCCCAGATCGGCCTCGGCCGCGTCGGCACCGCGACCGACGTCGCCAACCTGATCGCGTTCCTGGCCTCGGACCTGGCGGCGTACGTGACCGGGCAGGTGATCGGCGTCGACGGAGGCATGCGCCTCTGATGCTCGGGGCCGGCCGCGCCGACGCGATCGCGCTGATCGACGCCGCCACCGCGACCCGGGTGAGCTACGGCGAGCTGCGCGCGCGGGTCGACGCCGCGGCGACCGCGTTGGCGGCCCGCGCCGGCGGCGGGATCGCGTTCCTGTGCTGCCAGAACGACGTCGCCACCGTCGTCGACTACCTGGCCGCGCTCACCGCCGGCGTGCCGGTGGTGCTGCTCGACGCGCGCCTCGCCGCCGCCGCGCTCGACGCGCTGGTCGCGCGTTACCAGCCCGCGGTGGTGCTGGGGCGCGCGGTCGCGCTGCCGCCGCCGACGCCGCGACCGGCGCCGCACCCCGCGCTGGCGCTCTTGCTGTCGACCTCGGGCTCGACCGGCAGCCCGCGGCTGGTGCGGCTGAGCCGGGCCGCGGTCGAGGCCAACGCCCGCGCGATCGCCGCGGCGCTGGCGCTGGGTCCGGGCGAGGTCGCGCCGACCAGCCTGCCGCTGCACTACTCGTACGGCCTGTCGGTGGTCAACAGCCACCTCGTCGTCGGCGCGACGCTGCTGCTGACCGACGCCGGGCTGGTCAGCGACGAGTTCTGGCGCGCGTGCCGCGAGCACGGCGCGACGTCGCTGGCCGGGGTCCCGTACTCGTACCAGATGCTGCGGCGCCTCGACCTCGGCAAGCTGGCGCCGCCCAGCCTGCGCACGCTGACCCAGGCCGGCGGGCGGCTCGACCCCGCGCTGGTGCGGCATTTCCACGGCGTCGCGGCGGCGCGCGGCGGGCGGCTGTTCGTGATGTACGGCCAGACCGAGGCCACCGCGCGGATCAGCGTGCTGTCGCCGGACGAGCTGCCCGCGCACGCCGGCTCGGTCGGCCGCGCGCTGCCCGGCGGCGCGCTCGCGATCGATCCCGACGGCGAGGTGATCTACCGCGGGCCCAACGTGATGATGGGCTACGCCGAGGACCGCGCCGACCTGGCGCGCGGCGACGAGCTGGGCGGCGTGCTGCGCACCGGCGATCTCGGGCGGCTCGACGCCGACGGCCGGCTGTGGATCACCGGGCGGGTCAAGCGCATCGCCAAGGTGTTCGGGCTGCGGGTCAACCTCGACGAGCTCGAGGCGTGGCTGCGCGGCCAGCCCGACGCGCCGGTGGTGGCGGCGATCGCTGGCGACGACAAGCTGCGGGTGTTCGTCGAGGGCGGCGCGCCCGACGCGCTGGCCGCGATCAAGCGCGCGCTGGCCAGCCACACCGGCGCCCACGTCACCGGCTTCGAGGTGGTCGGCGTCGCCGCGCTGCCGCGGCTGGCCAGCGGCAAGATCGACTACGCCCAGCTCGAGGCGACGTCGGCGCGGTGAGCGGGCCGCGCCGGGCGCGGTCGTCACCGGCGACCCGGCGGCGTCAGGCGTCGGCGTCGATCGCGGTGGCGACGTCGGTGAGCACCGGCGCGATGGCCGCCAGCGGGCGCGCGAACAGCTCGAGCTGATCGGGATCGGCGAACACCGCCGCGAAGTCGGCCGGCGCGAACGCCCGGGTCAGGCGCGCGGCGAAGGTGTCGCGCAGCACGCGCAGGTAGTGCTCGACGTCGTAGTCGCGGCGGGGATCGAGCGCGGCGCGATCGAGGTCGACCAGCGCGCCGCCGCCGCCGCGGGTGCGGTAGCAGCGGATCCGCTCGCCGACCCGCCAGGTGGTGCGCCCCGCGGCCAACAGCGCCTCGTACGCCAGCTCGCGCCGCTCGCCGCGGCCGGCCTGGTAGTCGTCGGGGCTCCGGCTCAGCCGCACCAGCGACGACACGTCGAACGGCGACGCCCGCAGGCCCCGCACCGCGTCGACGCTGGCCAGGTACGCCGCGCGCACGCCGGGCACGTCGCCGACCAGCAGCCGGGCGATCGCCGCGCGCAGGAACGCCTCGCCGAACGGCTCGGCGCGGCTCGAGCGGAACGCCACGCCGCGCAGCGTGAGCGCGCCGTCGTCGCCGAGCAGCGCGTAGTTCTCGGGCTCGTGCGACAGCATCGCGGCGTAGCGGCCCTCGAACTCCAGCCGGACGCGCGGCGGCAGCAGCGCCGCGACCTCGGCCACCGCGCGGCGCTCGTCGGCCTCGGCCCAGTGGGCCGGCACCGCGCCGTAGACCCCGTCGGTGTCGGCCTCGAGCAGCCGCACGCCGCGCGCGGCGAGCTCGCGGCAGATCAGCGCCAGCGTCGCGCGCCCGTGCCGCGTCACCTGGTTGGCCGCGTGGACGTCGGCGAAGCGGGTCAGGCCGCCGGCGGCGAGGTAGCCGTAGGCCGAGTTGATGACCAGCTTCATCGCCGCCGACATCGCCTCGTGCTCGGCGCGCGCGCGCGAGCCAGGTGGGGCCGCCTTGCCGCGATCCTTGGCGTCGAGCCGGCGATCGACCAGGCGATCGACCAGCGCCAGCAGCGCGCCCAGGTGATCGCGGGCCGGGCCGATCCGGTGCTGGCGCATCAGCGACGGGTACAGGCTGGCGACGTCGGCCTTGATCACGCGGTGCGCGACGCCGGTGGCGAACAGGTGCAGCGCGGCGCCGCTGTGCGGCGTGCCGTCGCCGGCGGCGTGGGTCGGCAGCGCGGCGCCCGAGCGCAGGTACGCCCGCACCAGCAGCGGATCGATCACGCCGGTGGCGGCGCCGGCGTCGGCGACCCGCTCGTAGCGCCGCGGCACCAGCCGGGCCAGCGCGAACGCGGCACCGCCGAGCAGCCGGGCCAGGCCGGCGACCTCCTCGACGTCGGCCGCCGCGTAGCGCCGCACCCGCGCCGGGTCGCGCAGGTAGGTGGCGTAGATCGCGTCGCCGCGGATCAGCTCGCGATCGTCGGCGGCCAGGCCGAGGTGGCGGGCCACCGCCTTGAGCCCGTGGCCCGGCAGCTCGCGGGTCGCGAAGTCGTGGCGCAGGGTCGCGTCCATCGTGTCGATCAGCTCGCGGCCCGGCGCCAGGTAGCGCACGGTGCGGCCGCCGAGCGCGGCGCCGCGCTGCGCGCCGCGGGTGCGCAGGCCCGGGCCGCCGGTGCGGCCCAGCGTCAACGGCACGCCCAGCCGGCGCGCGCGCTCGACCAGGAACGGCAGATCGAAGCCGTGCAGGTTGTGGTTCTCGATCACGTCGGGATCGGCGTCGGCGATCGTGGCCACCAGCCGCGCGATCAGCGCCGCCTCGCCGGCGTCGTCGTCGGCCTCGGCCTCGAGCGTGCGGGTCGCGCCGTCGGGCGTGCGCACCGCGATCAGGAAGATCCGATCGCGCGCGGCGTCGAGGCCGGTGGTCTCGAGGTCGAGCTGCAGGCGCGCGAGCTGATCGAAGCCGAGGTCGCGGAAGTAGGTGCGGCCGCTGGCCACCAGGTACTGCTCGTCGGGCGGCAACGCCAGCGCCGCGTCCTCGCCGAGGTCGCGCAGGTGGCTGACGGTCCGGCCCAGGCGCCGGCTGGCGCCGCGCAGGACCGCCGAGGTCAGCGCGCCGAGATCGGCGGCGCGCACCAGGTAGCGCAGCGCGCCGGGCCCGGCCAGCTCGCGGTAGGTCACCTCGGCGCGGTGATCGCCCTCGCGCCCGAGCCGCGGGCCCAGCGGCTCGAGGTCGTCGAGCCGGTCGAGCACCAGCCATGGCCGGAACCGCACGTCGTCGCGGACCAGCCGGCCGTCGACGCGGCGCCAGACCTGGGCCCGGCCGTCGGGCTCGGCCCACACCGACACGATCGCCGGCGTCGGGTCCCAGCCCTCGAGCCAGTCGTCTTCGATCGTGCGCGCCACGGCCCGACATTGCAGCACGCCGATCGGGCGGTGAATACCGGCGGGGGATCGCCCGTCACAATCGACACCGCCCGTGGCGCGCGCGCCACATCGTGGCAACCGAGTCGACAGCCGCGCCGGCCGCGCCGGCGTCATGTCGCGGCGTTGGCCCGCGTCGACGCTGGTACATGCCTTGCTGCGCTCGGCCGCATGCCGTCCATCAAGCCGCCGCTCATCCTCATCTGCGTGACCGTGCTCACGTCTGGCGCCGCCGCCGAGAAGCTGACCGGCCAGGTGCTCGATCGCACCTCCGGGCAGCCGATCGAGGGCGCGGTGGTCAACATCGCCAACAGCGCCGGCGCGTCGCTCACGACCTCGACCGCCGCCGACGGCAGCTACGGCTTCGACGTCGCGCCGGGCCGCTACCAGGTGACGTTCCTGTACGGCCACGCCCGCAAGGCCGCGACCGTGCTCGTCACCGACGGCGCGCCCAGCCACCTCACCGGGCGCCTCGACGGCGACGTCGGCGAGGTGATCATCCTCGACGAGGAGCACCGCCCGGCGGTCGCGCCCGAGCCGATCCGCAGCATCTCGGACATCCGCACGCCGCCCTACAGCGACCGCGCGATCCTCCAGGACGCGTGGACCCGGGCGTGGCTGCTGCTCGACGTCGACGAGCGCGGCGCGGTGACCCGCCTGAAGTTCCTCAAGCGGCCCGGCTTCGACCTCGAGCCCCACGCGATCGCCGAGGGCTTCAAGCTGAAGTTCCGGCCCGCGCGCGACGATCAGGGCCGCGCCGTCTCGACCTACGTGCTGTGGCCGATCGAGTGGCCGGCCCAGAGCTGGCTGCGCTACGCGCAAGGCCAGACGACGCGCATGCCCGAGCTGAAGCTCAACGGCTACAACAAGGCCGCCTACGTGCCGTGCGCCGGCAGCGGGCCGTGGGCGATGGACTCGATCTACAAGGGCTACCGCGACTGCACGCGCCCCGACCTCAACGCCGCCAAGCGCGAGTCGTGGATCGTCCCGGTGCGCTGATCCTCACCGCGCGAAGGTCAGGCCGCCGACGAAGAACACGCCGAGGTCGCGGGTGTCGAGCGGCGCGCCGGGGCACCCCTCGACGCACAGCGACGCGATCGTCGTGCGCGACGGCGCGTCGGCGTAGAGGAAGCGGGCCTGGTAGAAGACGCCGATCATCCGCGGCCGCTCGCCGCCGAACTTGATGCGGTACTCGGCGCCGATGCCGAACGCGACGTCGCTGCGATCGACGTGCGTCCCGCCGGGCCAGCGCGCGCGCTCGAGGCCGAGGCCGCCCTCGAGCCAGACCACGCCGCCGGCCCAGACCTTGGCCGACAGCTGCTTGCCGAAATCGATCGCGTCGTAGCGCAGGGCCGCGCCGACGCGGTGGAGCGTGCCGTCGCGCAGGTCGTCGCCGCCGAGCCCGAGCCCGTCGTACTCGCCGAACGCCATCCAGTCGCCCCAGCGGTGGCCGGCCTGCACCGCGACGCCAGCGGCGCCGTCGTGGACGCCGCCGACGCCGTACTGGCCGAGCATCACGGCGACGGTCATCTGCAGGCCGAGCGGGCGCGGCGTCGGCGGCGGGCACCCGTCCTCGCCGCAGCGGTCGTACAGGTCGGGGGGCGGGGGATGGGCCAGGGCGGCGCTGGCGGTCGCGAGCGAGCCCAGGGCGATGACACACGCGGTCAGGCGAACCATGGCGGCTGGTACGCACGAGCGGGGCCGGCGATCCAATCATCCATCCAAGGACCCCGCGGGTCCCGGGGTCGCGGCGCGGTCAGCCGTCCGGCAGCATCGCCGCCACGTCGAGCAGCGGCGCCAGGTCGGCGAGCGAGCGGTCCGGATGCAGCAGCCCGGGCAGCGCGGTCACCGGCGCGCCGTCCCTGGTCACGAACCGATCGGCAACCGCTCGCCCGCCAGCAGGCACGCCACCGTGTCGCCGGTCCACGCGTACAGCCCGTACTCGCGCTCGAGGCCGACCTCGAGGCGATCGCGCCGCACGCGATGAGCTATCGCGCCTCCCCCCTCGCGGTGGCGGCGCCAGTTGTTGCGCACGTCGACCAGCGCGTGGCGCGGCCGGCAACTCCACAGCGCGCTCGGCGCTGGCGGTCTCCCCGGCGGGATCGCCGACCCGCGCGGCGATCGCCGGTCGATCTGCGCCGCTGAATTCTCCTCGGCGCTTGACGTCGGGCTCGTCTGTGTTATATTCGCCCAATCAAAATGGCGGCGAAGCGGGCGCGACAGCTGGGGTTGCCAAGGACCGAGGGGGCGCCACACCGCGCGAGCAATCCGACCGGCCACGGTGGCAAGCGCGTCGGCGCCGGGCGCAAGCGCACGCTGCCCGGCCCGGCGCGCGGCAAGCACCGCGCGCGGCCGTTCCACGATCGCCGCCTGCCGGTGCACGTCGTCCTGCGCGTCACGCGGCAGGTCGGCCGGCTGCGTCGGCCGCAGGCGTACGCGGCGGTGCGGGCGGCGATGATCGCGCTGGTCGGGCGCGCCGACTTCCGCGTCGTCCACCTGTCGATCCAGCGCCACCACATCCACCTGCTCTGCGAGGCCGACGACCGCCGCGCGCTGGCCAACGG
>Ga0073899_10002391_pt1 | contig 16917 bp, 16 predicted proteins | sample KloWWTmetaKNB5Ph_FD_88975 | JGI IMG/M metagenome (GOLD analysis project Ga0073899, IMG submission 88975) | Active sludge microbial communities from Klosterneuburg, Austria, studying microevolution and ecology of nitrifiers - Klosterneuburg... | ecosystem: Engineered > WWTP > Aerobic digester >...
TGGAGCTTAGATTGCTACGCTATTTCGTTGCGGTCGCAGAAGAGCTGCATCTCGCCCGCGCGGCCGAACGCCTCGGCATCGAGCAATCTCCCGTATCACGCGCAATGCGCGACCTCGAACGCCTGCTGGGCGTGTCATTGTTCGACCGCAGTGCCCGGCAGACGCGCCTGACTTGGGCCGGCGAGGTGCTGCTGGGCGAAGCTCGGCGCGTGCTGGCCACCGTGGACCAAGCGGTTCAAGCTACCAAGGCCGCAGCGCAGGGCTACCAGAGCAATTTGCGCATCGCCATCTGCGACAGCCTTGACCAGCCACGCATCGCCTCGCTGCTGGCGCGCAGTCGTGAGGAAGAGCCCGAATTGGGGATTCGGGTCTTTGAGCTGCCGTTCTCGCGGCAGCTCAAGGGCCTGCACGACGATCTGCTGGATATTGGATTCGCGCTGTCGGATGCGGTCAACGGAGGGTTGATCGCCGAGCCTGCTTGGAGCGATCCGCTATCGGTGATCGTGCCAACACGCCATCCGCTGCTCGCGCATGCCCAGGTCAAGTTGGAAGACGCCTTGAAGTTTCCGCTGGTGCTGTGCCACCCGGATTCGGCGTCGGGCTGCCATGACCAGATTCAGGCACTGCTCGACGGCGCGGCCATCACGCCCAAGGTGGCCGACCACGTGACGAGCCTTAGCGTGATGCTGACGCTGGTGGGAGCCGGATATGGCATCTGCTTTGCCATGGGCGCCCAGGTGCAGACGTGGCAGCGGCCGGACATGGCGATGCGCCCGCTGGCGAGTATCAGGGCCACGCTGACCACCTATCTGCTGCGCCGTCAGAGTGAGCCCTCGGAACCGATGAAGCGGCTCATGCAGCGTGCTCGGGAGTTGTTCCGACTGCAAGACAATGAGCACGCACCCTGACCCGCATCGGGTTTGGGTACATTGGCTGTTGGCAGCCGTCTCCGGTTTGCGGTGGACGTACCCAGACCGCCACGTTGACCGACTTGGGTTTCTAAGTCCAGAATAGAGGCTTCCTTGGCAGGTCGATCCCAAGAAGTTTTTTATAGATCAACCTGTTAGGTGGTGGGTGGTGTTCCCTTCACCCGCTCCACCGTCCTGCTGAGGCGAAGGCGGCGACGGCAGGCCGGCGCCGCAGCGTCTGCAGTAGAGCGCATCGTCGGCATGGTCGCCGGCGCCGCAGATCACGCAGTGCAGCGCGGCGCGCCACGCCGACACGACGAATGCGCTGCGCCGCTGCCAGGCCATCTCGGCCGTCACGATGCCGGTCGGCACGGCGAGCGTGCCCCAGCCGGCGAGCATCATCACCGACGCGATCAATCGCCCGAGGTCCGTCTTCGGCGTGATGTCGCCGAAGCCCACCGTCGTCATCGTCGTGATCGCCCAGTAGACGGCGACGGGGATGCTGGTGTAGCCGTTGTCGGGCCCTTCGACCACGTACATCAGCGTGCCCGCGACGAGCACGACGATCAGCACGAACCCGATGAAGACGGAGATCTTGCGCCGGCTCGCGTGCACCGCGCGCGTCAGCGCGCGGTACTCGGCCGAGTATTGCGACAGCTTGAAGATGCGGAACACGCGCATCAGCCGCAGCAGCCGCACGTCGACCAGCACGACGAGCTCGGGCGCGAAGAAGGCGAGCCAGGTCGGCAGCAGCGCGAGCAGGTCGATCACGCCGTAGAAGCTCGTCGCGTAGCGCAATGGTCGCTGCACGCAGGCCAGCCGCCCGAGGTATTCGATCGTGAACGTGATCGTGAACGCCCATTCGAGCACGTCGAACCACAAACCCCAGCGCTGCTTGAGCGTCTGCACGCTGTCGAGGGTGACGATGCCGACGCTGGCGACGATGACGGCGATGAGGGCCAGGTCGAAGTTGCGCCCGGCGCGCGTGTCGGACTCGAAGATGACGCGGAACAGCCGCTCGCGCCAGCCGCCGGCCGGCCGGCCGAAGCGCTGCGCGTCGGACGCCGGGCTGGCGGCTTGCTGCAGCGGCAGGGCAGTCATGTTGCCGATGGTAGTGGAAGCCCCATTGGGCTATAAACAGTGCGCCATTCGTGCAGGCAGCGACAGGGTGGGCGATGGGAGACAAGACGATCCGCGTGCTGTGTGTGGGCGTCGATGCGCCGCAAGCTTCCGGCGAGCCCTGGGGGCCTTTCGCCTATGAAGGCGTGGCCGACCTGCAGCAGCTCGCCGCGCATGCCGGAGGCGCCGGCGCCGTGCTGGTCGGCGCCGATGCGTTGACGTCGCGGCCGGAGCCCGCGTCGTGGGCCCAGGCGGCGGGCGATTGCGCCTGGCTCGTCGTCGCCGCCGACCCCGCGCCCGAACTCGTGCTGCGTTGTCTGCGGCTCGGCGCCCAGGACGTGGTCGCGCCCGACGAGCTCGCGCTGCCCGGCTGGCCGCGCCGGCTGCGCGCCGCCATCGAGCGCCGCAGCCGCGAGCGCGAAGTGAACCATGCGCATGCGACCGATCTCGCGACCGGCCTGCCCAACCGGCGCCAGCTCGTCGAGCACACGGCGCAGCTGCTCGCGTTGCGCGAGCGCGAATCGGCGCCCCTGCCAGTGAGCCTGGTGGTGCTGCGCCTCGACGGACTGGGTGCCGTCGAGGCCGCGCACGGCGCCGAGTCGGCGCAGGTGGTGCGGCGCAAGCTGGCGGTGCGGCTGCGCGCGAGCGTGCGCGCGAGCGACGTCGTGGCGTCGCTCGGCGCCGATGCCTTCGCGTTGCTGCTGCCTTCGGCCGAGTCGCCCGAAGGCGCCGAGTTCGTCGTCGGCAAGCTGCGCCGCGCGATGCGCGAGCCCGTGGCGGTGGCGGGCAGCGCCGTCGGCGTGGTGGCGCACTTGGGCCTGGCGCAGCATCCGCGCGACGGCGAAGATGCCCAAGCGCTGCTGCGCCGCGCCGCGGCGGCCGCGCTGGCCGCGGCGGCCGACGCCGGCCGCAGCGCGGCCAACGACTGACGAACGACGGCGCCGCGCCCGCCGCGTGCCGCGAGCGCCCTCCTCCGGAACTACTTGTTCAAGTCGCCGAGGCAGAGGTACTTGACCTCGACGTAGTCGTCGATGCCATGGTGCGAGCCCTCGCGCCCGAGCCCCGACTGCTTGACGCCGCCGAACGGCACTTCGGCCGTCGAGATGACGCCCGTGTTGACACCGACCATGCCGTACTCGAGCGCCTCGCCGACGCGGAAGATGCGCCCCACGTCGCGGCTGTAGAAGTAGCTCGCGAGGCCGAACTCGGTGGCGTTGGCCAGCGCGATCGCCTCGTCTTCAGTCTCGAAGCGGAACACGGGGGCGAGGGGGCCGAAGGTTTCCTCGCGCGCGCACAGCATCGCGCTCGTCGCATCGGCCAGCACGGTCGGCTCGTAGAAGCGCTCGCCCAGCCGCTTGCCGCCGGCCAGCAGCTTCGCGCCCTTGGCCGTGGCGTCGGCGACGTGGCGTTCGATCTTGGCCATCGACGCGTCGTCGATCAGCGGCCCGAGCACGACGCCCTCGTCGAAGCCGTTGCCGACCTTCATCTCGCGCACCTTCGCGGCGAGCTTGTCGATGAAGACGTCGTAGACGCTCTGCTGCACGTAGAGCCGGTTGGTGCAGACGCAGGTCTGTCCCGCGTTGCGGTATTTGCTGACCAGCGCGCCTTCGACGGCGGAGTCGATGTCGGCGTCGTCGAACACGATGAAGGGCGCGTTGCCGCCGAGTTCGAGCGAGAGCTTCTTGATCGTCGGCGCGCTCTGCGCCATCAGGATGCGGCCGATCTCCGTCGAGCCGGTGAACGACAAGTGGCGCACGATTTCGCTCGCGCACAGCGCCTTGCCGACCTTGATCGAGTTGTCGCCGTCGGCGGTGACGACGTTGAGCACGCCGGCGGGCATTCCGGCGCGTTGCGCCAGCTCTGCAACGGCCAGCGCCGACAGCGGCGTCTGCTCGGCCGGCTTGATGACGACGGTGCAGCCCGCGGCGAGCGCCGGCGCGACCTTGCGCGTGATCATCGCGATCGGAAAGTTCCACGGCGTGATCGCCGCGCAGACGCCGATCGGCTGCTTGATGACGAGGTAGCGCTTGCTGGCGTCGGTGCTCGGGATCGTCTCGCCGTAGAGACGCCGCGCCTCTTCGGCGAACCACTCGATAAAGCTTGCTCCGTAGGCCACTTCGCCCTTGGCCTCGCGCAACGGCTTGCCCTGCTCGGCGGTCATGATGCGAGCCAGGTCGTCGGCGTGCTGATGCAGCAGCTGGAACCACTTCATCAGCACGGCGGCGCGCTCCTTGGCGGGCTTGCTGCGCCACGCCGGCCAGGCGGCATGCGCCGCGGCGATCGCGGCCTTGGTCTCGGCCGCGCCGAGGTTGGCGACGTCGGCCAGCTTGAAGCCCGTCGCCGGGTCGCGCACGTCGAAACGCGCGGCGCCGGGCAGCCACTCGCCGTTGATCAGCGCGTGCGTCTTCAGGAGGCTCGCATCGTTCAGTGCGGGCAGCGGCGTCGTCTTCATGTCCATGCAAAGGTCTCCAGCGGGGCGTCGATGATAACCCTCCACCTATAATGAATCCTTTCAAAATCAAGCAGTTACGGGGTGCGATCGGCCTCGCGACGGCGCTCGACAGCACGGCATGAAAGCCTCGGACATCCGCAAACAATTCCTCGATTTCTTCGCCGCCAAGGGCCATGCCGTCGTCGCGTCGAGTCCCGTCGTGCCGGGCGACGATCCGACGCTGCTGTTCACCAACGCCGGGATGAACCAGTTCAAGGATGTCTTCCTCGGCTTCGACAAGCGGCCCTACAACCGCGCCGCGACGGCGCAGAAGTGCATCCGCGCCGGCGGCAAGCACAACGATCTCGAGAACGTCGGCTACACGGCGCGCCATCACACCTTCTTCGAGATGCTGGGCAACTTCAGCTTCGGCGACTACTTCAAGAAGGACGCCATCGTCTACGCCTGGGAGCTGCTGACCACGGTCTACCGGCTGCCCAAGGACAAGCTCTGGGTCACGGTCTACGCCGAGGACGACGAGGCCTACGACATCTGGCACAAGGAGGTCGGCGTGCCGACGGAGCGCATCGTGCGCATCGGCGACAACAAGGGCGCGCGCTACGCGTCCGACAACTTCTGGATGATGGGCGACACCGGCCCCTGCGGGCCGTGCACCGAGATCTTCTACGACCACGGCTCCGACATCGCGGGCGGGCCGCCCGGCTCGCCCGACGAGGACGGAGACCGCTACATCGAGATCTGGAACAACGTGTTCATGCAGTTCAACCGCGACGACGCGGGCGTGATGCACAAGCTGCCCAAGCCGAGCGTCGACACCGGCATGGGGCTCGAACGCCTGGCCGCGGTGCTGCAGGGCGTGCACAGCAACTACGAGATCGACCTGTTCGTCAACCTGCTCGCGGCCGCGAAGCGCGCCGTCGATGCGGGCGGCGCCGGGGACTGCGACCAGGACAGCCCGTCGCTCAAGGTCATCGCCGACCACATCCGCGCCTGCGCCTTCACCGTGGCCGACGGCGTGATCCCCGGCAACGAGGGCCGCGGCTACGTGCTGCGCCGCATTGCGCGGCGCGCGATCCGTCACGGCTACAAGCTCGGCGCGAGGAAACCGTTCTTCCACACGCTGGTCGCGCCGCTGGCCGACGAGATGGGCGACGCCTATCCCGAGCTGCGGCGCGAGAAGCTGCGCATCACCGAAGTGCTGCAGCAGGAGGAGGAGCGCTTCTTCCAGACCATCGCCAACGGGATGGAGATTCTCGAAGCCGCTCTGGCCGGCGGCACGCAGCAGATCGACGGCGAGACGGCCTTCAAGCTGCACGACACCTACGGTTTCCCGCTCGACCTGACGGCCGACGTCTGCCGCGAGCGCGGCGTCACGGTCGACTCCGCAGGCTTCGACGCGGCGATGAACCGCCAGCGCGAGCAGGCGCGCGCCGCCGGCAAATTCAGGATGGCGCAGGGCCTCGAGTACGACGGCGCGCCGACCGCGTTCCACGGCTACGAGCACCTGGTGTGCGAGCACAGCAAGGTGACGGCGCTCTACGTCGACGGCACGCCCGTCGCGCGCGCGCGCGCCGGCGACGATGTCGTCGTCGTGCTCGATCACACACCGTTCTACGCCGAGAGCGGCGGCCAGGCCGGCGACGCCGGCGAGCTGCGCAACGCGCGCGCCCGCGTGCTGGTCGACGACACGATCAAGGTGCAGGCCAGCGTATTCGGCCACTCGGGGCGCATCGTCGAAGGCGAGGTCGAGGTCGGCGACACGTTCAGCGCGCGCGTCGACGCCGACCGGCGCGCCAGGACGATGCGCAACCACAGCGTCACGCACCTGATGCACAAGGCCCTGCGCGAAGTGCTCGGCGGCCACGTGCAGCAGAAGGGCTCGCTCGTGAACCACGAGCGCACGCGCTTCGACTTCGCGCACAACGCACCGATCACGGCCGGGCAGATCGCGCGCGTCGAGCAGATCGTCAACGCCGAGATCCTCGCCAACGTGGCGACCGAGGCGCGCACGATGTCCATCGACGAGGCGCAGAAGCACGGCGCCGTGATGCTGTTCGGCGAGAAGTACGGATCAGAAGTGCGCGTGCTCGACATCGGTTCGAGCCGCGAGCTGTGCGGCGGCACGCACGTGCAGCGCACCGGCGACATCGGCCTGTTCAAGATCGTCGCCGAGGGCGGCGTCGCGGCCGGCGTGCGGCGCGTCGAGGCGGTGACGGGGGACAACGCGCTGGCCTACCTGCAGCAGCTCGAAGCGGCGATGAACGGCGTCGCCGGCACGCTGAAGGCGGCGCCGGCAGAAGTCGGCGTGCGGCTGCAGGGCGTGCTCGACCAGGTGCGCGCGCTCGAACGCGAAGTCGCGGCGCTCAAGGGCAAGCTCGCGTCGTCGCAGGGCGACGAGCTGCTGGCACGGGCCGTCGACGTCAAGGGCATCAAGGTTCTCGCCGCGACCCTCGAGGGCGCCGACGCGAAGACGCTGCGCGAGACGATGGACAAGCTCAAGGACAAGCTCAAGACGGCCGCCATCGTGCTCGCCGCCGTCGACGGCAGCCGCGTGCAACTCGCCGCCGGCGTCACGGCCGACAGCACGGCCAGGGTGAAGGCCGGCGAGCTCGTCAACTTCGTCGCGCAGCAGGTCGGCGGCAAGGGCGGCGGCAAGCCCGACCTCGCGATGGCCGGCGGCACCGATGCGAGCAAGCTCGCCGGCGCGCTGGCGTCGGTGGCGGGCTGGGTCGGCGAGCGTGTTTGAGGTGGCGCCGCGCGCTGCGCGCCACAGCAGCGACGCCGAGATCGAGCGCCTGAACGCGCTGTGCGAGCGGCTCGCCGGTTTCGACGACCGCATCTCGCTCGAATGGCTCGACGGCTGGTTCGCGGCGCTGATCGCGGGCCCGCGCACCGTGATGCCGAGCGAATGGATGCCCGCAGTGTTCGGCGACGCCTTCGACCGCGCCTGCTCCGACCCGGAAGACATTCGGCAGGCGATGAGCACGTTGACGGCGCGCTGGAACGTCGTCGCCGATCAGTTGTACCCCGAGGCGCTCTACGACGATCCCGAAGCGCTGCGCCTCGCGCCGCTGCTGGCCGACTGGAGCGACGAAGCCGCCGCCGAATCGATCGCGCAGGGCAAGCTCGACGCGCAGCAGCTCGCGCAACTGCCGCGCACCGGCGAAGTGTGGGCGCTCGGCGTGCTCGACGCGATCGAGCATTTCCGCGCCGACTGGCGCGAGCCGGCTCGGGCCGACGAAGACGCCGGCGTCTACTTCGACGCATTGGCGGGTATCGAGGCGCTGGTCCTCGACGAGAAGGCGCTCGCCGAGTACCTGGGCGACGTCGCTCCCGGGCAGACGCTGCAGCGCGACGATCTCGTCGACGAAGCCTGCTGGGCGCTGCAGGATCTGCGCCTCTACTGGCTCGAGCACAGGCCGAAGACGGCGCCGGTGCGCGTCGAGCCGGCGCCGGGCCGCAACGATCCGTGCCCCTGCGGCAGCGGGCGCAAGTACAAGCGCTGCCACGGCGCCCCGGCGTGAAGGTTCAACGCGCGGGCTTGGCCTCGAGCTGCTTGCGCAAGGCCTCGCAGGGGTCGGGCCGCAGCGTCGTGATCGCGGCGCGGCGCTCGTCGAACGCCTCGGCCGCATCGCCCTGGCCATAGACGATGCTGCGCATGCTGTGCCCCGGCAGGCCGCCGGCCTGCAGGTGCAGCGGCACGCCGCGGTCGCGCGCCGCATGTTCGGCGCCGCTGTAGAGCAGCACCTGCCGGCCGCCGGCGGCGGCCAGCGCGTCGCGCAGCGACTGCGCCATCGCGCGGTCGCGCGCGATCTGCACGCGCAGCATGCCCGGCAGCTGCGCTTCGGGCAGCAGGCCGCAGTGGCCGTCGCGCACCGCGTGCAGCAGGATGCCGCGCGCGCGTTCGTCGATGGCGCGGTCGAGCGCGGCGTCGGCCATCGCCTCGCGCATCGCGCTGCCCGGCAGGTTGCCGCCGTAGACCGGTACGCCCGCCGCCACGGCCGCCATCACGATGCCGCCGTAGCGCTCCCACGGCCAGGCGCGGTCGTTCCAGGCGAGCGCGGCGCGAGCCTGCGCCTCGCTCGCACCGGCCGGCAGGCCGGTCGTGGCGTGGCCGCGTTCGGCCATCTCGAGGACGACGCCGCCGAGCCGGCCCGCCGCCGCGAGCTTGCGCACTTCGGCGGCGGCCTGGCGCTGATGATCGTTCTGGTCGTGTTGTTCGCCGAGCAGCACGATCTGCGGTTGCATCGCGATCGTCGAGGCGCAGCCGATGCAGGCCAGGATGACAGCGAACAGCACGGCGATGGCGCGGGGTGCAGGGCAGCGGTGTGACGCCATGCGCGCCAGCATAGCCTGCGAGCTTGTCCCGGCGCCGGCATCGGCCTTGCGACACCGCGGTCCGCTTGACGCAGACTTCGCCCATGCTTCACCGCCACCGCCTGCACGCCGCCCTGCACGCCGCCCTGTGTGCCGCCTGTTTCGCCGCCGCCGCGCCGGCCCTGCGGGCCCAGGAGACGCACGACGGCGACGCCGCGATACGCTCGGCGACCGAGCGTGTCGTGCAGGCCTTCATCGAGGGCTGCGTTCTCACCGAAGGCGAGCTGACGCCGGCGATCGACTGGGCCGTGAACGCCGGCTGGCTGCCGGTCGACATGCTCGCCGTCGACGTGCGCCCGCTGCTCGGCGGGCAGGCCGGCACCGTGCTCGCGATGCCTGACACGGCGGCGCCGGTGCTGCTCGCCGTCACCGCCGATCGCGGCTGCACCGTGTGGGCCGAACGCCTGCCGGGGCCGGCGCTGCGCAGTGCGTTTTAGCAGAGCGTCGCGCAGCTCGCGCGGCGCGGCGGCCGGGTGCAGCCGATGCTCGACCGCACCGTCGAGCGCGCCGGCGCCTGGCGCCAGCATCTGCAGTTGCGCTACCGCCGCGCCGGCGGCTTGCACGACCATGCGATCGGCGCCGTCACGACGCTGACGCCCGCGCCCGCACAGCAGGCGCTGCACCTGTCGCCGGCGCCGCGGCACGCGGACCCCGAATCGCCGGCCGTCGGCCGTTGAACCGGTCGGGCGCAGCCGCCGTCAGGCCTCGGCCCACACGACGGCGAACCAGCGCTGCGCGTCGTACCACGCCTGCGGCTTGCGAAAGCCGGCGCGCTGCAGCAGGGCTGCCAGATTGTCGGGCGTGTACTTGCACGAGATCTCGGTGTGGATGCGTTCGCCTTCGGCGAAGCTGCGTCCGCCACCCGCCCAATGCACCTGGAGCCGTTCATCCGCCTCGAGGTGCATCTCGATGCGCGAGAGGGCGCTGTCGTAGAACGCGCGATGCCGCCACTGCCGAGGGCTGAAGTCGGCACCGATCAACCGGTTGACGTGGCGCAGCGCGTTCAGGTTGAACGCCGCCGTGACGCCGAGCTCGTCGTCGTAGGCGCGCTCCAGCACGTCGACCGGCTTGACCAGGTCGACGCCCAACAGCAGCCCGCCGCCCGTGGCGCGCGCGTGCACGCGGCGCAGGAACTCGAGCGCCTCGGCAGGCGTGAAGTTGCCGATGCTCGAGCCCGGATAGAAGAACACGGGCCGGCCCGCCGTGGCGTCGGGCGGCAGGTCGAGTGACGACGAGAAGTCGGCGCCGATTCCCGTCAGCGGCAGCGCCGGGTGGTGCCGCTGCACGACGTCGAGCGCATCGCGCAGCCAGTCGACCGAGATGTCGACGGCGACGTAGCGTGCCGGGCGCAGCAGCGGCAGCAGGCGCAGCGCCTTGGCGCAGTCGCCGGCGCCGAGGTCGATCAGCGTCGAGCCGGAGCCGACGGCGCGCGCGATCGCATCGCCGTGGGCCGCGAAGATGGCGGCCTCGGTGCGTGTCGGGTAGTACTCGGCCAGTTCCGTGATCGCGGCGAAGAGCTGCGAGCCGAGCCGGTCGTAGAAGTGCTTTGGCGCCAGCACGGCGCGCTCGCCCAGCAGGCCCGCGACCACCTCCTCGCGCAGCGCCTGAGAATCTTCTTCGTAGAGCTGTACGAAGCGGGGTGCTGCCATGGGCGTTCCTCGGTGGGGCACATGCTGCAGCCGGGAGCAAGCGGCAAGCCCGCCCGGCCTCGCCATAATCGCGGGGTTCGCCGTCGGCGTCCAGCAAAGGGAGAGGTATCTTGGAGTTGCAGGGCAGGCACATCGTGCTGGGCTTGACGGGCGGCATCGCCTGCTACAAGGCGGCCGATCTGACACGCGAGCTGGTCAAGGCCGGCGCCACGGTGCAGGTCGTCATGACGCCGGCGGCCGAGCAGTTCATCACCCCGTTGACGCTGCAGGCGCTGTCGAACCGCAACGTCTACAGCAGCACCTGGGATCCGCGCGAGCCCAACAACATGGCGCACATCAACCTGACGCGCGATGCCGACGCCGTGCTCGTCGCGCCCGCCAGCGCCGACTTCATGGCCCGCCTGCTGCACGGCCGCGCCGACGATCTGCTCGCGCTGCTGTGCCTGGCGCGGCCGATCGAGCGCTGCGCGCTGCTCGTCGCGCCGGCGATGAACCGCGAGATGTGGGCCCATCCGGCGACGCAGCGCAATGTCGCGCAACTGCGCGCCGACGGCACGACGATCCTCGGCCCCGCGGCGGGCGACCAGGCCTGCGGCGAGATCGGCGACGGCCGCATGTCGGAGCCGGCCGAGCTGGTCGAGGACCTGGTCGCCTTCTTCCAGCCCAAGGCGCTGGCCGGCAAGCGCGTGCTGATCACGGCCGGGCCGACGTTCGAGCCGTTCGATCCGGTGCGCGGCATCACCAACCTGTCGAGCGGCAAGATGGGCTTCGCGATCGCGCGCGCGGCGCGCGACGCCGGCGCCGAGGTCACGCTGGTCGCCGGTGCCGTGCACCTGCCGACGCCGCGCGGCGTGACGCGCGTCGACGTGCAGACGGCGCAGCAGATGCACGACGCCGTGCTGCCGCTCGCGCCGCGCCACGACGTGTTCGTCGCGACGGCGGCGGTCGCCGACTGGCGGCCCGCCGATCTCTCGGGACAGAAGATCAAGAAGAACGGCAGCAAGGTCGCGCCGACGTTCGATCTGGTCGAGAACGTCGACATCCTCGCGGCGGTCGCGCGGCTCGCGGACCGGCCCTACTGCGTCGGCTTCGCCGCCGAGAGCCACGACCTCGCCAAGCACGCGCGCGAGAAGCTGCTGCGCAAGAACATCCCGCTGATCGTCGGCAACCTCGGGCCGGCGACCTTCGGCCGCGACGACAATTCGCTGCTGCTGGTCGACGCCGACGGCGAGCGCGCGCTGCCGCCCGACGGCTCGACCGCCGACAAGCTGACGCTGGCGCGCGCGCTGGTGCTCGAAGTCGCCCGACGACTCACGACGCGATCCGCATGACGACGATCGACGTGAAAGTGCTCGACGCCCGGTTGACCGAGCGCTACGACGAACTGCGCCCGGCCTATGCCACGCCGGGCAGTGCCGGCCTCGATCTGCGCGCCTGCATCGACGCACCGCTCGTGCTCGAACCCGGGCAGACGAAGCTGATCCCGACCGGGCTCGCGATCCACATCGGCGACCCGCGGCTGGCGGCGATGATCCTGCCGCGCTCGGGGCTGGGCCACAAGCACGGCATCGTGCTCGGCAACCTGGTCGGCCTGATCGACAGCGACTACCAGGGCCCGCTGATGGTGAGCTGCTGGAACCGCGGCCACGAGAGATTCACGGTGCAGCCGTTCGAGCGCATCGCGCAGCTCGTCGTGGTGCCGGTGGTGCAGGCGACGTTTCGCCGCGTCGACGAGTTCGGCGCGTCGACACGCGGCGAGGGCGGCTTCGGCTCGACCGGGAAGCACTGACCCCTGCGGGTCAGTGCAGCGTGTCGCCGGGCAGCGGCCCGCCCATCACGGCCATCGCCGAGGGGCCGACCGAACGCTGCTCGATCTCCTCGGGCGTCGCCTCGCGCACGCCGCGCACCTGCAGCGCGATGCGCAGCGCCATGCCGGCCAGCGGATGGTTGGCATCGAGCACGACGTGCTCTGGGTAGACCTCGGTCACGGTGTAGATCGCGTCGGCCGGCATGCCTTGCGTCGCGCTGCCTTCGGGCAGGCCTTCGAACTGCATGCCGGGCTCTACACCCTGGGGGAACAGCGCGCGCGCCTCGTAGCACACCAGCTCGGGGTCGTAGGCGCCGAACGCCTCCTCGGGTTCGATCTGGACCTTCGTCGCGAAGCCGACGTCCTGCTCGGCGAGCACGTCCTCGACGCCGGCGAGCAGGTCGTCGCCGCCGTAGAAGAACTCGACCGGTTCGGCGAGTTCGTCGATGAGCTGGTTCTGCGCGTCTTCGAGCCGCCAGGTCAGGGCGACGACGCAGGGTGCGGTGATCAGCATCGAAAGATGATCGCACAATGGCGCTATGGATCCGACGTTGCCCAACCCGCTGCTCGGCGGCCGCACGCCCGATGAATTCGTGCGCCGGCACTGGCAGCGCCGTCCGCTGCTGGTGCGCGGCGCCGTGCCGCCGCCTTGCGCGCCGCTCGATCGCGCGGCGCTGTTCGCGCTGGCGGCGCGCGACGATGTCGAGTCGCGCCTCGTGGTGCGCGACGGCCGGCACTGGAGCGTGCGCCACGGGCCGATCCCGCGGCGCGCGCTGCCGCCGCTGCAGCAGCCGGCGTGGTCGCTTCTGGTGCAGGGCGTCGACCTGCACGACGACGCGGCGCACCGGATGCTCGCGGCGTTCCGCTTCGTTCCCGATGCGCGCGTCGACGACCTGATGATTTCGTATGCGAGCGACGGCGGCGGCGTCGGCCCGCACTGCGACTCGTACGACGTGTTCCTGCTGCAGGTGCGGGGGCGGCGGCGCTGGCGCGTCGCCCCGCCGCCGCGCGACGCCGAGCTGCGCGACGACGTGCCGCTGAAGATGCTGCGCGGCTTCGAGGCCGTAGAAGACTGGGTGCTCGAGCCCGGCGACCTGCTGTATCTGCCGCCGCGCTGGGCGCACGATGGCAGCGCCGTCGGCGGCGACTGCATGACGTGCTCGATGGGCTTTCGCACGCCGCTGCGCAACGAACTCGCGCGCGACGTGCTCCAGCGCCTCGTCGACGCCGTCGAAGTGCCCGACGACGATGTCATCTACACCGACCGCGGCGCCGGCGCCACGGCGCATCCTGGCCTGCTGCCGCCGGCGCTGCAGGACTTCGCTGCTGACGCCGTCGCGCGGCTGCTGCGCGACCCGGTGGCGCTGCAGCGCGCCCTCGGCGAGGTCGCGAGCGAACCGAAACCGCGCGTCGTGTTCGACGCCGGGCGGCGGATCGCGGCCGGCCGCGACGTGCGCCTGGACCGCCGCACGCGCATGATGTACGACGCGCGGCACGTCTACATCAACGGCGAGGCGTACCGCGCCGGCGGCGCCGACGCTCGCCTCATGCGCGCGTTGAGCGACGCTCGCACGCTGGCCGCGCGCGAAGTGGCGCGGCTCGGCGATGCGGCGCGCGGACTGCTCGACGAATGGGCGCGCGCCGGGTGGTTGCACTCAGCGTGAAGGAGGACCGGAGGGCATGAACGACACGACCGACAGCGGTGCGGCCGCACCCGCGGGCGGCGCGCCGCATCGCATCCTGACGACGCGCGGCGAGTGCCAGCAGGCGCTGCGCGACGCCTTCGCCGAGGCCGCGCGCATCGGCTGTCGCGAACTGTGGCTGTGCGACGCCGATTACTCCGACTGGCCGCTGTCGGAGCGCGCCGTCGTCGACAGCCTGTCGCAGTGGGCCTATTCGCACCGAAAGCTGACGCTGCTGGCGCACAGCTTCGACGAGATCGTGCGCCGCCACGCGCGCTGGATCGACTGGCGCCGCCAGTGGTCGCACATCGTCGAATGCCGCCAGCTCGAGGAAGGCGAGGCAAGCCAGGTGCCGACGCTGCTGCTCGCACCGGGGCTCGTCACGGTGCGCATCTTCGACCCGGTGCACCAGCGCGGCAGCGTCTCGCACGACCCGGCCGACGCGATCCGCTGCCGCGAACTGGTCGACGACCTGTGGCAGCGCTCGTCCGACGCCTTTTCGGCGACGACGCTGGGCCTCTAGGTCAAACCCTAGGTTGCGCCATATAATGACAGGCTAGGCACTGGAGCATTCAAGACATCCATCCTGCCGACAATCGTTTCCACACCTCTAGAGGAAGAAGATGAAGACGTCGCTCGTGATCGCCACCCTGTTCGCCTCCGTCGCCCTCGCCGCTTGCGGCAAGAAGGAAGAGGCGCCGGCTCCCGCGCCCGCAGCTCCGGCCGCTGCCCCCGCGCCCGCCCCGGCTCCGATGCCCGCTCCGGCCGCCGACGCCGCTGCCTCGGCTGCTGCCGGCACCGCCGCGCCCGCTGCCGATGCCGCCAGCGCCGCGATGCCCGCCGCTTCGAAGTAATCGGCGCTACGGCCAAGGAAGCCGCCCTCGGGCGGCTTCTTCGTTTCCGCTCAGCCTGCGTCGCGCCGCTCGAGGCTGCCCCTCGTCGCTGACGCGCTGCACCTCACCGCTGATGTCGTCGCGAGCGCGCTCGCGCCCAGGCTGCGCAGCTGACCGAGCAAGGACGCGATGGCCGGGCCTTCCTGCAGGCCGGCGACGCGCTCTTCGAGCTGGCGCGACATCCAGCCGGCGCAGGGCGGCCCGACCAGCAGCGCGACGACGAGACCGAGCAGGCTGAAGCGATGCCTCGGCGACAAGCGTTCGAGGGTGGAGAGGAACATTCGGAGCCCGACCGTGTGTCGCACGGCGTCTGTTTGTTGCGTCGCATCATCGGCACTGGTCCGCTCCGATCGATGAAGCTCCCGTGACAGCAGCACGAACACGTGGCGGGTTGCACGGCGCCCGAGAGCCGCCATGGCGCGCTTCTTCGTGATTGCGAACGTCAGCCGACGTCGCGCCAGCCGAAGCCCAGCAGCGGATCGGCGACGCCGATGTCGTCGGCCGTCGTGCCGGCCGCCGCGGCGAGCGCAGCCGCCGCCAGCGCCGGCGTGTTGTTGCGCTCGCTGAGATGCGCGGCGACGAGGTGGCGCAGCGCCCCGTGCAGGCAGGCTGCGAGGATCTCGGCCGCCGTGTCGTTGGCCAGGTGGCCGTGGCGCCCGGCGATGCGCGCCTTCAGCGCGCGCGGATAGGAGGACGCCGCGAGCATGTCGCGGTCGTGGTTGCACTCGAGCAGCAGCGCGTCGCAGGCGGCGAGCTGGCGCAGCAGGTGCGGCGTCGGCGAGCCCGCATCGGTCAGGATGCCCAGCCGCACGGCGCCGTCGCTGCAGGCGAGCTGCAGCGGCTCGCGTGCATCGTGCGGCACGGTGTAGGGCTGCAGCAGCAGGTCGCCGACGGCGATCGTTTCGCCGTCGCGCGCGAAACGCAGGCCCGGCAGGTCCGGCGCGCCGATCGCGGCATGCGTGCCGCGGCTCATCCACACGGCGATGCCGTGGCGGCGCGCCAGCGTCGCGGCGCAGCCGACGTGGTCGGTGTGCTCGTGCGTCACGAACACGGCATCGATCGCATCGAGGCTCGCACCGGCGCGCTCCAGCCGCGCCTGCAGCTCGCGCGTCGAGAAGCCGCAGTCGACGAGCGCGCGCGTAGTCGTCGCGCCCGAGCGCGCCTCGATCAGCGTGGCGTTGCCGGAACTGCCGCTTCCCAGGCTGCAGAAGCGGAGCATCGGCGCGGCGCTGCCGGGCGCGCGTGCTTCAGCGCAGCTCGTTGACCAGCAGCGCGACGATGCGCTTGCCGACGTCGCCGTTCTCGGGCGCGCCCTGCGGGTCGAGCACCGAGACCGTCGTGCTGTCGGCGCTGCCCGCCTTGACGGCGATGCGGTAGCGTGCCGGCGGCTGCGCCGCCTTGCTGCCGCCGAACAGCTTGCGGAAGAAGCCGGGCTCGTCCTCGGGCGGTTTGGACGGGTCGATGTAGCGCACGTAGTACAGGCCGTTGCTGCGGTCGCGGTCCTCGACCGTGAAGCCGCCGCGGTCGAGCGCGAGGCCGATGCGGCGCCACGCGCGCTCGAAGCCTTCGTCCATCTGCAGCGACGCGGCCGCGGTGCCGGCGAGCGCGCGGGCGCGCGCCGGAATCTCGACGACCGTCGCCGGTGCGCCCGACGCGCCGGCGGCGGGGCGGGTGCCGGCCTGCTGCGCCTCGTCCTTCGTCGACAGCTTGGTCATGACGCGCGCGAGGAAGGTCGCCTCGAGCTGCGGATCGGGCGGACGCGGCTGCCACTTGGTCTGATCCTTCAGCGCGCCGATCATCACTTCTTCCATGCCGCGGTGGCTGATGTAGATCTCGCTGCCCTCGGCGGTGCGCTCGACGCGGGTGCGGAACTTGTCGCGCTCGCCGGTCGAGTAGACCGAATCGAGCACCTTGCCGATCGTGTTGCGGATGATGTCCTGCGGCAGCTTGGCGCGGTTCTCGGCCCACTCCGTTTCCATCAGGCCCGACGTCGGCTCGTCGACGACGAGCTTGAAGCCGTTCTCCTGCCA
>Ga0073899_10002393_pt1 | contig 16916 bp, 4 predicted proteins | sample KloWWTmetaKNB5Ph_FD_88975 | JGI IMG/M metagenome (GOLD analysis project Ga0073899, IMG submission 88975) | Active sludge microbial communities from Klosterneuburg, Austria, studying microevolution and ecology of nitrifiers - Klosterneuburg... | ecosystem: Engineered > WWTP > Aerobic digester >...
GCAGATCGAGCTCGCCGAACGCTCCGGTTCGGGCCGCCGGGAGCCCCGCCGCAGGCAGCGGGAGATCGACATTGCCGAAGCCGCCGCCAGAGCTGGCAGGCGAAGGCAGGTCCAGCAGATCGGCCCCACCGCCACCCGCCACGGCACCGCGCGGGCCGCCGACCACCGGCAAGTCCAGCTCTTCGGCATCGGCCGCGAAAGCGGCGGCGACCGCCGCGGCGCCGCCGGCGGCAACGGGCGACGGCAGATCGATCTCGCCGAAACCCGCCATGGGAGCCGCGGGCCGTGGCGCCACGGGCGCCGGCAGATCCACCTCGATCGCCTCGGGCTCGGTCGGCTGGGGCAGCGGCCGCGGGGGTGCGGCTTTGGGCGGCGCCGGCTTGGCCGCTGCCGGCCCCGGAAGATCGAGGCCGATGTCGCCGAAGTCGGCGAATTCGGCGTCCGCCGCTGGAGCCGGCTCGGCGACGGGAGCCAAGGGCTTGGTCAGGCCTGGCCGCGGCGGAGGCTTGGGAGCGCCGGCCGTGGCGGAAGCGCCGGGCGGGGCCGTCCCGAGCAACGTCTGCTTCGGAGCCGGCCGGGGCGGCGCTGCAGCGCCGCCGGGCCCGGCCACCCCGAGCATGGTCTGCTTGCGGATCGGCGGCAAACCCGGCTTGCCCGGCGCGGATGGGGCCCCACCCGCCAGGAGCGGGCTCGGCCCGGTGGCCCTGGGATCAGGCGGCGGATCGACCTGAAACGAGTTGCCACACTTCGGGCAACGCATCTTCAAGCCCGTCGAAGGAACGCGACGTTCGTCGACCTGGTAAGGCGCCTTGCAGTCCGGGCACTCGACCTTGAACACGGATCCCTGACGTCCTGTTTAGCAGGATGCGGGCCGTGTTGTCGCGCTTTCTGCGGCCTGTCCGGCCCGAGCCGTGCTACTCGCTGTCCCCGCCATGAAGCGCTGGACGTCGGTGGTCGCGGGCCTGCTCTGTTCGGCTGCGCTGGTTCTCGTGATGTTCAAGGCGGGGGCGCCCAAGTCGCGGGGCGCGAGCCCAGCGCCGAGCGCATCGGCTTCCGCCAGCGCAGGCGGCGAGCCCGTGCCGGCCCCGAGCGGCAGCGCCGGCGAAGAAGAGCCCGCAGCCCCCAGCTTGATCGCCCCGAGCGAGGATCTCGGGGACGGCGGCCGGGGGTTGCCCAGTGGGGCCCCGGCGACCGTGTCGTTCGGGGTGGTTCTGTTCACCTACCAGGGCGTGCAGTTCGCGCCGCCCGGGGCGCGCTCGAAGGCGGAAGCGCTCGAGAAGGCGAAAGCCGCGGTGGAAGAGGCCAAGAAGGACTTCGCCGAGGCCGTGAAGAAGGGCGACCGCGGGTCCACCGCCGACGCGGGGCGGATCCCACGCGGCGTGCTGGAGGCCGACCTCGAGCTGGTCCTGTTCAGCCTGGCCAAGGGCGGCGTGCACCCCGAGCCGATCGACACCCCGCGAGGTTTCTGGGTCGTTCGCCGCGTCGAATGACCGAGACCCCGCCGGCGAAGTGATTTCGAGGTTCAGCGACAACCCTGCGTAAGGTAAGAGATACTCGGTCGATATTCGTCGATGTCCAGCCAGCAACAACTCGATTCCCCGACTCGCCTCGAAGCCGAGCTGACTCGACTCCGCGCCGAGCACGACGAGGCCGAGAGCGACGTCACGCGGGCGATCTTGATGCACGAGATCGCCGTGCTCGAAGAGCGTGCCGGTGACAGCAGCGCTGCCGCCCGCGACCAGCTCGACGCGGTCAACTCCGAGCCAGAGTTCCACGAGCCCCTCGAGCGGTTGATCCAGCTCATCCAGAAGAGCGGCTCGAGCAAGAACCTGGGGAAGCTGCTCGAGCGATCGGCGCAGGTCGCCGAGGGCGCCGAAGAGCGCGTGCGTGCGCTCCTCGAGCACGCCGCCCACGTCGCGGACGTCGAGGTGTCGCCGGACGCCGCCCGCACGGTGCTGGAAGAGGCCGCCGAAGAGCGGCCTGACGACGCCGCGGTCTACCTTGCGCTCGAAGTGCTCGCGGGCAAGACCGGAGATGGCGAGCTTCGGGCGCGTTCGCTCGGCTCGCGAGCCGAACACTGCCAGCACCCTGCGTGGCGCTCGCTGCTGTTGATCGACGCCGCCGAGATGGCTCTGGCCGACGGCGACACCGACGGCGCGCTCGAGCGGATCGAGCGCGCCATCCAGCAGAAGGGTGAGGCCACGTTCACCGCGCTGGTGGCCCTCGAGACCGTGGGCCGGCGCGCCGAGCGCTTCGACGTGGTGGCGCGCGCGCTCGAGGCGCAGGCGGCCTTGCTGCTGCGGGGCGCCAGCGATGCCGACACGGCGGACGCGCTGGGCGTGCCGCGACATGCGCGCACGGCGGCGCACGCGGCCGACGCTTGGCTCAGGGCCGCCGACGCGCACCGCCGGCGGGGCGAGGTCGGCGACGCGGCCGCCCTGCTCGATCAGGCGCTTTCTCGCGTGGAAAACGAGCCGGCGCTGACCCACGCTCGGCTGATCACCGCCGAGGTCACCGGCGACACCCAGAAGAGCGCAGAGCTCGCCAAGGTCGCCCTGGCGGCGGGGGCCAAGGGCGGCGTCGCCGCGGCGCTGTGGCTGCGCGTGGCCGAGGCATCGGCGTCGGAAGGCGACCGCCCGACGGCTCTCGATGCGGTACGCCACGCCCTGACAGAAGACCCGGCCTGCATCCCAGCGCGGGTGCTCGAGCTGGATCTGCTCGATGCCGGCGAAGATCCCCAGGGGCTTGCTGCATCCCTCGAGGCCGCCGCCGAGCTCATGGGCAGCGACGGCGCGAAGGCGCGGTACTTCCTGCTCGCGGCCGACACCTGGGCGCGCCTCGCAGGCGAGGTCGCGGGCGCCAAGGCGGCGCTGTCACAAGCCGGAATGTACGGCGCAGCGCCGCTGACCATCGCCCGCGTGGCGCGCATGCTCGCCGCGCTGGTCGGCGACGGCGCATGGTTCGAAGAGTCCACGCGCCGTCTCTTGATGGCGAACGCCGGTGACGACGAGAGCACCCTGGCGTGGTTCGAGCTGGCGCGGCTGCGGCTGTTGCGCGGCGAAGCAGAGCAGGCGAAGGCCGCGCTGTCTTCGCTCTGCGAGAGCGAGAAGGGCCGCTGGCTGGGAGCCGTGCTGCGCGCCTACGCGCTGCCGCTGGTGTCGACCAGCACGTCGGGGGACGCCGAGGCCGCCCTCGCGCTCTTGGCGACGCAGGCCGCCGACCCCGCCACCTCGAGCGCGCTCCGCATGGCGATGACGGTGCGTGCGCTGTTCGGCGGTCGCACCGGCGACGCGCAAGACCAGCTCGCGGCCCTGCACGCCGAGAACCCGGCAAACGTCGCCGTCACGGCCGCGCTCGCGGCTTTGGCGCGAAAGAACGGGCAGCCGGTCCGAGCCGCCGAAGCCCTGTGGTCGGCCGGGGCCGACGCCGACGATGCCGAGCTCGGCGCGAGCTTCGATCTCGAAGCCGGAATGCTGTTCTGGCAAGGCGGCGAGCGCGCCCGCGCGGTGGAAGCGTTCTCGCGAGCGGCAGAGCGATCGCCCAGCTCCGGTGGCCCGATTCTGGGCTGGGCGTTGCGCGCCGCAGAGCCCGACTCGATCGACGCGCGGCGCCGAGCCCTGGCCGCCAACGAAGACAGCGCCAGCGGGGCGCTGGCGCTCGAGCGCTTCGGCGTGGAGCTGGCGACCGGAGGCGACGCCGGCACCGCACGCGAGGCCCTGGATCTGGTGAGCGCCGCCGAAGAGCAGCCGCTGCGCGACGCCGGCCTCTTGGCCCGCGTGCTGACCGCGCCGACCGACGAGCTGGGGGACGTGCTCGATGCCCTGTCGGCCTTCGGGGGCTCTGCCGAAGCGGTCGCCTCGGCCACCGCCCATGTCGCCGAGCTCGAGCGCCCGGCGGCCGATGCCGCGCGCCGCGTCGAGACGGCAGCGCGCTGGGCCGAGAGCGAGCCGGACATCGCCGCCGCGCTCGAGTGGCTGTCGGCCGCACTGCTCGCGAACGACCTGCCGGCCGAGGTCGAAGCCCGTCGCGCCATCGCCGATCGACTGCCGAGTGGTCCCGGAGCGCTGATGCGATCCAGTGCCGCCCTGGTCTCGCTCGTGGGTGGAAACGACGGCGAACCGCTGCTCGAGGACGACTCCGAGTGCGCGCGGCTCGCCAACCTCGAGCTCGCGCCCCCCGGCTGCGATCCGCGCCGTCGCGTGCGCGCTCTCTCGGGGGTCGAGGCCGCCTTCGGCGAAGACAATGCCGCGCTGGTGCGCGCCCTGGCCGGGTGGAACTTCATCTTGGCGGGCGACGCCGACGCCGCGCTCGAGGCGTTCCGAGCCGTGACCGAGACCTACCCCGAAGAGGTCATCGGTTGGGAAGGTCTGCGCGTCACGGCCGACCTGATGGGCGATCGCGGCACCGTTGCCGAGGCCTCGGCGGCCCTGGGCGACGCGGTCCACGACGACGCCCGCGGGGCCGAGCTCTGGGAAGAGTGCGCGTTCATCTTGATCGACGAGCTCGGCGACGAGGCCCGCGGCGAGTTCGCGCTGTCTCGGGCGGTGGCGCGCGACATCGGTCGCGCCAAGGCGTTCGACAAGCTGTTCCGGCTGGTGCGGACCCGAAAGGACGGCGCCCGGCTGCTCGAGCTGATCGCGCTGCGCCTGGAAGTGGCCGAAGATCCGGAAGAGATTGCCAAGCTCTACTGGGAGCGCGCGCGCGTGCTGCGCGAGGCGGGCGATCGCGAAGGCGCGCTCACCGCCCTGGAGAACGTGACCTTGCTCGAGCCCGACCACGTGGGCGCCCTGGCACTGGCCGGCGAGATCTACCTGACCAGCGGCAAGCTGCCGGAGGCCGCCGAGAAGCTGGCTCGCCTCTCCACCCTGTCCGAAGCGCCCACCAAGCAGCGCCTGATGAGCGGTGTGGCCGCCGTGGACATCTACGAGAACAAGCTGGGCGAGGCCGGAAAGGCGCGCGACATCCTGGACGGTTTGTATCGTGCGGGGCTCTCGACGCTGCCCGTGCGCGAACGCCTTGCCCGGGCGGCGGCAAAGACCGAGTCGTGGCAGAAGGCCACCGAGGTGCTCGAGCAGCTGATGACCGAGCGCGACACGAAAGACGGCCGGGTCGAAGCCGCCCGACTCGCGATGGTGATCCATCGCGATCGCCTCGATGATCCGTCGGGGGCCCAGAAGGCCGTGACGCAGCTGCTGTCGGAGGTTCCCGACGACGGCGAAGCGCTCGACCTGGTGCTGTCGGGGGCCGTGCGCGAGGTCGAAGGGCAACTGCTGCGGGCCGGTCAGAGCGCGCTGGTGGCGGGCTTGCTGCGTGAGCCCCTCGACTCCGAGCGCGTGGACCGCCTGGCGCGGGTCGCTGCCTACCTGGACAATGCCCCACTGCGGCAGGCCGCCCTCGGGGCGCTGGTCGCACTGGGCGAGGGCTCGCCAGAGGTGGACCGCGAGCTCGCGGTGCTCGACCAACGCGTCGCCCGCGTGCCGCAGATCGCCATCGACCCGCGGGCGCTACCCGATCTGTGCGACGCCGCCGACGGCGGGCCGATCTCGGATTTGATGCTGGCCATGGCCACCACCTTCGCCGACGCGCTGGGCCCCAACCTGTCGACCTTCGGTGTCGGCAAGAAAGAGCGCGTCGACCCACGCTCGGGCCTGCCCGTCCGGAACGAGGTCGCGGCCTGGGTGGGTGCCCTCGGCGTGGGGGACTTCGAGCTGTACGTCGGCGGCCCCGACGACCAGGGCGTGTTCGGCGTGGCCACGGAAGTGCCCGCGCTGGTGCTGGGGCGCGGCATCCAGGCGCCGCTCACGCCCCTGCACCGCCAGGCGGTGGCGCGCGAGCTGTTCGCGCTCAAGCGGGGCACCACTCTCTTGCGCCACCGTGACCCCAGCGACGTCGCGGCGCTGATCGTCGCGACCTGTACGGTGGGCGGGTACGAGATGCCCTCGCCCCAGTACGCCATGCTCGGCGAGTTCACCCGGGTGCTGACCAAAGAGATCTCGCGCAAGGTGAAGAAGGTGCTGCCCGAGCTGGCAGCCCGGGCTGCCGGGTCCGGGCAAGACCCCCTCACCTGGGTCCGTGCGGCCATCGCGTCGCTCGATCGGCTCGCGGCCATCGCCGCCGGCGACGTCTCGTGGGTGCTCAGCGGTGGCGGCCAACCGCGCGGGCAGCTGGGCGCCTCGATGGAGGCCCAAGAGCGCACGGCACGCGTGCTGTCGTTCGTGCTCTCGCCCACCTATCTGGTCCTTCGCGAACAGCTCGGGATGACGGTTCGATGAGCAACCCCGAAGATCCGAAGCCGAAAGGCAAGCCCCCGACCCCCGGTCCCGCCGGCGCCGGTCGCAGCGCAAGCGCACGCAGCATCGGGGAAGAGCTCGGCGATCTGGACTTCGAGCCCGACGCCCTGCTCGATTCGCTGCTCTCCGACGAGCCGCGCCCGAGCCCGGCGGCGCCCGCCGCCAAGGAAGCCGAGCCCCCGGTCGGGGACAAGCTGTTCGAGCCCGACGCGCGTCTGTACGACGCCGAAGGGGTCACGCTCAGCGCACAGGTCGATCAAGTCGCGCTGGCTGCGGCTCAGGGTGCCGCTTCCGTCGACGCGTTGCTGGACGACGCACCAGCCCCCGCGCCCGCGGCAGCGCCCGCCGAGACACCGCGGCCTGCCGGCCCACCGCGACCCGCGGGCCCGCCACGCCCCGCGGGCCCACCGCGACCGGCGGCCCCGCCACGCCCGGCACGCCCCGATCCCGCCCCGCCGCCGCGAGCGGCCGAGCCGGCGCCGCCTCGAACCGTCACGGCGGAACCCGCTCCGCCGCAAACCGTCACCGCCGAGCCCGCGCTCGACGACTTGGCGGACCTCGGGCTCGACGAGTTCTCGGAGCTGCCACCGCCCACCACGGATTCGGACGCCGAGATCGACGCCTTGGTGGGCGGCATGGCGCCCGGGCTCGACGAGGTGGCCGCCCTCGAGTCCATTCCCGCCGAGCCCCTCGCGGACGAAGAAGACGACTCGATCGACGAATCGAAGCTACGACCCGAGCCTCTGTGGACGCCGGCCAACTGGGAGCAAGACCGGCCCGCGGCGGTCCACCTGGCCGAGCAAGACGGGCTCGAAGCGTGTCTGGCCCGGGCGGCGTGGCTCGAGACCGAAGCCTCGCACACGGAAGACGCCGGCGCGAAGGCCCGCGCGCTGCTCGTGGCCAGCGAGCTGGTCGCCATGGGCGGGGACGCCAAGCGAGCCCGCGCGCTCGCCAACCAGGCGCTGGCCTTGGCGCCCACCGCGCCCCTGATGCAGCGTCAGGCTCGGCTCTTGGCGGCGCTGGACGACGACCACAAGGCGGTCCTCGCGGCCCTCGATACCGAGGCGAAGAGCAGCGCGAACCCCGCGGTGCGCAGCCACGCCGTCTACCTGGGTGCCGAGATCGCGCGCGCGGGCCTCCACGATACGGCGCAAGCCGATCGCCGTCTGGACGTGCTCTTCAAGCTCGACCCCAGCGACCCGCGACAGCCGCTGATGAAGCTGGCGCGCGTGCTGGCCGCGAACGACAAGCCCCCCGCCGCGCCGCCCGGACTGGACGGGGACCTCGCGGTGGTCGCGCGCGCCGTGGTGGATCTGGCCAGCCTGCGCAAAGACTCTCCCCCGACCGCAGAGAGCCCCATCGGCGCCGTGCACTTCATGCGGGCGCGGCGTGCCTTGGCACGCTCCGACGTCGCTCGCGCCGGCGAGTCCGTCGCCGAGCTTTCGACCTTGTCGGGGCTCGAGCTGGGCGCGCGCTGGCTGGCGGCTTCGCTGCTCGCGACCGATTCGAGCACGCGTCCGAAGGCCATCGCGCTGCTGCGGCAGATCATCGAGGACACCGACTCCCCGGCCGCGCGGCGAGCGCTGGCCGCACGCTCGCTGGAACAAGGCGATCCGTCCGGGCTGGCCAGCCTGCTGGAAGGGCACGAGGCCGACTCGGCCGATCTGACCGCGGCCGATCGGACCTCGCTGGCCGCGCTGACCGGCGCACCGAGCACGCTGGTCGATCGCTGGCTTGCCCGCATCGAGACCGATCCGCGACTCACCCCGCTCACCGCCGCCGCGGCGTCCGCCACTCGCCCTCCCGACGCGCCCCTTGGCCCCGCCTGCGGCAGCGAAGCGAAGCGCGCCGGGCTGGCTCTGGGCCGCGCCCTGGTGGCCTCTCAGGCCGAGGGCGCGGAGCCCGGTCTCTTGCGGTCCACGCTCGAGGCCTATGCGGTCGCTCGCGAAGACGACCCGCTGGTGAGCGTGCTCGAAGGCGAGCTGGCGCTGTCGGCGGGTGCCGCCGGGCGCGTCGCGCACAGCATTGCCGCCACCGCGGGCGCCGAAGGGCCGTCCGGCGAGCGCGACAAGCACCTTGCCGCCGGCCTGTTGCTCGAGATCGGACGCGACGCGGACTCGGCCGCGCGGCAATGGGCCAGCGCACTCGGCGCCGACCCGGGCGCCGAGCCGCCCGCGCGCGCGCTGATGGCCGCGGCAACTCCCAGCGGGGCCGCCGATCTGCTCGTGGGGCTCGCCGACGCGGTGAGCGACGAGCCCCGCAAAGCGTTGCTCTTGGTCGAGGCCGCGCTGCGCGTGGGCATGGCCTCCGAAGACTTCCCCGCCCTGCTCGACCGCGCGATCGAGAGCGCGCCGGGGTTGCCGTTTGCGCACCGCCTTGGAAAGCAGCAGGCGCGACAGCGCGGCGACGCCGAGGCCCTGCTCGGCCGGCTGCGTCGGCGCCGAGCCGCGTCGGACGATCCGATCGAGAGTGCCCTCGACGCCATCCGCGAAGCGCTGCTCATCGCCGACACCGAGCGCGAGGCGGCAGCCACGCTCCTCGAGACGGCCTCGGGGGCTCGGCCGACGGACGTCGCGCTGCACGAGCTGGCCGAGCGTTTGTCGCCCGCGGGCGGCAGCTCGCGCGGCGCCTGGCGCGAGGCCGTGGCCGCCAGTGCCGAAGGCCCAACGCGGGTGCGTCTGCTGCTCGAGGCCGCCCTGGAGTACGAGCGAGCGGACGATCTCGCGGCCGCCGCCCGGGTCGCAGACGCCGCTGCCAGCACGGACGGCAGCGACTTCGCGCGCATCACGGCGGAGCGACTGGCCGCCCACGGCGCGGGCGGCGCCGCGCTGGCCGAGCGATTGATCGCCGCAGCCAAGGTCGCGACCGACCCCCACGCGCAGCGGGAGCTGTACGACCGCTTGAGCGAGCTGGACCGCACTCGTGGCGACAAGTCGAGCGCGCTCTTGTGGCAGAACGCGATTCTCGAGACCAATCCCAAGAGCCTGAAGGCGCTCAGGGCGCTCGAGCACGCTTACATCGGCGAGGGTCGCGTCGACGAGCTCGAGCCCATCGCCACCACCTTGGCCGAGCTGCTCGACCGCAACGAAGCCAACGCCCACGCCATGCTGGCAGCGCGCCTGTGCTCGAAGCAAGACACCGCCAAGATCCGACAGCTGGCCGAGCGGGCCCTTGCCCACGCGCCCCCGTCGCTCTGGGCGCTTCGCACTCTCAGCGTCGTCGCCCGCGATCCGAAGGACGACGAGCTGGCGTTGCGCGTGGACAAAGAACTGAGCGAGCGCGTGGCACGCGCCATCGACTCGGCCACGCTGGCCTTGCGCGCCGGCGAGGCGGCCATGCGCCTGGGCAGGCTGGACGACGCGCGGGGGCTGCTCGATCGTGCGGTGGAGCTGGTGCCCGACCACCCGGTGGCGCTGGCGCGGCAAGCCGAAGCGCTCGAGGGTCTGGGTGATGCCAAAGGGGCCGCCCAAGCGCTCGAGGCGCTGGCCTCGGCCAGCAAGGTGCAGGCGCACCAGGTCGACGCCTGGCACCGCGCCGGCTGCCTGTGGCTCGACGCGGTCGGCGACGAAGATCGCGGCCGCTCCGCCCTCGAGACCGTCGCCGATCTCGATCTCACCCACGGCGACACGTTCGCGCGGCTCAGCGCCCTGTACGTCAAGCAAGACGCCCGCGAGAAGCTCGCCGACTTGCTCGAGCGTCGCATCGCGCTCACCACCGATCCCGAAGAGCGGGTCGCGCTCGAGGTCACGCGCGGCAAGGCGCTGGCAGACATCGGCGATACCAGCGCTGCACGCGAGGCGCTGGCGGCGGCGCTCGACGCCAACCCCGACCACGCGGACGCACTCGACGCCTTCGCCGAGCTGAGCGTGCACGAGGGCGACTGGGAGGGGGCGGAACAAGCCTGGATCCGCCTCGCTCGCCACTCGACCGAGCCGGAGCGCCAAGCCGAGATCTATCGCAAGCTGGGCGCGCTGTACGAAAAAGAGCTGCCGAACGCCCAGCGGGCCGAGCTGTCGTACCGCGAGGTCTTGAAGCGCTTGCCGAACGACGTGGGCGCGATGGAGCGGCTGGTGCAGGTCCACGGCGGGCTGGGCGACACGCAGAAGGCCCTCGAGATCCAGACCGAGCTCTTGAACCGCGCCGGCACCCCGGAAGAGAAGCGCGATCGGACGATCGAGCTTTCGCGTGTGCAAGAAGACTTCGTCAAAGACCGCCGCAAGGCCGAGGCCACGCTCGACAAGGCCCGCAAGACCTGGCCGCAAGACGGCGCCGTGTTGCGAGCCCTGGCCGAGTTCTATCGGCGCGGCGACGAGACCACGGCGCTCAACGTGCTGCTCGATCGCGCGGCGAACGACGCGCGGCGCGCCCTTGGAACGGGTCGATTCGACGCGGCCCTGTTCGAGGCGCTGGCCACGGTGGCCGAGCTGCGCGGTGGTACCGACGCGGCCCGGGTGGCCAACGCCACCCTCGCAGCGCTCACCGGCGCCGACGCCTCGATCCCCGGCGCGGGCCTCGCGGCGGCGGACGCTCGGCTCGACGACCTCTTGGCGCCCGAGCTGCTTTCCCTACCCCTGCGAGCGTTGCTCAAGAAGGTCGGCGACGCGCTGGACGGCGCCTACCCGATGGACCTGCGCTCGATCCGCGCGACCCCCCTGCCGGCCGAGGCCAGCGGCTTTGCGCAGCAGATCCAGCAGATGGCCACCGCCTTCGGGATCCACAACGTCGAGGCGTACGTGTCCACCGCCATCGGTCCGAGCTGCATCCCCGCCAGCGCCGCCCCCCCACGCCTGGTGTTCGGCTCGGTCTTGCTCGAGAAGGGCATCGACGAGACGGCGCGGACCTTCCTGGTGCTGCGCAGCCTGAAGCTGTTGCAGGCGCGGGCGGCCACGCTCTCGCGCACCGCCCCCATCGATCTCTGGCCGGTGGTGGCTGGCATGCTGACGGTGTTCGCACCCACCTGGCAAGCGCCAGGGGTCGAGCCCAAGAAGGTGGCCGAGCATCAGCAACGCATCAAGGGTGCACTGGTGCGGCAGCTGGACGACGACGTGCCGGTGCTGGCCATGGAGGTCATCGGCTCGATCGGCAACCGCGCGTCGCAGCTGGGGACGGCGGTCAATCAGTGGGGCAACCGCACCGCGCTCCTGGCCATGGGCTCGCCCGCGGCGGCCCTGATCGGCATCGCCGCCGGCACCGGACATCCCGAAGGCCCGCCCGCCGATGCCGCCGAGCGCCTGAAGTGGATCGTGCGCAACCCCGAGGCGCGCGATCTGGCGGTGTTCAGCGTGAGCGAGCAGTACTCGGACGCCCGGCGCCGCCTGGGGCTGGGCTGATCGAGCTCACTCCACCACGAAGCTCACCGCTTCGCTGATCAGGCCCGCGCTGCTCTCGACGTGCACGCGGTGCTGGCCCGCCGCGAGCGGCCACGCGCGGGCGAACGGTGCCCGACTGGTGCCCACCAGCGCACCGTCCACGAAGAAGCGCACCGCCGAGACCCCCTCGGGCGCGCGGGCGCGCAGCACGATGGCTTGTGCCGCGGACGCGACCCCGGGATCGCGCACGAAGCGCGCGCCATCGAAGGGATAGGCGACGGCGGGCGGGCGCCCCGAATCCGGGCTCGAGCCGGGACAGCGCGGCGACCACTCTTCGGGAACCACTGGCCGCCCGGCGGCGAGCGCCCAGGCGGCGAAGCGCTCGGAATGGCGCTCCCGGACCTCGAGCTTCGCGCCGCGGCAACCCGGGCCCGCGCGGAGCCCGCTGTCGGGATCGATGGCCACCTCGACGTGCAGCGTGCAACTTCCAGTGGGCACGCGATCGACCGCGAAGCGCTCGCGCACGCGGTGGGGGCAGTGCGGGCCCGGGCGCTGGCCCGAGAGCGGACAGATCTCGAGCTGGGTCAGCGCCAGGGGCGGCTCGGGCGCGGCCGGCGGGCGCTCGCGCATCGCGGCCAGCATCACGTCGCGGAAGAGCGGCGCCGCGCCGGTCACACCGCTCGAGCCGTGCATCGGGCGCCCATCGAAGTTGCCGACCCAGACGCCCACGGTCACCGCGTGCGTGTACCCGATGGCCCAGTTGTCGCGATAGCCCTTCGATGTGCCGGTCTTGGCGGCAGCGGGGAACGGCAGCTCGAGGGCGTTGCCGCGACCGAAAGCCGCAAGGCGTGCGCTGGGGTCGGACAGCACGTCGCCCAGCACCGCCGCCACCTCGCGCGAGAGCACGCGGCGCCGGTCGGCCGGCGGCAGGGCGATCTCGCTGCCGTCGGCGAGGCGCGCGCGCTTCACGGCTCGCAGCGGCACCCGCTCGCCGCCCCGCGCCAGCGTGGCGTAGGCGTTGCTGAGCTCGGCCAGCGTGACCTCGCCGTCGCCGAGTGCGATGGCCGCGCCATAATGATCGGCAGAGCGGTCCAGAGAGTCGATGCCCACCTGATGCAACAGGGCGAGCACGTTCTCGGGGCCGGCCTCCTGCGCCACGTACACGGCCGGGATGTTGTACGAGTTGCCCAGCGCCTCGCGCAGGCGCACCGGGCCGTGGTGACGCCCGTCGTAGTTCTTGGGCGAATAGTCCCCCGTGGGCGTGGAGAGGTGCAGCTCGACGTCGGGCAAGAGGCTCGAGGCGTGCAGGCCCAGCCGATCCATCCCCACCGCGTAGACGAAGGGCTTCAGGGCCGAGCCGGGCTGGCGCCGCGCCAGCACGCCGTCGTTCTGGCCAAGGCTCCGCACGTCGAAGAAGTCGGGCGCGCCGACGTAGGCCAGAACGTCACCCGTCGGGTTGTCGATCACGATCACCGCCGCGGCCGACGCGTCGAAGGCGACCATGCGCTCGCGGGTCTGCCGCACCAGCGTGCTCACCTCGCGCTGCAGCTCGGCGTCCAGGGTGGTTTCGACCTCGGCCAGCGGGCGGCCTGCCAGCTCTTTCTGCAGCGCACCCGACAGCACCGCCCGCACGAAGTGCTCAGCGCCGCCCTCCACGTGACCCGTGGTGAGCACGATGGGCTCGGCGCGCGCACGCTCGACGGCGTCTGCCGAGGCGAAGCCCGAGCCCAGCATGCGGTCGAGCACGCGATTGCGCCGCCGCTCGAGCCGCGCCGTGCCGCGACGCGGGTCATACAGGGTGGGGCCCCGGGGGATCGACGCCAGCGCTGCCGCCTCGGCCAGGCTGAGCTTGGCTGCCGGTTTGTCGAAGTAGAGCCGACTGGCGGCCTCGATGCCGCGCACGTTGGGACCGAACTCGACTCGGCTCAAGTACTCTTCCAAGATCGTGCGCTTGTCGAGGGCGACCTCGAGGCGCAGCGCGATGGCCATCTCGCGCAGCTTGCCGCGCACCGTGCGCGGCCGCTTCACGGTGTTCTTGACCAGCTGCTGGGTGATGGTGCTGGCGCCCGAGACCAGCCGGCGGTGCCACACGGCCTGCCCGAAGGCGCGCGCCATGGCCAGCGGGTCGAGGCCAAAGTGCCGATAGAAGCGGGCGTCTTCCGCCGCCAGCACCGCCAGCGGCACCTCGGCCGGCAGCTCGCTCAGCTTCACGCGCGAAGTGAGGAGGCCCCCGTCGGCGCGCACGTCGCGCACCAGGCGCCCGTGCGTGTCCGTCACCCGCACGCTGACCGGGCCTCGCTCACCGCCCGCCAGCTCTGCCGGCACCGGCTCGAGCGCGGCGGCGACCAAGAGGCACAGCACCGGCGCCAGCGCGCCGCCGAGCGCGGCCCGCACCCACGGCGTGCGGGCCCAGCGGAGCAGGCGATCCTTCACCGCACCTCCACCAGGGTAGCGCCCGTGCGTCCGAAGGTCTCGGGCGTGTACATCTCTTCGGCCTTGGTCGGCGGGACCACGAATTTGCCCAGGGTGGTGGCGCGCGCCAGATACCGGTAGTGGTACATGCCGGCTGCCATGTGATCGACGAAGAACAGCACGCGGTCATCGCGCAGCTCGCGTCGATACCAGCTGTCGAGGAACGCCGTGCCGTGAGCCACGCGGTCGTCCTGCTCTTCGTCGCAGTCGTGGCACTCGGCACCCTCTTCTCCACCCGAGTGCGGCACTCGCAGCCAGGCAGCGGTGTTCGAGAGGCTCGCGTCCACGGCTTCGAGCCCGGCGGGCAGCGGGTCGTCGACCACCACGAAGTGACGCGGGCTGGGGGTCACGATCACCACGTCGGCCATCACCAGATCGCCGCCGGCCAGCAGCTTCTGGCTCAGATCCGGGACGCTCTCGAGCGCGTCGGCCAGCGTGTCGGGGGTGACCTTGCGTAGCGTCTTCTGCACGAAGAACCCGCGATCCAGCGGCTGCGCGGGCAGGGTGGTCTTGGCGTATTTGAGCCGTGCCTCGTAAAACAGCGTTCCCGAGCCCTGCTTCTCGAAGACCAGCGTGCCCCCCTGGCCGAGCTTGGCGGTGGGGATGTGGTGTTGCACCGCCGCCAGCGAGCGCCCGCGCATTTCTGCCGACGCGAGCTCGGTGCCCGACAGCCAGATCTTCGCCAGATAGTCGGGGACGGCCTTCTCTTCCGAGCGGCGGTACAGATCGAGCGCCAGGAGCGCAAAGGCCGCCTCTTGCGTGGTCCGCCAGGCGCCGCCCTTGCGCACGGACAAGAGGCCGCGCGCCAGCTTCGACGCCATCGGGTGGCCCGGGCGCGCCGTCACCAGCGCGCGCAGCACCAGGGCGCTGGTCCGGGCGGTAGAGTCCATCACCACGGCGTAGTCGTCGCCGAGGTTCTCGTTGGCGAACGCCAGGTTCGCGTCCAGGTGCAGCTGGCCCTCGATCTCGCCCGCCAGCTTGTCCACCATCTCGCGCTTCTGTTTGGACACGGCCAGCGCGTGCAGCAGCAGGGCCTGGCCGAAGAGCGGCATCTTCTTCCGGCTCTCGTACAGCCGGCTCATGTAGCCGGTATCGGGCGCGCCCACCTCGGCCAGCACGTCCACCACGAAGGCGACGCTCACCAGCCAGAGCTCGTCTTCGCGTGCTTGCTCCAGATAGCGTCGCACGTAGGCCTTGGCCTGATCGAGCGCCCGGGTGGGCACCGCCGCCCCGCGCGCCTTGGCCTGGTGCAGCACCCACAGGGCATAGGTGCTGACCCAGGGCGAGCTCTCGGGCGAGTCGGGCCACATGCCGAACCCGCCGTCGCCACGCTGGCGGCCGAGGATGTCGGCCACCGTCTTGTCGATCACCGCGCTGGTGTTCTTCGGCAGCGGGAACTTGAAATCGCGCGCCAGCTCGCGCAGGGGAACCAGCGGCAAGAGTCGGCTCGAGAGCTGCTCGGTGCAGCCGTACGGATACTCGACCAGCTGCTCGACGCCGGCGTCGAGCCCCACCAGGGCGGTGCTGGACACCGACAGATCGAGGGACCCCACGTCGCGGCGGATGGCGCCGAGGTCACCCAGCTTCTCGCCGCTGGCCTTGTCGGTCTCGCCGTACAGCGCCACGGCCTCCATCACCGTCGGGACCTGCACCTCGCGCTCGACTTCGACCGCGTCGTGCTCGCCTTCGGCCTTGGCGTCGAAGCGCAGCTTGGCCCGGCCGGCGCTCTTGGCCAGCATGGGGAAGCGCACCTCGACGGACTCGTCGCGACCCAGCTTCACCACCTTCTGCGCTTCACCGCCGAGCTCCAGGCCGTCCACCTTGGCGATCACGGTCACGTCCGCAGGCCCGAAACCCTTCGAGGTCACGACCACGCCGGCATCGAGTTGATCGCCAGCGCGCACGAAGCGCGGCAGCGCCGGGCGAGCCATCAGTCGGCGACTGGTCACGACCCGCGACTCGCCGTAGCCGTAGCGATCGTCGATGCTGGTCGCGACGGCCATCACGCGATAGGTGGTCAGGCTCTCGGGGATCTTGAAGCTGACCTTGGCGTAGCCCTTGTCGTCGGTGCTCAGCGTGGGGTTGAAGTACGCGCTCTGGCGGAAGTCGCGCCGCGCCGAGCGCCCGCCGCCGCCGTCGCCGCCGTCTTGGCCCTTCTCGAGGCCGAGCGTGGCGCCCAGATCGAGCCCCAGCCTCGCCAGCGAGTCGCGTGACTCGACCGTGGCCACCTGCAGCGGCCGCGAGGCGGTGAACACGGGCAGCGGATCCGGCGTCTTGTAGCCGATCAGGCTGAGCACGCCTTCGTCCACGGCATACAGCGTCACCTCGGCGCTCTTGGGCTTGCCGGCCGCGTCTTTCACCGCGACCTCGATCTCGGCCGTGGCGCCGGGCCGAAGCTCTTTGTTCTTGGGGCGCACGTCGACCTTCAGCCGGCGCGCTTCCGGATCGATCACCAGCGCGGCGTAGCCGGCACGGAACTGCGGTGCGCCCACGTCCGCCTTGCCGCGCTCGGTGGGCGGCGCCTTCTTGCGCCCGCGGACGATGTGCACCGACACGAACGCGTTCGGTCTGAGGTCGTCGCTGATCGGCACCTCGATGGTGGGCGTGGGACCGACCAGCTTCTTCCGCTCCGAGCGATACACGCCGGCGCGCTCGATGGTGACCAGCGCTTCGGCCTCGGGATAGGGCGACTTGACCAGCACGCGCGCGGTCTCACCCACCCGGTACGACTTCTTGTTGAGCGCCAGCTCGAGGCTCATGCGGTCGCTGTCGCGCCAGGTGGCGCCACCGGGGCCGATGCCGAAGAAGCCCTGGGCGGCCTCCACCGGGTTCTTCCGCTCGTCCA
>Ga0073899_10002395_pt1 | contig 16907 bp, 19 predicted proteins | sample KloWWTmetaKNB5Ph_FD_88975 | JGI IMG/M metagenome (GOLD analysis project Ga0073899, IMG submission 88975) | Active sludge microbial communities from Klosterneuburg, Austria, studying microevolution and ecology of nitrifiers - Klosterneuburg... | ecosystem: Engineered > WWTP > Aerobic digester >...
CGATGGACGCGAACGATCCGTCGATCGCCCCGTCGATGCTGTACGCCTACGCCGCCATCATGGAGGGGGTCCCGTTCGCCAACGGCGCGCCGAATCTCTCCTGTGACATCCCCTGCCTCGAGAAGCTGGCCCGCGAGAAGGGCGTCGCCATCGGCGGCAAGGACTTCAAGACCGGCCAGACGATGCTCAAGACGGTGCTCGCCCCGATGTTCAAGGCGCGCATGCTCGGCGTCGCCGGCTGGTACAGCACCAACATCCTCGGCAACCGCGACGGCGAGGTCCTCGACGACCCGGAGTCGTTCAAGACCAAGGAAGAGTCGAAGCTCGGCGTGCTCGAGTACATCCTGCAGCCGCAGCTCTACCCGGAGCTGTACGCCAACATGTACCACAAGGTGCGGATCAACTACTACCCGCCCCGTGGTGACAACAAGGAAGGCTGGGACAACATCGACATCTTCGGATGGTGCGGCTATCCGATGCAGATCAAGGTCGACTTCCTCTGCCGCGACTCGATCCTGGCCGCGCCGCTGGTCCTCGACCTGGCGCTCTTCTTCGACCTGTCGCAGCGCGCCGGCATGAGCGGCGTCCAGGAATGGCTCTCGTTCTACTTCAAGAGCCCGCAGGTCACCCCGGGCCTCTACCCGGAGCACGACCTCTTCATTCAGCACACCAAGCTGAAGAACACGCTTCGCTGGATGATGGGCGAGGAGATGATCACCCACCTCGGCCAGGATTACCCGCACGGCGACTGACCTCGCTGGGGCATGGCGTGGCGCGACGGGACTCCTTCGGGAGTCCCGTTGTCGCATTTGCGCCCCGCGCAATTGCCGGATCGCGCCGTCTCCGGTAGCTTCTTCTCGCCGATGCAATACTTCCATCGCACCTCCGTGTCGCCCGATGCCGCCATGCAGGCGGCGGCCGCGTTCTTCGGAACGCGGCTGGCCCCCACCGAAGAGACCGCCAGGCGGCGCAGCTACGCCGGCGCCCTGGGCTCGGTCCGGATCTCCGCCCGACCCGAGGGAGGGCACTACACCCTCGTCACGGTGCGCACCGACCAACCCGGCGAGAGTGAGCTCGACAAGCTTGCCAAACGCTTCCTCGGCGAGGTGCACGTCCTCGCCGACCCGACGCATCACCAGCGCGGCTCGTACTAGCCCGGCCCCTCCGACCCGGTCCCCCCACACCATGGCCCTGCGCCTGCTGCCCCGTGACGAACGCTTCTTCGAGCTGTTCGTCGTGCTTGCGAGCAAGACCGTCGAGGCGTCCCGGCGCCTGATCGAACTCTTCACCGAGCAGGGGGACGCGCGCTGGGCGGCCGTCGAGCTCATCAAGGTGCTGGAGCACGAGGCCGACGAGACGACGCACGCCATCGTCACCCGGCTCGACCGCTCCTTCATCACGCCGTTCGATCGCGAGGACATCCACGAGCTCGCCTCGCGCCTCGACGACGTCATCGACCGCATCGACTCCGTCGCGCGCCGATCCCGCATCTTCCGGATCGACCACGTGCCGGAGGGGGCGCTGCTCCTTTCCGAGGTGGTGCACCGCGCCGCCGTCGAGGTGCTGCGGGCCGTGGAGGCGCTGGAGAAGGGGCCGCCGTCGGTGGTGCTCGCCGCCTGTCGCGACATCAAGCGGCTCGAGGAGGAGGGCGACGCCCTCTACCACGAGTGGCTGGGTCGCCTCTTCGAACCAGGCGCCGATCCGCTGATGGTGATCAAGTGGAAGGAGTTGTACGACACGCTCGAGAAGACGCTGGACAGTGCCGAGGACGCCGCGAACGTCCTGGAGTCGGTCACCATCAAGCACGGCTGAGCGATGGACCAGTCGATCGCCTTCGTGCTCGCGGTGGTGGTGGTCGCGCTCATCTTCGACTTCATCAACGGCTTCCACGACAGCGCCAACTCGATCGCCACGGTGGTGGCGACCCGGGTCCTCACCCCCGGCGTCGCGGTCTTCTGGGCCGCCTCCTTCAACTTCCTCGCCGCCTTCGTCGTCGGCACCGCCGTCGCCAAGACGATCTCCAAGGGCCTCATCGACCCGAGCGTCGTCACCCCGACGCTGCTCTGCGCCGCGCTCCTCGGCGCCATCGTCTGGAACCTGCTCACCTGGTGGCTGGGACTCCCGTCCTCGTCGTCGCACGCCCTGCTGGGCGGTTTCGCCGGCGCGGCGCTGGCCAAGGCCGGTCCCAGCGCGATCATCCTCGCCGGTTGGGTGAAGCCGATCCTCGGGATCGTCGTGTCGCCCTTCCTCGGGATGACGCTCGGCCTGCTCCTCTCGGTCACGCTCTCCTGGTCGCTCTGGAAGCAGGACGCGCGCACCCTCGATCGCTTCTTCCGCCGGGCCCAGCTCGTCTCCGCGGGACTCTACTCGCTGGCGCACGGCTCGAACGACGCGCAGAAGACCATGGGCATCATCGTCGGCCTGCTGGTGGCCTCGCAGTCGCTCTTCGTTGGGGAGACCGGCCTCCTCCATGGCTTCTATCTCCCCAACGCCGATCACGTCCCCCTCTGGGTCGAGATGGCGGCGTACTCCGCGATCGCGGCAGGCACGGCCATGGGCGGGTGGCGGATCGTCAAGACGATGGGCACCGGGATCACCAAGCTGCAGCCCTTCGGCGGCTTCTGTGCCGAGACGGGCGGCGCGATGACCGTCTTCCTCGCCTCGTCGCTTGGCGTGCCGGTGAGCACCACCCACACCATCACCGGCGCGATCGTCGGCGTCGGTGCCTCCCGGCGCCTCGCCGCGGTGCGCTGGGGCGTCGCGGGGCGGATCGTCTGGGCCTGGGTCCTGACCATTCCGTGCAGCGCGCTGGTGGCGGCCGTGGTCTTCTGGCTCTTCCCCGGCTGAGCACCGCGGAGTAGCCCCGGGAACGACGCCGCCGCGCTTGACCCATCTCCGATGCGGGTCGAAGTTTCCGCCGCGCCGACACCCCCGACCCGAGGCACGCCGTATCCGCATGGCCGATTCCCGTCCCGCTTCCGACCAGGCGATTCCCGCCGGCCTCACCCGCGACCAATTGCTCGCGCTCTATCGCTGGATGCGGCTCACCCGCACCCTCGAGGAGCGGCTGGTCGCACTCTACCGGCAGACCAAGGTGGTGGGTGGCCTCTTCCGTTCACTCGGGCAGGAGGGGTGCGCGGTCGGCTCGGCCTTCGCCCTCGAGCGTCGCGACGTCCTCTCACCGCTGATCCGCAACCTCGGCTCCATGCTGGTGAAGGGGGCGACGCCGGTCGAGATCCTCCGACAGTACATGGCCAAGGGCGATTCGCCGACGCGTGGACGCGAGCTCAACATCCACTTCGGCGACGTCGAGGATCGTCACTTCGTGGGGCAGATCTCGCATCTCGGCGACATGGTGCCGGTGATGGCCGGGGTCACGCTGACCTTCAAGATGCGCGGCGAAGATCGTGTCGGCCTCGTCTACGTGGGCGACGGTGCGACCAGCACGGGCGCCTTCCACGAGGGCATCAACTTCGCCGCCGTGCAGCGGTGTCCGCTGGTCGTGGTGGTGGAGAACAACGGCTATGCCTACTCGACGCCCACCTGCCGGCAGACGGCGGCGGCGCAATTCGTGGACAAGGCCATCGGCTACGGGATTCCCGGCGTCCGCTGCGACGGCAATGATGTGCTTGAGGTCTATCGGGTGACGCAGGAGGCGGTGGCGCGCGCGCGTCGCGGCGAGGGTGTCACGCTGCTCGAAATGCTGACCTATCGCCGCAAGGGGCACGCGGAGCACGACAATCAGAGCTACGTGGCGCCCGGCGAGATCGAGCAGTGGGCCACCACCAACGATCCGATCGACCGCTACGTCGTGCGGCTCACCACGGAATTCGGCGTGGCGCAGGCCGAGCTCGATGCGATCGATGCCGCGGTGGCTGCCGAGGTCGATGCGGCGACGGATGTCGCCGAGGCGTCGCCCCCGTGCGATGGTCCCGATGCGTTGGTGGGCGTCTATGCCGACCCGCCGCGCATGCCGACCCTCTGGTTCCGCGATGGCGTCGGCTCGGCAGTCGCCGAGCACGAGCGGCCGGCGAGTTGGGGGACGCACCATGGCTGAGATCACCTTTCTCGAGGCGATTCGCGAGGGGATCGCCGAGGAGATGGAGCGCGACCCGAACGTCTTCCTGCTCGGCGAGGACATCGGCGGCTTCGGCGGTGCGTTCAAGGTCACCGAAGGACTGCAGGCGCGGTTTGGTGAGCAGCGCGTGATTGACACGCCGATCGCGGAGGCCGGAATTGTCGGCGCGGCGGCGGGGGCGGCCCACTACGGCATGCGCCCGGTGGTCGAGATGCAGTTCATCGACTTCATCTCGTGCGCGTATGACATGCTCACCAACTACGCGGCGACGGCGCGCTATCGCGCCTTCCTGCCGTGTTCGATCGTGGTGCGCGGACCCTCCGGCGGCTACGTCCGAGGCGGGCCGTTCCACTCCCAGAATCCCGAGGCGGCCTTCCTCCACACCCCCGGGCTCAAGATCGCCTATCCGGCCACGGCCGAGGACGCCAAGGGACTCATCAAGTCGGCCATCCGCGACCCGGATCCGGTGCTCTTCTTCGAGCACAAGTACCTCTATCGCCGGATCAAGGGGGTCATGCCCCCGGGCGATCACCTGGTGCCCTTCGGGAAGGCCCGCGTGGCGCGGGAAGGGAAGGACCTGACGATCGTGACCTATGCCGCGACCGTCTGGAAAGCCCTCGAGGCCGCCGAGCAGCTGGCGGCCGAGGACGGCCTCTCGGTCGAGGTGCTGGACCTCCGGACCTTGCTTCCGATGGACCATGAGGCGATTGTCGCCTCGGTGAAGAAGACCAACCGCGTGCTGATCGTGCACGAGGACACCGTGACCGGCGGCGTGGCCGGCGAGATCACGGCGCAGATCAGCGAACGGTGCTTCGAGTGGCTCGACGCACCGATCCGGCGCGTGGCGGCGCATGACGTGCCGCTGCCGTATGCTCCACCGCTGGAGGACTTTGTCCTTCCGCAGACATCGGACATCGTGCGCGCGAGCCGCTGGCTCGCCGCCTACTGAAGACGGATCAACGAGGGAGTCGGGATGGCCCGCATTGACGTGATCATGCCGCAGATGGGTGAATCCATCACCGAAGGAACGATGTCGCGCTGGATCAAGCAGCTCGGCGACACGGTGAAGCGCGATGAACCGATCTTCGAGATCTCCACCGACAAGGTGGACGCCGAGATTCCGGCCCCAAACGCCGGCACCCTGGTCGAAGTGCTCGTGACCGAGGGACAGACCGTCGCGGTCGGCACCATCGTCGCGCGGATCGAGACCGAGGCCGGGGCGGCTGCGGTGGTCGCGCCGGCTGCGGCACCGGCACCCGCCGCGGCCGCTCCCGCGCCCGTTGCGACACCGGCTCCTGCCCCGACTGCGCCGGCGCCCGCCGTGGCGCCACCGGCGGCACCGACCCCTGCCGCCGCGCAGGGCGAGGAGACCGCCGAGCAGCGCTTGCAGCGGAAGTCCACGCCGCTGGTCCGCAAGATGGTCGAGGAGCACGGCCTCGACCTCGGCGCGATCCCGGGCACCGGCTCTGCCGGGCGCGTCACCAAGACCGACGTGCTGAGCTTCCTCGAGTCGGGGCCGACCGCCGCGCCGGCCGCTCCGGCGGCCGCCGCCGCCATGGCCCCGGTTGCTCCCGCAACGGCTGCCGCCGCGCCCGCCGCGCCGCGCCCGCCCGCTGCGGCGGTCGAGGCGTGGGAGGGCGATCGCGTGGAGCCATGGGGACGGGTGCGCAAGCTGACCGCCGATCACATGATCATGTCGCGGCGCGTCTCGGCCCACGTGAACTCGTTGATGGAAATCGACTACACCCACGTGGCCGGCATCCGGAAGCGGCTCAAGGGGGAGTTTGCCGAGCGGGGCGTCAACCTCACGTATCTGGCCTTCATCGTGAAGGCGATCGCCGACAACCTCCGGAAGCATCCGGTGGTCAACGCCGCCATTTCCGGTGACAACACGATCTATCGCCGCGACATCAACATCGGCATCGCGGTGGCGCTCGATTGGGGGCTGATCGTCCCGGTGATCAAGCACGCCGACGAGCTGTCGCTGCTCGGCGTCGCGCGATCGATTCAGGACCTCGCCGAGCGGGCGCGCACCAAGAAGCTCGCGCCCGACGACATCCAGAAGGGGACGTTCACGATCACCAATCCCGGCGGCTTCGGGACGTACGTGGGCACGCCGATCATCAACCAGCCGCAGGTGGCGATCCTGGCCGTGGGCGCGATCGAGAAGCGCCCCTCCGTGATCACCCTCCCCGACGGCAGCGACGCCCTCGGCATTCGCACCAAGGGGATGTGGTGCATGGCCTACGATCACCGGATCGTGGACGGCGCGGACGCCGACCGATTCCTGGCCGATGTGCGGGCGACGCTCCACGCCTTCCCCGAGCAGCAGGGATAGCGTGGCGCGCGTGCTGACGGCGGTGCGTGTTGCCGTCCGTCCGGAGAACGAGGCCGAGTGGCTGGCGACGATCGACGCGCTGGCCACTCGGCTTGGCATGCGGGGGCAGCATCTTTGGGTGTTCCGCCGGCGAGGCGACCCAGGCACCTTTCTCGAGTTCAGCGAGGGGCGCGACGACGGCAGCCACCGACGCCACGGCCCCGGTGATCCGACCGAGGCGGCCCTCGAGGCGACGCTCCGCCGGCTGGCCGAGTATTCCACCGACCACGACGACGTGTGGGACGAAGTTCCCGCGTCCGGCTCTGAAGGGAGGGAGTGAGATGGCCCGACGCATTGTGGACGCCGCGGGTGTGACCTGGCGGGTGGCGCTCAGCGGCAGGAGCACCAGCTATGGCCGTGACGAACTGTCGCTCGAGTTCCAGCGCGTCGATGCGCCGGCCGACCGGCGCTACTGCCGCTTCTCGCCGCGCGGCGCCAAGGCGGGCGAGATGGCGCTCGAGGAGAGCAGTGATCGCGAGCTGTTGGGCCTCCTCGGCGTGGCGCAGCTGTCGTGGACATCGCCCGATGCCGAGTACGGTCGGGCGGGCCAGGGTGATTGATCTCCACTGCCACTCGACGGCCTCCGATGGCCACCTCGCGCCGACCGACGTCATCCGGCACGCCGCCGAGATCGGCCTGAGCGCCGTTGCCCTCACCGACCATGACACGCTCGGCGGGTTGCTCGAGGCCACCGCCGCGGGGGAGGCGCTCGGCATCCGCGTGATCGGAGGATGCGAATTCTCCGTGGCCGCGCCGTGGGGGGAGATGCACCTGCTTGGCTACTTCCTCACGCCGGGCGACGCGGACATCGAGCACTTCCTCGTGGATGCCCGCACCGACCGCAGTCGCCGCGCACGCGAGATGGTCACGCGCCTCGTCGGCCTCGGTCTCAAGATCAGCTACGACGACGTGGCGAAGGAAGCCGATGGTGGGGCGGTCGGTCGGCCGCACGTGGCACGCGCGCTGTTGCGGCTCGGGCTGGTGGCCACGGAGCAGGCCGCGTTCGACAAGTATCTCGGTCGAGGACGTCCCTGCTTTGTCGAGAAGGCGCTGCCCACGCTGCGCGAAGTCGCCGACCTCGTGCACGCCAAGGGCGGGATCGTCTCCGCGGCGCACCTGAAGTGGCACGGGACGCGGGCGTCGCTCGCGCTGCTGCAAGCGGACGGTCTCGACGCGGTCGAGACGCGCCATCCCAGTCACGATGGCGAAGTGCGCGCCACGATCACCGAGGCCGCCGCCACGCTCGGACTCGTGCGCAGCGGTGGCTCGGACTGGCACGGCGAGTTCGGTGCAGCGGCCGGGCACTCGATGCTCGGCTCGCAGGAAGTCCCCGACGCCTGGCTCGACGAGCTCGAGGCGCGGCGGCCGGTCGGGACCCCGCGGGGATGACCACGTCGCCGCAGCGCGTGGCGCTCGTCACGGGCGGAGCGCGGCGGCTCGGCCGAGCCTTTGCCGAGGCGCTCGCCGAGGACGGTCTCGCCGTCGCGGTGCATTTCGGCAGCGCGTCGCGCGAGGCCGACGACGTCGTGGCCCACATCCGCGCCCACGGCGGAACGGCCCAGGCGTTCGGCGCGGACCTGCGCGATGGTGCGGCGGCGATCGCGCTGCCGGGGCGCGTGGTGGCGGAGCTCGGTCGCCTCGACGTGCTGGTCAACTCGGCGGCGGTCATGGAGCGGCTCCCGGTCGAGGAGACATCGCTCGCGCAGTGGGACGACATCCTCGACCTCAACCTGCGCGCTCCCTTCTTCCTCGCCCAGCAGGCCGCGCCGCATCTCCGGGCCGTCGGCGGCACCATCGTGAACATCGCCGACCTGAGCGGCTTCGAGCCGTGGCGCCATTATCCCGCCCACTCGGTCAGCAAGGCCGGCGTGGTGATGTTGACCAAGGTGCTCGCGAGTGCGTTGGCGCCGGAGATCACGGTCAACGGCATTGCACCCGGGACGGTGCTGGTGCCGGAAGATTACGACGATGCCCGTCGCGCCTTCCTCAGCGAGACGACGCCACTCGGACGCCTGGGCTCGCCCACCGATGCGGTCGCCGCGCTTCGCTTCCTCGTCCATCAGGCGCCCTTCGTCACGGGTGAGACGATCGTCGTCGACGGCGGGCGCCTCCTCCGGCGATGATCGCCCTCGGCGAGGTCGTGATCATCGGCGGCGGATGCTACGGCTCCTTCTACGCCGGACAACTCGCGAAGGCACGCACCAGTGGACGAGTCACGTGGCGACGCCTGCTCCTGGTGGATCGCGATCCGACGTGCCAGGTGACCCCGCAGCTCGACACCATCCCCGATGCCACGCTGGTGGTCCAGGAGTGGGCGCCGTTTCTCGACGCGTGGCTCGCCATGCCACGCGCCGAGGACGACCAGATCGTTCCCTCGCCGCTGATGCCGCACCTGCTGGCGCAGTGGCTGGAAGCGCGTGCCCGGGCAGCGTGGCCCACGCATCGGGTCGCGATGGTCCCGGCGACCGACCCGCTGGGCACGCCGTTCGACTGGCTGCATCCCGGCGATGGCGTGCGATACGTCTCGTTTGCCGATTGGCTCTGTCCGACGCACTGCATCGAGCCCGCCACGTGCCCAGTCATCAGCGCGCCGCGCACGTGGGAGATGGGCGAGGCCGTCACGGCGTGGACGGCAGCGCGCCGCGCCGAGCGCCCGACCGCCGGGCCGGCACTCTTCACCTGTCGCCACATGGTGCATGGTGTCGGGATGTATCCGGCTCGACTCGCCGAAGAGGCCTTCGCCGCGTTGGCCACGCAACTCGCGGCGACGCCCGACGGCGCCGACCTGGTGGTGGGGTCGGTGTCGGCGTGTCATGGGGCGGTCGGGGTGCTGCGGGTGCAGGGTGAACGGTGAACGGGGCGCGACCTTCGGTCGCGCTGGGTGAGGAGTGAGGGGGATGCGCCCACAACACCCCCTCACCCCTCACCCCTCACCATCCCTCCCGTTCACCGTTCACCGTTCACCGTTCACCGTTCACCCCTCAGGAACCCACCCGACACCAGAATCGTTCTATATTCGCGTCGCACTTCTGACTCTGCCCTTTTCCGGATCTCTGCATGACCGCTCCAGCTCGCACCGAAACCCTCGTCATCATCGGCTCCGGCCCGGCCGCATGGACGGCCGCCATCTACGCGGCCCGGGCGAATCTCGACCCGGTGGTGTACGAGGGCGAGCCGTCGCGCGAGATGATTCCTGGTGGGCAGCTGATGTGGACCACCGACATCGACAACTTTCCGGGCTTTCCCGAGGGCGTCGATGGCCAGGGGCTGATGGACCGGATGAAGCAGCAGGCGGTGCGCTTCGGCACGCGCGTCGAGAGCGAGAACATCGCCTCGGTGGACTTCTCGCAGCGGCCGTTCGTCCTGCGGCCGAGTTGGAGCGAGCCGATTGCGGCGAAGGCGGTGATCGTGGCCACCGGCGCACGGGCCATCTGGCTCGACGTGCCCAATGAAGCGCGCCTGGCGCAGACCGGCGGCGGTGTCTCGGCGTGCGCGGTCTGCGATGGTGCGCTGCCATTCTTCCGCGACAAGGTGCTGGCGGTGGTCGGCGGCGGCGACTCGGCCATGGAAGAGGCGACCTACCTCACCAAGTTCGCGCGCGAGGTGGTCATCATCCATCGGCGCGACGCCTTCCGGGCCTCCAAGGTGATGGCCGATCGCGCCTTGAATCACCCGAAGATCCGGGTCGAGTGGCACTCGCAGGTCACCGAAGTGATCGGCGACGACGAGATCACCGGTGTGCGACTGCGCGATACCCGCACCGGGGAAGAGCGCACGCTCGAGGTCGGCGGGCTCTTCGTGGCAATCGGACATACGCCCAACACGGCGTTTCTCGACGGGCAGCTGGCCACCACGCAGGCGGGGTACATCGAGACCCCGACGTCGTGGCGCACCGAGACCAGCGTCGAGGGGGTCTTTGCGGCCGGCGACGTGATCGATGAGTACTACCGCCAGGCCATCACATCGGCGGGCAGTGGCTGCATGGCGGCACTCGAGGCGGAGCGCTGGCTCGCGCACCACGAGGCGTGAGCGTGCAGGCTGGTCCCGCGACCCGAGTCATCACCACCGGCGGTTTCGTCCAGAATTGCTGGCTCCTCTGGGATCAGGAAAGTCGCGAGGCGGTCGTCGTCGATCCGGGGGAGGGAAGCGACGCCATCCTCGCGGAGATCGAGCGGCTCGAGCTGCGCGTGTCGGCCATCTGGCTCACGCACGCGCACATCGATCATGTGCTCGGCGTGTCCGCCGTCCGCGAAGCCACCGGCGCATCGGTCTGGCTCCACCCGGATGACCGCCGCTGGTACGACGCACTCCCCGAGCAGGGGCGCTTCTTCGGGATGAGCGGTCTGGAACCGCTCGCCCCGCCGGAGCACGAGCTGGTAGATGGCCAGGAGCTCGGCGTCGGCCCTTGGCGCTTCCTGGTGCGGCATACCCCCGGCCATGCCCCCGGTCACGTGGCCTTCCTGGGGCATGGGCTGGCGGTGGCCGGCGACCTGCTCTTCCTCGATTCGATCGGCCGGACCGACCTCGCGGGGGGCGACCACGCCACCCTGCTGGACAGCATTCATCGGGTGCTGCTGGCCCTGCCCGACGAGACCGTCGTCCTCCCGGGGCACGGGCCGGAGACGACCATCGGGCGGGAGCGCCAGCTCAACCCCTTCCTCCAAGCTGGTTGAGCGGCGGTCGCGGCCTCACTTGGTCTCTTGACAGCCAAATACTTCACTAGTAGATTAGTGTCCACGACGAGAAGTTGTCGTCCTCAACCAACGCCATCGGAGCTTCGCCATGACCACCGAAACCGCCCTGCGCACCTGGAAGATTGATCCATCGCATTCGTCCGTGGAGTTCTCGGCCCGCCACCTCATGATCACCACGGTGAAGGGGAGCTTTGCCGAGTTCGACGGGACCATCGAGTTCGACCCGACCCACGTGGCCAGCGGCCGCGCGCAGGTCAGCATCGCCGTGGCCAGCATCGGGACCCGCTCCACCGACCGCGACACGCATCTCCGGAGCCCTGATTTCCTCGACGCCGAGCAGCACCCGACGATCAGCTTCGTCTCCACGCGCGTCGAGCCGTCGTCGGCCGATGCCAACGCCTTCACCCTGGTCGGCGACCTGACCATTCGGGGCGTCAGCAAGGAAGTGCGCCTGGCGACCACATTCGAGGGGCAGGGGAAGGACCCCTGGGGCAACGAGCGTGTCTCCTTCCTCGCGAGCACCACGATTGACCGGCGCGACTTCGGCCTCACCTGGAACGCGGCACTCGAGAGCGGCGGCGTGCTGGTGAGCAACGAGATCAAGTTGACGCTGGATGTGCAGGCGATCGGGGCCTGACCGCGAAGTGGCCAGTGACGAGTGACCAGTGACCAGTGACCAGTGACCAGTGACCAGTGACCAGTGACCAGTGACCCGAACTCTTGGTTACCGGTTACAGGTCACAGGTCACAGGTTACCGGTCACTGGCCTCTGGCCCCCTCCGTTCCCCCTCCGCCGTCGTGCCCTTAAGCTTCCCCCGGCCTCCGGGCCGGAACCCTGAACCAGGACACGACGCTCCGATGACTTTCCGCACCGAAAAGGATCCGCTCGGCGAGAAGCAGGTCCCTGCCGAGGCGCTGTACGGGATCCAGACCCTGCGCGCTGTCGAGAACTATCCGATTTCCGGGCTGCGCCCGCTTCCCGGCTTCGTCGAGGCCGTGATCATCATCAAGCGCTCCGCCGCCGTCACGCACAAGGCCACCGGGCGGCTCGAGGCACCCTACGCCGATGCCATCATCCAGGCCGCCGACGAGATTCTGGCCGGGCAGCACCGCGACCAGTTCGTGGTTGATCCGTATCAGGCCGGCGCCGGCACGTCGCACAACATGAACTGCAACGAAGTGCTGGCGAATCGTGCCAACGAGTTGCTCGGTGCGGCCCGCGGTGCGTATGCCCCGGTGCACCCGAACGACCACGTCAACATGGCGCAGTCCACCAACGACGTGATCCCCACGGCGATGCGCCTCGGCACGTTGCGCGCGCTGCCGAAGCTGCTCGGCGCGCTCGACGGCCTGGCCAACGCCTTCCTCGCCAAGGGGAAGCAATTCGACCATGTCATGAAGTCGGGCCGCACGCACCTGCAGGATGCCACGCCGATCCGCCTTGGCCAGGAGTTCACGGCCTACGGTCGCACCGTCGCGCGGCATCGTGCCAAGCTGGCACAGGCCGCGGACTGGCTCCGTCCGATGAACATCGGCGGCAGCGCGGTCGGCACCGGCATCAACGTCGAGCCGCAGTATCCCGCGATGATGGTGGCCGAGATGCAGGCGCGCGCGGGCGTGGCGCTTGAGGTGTCGGAGGACCGCATCCAGCTGATGCAGTCGATGGGCGACATCGCCACCTTCAGCGGCGCGATGCGCGCCTTTGTGCTCGATCTCTGCAAGATCGCCGATGACATTCGCCTGCTCGCCTCGGGTCCGCGGACAGGGCTGGCCGAGATCATCCTGCCGGCGGTGCAGCCGGGGTCGTCGATCATGCCGGGGAAGATCAATCCCTCGATTGCCGAGATGGTGAATCAGGTCTGCTACCAGCTGCTCGGCTTCGACACCACGGTGGCCATGGCGGCCAAGGCGGGCGAGCTCGAGTTGAACGTGATGATGCCGGTGATCACCCACAATGTGCTCTTCGGGATGAAGATCCTCGCGAACACGGTGCGCGTCTTCGACGAGAAGTGCGTGAGCGGCATCGAGGCCGACGAGGCGATGTGTGCCCATTGGCTTGAGCGCTCGCCGGCGCTGGTCACCGCGCTGATGCCGAAGATCGGCTACGCCGAATCGGCCAAGCTGTCGAAGGAGGCGCTCGCCACCGGCAAGACGGTCAAGCAACTCGTCACCGACAAGAAGGTGCTTGAGGGGAAGGAACTCGAGGAGGTGCTCGACCTCCGTGCGATGACCGAGCTCGGCGTGCCGGGCGGCGGCAAGGGCGTGCCGGTCAGCGGGTGACCGATCACGCACCGGCGCGATGGCGGCGACTGGCCCTCCTGGCGGTCGCCGTTGTCGGCGGGATGTCCACGTGGTTCGCGGGCAGCGCCGCGGCCCCGTTGCTCGCAGCCGATCTTGCCCTCACCCCGGGCGAGGTCGGCTGGCTTGCGTCGGCCGTGCAGCTCGGATTCGTCGCGGGCACGCTCCTGCTGGCGATCACCAATCTTGCCGACCTCCTGCCAGGGCGGCGACTCTTTGCGCTTTCGGCCATCGGGGCCGCACTGAGCAACGCCGCACTCCTGCAGGCGCACGGTGTCGGCGCCCTGGCCGTGTCACGATTGGCCACCGGGCTGTTTCTCGCCGGGGTCTATCCTCCCGCGATGAAGATGGCGGCCACCTGGTTCCGCTCCGCGCGCGGCATCGCCATCGGCACGGTCGTCGGGGCGCTCACCGTCGGGAAGGCGGTGCCGTACCTCCTCGAAGGCGGCAGCGGGCTCTCGCTGGCCACCATCGTGATCATCCCGTCGATCGCGTCATGCCTGGCGGCGTTCGCGATCTTCGTCTGGTGGCAGGATGGACCACATGCCTTCCCGTCTCGGCCGTTTGCGTGGGGTCTGGTGGCCGAGGCGTTTCGCGTGCCGGGCCTTCGCCGCGTGACGGCCGGATATCTGGGGCACATGTGGGAGCTCTATGCGTTCTGGGCGTGGGTGCCGGGCTTCCTCGCCGCCGCCTCCCTGGCCAGGGGTGAGGCGCCGCGGTCGCAGGGTGCCATGGCCTTTGGCGTGTTGGCGGTGGGGGCCATCGGCTGCATCGGCGGCGGGTGGCTCGCCGATCGCGTCGGTCGCCGTGCCGTGGCCCGCGGGGCGATGCTCATCAGCGGTTCGCTCGCCGCGCTCTCGCCGCTGCTCTTCGCGGCGCCGCGCTGGCTCCTGATCGCGGGCCTGCTGCTGTGGGGGATGGCAGTAATTGCCGACTCGGCACAGTTCTCGGCGCTGGCCACGGAGTTGGCTCCACCCCATGCGGTCGGCACCGCGCTGGCGCTGCAAACCTCGCTCGGTTTCCTGCTCACCATCGTCAGCATCCAATTGGTGCCGATCGTGGTGGACGCGATCGGATGGCAATGGGGGCTGGCGGGGCTGGCGGTGGGGCCGTTGGTGGGGGCGTGGGTGCTCAGAAGGGAGTGACCCGTAACGAGTGACCCGTAACCGGGGCGCGGCCGGTGGCCGCGCTGGGTGAGGAGTGAGGGGGATGCGCCCTTGCCACCCCTCACCCCTCACCCCTCACCGAGCCCTCCGTTCACCGTTCACCGTTGACCGTTGACCATCCCTCCGCCAATCCCATGCAGAAAAAATCCCGCCAGTTCGGCGCGTCCGCTCTGACCGGACTTGTCGTAGACGCTGACCGCATGCTGGCGGACGGTCCGCTCACTGCGGCCGGTGCGGGCGGCGATCTCCTTGTGCCCCAGCCCCTGCAGCAGCAGCAACGCCACCTCGCGCTCCGTCGGCGTGAGCTCCCACTTGCCGAACTGAGTTCCGACGGCCTCGGCCATGGAGCGGAGCGCCCCCTCGGCGCTCGACTGCCAGGCGTCACGCTCGGCCTGCCGCTCGGCGAGTGAGCGCCGAGTCGTGACCAACTCGGTGGCGAGGGAGCGCCACCGCAGCCAGAGCGAGGTGGCGAGCGTCAGGCTCGTGGCCACCAGTCCGAGCTCAAGGAGCACGTGGGCTGAGTACCAGCTGTCGGGTTGGTCGAGGATGAGATCCACCACACCACCGATCCCAACGATCGCGAGGACGACCATCACGAGGATGTCCATCGGTGAGGCGGAACCGGGCTGATCGGGGTCGTGCGGGGTGATGGATGGCATCCGGCAAATGTCGGAGTGTCACCCCGCCACCACAAGCAGGGCGGATGCCGGATGGTGCGCCCCGGGCTCCATGCCGACCTTGCTGCCACGTATCCGGTCGGAACGGTTCCATCGCGGCGCCGTCACCCGGACCCACTCCACGGAGGTCGTCATGTTTGCCAGCCTGCTCCCCGATCCGCTTCACGCTGCGGTGATCCACATGCCGATCGCCCTGGCCGTCCTGCTCCCGCTCTTTGCCCAGGGTGCCATCATCGCCATCAGTCGGGGGGCTGCGCCTCGGCACGCCTGGGGGATCACCGTGGCACTCGCCGCGATGCTTGCGGCCAGTGCCCTGATCGCCAAGGAGACGGGCGAGGATGGCGAGGAGCGTGTCGAGCAAGTCGTTCCCGATTCGGCGCTCGAGGCCCACGAGGATGCCGCCGACCGCTTCGTGGTGGTGGTGCTTGCGGTGTTGGCCGTCAGCGTGCTGGGCCTGCGCCGTGACCGCATCGGGGCGGCGGGTCGCCTGGTGGCCACGGTCGGGACGGTGGCCGTGCTCGCCACCGGCTATGCCGTCGGGAAGGCAGGCGGCGAACTGGTCTATCAGCACGGCGCGGCATCGGCCTACACCGATGGAGCGACCCAACCCCCGCGGGGGTCCGAGGAGGGCGAGGGGTGAGCGACCCTACCCCGTGACATTCCCGAATGATCAGCTAATATTGCTACCATGCGGGTCACGACTTGGACGGAATATTCCCTGATCATCTCTCTCCACCTCGCGAGGCGGCGCCGGGACGGTGCCCGCGCCATCGCCGCCCGCGAGCTGGCTGAGTTGGAGAAGCTCCCCCCCGACTACGTCGAGCAGATTCTCCTCCGGCTGCGTCGGGGTGGCTTGGTCGATTCGATTCGTGGCGCCAAGGGAGGCTATCTCCTGGCCCGGGATCCCGAGGGGATCACGGTCCACGACGTCATGACCGCCTCGGAGCATCAGACCTTCGAGATGAATTGCGCCACGCACCCGGTCAATGCGGAGCGGTGCTCGCCCACGACCGCGTGCTCCATCCGCCCGGTCTGGCTCGCGCTCCAGAGTCGCATCGACGAGCTGCTGCTCTCCATCACCTTGGCTGACCTCCTCCAGAACGAGCCGCAAGTCCAGGAGCTGGTCACGCTGCAGCCCACGACGTGAGCACGGCGGCGCCACGCGCCGCTGCAACGCCGTGTCCCCACTGACATCGCAGGAACTCCAGCGCTACGCGCGCCACCTGACCCTCCCCGAGGTCGGCGTGGCTGGGCAGGAGCGTCTGCGCGCCGCCCGTGTGCTCCTGATCGGCGCGGGAGGTCTCGGTTCGCCGGCCGCGCTCTACCTCGCCGCCGCGGGTATCGGCACCCTCGGCATCGTGGACGCCGATGTAGTCGACGCCTCCAACCTCCAGCGACAGATCCTGCACGACACGCCCTCGATCGGCATGTCCAAGGTGCGCTCTGCCAAGGCACGGCTCGAGGCGCTCAATCCCTTCGTGCAGGTGGACGCGATTGCCGAGCGCCTCACCGCGTCGAATGCCCGGGCCATCATCGCGGGTTACGACATCGTGATCGATGGCAGCGACAACTTCCCGACGCGCTACCTCGTCAACGACGCCTGCGTGCTCGAAGGGA
>Ga0073899_10002396_pt1 | contig 16905 bp, 14 predicted proteins | sample KloWWTmetaKNB5Ph_FD_88975 | JGI IMG/M metagenome (GOLD analysis project Ga0073899, IMG submission 88975) | Active sludge microbial communities from Klosterneuburg, Austria, studying microevolution and ecology of nitrifiers - Klosterneuburg... | ecosystem: Engineered > WWTP > Aerobic digester >...
TCAGTCATTGCGGACGATTTTTTACGCTATAGCGCGTCTACGATTACTTGCGTTTCGCGCAGCCGCCACCATTACGCTGGTAGGTACTTGGGTAAAGTACAGTAGTGAATTATAGCGAAGTTATGGTGTTTTGTAAACCGTACCGTTGTCCACGGTCCAATTCAACACGTTAGCGTACCGATCAGAGCTCGTTACGACACGCGCGTACTCTCCGACTGTCGATGAGCGTTTTGTCGATATATACTCTACTACAGGCTGATACAGTCCGATTGCGGGGACATCGTCTAGCCACAACTTAGCGAATTGTCGATACTTAGCGTTTCGCAGTTCAGGTTCGGTCCTTGCGCGCGCGCTAGCAAGTGCAGCATCGGCAGTTTTGTTCGCATAGCTTGTGAAGTTGTATCCACTTTGCCCCATTTGGGAAGAATGCCAGTATGCGTAGACGTCTGGATCAGCGCCAATTGCCAGCTCATAAAGCAGAACCTCGAAGTTCCTGCCCTGCAATGTATCTTGGACAAAATTCGAATTCTCGGCACTCGCGTCGATCACCTTCTTTTTCACATCAATTCCCAACTTGCTCCACTGCGATCGGACGATCTCTGCAGATGATTCGTACTCTTTACTTTTAGTCGTTGTGATCGTAATCTGTAGCTTCTTGCCATCCTTGACGCGAGCATTGGCCTCGAGCTTCCAACCAGCTTCCTCCAGGATGCGGTTAGCCTCAACGGGATTGTAGGCAGGTGCCTTCGGCAGGTTGGTGACATCTCCAACTTGAGCGCCAATAAACGGCAACTCGAGGGGCCTCGTTCCATGGCCGATATCCTCTCTGACCGCCGATGTGTTTGTGCCAACCTGCAGTGCCTTGCGTACCTTTGCGTCATTGAAGGGTGCGCTGATCGTATTGAACATCAGGTATACACCGCTAGACAATGGCAGTGGTGTCTTCGCATATCGACCCTCACTGACGAGATCTGAAGACTTTGCTGACACGTCCGCCGCTCCACTTACTTCGCCGGCTTTGAGCGCTTTGATGATCGCATCTTCATCTTTATGCGCCTGCAACTCAAACCGATCAAGTTTCGGAGGGCCAGCATAATAATCTCGGTTTGCAGTCATATGGACTGCACGAATGTTACGAATTGGATCTACTTGTTGGAACAGCTCGAATTTAAATGGCCCGCTACCGACAGGCGCCTGGCTAAATGTATGTTCGCGCACTGCGGCTGGATTGATTGACCCCAGCAGGTGTTCGGGCAAGATTGCAAACGTCAACGCATACGGGAAAGCCGCATACGATGCGGGGAGCGTGAACTGGACAGTATCTTTCGATACTTCTTTTACCGAGACATCAACCCAGTTGATCCTCAATGCCGAACGCGTAAGCGGGTTCTTCATCAAGTTGACTGTGAATACGACGTCTTTGGCGCTCAGCGGTGTTCCATCATGCCACTGGACATCATCACGAATCGTGACCGTGTAGACTTTTCCACCTTCAGATACAACCAGACTATCTGCGATATCGCCGCGAAGGCTCGAGACCTCATCGTAAGTATAGAGAGATGAAAAAACGAGCCGGCTAACCGATGACTCGGCGCTTGACGACATATAGAGCGGATTGAGGCTATTTATCGGGCCAACTGCGGCTTCGACATAACTCCCGCCCGCTGCCGGCGCAGCCTTCATGTAGTTCATCTGACCCCAGACTGTTTGAGCGCCGAGTCCAGCAATTATCGCACCGACGATCAACAACCACACTGTCACCTCGCGCTGTACGAGCCGGATGTTACTGATCCTGCGAATAACAAACCGGTGCGCATGACGAGTTCCCGCCGTCTCAATTTTCTTGGCACGACGCGTTAGCTGTTTTCGGTCGAGTTTAACTCGCTGAAACTGTTGCCACCCTTTATCTTTTTCTTCCACGTATGCTCAGATTCCTATTATTTATAATGAAGGCAGAATAATTGCTGCGAGTATAGAGAGGACGAAAAGGATAGCGAGGAAGATAGTTACCTCAAACAAATTCTTATCGAGACCACGGCGAGTCGTATAGAGCTCACTCGATCCACCGAAGCCCGCGCCCAAGCTAGCACCACGCTGCTGGAGCAGAATCGCTATTATCATCAGAAGCGCCGATCCGACTGTAATAAACTGTAAAACACTATCGAGGTTCATATTTCTCCTTATGTGCGTTGGTGTATTCTATTTCAAGCGCACTGCTTACTATATAGTTTACCAGACTTAGTACCAGCCCCGTTAGAACTGAGTGCCAAAATGTCATCGTGAGACCTGGAGCAAGTTTCAGCGAGATGTAGACCATGAACCCATTGACTATGATTGTGAACAGCCCGAGAGTGACCAAAATAGCTGGAAGCGACATTATGATTACGATCGGCCTCAATAGTGCATTGACGATGGAAAAGATCAATCCAGCAAGGAGGAACACCGAAACGCCAGCATCTAACTGTACATCGCTAAATCCTGTACCAAAAATTCTGACGGCAACCCATAGCCCAAATGAGTTAAGTATCCATCGAATGATAAATGCTAAAAGTTGTCGTTTCATGTTATCTTGGCCTATTATACGTGGCGGCTAGAGCTTTGTCGACAAAGACGCTGAGAGATTCTCGTGGCCGGTGGGCGTTATGAGGATGTCATCTTCGATACGGACGCCGATTGCTTCTTCGGGAATATAGATCCCTGGCTCAACAGTAAGAATCATGCCTGGGCGGAAATACTGTGGCGAACCGAGAGCATCGTGCGTATCGACACCCAGCCCATGACTAATTGCATGCGGGAAATATCTGCGATACGTCACTTGATCCAATCGGTCTTGCAAGAGACCAAGCTCTTGCAGCGCATCCTTCATGATTTCGTCAACCTGGACCGAATACTCTCTTGTCGAGACATCGGGCCCAAGTAGTTCGATGCATCTATTGTGCGCCCTTTCAACAGCCGCGTGGACAGCTACCATACGCTTCGTCGGGTTCACGCAGTACGTCCGCGTGATATCAGCACTGTAGCCTTCTACCCGTGCGCCAATATCTATCAAGACCGCCTGACGACGCGGGAATCGTCCGGCATTAAGATCATAGTGCAGCGTGCAGGCATTTTCTCCTGCAGCTACAATCGGTGCATATGCATGCTTTGAACCTTTGCGCCGGAAAAGCTGCGTGAAATCAGCCTCTATCTCATGTTCATGTTTGTACCCTTCTAGGTTTTTTCGGACGACGGAAAAAGCATCGATAGTCAACTTGATAGCTGCCCGCAAACGTCGGGTCTCCTCCGGCTGCTTTATGGCGCGAAGCTCAGCGATGCTCCGAGAACAGTCTTCTACGGATACAAATATTCTTTCTAGCGTCTTCAAAGCTTCTGCCTGAGCAGGATTTGCAATAAATTCACCCATTTCACGTGGCTTCAGCGTGCGAACAACCGTATGTGTGCGGCGTAACTGCCGCAGTGTATCTTCGAATACATCGATCGAGAGTACCTCGTCAGCATGACTTATCTGAGCAGCCGCAGCTGCATCTACCGCTCCGTCAAATATCTGCTTTACTTCAGATATCTCCGGATGGAATAGCGTGGTGTGACCTTTTCTGGCGCCATCTATAATCAGCTTCCAGCCCGGCTCTTCCACGCCACACAGCCACCAGAAATTAGATTCCTGCAGAAACGGCGCGGCCATATCTCCGGATAGCTGCATCGCGTCATAGCCTGTTATAACGTAGAGACTTCCCTGCGCATCATGTACGAGACGCTTCCGGTTTTGTTTATGAAATTGTTGCATATCAAATAAGTATAGACTCAGCCGGCACCTATGAGCAAGCGGTGGTCGTGGGGGTAGGACTGACCGCAGAGTCAACGTAGTAGATGACGGTCGCCACCGCTGTACTGGTTGCCCTCAGGCAGTAGCTTGCTCCGCCCCCCCTAAGTGTATACAGCATTGTTACTGCTGCAGGCGGTTCATGTAGGGCTTGAAAGTCAGCGTTGAGGGCAGGATAAGTACCCTTGAAGTTAATCTCTTGTTTCAATGCAGATGATCCATTAATCAGCTCGTTCTTTACTTCTGTAATAGCAGTGCGTTCTCGCCATGTGCTAAAGCTAAAGACTGATATCGTCGCCAGCACGGCGATGATAGAAATCACAATCATTAGTTCTATGATGGTAAAGCCAGTTTTTGAGCGTTTCATTCTGGCATCACTATACCATAAGCAACATATGTCAGGTAGCGAGTGATGACTTTATACTCTCTGCTTTTTTCTGACCGACAACCGCAATAAGGCGCTCCATGTTAGCCTGTTCAATCCCACGCACGCTTCCAAATTCTTTGATGAGTTTCTTCCGAGTCGCAGGGCCGATGCCAGCAATGTCGTCGAGTGCACTCTTTTTTTGTCGACTCCGCTTTAGGACTGTGTGATAGCTGACAGCAAACCGATGGGATTCGTCTCTGATACGCTGAAATAACTTCACGACATCGCTGTACGGGCTCAAGGAGTCAGCGCCACGCAAGTTTTTTGAGTGCGACGATGCATTAAGCTGACCGACATGGAGATTGACGACATAATAACACCCCGAGCGCTCAACATACACACCGGGTACAGGTTCGGTCATGAGCTTTTCTAGCGTTTCATTTGAGATACTCGATCGCCGGGCGTCTATGACTATCTCTTCTTCGCGCTTTGCGATGCTGATGACGGGTACCGCCAAATCATACCCCTCCAGTGCGCGGATCGCTGCATCAAGCTGGCCTTTGCCGCCATCGATGACGACGAGATCGGGCACTCCCCACGATTTTCGGTTCTTTTCGCTAAATCGCCTCAGTAGCGTTTCATGCATATTTGCGGTATCGTCATTCCGTTCGATACGAGCTTTAAATTTGCGGTACTCCGCTCGATCGCTGACGCCATTTGTAAACACTACCATACTCGCCACAACATCCGTCCCGCTCATGTGCGAGATGTCATACCCCTCAATCCTCCTTAGTGATGTTGTTAGCCCAAGTAGTTCCGACAAATCACTTAACGCCTTGTCTTTTGAGATATCCTGCGACTCACGATCACCAAACATTATTCTCCGCTGTAATTCTTTGAGAAATGACAGCCTATTACGCAAGCTTGCTGCCGTTTCAAAGTCTTGCTCCTTGGCGGCGCGCTTCATGTCCTTCTCGATCTCATTGGTGATAACGACCCGACTACCACGGATGTAGCTCATCAAGCGTTTGAGATTCTTTTTGTATTCACGGCTCGTTATGCCGAGTGAGGGGCTGAGCCCGATATGCACGTCGAGGTCAGGCTTGTCGGTTCGTGGGCGTATGTAGTACGGAAATACTTTGCGAAGATAACGAAGTGCTTTTTTGACCGCATATCCGCTATAAAAAGGCCCAAAATAGTCAGCACCATCGTCGGCAGGGTTGCGAGTAAACGTCACTGTTGGCCACTCATTTTTCATGTCGATTCTGACAAATGTCTGTGACTTATCATCGCGAAGCAATATGTTATAGCGTGGCATATACCGCTTGACCATCTCGCTTTCGAGAAACAATGCGTCAATTTCACTTTCGGTTTCAATCCAATCCGTGTCAGCAATCTCCCTGACTAGCGCAAGGGTCTTGGCGTCGAAGTCTTTCTGGGAACGAAAATATTGTCGCACTCTATTGCGCAGCACTGCCGCCTTGCCGACATAGATGACTTCGCCCGTGCTCGACTTATGGAAATAGACTCCCGGTGAGCGTGGCAACGTTTTTAATTTATCTTCAATTGTCGACATGTACCTTCTAGTATACCAATGTATTGAGGCGAGTACGGCCTACATCACAAGAGCTGTTTGTTTATGCGTATTTTTCGAGCGCTTCGATCAAAACGCTCGATGGTGTGATGCCGATAAACTCTTCGACTACTTTTCCGCCCTTAAATAGCTTCATGTTTGGGATGCTGCGTATGTCGTATTTCGCGGCGAGGCTGTTATTGTCTACTGAAGCTTCGGTATCCACCTTTACGATATCCCCAAGCTTTACTTTTTGCGCGACACCTTCGAGAACAGGGGCCATCGCGTGGCATGGCGGGCACCAATTAGCCCAGAAATCTACCAAAACTGGCCGATCAGTGTTGATTACTTGCTCATCAAATTCGGCGATAGTTGATGTATTGTACAGTGGCATAGAGCCTCCTTTTGTCTGATATGTCTATTATCTCATAATATGCGGATTTAATTCTCGCTTGAGAGCCTAGTGCAACACCATGCGAGTCTGAGATTTTACAAAACATATATCTGAATGATATTGCTCCGACTCATCTTGCTTGCACACTTCGCATATGAGCACGAGGTCATTACAGCTCGGCTCAAGGCAATTCTCGAAATTGCTGGTTTTTCCGTCACAGTGTATGCATTTGCCAATCGTTTTTGTATGATCCGAGAAGTTTACAGTCATGCGATTGTCAAAAACTCGCAAGGAGCCTTCCCATAAGCCGTCATCACCGAACTTTTCGCCGTATTTTACGATTCCACCATCGATCTGATAAACTTCCTTAAAACCACGTTTCTTCATCATGGCCGATATCACCTCACAGCGAACACCACCAGTGCAATACGTGATAATTTTTTTGTCTTTTAAGCTATCGTATTTATCACTTTCAAGTTCATTGATAAAATCTCGGCTCGTATGCGTGTTTGGTACGACAGCGTTTTTGAATTTCCCAATTCGCGCTTCGTGTTCATTGCGACCATCGAAAAATACGACATCATCGCCATATTCTTCAACCATTTCGTTGACTTGTTCCGGCTTTAAATGTGTTCCGCCGCCTATGACGCCTTTTTCATCGACACTAAACTCGTCATCGCTATTTTTGAACCCAACGAGTTCGCGACGGTGCTTCACGCTCATCCGAGGGAAGTCTTCCCCCGAGCCATCTGACCATTTCCAAACAATATCTTTGAACGCTGGGTGTTGTTTCGTCGTTTTGATATACGCCTTAAGGTCTTTTATGTCACCTCCGACTGTGCCATTTATGCCATGATGGCTAACCAAGATACGTCCCCGCAGACTCAAGCTGTCGCAAAGCGTCTTTTGCCACAGCTTGACAGTCTCTGGGTCGCTCAGCGGAGCGAATTTATAATAGAGCAGAATTTTTTGCATATACTCTGTATTATACCGTATACTAGGAAGACTATGAACCCCTTGTGGTTCCTCTGCACTCGTCGTATGTGAGCGCACAAGACAAAACAACATACTTTTTCAAATATATAAGGAGAGAAGAGTGAACATAAATATTGAAACGCTGCGACTCTATTGGGAGCAATCACGCCAACACAAAGTTAGTTTTTTCATCATGCTGGTATCGATACCTGTCGGGGCTATGCTTATCGACAGCGTCCTGCCCTATTTCCTGAGTGAGGCTATCGGCGCAGTGAGCACCAGCAGCTACGAAGACATGTCGCGACTACTCTGGGTCGCGGGCGCGATAGGTCTAGCAGGTGCTACGCTCAACTACGCTGGCTTTCAAGCAATGGTAATCCACGAAGGAAACATCCTCCGAAAAGAGCGCGAGTCGGTATTTTTCAAGTTGATGAACAAGGACCATCAGTTTTTCTCGAACCAAAAAATCGGCGCGATGACGAGCCGCTACATAGACTTCATCCGCAATCACGTCTCAGTGCAAGATCTATTTATCATACGCACCCTTAGCTTCGTACTGACGCTTATATCAGGCATCGTTATACTGCTGCTAAATTCTTGGCCAATTGCATTATTTGTCGTCCTATTTATGACTGTGCTGATCTTGCAAATTCGCTGGAGTACCAAGAAACGTGCGCCGTGGCGGCATGAAAGAAAAACGCTTGTGAGTGAAATCCATGGATGGGTCGCGGACGCATTGACGAACAATCTCGTCGTCAGGACGTTTGCAGCTGAGGACCGAGAGATGAAAGCACTCCAGCACTTTACTAGGCGTTTTTCGACCGCCTACGCAAAGGATATCGGATTTGTCATGAAGGAAGGCTCGACTCGCGTCGCCCTGATGATTGCCGTGCAAATAGCCGCAGTAGCAGTTTCGGCGATGATGATAAAAAACGATTCGCTCAGCCTTGCGACAGCGATATTTGTCCTCGCCTACATGCAGCGCCTTGGTTCGCAGCTATTCGTCCTCGCAGACATCATCAATGGCTACGACCAAGCATTTTTGGACGCCCAGCCGATGACTGAAATGCTGCTAATGAAGAACGTCATTGAGGACAAGTCCTCTGCGCATATCTTGAGCGGCATAAACCCCAGTATTGATTTTGACAATGTCTCTTACAGCTATCCTGATGGCAAGGAGCAGGTTCTCAAAAATATGAACATTTCGATACCAGCAGGACAAAAGGTAGGACTAGTTGGCCATAGCGGTGCCGGGAAATCCACGATCGTTCAACTTCTGCTCAGATTTAGCGATGTGACGAGAGGCGCAATACGAGTAGACGGTTACGATATCCGAGACATTACTCAAACCAGTCTGCGCGAGCACATCGCGTACGTTCCACAGGAACCAATGTTGTTTCACCGCTCGATGCGTGAAAATATTGCGTATGGCAAGCCTGATGCCAGTGAGAAAGAGCTCCTAGAGGCCGCGCACATGGCGTATGCTGACGAATTCATCAAAAACCTACCCGAGGGCCTAGACACTACCGTCGGGGAGCGCGGCGTTAAGCTCTCAGGTGGACAGCGGCAACGGATTGCTATCGCTCGAGCAATACTTAAAGATGCTCCGATCCTCGTCCTTGATGAGGCTACTAGCGCGCTCGATAGCGACTCGGAGCGATTGATACAGGCGAGCCTCGAAAACCTGATGAAGAATCGAACTGCGATCGTCATCGCGCACCGACTGTCGACGATTGCAAAACTAGACCGCATCATCGTGCTCGATGATGGCCGAGTTGCCGAAGACGGTACACACAAAGAACTCATCGCAAAAAATGGCATCTACGCAAAGCTCTGGAACCATCAATCGGGTGGATTTATCGAAGAATAATATTCACAATGCTTGCGAAGCATGTCTGTATATGATATAAGTAACTAATCATTACACGTAACGGAAAGGCCCCAAGATGCTTCATCTATCAGAATTACAGCGTACGACGGCAGTTCCGGCGCGCGCCTAACACTCTACAAAATATTTAACCAACCTATCAAGATTGCGCATGCATACTGCGCTTTCGATTACGACCAAAAGGAGCTCGTATGCCCGACAACCAACAATCTAAAAAAGTCAGTCCTTTTTCATCATACGGGCTGAGGTCATTTATGACCTTCTCAAAACCATGGCGCTGGAAGATGGCGTTAGTATTAACCGTATTCGTCTTAGCCAATGCCGCACTGGCCTTCCAGCCAATTCTCGTTGGTAGGGTGATCGATGCAGCGACAAACGATCTCGGCAGTGGCACTCTTTGGTTCTATGCGATCCTCCTTATCCTAGCGAGTGTGGTGCATGACCTACTCTGGCGTACCGGAGAAGTACTCTACAGGGGTCTGTTATTTGGCATAGGCTTCTGGTACGAGACCTTTCTATTTCAGCGCGTCATCGCCAAGCCGTATCCGTATTTTGTCGACAAATTCACCGGGAAAATCGGCTCGTATGTCACTATGCTTAGTGACGAGCTGCGGTGGCTACTCGAAAATGCCATGTACAATTACCTCAGTTCATTCTTTTCTGCGATTGCCGTCGTTGCCATCATGGCGACCGTCAACTGGCAGACTGCACTCATCGTAGCTGCAAGCTTGGTGTTGATGGTGCTCATAGGACGTTACACGCTAGCCCAGGATCTCAAATATAAAAAGATCGAGACGGACAAAGCCTCGACAAAAAACGGCTACATCATCGATGCGGTGGCAAATTTTGTGAGCATCAAATCTTTTCATAAAGAAGAAACTGAGCGTCTAGTTGTCGACAAGCAACAGCATGTCACATATGAGGCAGCCCGCACTTCCTACTTCTGGGGTATCGTATTCTGGGGCTCGATGAGCTTGGTGGTGCGCTACCTCGCTTGGCCTGCGATCGTTACCTATAACGTCTGGCTGCTCACAGAGGGGCAAATAAGCCTCGGCCAATTTGCAACAGTGCTCTCAACTGCTATCGTCTTCACGAGCACGATTTGGGATGCGATCTGGAATGCCTCGCAATTCGGTCTAAAGATTGCTAAGATCGAAGAAGCACACACGTATCTCTTTGGCCGTGTCAATATCGCAACGTCTGGCGAATCCTCCGAATCGACCGACAAAAGAACAATCAAATTTGCATCCAGTTTTGCGATATGCAAGCTTTCGTTCGCCTATCCTGACAACCCCAGCTCGCCAGTTCTTCGTGCCATAGAGCTGCAACTCGCGCATGGGGAAAAGATTGGTATCGTTGGCCGAAGCGGCAGCGGCAAGAGCACGCTGGTCAAACTCTTACTAAATCAGTATGACCTGCCGAAAGGGACCTTCCAGTTCGATGACAAACCTGTCAGTGGAAAGGCAGTCAGCCGGAACATCGCCTACGTACCCCAAGACACCCTACTTTTCCATCGAAGCATCTCAGACAACATCGCCTACGCGGCGGGAGAAAATGCTTCTTTTGACGACATCGCTGCTGCCGCAAAAAAGGCCGAGGCCCATGAATTCATCATGAGCTTGCCGGAGCAATACGACACAATTGTCGGCGAACGAGGTGTCAAACTTTCGGGTGGTCAACGACAACGTATCGCGATTGCTAGGGCTATCCTGCGCGATGCACCACTCCTGGTTCTCGACGAAGCAACCAGCGCGCTTGACAGCGAGAATGAAGCTCACATCCAAAAGGCGCTCGAGGGTCTATGGCATAACAAAACGGTCATCGCGATTGCCCACCGCCTCAGCACTCTGAGAAACATGGACCGCATCGTCGTGATGCATGACGGTCAGATAACTGAACAAGGCACACACAAGGAGCTATTTGCGCTAAACGGCGAATATGCAAAGCTTTGGCGTCAGCAATCAGGCGGCTTTATAGAGGAATAGCTAGGCGCCGCAATTAAATACGCCCGCTAGCTGCGGGCGTATTTATTAGCTAACCATTAGGTTACTAAGATTTGTCTGCACTACCTTCATCAGTATTGACAGCTTCTTCTTCGCTGCCGTTCTCTGCTGGAACTTCAGCGACTTCTTCGGCGTCACCAGCGGCTGCTTCATTTTGAGCCTGGAGTGCGCCTGGTTCGTAGACGTTGGCAACGACCAGATCGCTGACCGTCTGCTTCTCTTCGTCTTCGTCGTCATCGCTTCGACCGGTATCGTGTTCGACGAACTCGACACCAGCTGGCAGCGTAGCATCGGCGAGCGTGACGCGGTCACCCGCAGCCTTTAGGCCAGCGATAGATATTTCAACTGATTCCGGAAGGTCCATCGGTAGCGCCTTTACCAAAATCTTATCAAGTGACTGCAAGATGATCAAACCGGCTTTTTCAGCCTCTGACTCACCTTCGCCGATGAGGCGGATAGGCACTTCAGCGAGAACTGGCTCGTCAGCATTGACTGCATGGAACGCAACGTGCCGAATAATTCCGTGTCTCGTTGGGTCGAAGTCAACGCTCTTGATCATTGCGATGCGACGCTTTGAACCTGTCAAATGCACCGGTGTGTGTTTGCCGGCGGCAGTGACAAGCTTGCGTACTTCACCGCTGTCTGCCTGGATCGCCATAGGCTCCATTCCCGGGCCATAGACGACGCCTGGCGTGAGGCCGTCTTTACGCAGTTTTGCTACTTTTTTGCCATGCGCCTCGCGTGGCTGAACATTCAATGAAAGCTTATCTCCCATACTTCCCTTCCTTTCGTCTGGTACCTTTTCGGAGGTAATTAATTATCCACTTATTATAGCACAAAACACCTCCGAACGCCTCTGGAATATGGTACAATCGAGAGTAATGGAACTACTACTCAATCTCATCACAGGACTCGGCATATTTGCCGTTTTATTCGTTATTTACGCAGAATCAGGACTCCTCATCGGCTTTTTCCTTCCCGGGGACAGCCTGTTGTTCACTGCTGGATTTTTGGTCCAACAAGGCATATTTAATATCAATATCCATCTCTTCGTGTTCCTGCTATTTTTGGCGGCAGCGCTTGGGCAGAGCACCGGATACTTCTTTGGTAAAAAAGTCGGGCGCAAACTTTTCGAACGGCCAAATTCTCGATTTTTCCGAAAAGAAAACCTCGTCAGAACAGAAGCATTTTATGAAAAATACGGCCATGTCGCCATCATCCTAGCCTGCTTCGTGCCGATTGTACGCACATTCGTCCCAATCGTCGCAGGCGTCAGCAAGATGTCCTATCGAGAGTTCTTACCTTACAACATTATCGGTGCGGCCGTCTGGACTTCGAGCTTTACCTACCTTGGCTATTACGCCGGCATAGTCCTAAAAGACCTCGGCATCAACGTCGAAGTTGCCGCACTCATCATCATCTTCCTGTCAGTTTCACCGATGATCTGGCACGTCGTGAAAAATGCCGACCGTCGAAAAAGCTTTGTCACTGGCACAAAACGAGAAATTGAAATCTTGCTCGGTCGCCGCAAGCAACTATAACAATTCTTTAAGATATTTGCCGGTGTAGGACGTGGCGACTTTTGTGATTGACTCTGGCGTGCCTTCGGCGATAACTTGACCGCCTCCAACCCCACCCTCAGGGCCCATGTCGATAATGTGGTCGGCGCATTTTACTACTTCGAGGTTGTGCTCGATGATGATCATCGTATTGCCGCCCTCGATGAGTTTTTGCAAAATTTCTAGTAATTTCTTCACGTCAGCTGTATGGAGTCCGGTTGTTGGTTCGTCGAGGATATAGAGTGTCTTGCCAGTCGAACGGCGCGAGAGCTCACTCGCGAGCTTGATACGCTGTGCTTCGCCACCTGAAAACGTCGTTGCTGGCTGTCCGAGCTTGATGTAGCCGAGCCCAACTTCGTTGATAGTCGAGAGTTTACGATAGATGCTCGGAACGTTTTCGAAAAAGACGCAAGACTCTTCGACAGTCATGTCGAGCACATCGCTGATAGTCTTGCCTTTATATTTAATCTCCAGTGCTTCTCGGTTGTAGCGCTTCCCATGACATTCTGGACATTGCACATACACATCAGGCAAGAAGTGCATCTCGATCTTTATCACGCCATCACCAGTACAGTTTTCGCAGCGACCACCCTTGACGTTAAAGCTAAATCTGCCAGCCTTGTAGCCGCGGATATTCGCTTCCGTCGTACCTGCAAAAAGCTCGCGAATAGGCGTAAACACCCCTGTATAAGTAGCAGGATTCGAGCGTGGCGTACGGCCGATAGCTGATTGGTCGATGACGATCGCTTTGTCTAGTTGATCGATCCCCTCGATATTGTCGTGCGCACCTGGCACTGACTGAGCTCGGTGAAGTCGAGCTGATAATTCTTTGGCGAGGATGTCGTTTACGAGCGTCGACTTGCCGCTACCGCTCACACCACTGACAACGGTCAGGACGCCAAGTGGAAATGACACGTCGATGTTGCGGAGGTTGTTTTCTTTTGCTCCACGGACGATTAGTTTGCGGTCCTTCATGATAGTGCGGCGCTTTTTTGGTACGGGAATAGTTTCGGTACCAGCTAGATAGCGGCCGGTGATACTATCTTTGATTTTTGCGACTTCGGCTGGTGTTCCCGATGCAACGATCTGCCCACCATGTATACCAGCTCCAGGACCAACGTCGACCAAAAAGTCTGCTTGTCTGATAGTATCCTCGTCATGTTCGACGACGAGAACTGAATTACCGAGATCGCGGAGATGTTTAAGCGTACCAATCAAACGGTCGTTGTCTCGCTGGTGAAGGCCGATGGATGGTTCGTCGAGGACATACAAGACGCCTTGCAGACCAGAGCCAATTTGCGTCGCGAGGCGAATACGCTGAGCCTCACCGCCTGACAGCGTGTTTGCTGCACGTGAGAGTTCAAGATAGTTAAGGCCAACATTATTCATAAATCCGAGTCGGGCTTTGACTTCTTTGACGATTGGACGAGCGATAAATAATTCTTCTTCGGTCAATTCCATGGCATCGATCAGTTCAAGGGATTGCTCAACGCTTAGGTTGCACATATCCATGATGCTGAGACCATGCACCGTGACGGCGAGTACGACTGGCTTCAGACGCGCACCCTCACAGGAGTGGCATTTACGCTCACGCATAAATCGCTCGATGTCTTTGCGCATAAACTCACTATCGGTCTCTTTGTGCCGTCGTTCGAGATTTGGTATGACACCCTCGTATGTAGAGTCGTAGAAGCGACCACCGCTCAGCCGTACGCGGTACTTATCTGAACCGGTACCATAAAGAATCTTTTCAACTGCAGACTCAGAAAGCTCGTTGACGGGGACATGTAGGTCGAACTTGTGTGCCTTTGCAACCTCGCTAAGGCGCTTCATGTGCCAGGCGTCACTGTTGACGCGATTATAAGGCCGGATGGCACCCTCAGCAAGTGTGAGGTTAGGATTAAAGACGAGCGCGGGATCGATTTCAAGCCGACTGCCGAGACCCGTACAGGTCGGGCATGCGCCTTGTGGAGCATTAAAGCTAAACAGCCGAGGCTCGAGTTCTGGAACGTCCTCACCTGGGTGATCGACGCAAGCATACCGCTGCGACATGGTGAGTTCTAGGTTGCCTTCGGGGTCGATGAGCCTAACGACACCACCACCATGCTCGAGCGCCTGCTCGACAGACTGGGTAATACGGCTAACTGACTCGGGCGATATGACGACACGGTCAACGACAATCTCGATATCGTGCTTGTAAGTTTTTTGGAGGTCTGGAAATTCATCGAGCGAATAGACGACTCCGTCTACTCTCGCACGCGCAAAGCCAAGTCGAGTATACTGTTCTGGGATATGTTGAAATTCACCTTTTTTCTGCGAAACAATCGGTGCAAGTATCATCGCCTTGGTGCCTGTTTCGAGTTTCATGATCTCATCGATGATTGCCTGCGCTGTGCGGCGGTGAACTGGCTTTGCGCAAACTGGGCAGTGCGGAATGCCGATACGAGCAAATAGAAGTCGCATGTAATCGTATATTTCCGTGACCGTCGCAACCGTCGAACGAGGGTTACGACTGGTTGATTTTTGATCTATCGAGATAGCTGGACTGAGGCCATCGATACTGTCAACGTCAGGTTTGTCCATAATCCCGAGAAACTGGCGGGCATAGCTCGAAAGGCTTTCGACGTAGCGACGCTGGCCTTCGGCGTAGATAGTGTCGAAAACGAGTGAAGATTTGCCACTTCCCGAGAGGCCAGTAACCACTACAAACTGATCTCGAGGAATATCAACATTGATATCCTTGAGGTTGTGTTCACGTGCGCCTCTTACTCGAATAACCTCTGACATAAGTTGCTATTATAGCAGATTTCGGACCAACATAATAGCCGCGTCGACCAACGTCGCGCATAGCTAGGGGTATTGCATTTCATTATATTTTGTGTTATAATGAGTTATGATGAAATCAATTCTCGGGAAAGCAATAGCATTTTACACCTCTCACACTGTGCTTGTACAGGTAATAGGTTTCGTGTTGGCTACAATTATCATCACAACCACGCCGCTTATGAACGTGCTTCTCGGATTTCTTATCGTCGGCCGCATTCCCGGCGCAAGTCGCACTGTTCCCTACTGGATGATGATGGTCGGCTACGTCCTCGTGATAACAGCTGTCGTCACCTACTCTCTCGAGACAATGTTTCGCAAAAAGAAGTCTACCCCAGCAAAAACTACTGTCGCCCGCAACTCACGCCGTCGCTACAGTCACAGTTAATCCTCAGCCGGCAACACCGACTCAACCCAAAGCTGCATCTCACTCAAGATATAGTCGGCGTTCGTATCGCCGGCTTTTTCAGCCTGCAATTTCGTCAGCGATGCGATAAATCCAGGTAGCTGTCGTTGCAGGCGGCCCGAGCGCCACTCCTCCCACTGCAATACTTCTGTTTCGGATAATGTGCGGGGGAAATTGCGAGCCTTGTAGTGCAGCAGCAACGGTGTCAACCGCTCATCAGAAAACTCTGGCTGCATATCGGCCAGTGTCGACTCGTCGGCACTACGGATAGTATCGATTCTCATCCGATCCCGATCAGATACAAATCCATCGTACAGCTGCGCCTCTACGTCGGCTGCAGCCGGAAAGCCTGGGCGATTTTCAAATAATGATCGAATATTTTCAGCAAAATGCGGCGAGAACAGCAAAGTTTTTTTATGTTTTTCCACTGTATCTTTATCAAGTCCAATTTTTTGCCACCCTTCAACCTGCCCAAGGACACCCATCGGCGCAATTGCGGGCACGCGGTTATACTGCAGCTGCTTGACAGGCACTCTTGTGAAGCCATCTGCCATACGCTCCTCATAGGTAGCAAATAACAAAGCCGCGAGCTCCTTGTTGTCCATTGCAATAAAAGGCGCTGGGTCATAGCGCAGATCATAGACGATGACGTTCGAGTTCGGGCCACTTGTTAGTGGCATTGCCACGGTCGTCTTGAGAAAATCATTGTCATATCGGCCGCTCGTGTAGACAAACGGTCGCTTGTCGTCGAGATTAACAAGTTTTTTCACTTCCTTTTTGTCGCGCATCGAAAACAGATATCGGTAGAGGTCTGGCTGCTTTTGCTTTATCAGCTCACTGACACGTATCAGTGCAACGACATCACTCAGCGCATCGTGCGCCTGGAGGTGGTCTATCTTATTCTCCTTTGTGATGCGTTCTAGCTTGTTGACAGGCTTGTCGCCGTCCATCGGCCACTCAATGCCGTCTGGACGCAAGGCGCGCGTCATGCGGACAACATCGAGCAGGTCCCATCGCGAACGACCGTCCTTCCAGGTCCATTCATACGGATCATAAAAATTCCGCCAAAAAAGATGGCGAATGAATTCGTCGTCAAA
>Ga0073899_10002397_pt1 | contig 16904 bp, 13 predicted proteins | sample KloWWTmetaKNB5Ph_FD_88975 | JGI IMG/M metagenome (GOLD analysis project Ga0073899, IMG submission 88975) | Active sludge microbial communities from Klosterneuburg, Austria, studying microevolution and ecology of nitrifiers - Klosterneuburg... | ecosystem: Engineered > WWTP > Aerobic digester >...
CGAGGGCTACCGACTCACGTTGCGCGCCGGGCTGGCGACCGTCACCCACGGTTTCGGGGACGTGAACCGCTACGCCCTCTCGCGGGCGACCATCATCCAACTGTGGCACGGCTCGCCGCTGAAGAAACTGCACGCGGACTCGCCTGCGGTGACCGCGTTGGGGGGACTGGAGCGGATTCCGGGCGTCTCCGCCCTGATGCGCTCGGCCTATCGCCGCGGCACGAGCCGCATCTCGCTGCTGCCGTGCTCGTCCAGCCTGTTCGTGCCTTTCTTCGCAAGCGCGTTCCACTTGGTCGAAGGGCAGGTGCAGGTGCTCGGCGAGCCCCGTACCGACGTGCTCTTCGCCGGCTCGACGACCGAACGCATCGCCGCGGCCAAGACCACCCTGGCGCCGTTCCTCGGCCGGTTCAGCGAGAGCCGGGTCGTGCTCTACGCACCCACCTGGCGCGACGGCGATCCCGATCCCGGCGTACCGACTCCGGCCCAGTGGCAGCGGATCGGCGAGCTGTGCGAGCGGCTCGATCTGGTACTGCTGATCCGTCCGCATCCGTTGGGGGTCGGTGAGTACACGCACGTGCACGAGCGTGTCCGAATGGTGGCGCCGGCCGACCAGCCCGAGTCGATGCCCTTGCTGTGGGGAGTGGACGCACTGGTCACCGATTACTCATCGATCCTCGTCGACTACGCGGTTACCGGTCGTCCGATCCTGCTGCTGGCGCCCGACCTCGAGTCATACCGCCAGACCCGCGGGCTTTACGTCGACTACGAGTGGCTGTCCGGCGGCGCCTGGAGCACTGATTGGGACCAGGTGCTCGACCGAATGGAGTCGGTGTTCACCCTCCCGGAGGCGGCTATGGCCGCGTCCGCCCACAGCCGCCACTTGGCCCCGAGATTTCACGAGTGGACGGACGCAGGCAGCGCGCTCCGCGTGGCGCAGGCGGCCGCCCGGCTCGCCGGGAGCACCCCTCGCGGGCGCCACGGCATCCGGTAACGCAACCCGGCGGCCGGAGTGAAGCTCGACTGTGCGCGTCCAGCCGAAAGCTCAGGACTACCGGACCCGCGAGCGGTCCACCGTCCGCTCGCCGCCGAAGAGCCAGCCCTGGATGAAGCCCGCTCCCCACGCCAGATGCATCGTGACCAGCACCAGGACGTTCAGCAGGCGATCGACGAGGTTGTCGCCGCCAAGGCGGCTCAGCCCGACCGCGCTGACCCCGGCGAGGTAACCCAATGACGGTACGTGCGCCAGCGACCAGGCAGTGCCACGAGCCAGACCGAGCACCTGCAGCAGCCCGACCAGAACGCTGAACCCGACCAGCACCGCCACTGCCGGCGGCGGCAAGTAGCGCCAAGGGGTCGTCCGCTGGCGCCGTACGAGATGGCCTCGCCATACCCCGGTCGCATACATCTGGCGGCGCAGCGCGTCCCAGTTGTCGCGCGGCCAGTAGGTGACCCGAAGTCGTGGGTTGAACCGGACGCTGTAACCGGCGGCGCGGATGCGGTAGTTGAGTTCCCAGTCCTCCGCGCGCCGCAGCGTCTCGTCGTAGCCGCCGACCTCCGCCAGCGCCTCGCGGCGGAACACCCCCAGATAGGCCGAATCGCACTCGGCCTCCGCTTCGCCGTGATGCCACGAGCCGCCGCCGAGCCCGAACGGCGAGTTGTAGGCTCTGGCGACCGCACGCTGGAAACGTCCTCGCCCCGCGGCGACCATCACGCCGCCGACGTTGGCCGCGCCGGTTCGCCGCAGCATCTCCACTGCGGACGCGGTGTAGCCCGGCGGCAGCTCTGCGTGAGCGTCCACCCGGATCACCACGGGGTGCCGACTGGCCGCGATGGCAAGATTCAACCCGATCGGAATGTCGTTCGCCGGGTTCGAGACCAACCGGACGCGGGGGTCGGACGCGGCAAGTTCGGCCGCGACCGCATCCGTCCCATCAGTGGACGCACCCAGCGCGAGCACCAGTTCCTGCCCACCCGCATAGTCCTGCGACAGAACGGCCCCGACCGCTTCGGCCAGATGTCCGGCTTCGTTCAGCACCGGCATCACGTAGGAGACGGCCACATCCTTGGGCAGCGGGCCGAATCCCCGAGTCGGTGTTCCTGTCACCCCGCCATCCTCCCACCCCCACCGAGTTGTCAGAATCTGACGGCGCTATAGCGCCGTGAAGTTCTGACAACTCGGCTGGAGGGGCGGCACTCCCAGAGCGAGGAGGTCCCGGACGACAGCCTCGGCGTCGTGACGAATCTCGAAGTTGGTTGCTCTGAGCACCCACTTCCGGCTCACCACGATGGCGCGTTCCCGCCGCATGTCGGACTCCCAATGCTCGGCGTCCATGTGTTGCTTTCCGTCCACCTCCAGGACGACCGTTCCGCTCGGAGTGTCCCACTCGGCGTCGAGGAACCTCCAGACCCCCGAGGTATCGCGGCGTTTCCCCTGACGAGCCGGAGGCGTCAGTCCGTATCGTCGGCACACCCTGGCCAAGTCAAGTTCGCCACCCGCATTCGCCCCGGTGGCCGCGTCTGCAACGGCCTCGCGCAAGAACTGTTTGTGCCGAATCCGTCCGACCTCACGAAGCGCCCTTTCGAGTTGCTCCGCAGTGACCACGCGTTGCTGAACGGCCGCAGCCACCATTACTCCCGCGAAGCGCGGATAGGGCTGCCAGGCGGCGGCATCCAGGACGGAACGGGCAGACGGAGTCCGCGGTAGTCCATCGGTCATAACGAGTTGATCAAGTCGCAGCCGACGCGACTCGTGAACCTGCACTCCCGGAAGAGGCGTCACCTTTCCACCCCGAGGAATGATCAAGTGGACGCGGCTAGCCTCGCTCGCGAACCCCCGAAAGTTGGCAAGTTCCAGCGAAGTGTGGCTTCCAAGTGCGCAGCCGCGAGCGTCGAGGACGGCCAGCCACATCAGCTGGCGCCGGCTCGGTGGCGAATTCTGGGCGAGGACCACCTTCTCGCCGAATGCCTGCCAGCGAGACGCATCGATCTGGGCCGAGATCGACGACTCGGTGAACCCGTGATGCGCGAGCTGCGCGCGATGCATGACTCCGAGCTGTCTCCCAGCCAGGCCATGAATTGACGAGGTTTCCGGTATCTGTGCGAACACACTCATACCTTCGGCACGTCACCCGACAAAGCGTCAGGCGACTTCACCACCTGTGGATAACGCCTCCGGTATCCACACCAACACCACCGAGTTGTCAGAACTTCACGGCGCTCTAGCGCCGTGAAGTTCTGACAACTCGGTGGTGGTAGAGGTGGGGTGGGGGGCTCAGGCGAGCTTGGCGGCCAGGTTCTCGTCCAGGGCGGCGAGGAAAGCCTCGGTGGTCAGCCAGGGCTGCTCGGGGCCGACCAACAGGGCGAGATCCTTGGTCATCTTGCCGGACTCCACCGTCTCGATGCAGACCTGCTCGAGGGTCTCGGCGAAGGCGGTGACCTCGGGGGTGCCGTCCAGCTTGCCCCGGTGCTTGAGGCCGCCGGTCCAGGCGAAGATGGACGCGATCGGGTTGGTCGAGGTCGGCTTGCCCTCCTGGTGCATCCGGTAATGACGGGTCACGGTGCCGTGCGCGGCCTCGGCCTCGACGGTCTTGCCGTCCGGGGTCATCAGCACCGAGGTCATCAGGCCGAGCGAGCCGAAGCCCTGTGCCACCGTGTCGGACTGCACGTCGCCGTCGTAGTTCTTGCACGCCCAGACATAGCCGCCCTCCCACTTCATCGCGGACGCGACCATGTCGTCGATCAGCCGGTGCTCGTAGGTGAGTCCGCGAGAAGCGAACTCGGACGCGAACTCGCCCTCGAAGACCTCGGCGAAAATGTCCTTGAACGCGCCGTCGTAGGCCTTCAGGATCGTGTTCTTCGTCGACAGGTACACCGGGTAGTTGCGCAGCAGACCGTAGGAGAAGGACGCCCGCGCGAAGTCGCGGATCGAATCGTTGAAGTTGTACATGCCCATGGCCACGCCGCCGGACTCGGGGTAGTTGGCGACGACGTGCTCGATCGGCTCCGAACCGTCCGCTGGGGTATAGGTGATGGTCACCGTGCCGGCGCCAGGCACCTTGAAGTTGGCCGCCTTGTACTGGTCGCCGTGGGCGTGGCGGCCGATCACGATCGGCTTGGTCCAGCCCGGCACCAGCCGCGGAATGTTCGAGATGATGATCGGCTCGCGGAACACCACCCCGCCGAGGATGTTGCGGATCGTGCCGTTCGGCGAGAGCCACATCTTCTTCAGCCCGAACTCCTCCACCCGGGCCTCGTCCGGGGTGATCGTGGCGCACTTCACGCCAACCCCGTGCTTCTTGATCGCGTTCGCGGAGTCGATGGTCACCTGGTCGTCGGTGGCGTCCCGGTTCTCGATGCCGAGGTCGTAGTACTCGAGGTTCACGTCGAGGTAGGGATGGATCAGGCGATCCTTGATGAACTGCCAGATGATCCGGGTCATCTCGTCCCCGTCCAACTCGACCACCGTGCCGACGACCTTGATCTTGGCCATGCTCAAGCCTTTCTGCTTCGCTGCGATTGGTAGAACATACCGGAGCCCATGGCCGGCCGGGACGCTAACCTGTCAGCCGTGATCGACTCGACCCACTGGTTGCTGACCCTCTCCTGCGCCGACCGTCCCGGAATCGTCCATCGGGTCACCGGAGCGATCGTCGCCGCCCACGGCAACATCACCGAGTTGCAGCAGTTCACCTCCACCGAGTCGGGCAACTTCTTCATGCGGGTGCAGGTTCAATCCGGCTTCGACCGGTCAGAGTTCGAGCGCACCTTCGCCGGAATCGCCGCGGACCTGGACGCCACTTGGGTGCTTGACTACGTCGGACGCCGCCGCCGCACGCTGGTGCTCGCGTCCAAGGCGGGGCACTGCCTCAACGACCTGCTCTTCCGGCAGCGCTCGGGTCACCTGCCGATCACGATGCCTTTGATCATCGCCAACCACCCCGACCTCGGCGACCTGGCGAAGTTCTACGGCGTTCCCTTCGAGGTTCACGAGGTGACCGCCCAGACCAGGGCCGCCGTCGAGCGACACATCCTGGACGTGGTCGCCGAGCACGACATCGAACTGGTCGTGCTGGCCCGCTACATGCAGATCCTCTCCCCCGAGCTGTGCGCCGAACTGGCCGGACGGGCGATCAACATCCACCACTCCTTCCTGCCGGGCTTCAAGGGCGCCAACCCCTACCGGCAGGCGCATTCGCGGGGGGTGAAACTGATCGGGGCGACGGCCCATTTCGTCACTTCCGACCTGGACGAGGGCCCGATCATCGAGCAGAACGTCCGCCGCGTGGACCACACGATGGACGTGCCGCAACTTGTCGCCATGGGTCAGGAGCAGGAGAGCCGGACGCTCACCGAGGCGGTCAAGTTGTTCTCCGAGCACCGCGTCCTTCTCGATGGGGCCCGGACGGTCATCTTCCGCTGAGCTCTGACAACTGGGCAGCATCATGGCTCGGCCGACCCTTCGTGACGCCTCGCTCGTTCCTCACGAGGCCCTCAGGGAACGGTTCGTGACGCCTCGCTCGTTCCTCACGAGGCCCTCAGGGAACGGTTCGCTGAGAGTCGTCGTCGATCGAGCGCCACACTGTGGAGCCGTCGAGACTGACCAGGTTCCAGTCGTCCGCGGTGCCGTCGATCACGATGACGCCGGTGTTGTCCAGGTGCGCTGCGCCCAAAGCGTCGCTGAACCCGCGGACGCGGACCGATGCCCAGACCCGCAGCGCGGCCCCGTGGCTCACCACCACCGCGGTGTCGCGGGTCCGGCCGACAACGTGGTCCACGGCCTCGTCGAACCGCTCCATGAACTCCAGCGCGGTTTCACCGCCCGGAATTCGCGCGTGCACTTCACCGGCGTACCAGCGCATCAGCGTCCCGATGTAGCGGGTGGCGTCGGTCGCCAGTTCGTCGTCGCCGGCCGAGATCTCGCGCAGCCCGGGCAGCACCTCAACACTCAGGCCGAGGGCCTCGGCCAGCGGCGCAGCGGTCTGCTGGGTGCGCACCAGGTTGGACGCGTACACCGCCTCGATCGGGTGCTCGGCCAGCCGATCCACCAAGCTATGCGCCTGCTGGTGCCCGGTGTCGTCCAGATCGGCACCAGGCACGCCGGTGTCGAGTAGGAAGCCAACATTGGAACTGGTGCGGCCGTGGCGGACGAGGATCAAACGCATACGACGAGCATAGGTATCCACGAACTGCTGTCCGAACGCGCCTGCGGCCGAGCAGGTCCTAACGGCGCTTAACCTTCGCGCTCCTCGCGGAGGACAGTACGGAATCGTCGTAGTACGCGAGCTTGCCGGTCACCTCAACCACCAACCGCAATCCCTTGTCGCGGGCCTTCACGCGGTAGCGCTGGGCGGATCCGACCGCCTTGAACTTGCCCTTGGCCGAGACCCGGTACCAGCGGTAGCTGAACGCGACCCCCGCCGGCCCCCAAACCCCTGGGCGCGCCGACAGCCGTTGCCCCACCTTCGGGGTGCGGTCGCTGAGCTTCGGCTTCGCGGTGGTCAGGCTCCCGACAACGCGGACGCCGCCGCCAACGCCCGCGGACCCGTCCACCTTCACCAGGCTGCCGGTCCCGTCCGCCGCCGTCGCCGCGAGACTCCAGGAATAGTCCCCCAGTGGAACCGGAGTTCCGGCGGCATCGCGTCCGTCCCAGACCAGGTCGCGTACCGAACCGTCCGGCGCCGCCCCGAAGGAGAGCGAGCGGACGAGCCCGCCGGCCACATCCCGGATCTCCGCGGTGCCTCCGGACAGCGCCTTGGTCGCGTCCAGTTCGACGCGGAGCAGGCGGCCGGCCGCCAGGTTGATCGTCGCCGGAGCCACGATGCCCAGCACTCGCGGGGCGGACGCACCCACGCCGTCCAGCGTCCGCAGCACCAGTTCGGACCCGGTGGTGTAGGCCAGCCTCGAAGTACCGTCTGTCGCCGGCGCCCGAACCACCGTGTCCGGCAGCTTCTCGGTGGTGTCGCTCTCGAACCTCCACACCAGGTAGTCGTCGGGCGCATCGCCGCTGCCAGGGACGTCGAGCACCGCGAACCCGTCCCCCCAAGCGATCGGGTAGCCGAGGTGGGTCCAGGTCTGAGAGGTGCGGTAGTTGATCACTGCGGTGGTGACGTCGTCGGAGTCGCCCGCTGTCTTCACACCGATTACCCAGTCGCCCCAGAGGCCCAGGCAGGAGAACGTCCGCGGACTGAGTTCGGCAGGCACGGTCACCCGCTGGGTCGAGCCGGTGACCGTGTCGAGCACCTCGAACCGGTTGCGCGTCGAGTTGTTCAGCCGCAGGGCCAGAGAGCCGAACAGCGCTCGAATGCTGCCCTTGCGCAGCGCGGCGCCGTCCACGCGGGACACCTGCGTGTAGGCCACCGTTGCGCTCAGGAAGTACGGCCCGCTGAGCGTGCTTGGGTCGCTGCCGTACTTCGGCAAGGGCAGGTAGCCGGTAGCGTCCCGGTCGCCGACCCGTAGTCGACCGTCCACCTCGGCGAGGGTGCGGCCAGCGGAGGCCCCGAGGTTCTGGACGCGGCCCTGAAGCAGGGCCTCATCGCCGATCCCGCTCGCTGCGACCTTGCGTTCGCTCGCCTGGAAGCCATCAGCCGTGGAGTCGGGACGGTTGTCCAGCGCGAGCAGTCGCGTCGGCGTCAGCAGCAGCGAGGTCACCGTGACCGGCGCGGTCGGATTCGCGAAGAGCCGCTCGATCGCACCGTCCGCACGCACCTGCCCGACGTAGCCGGTGCCGCCCGTCCCGACCGCGGCCAGCGGACGCGGTGAGTCGCCGGCGCCGAAGACCTGGGCGCCGGCCCGCGCACGGACGGCGGCCAGCGGCCCGCCCGCATTACCGTTGGCGACGAACTCACCGAGGCTGCTGCCGTTGGCGGCATCGACCGTGACCAGGGCCCACTCGCTGCCGACACTAACGCCGAAGGTGGCCTTGGCCAGGGTCTTGCGGCTCAGGCCCGGGAATCCCCAGCACCGCGGACCCGTCCAAGCCCCGGCGTCTCGGACGCACAGCCGCGTGCTGGACGACGTGCTCGTGACGTAGACCGCCTGCTCACCCCGGACGGCCACGGCGCGCAGTCCAGGGACGGCGGCGGTCGCGGCCACCGCCCCGCCGTCCAGCGGCACCAGGGACAGGCTGCCCGAGCCCGTTTCGCCGACCCCGGTCGCGAACAGCGCCACCGGGCCCGACCCTGCGGTGATCACCGTGTCCGTGCCCGCAACTGGGGTGTAAGCGAGTCGGTTCGTCGTGCCGGACGCGAGGCTGCGCGCGGAGTAGGTCAGTTGCCCTGCCGCCACGCTGTGGTAGACCGCTGCGGTGCTCGCGATCGCATCCGGCTGTTCGGCCGGAAGGGTGGTCGGGCCGGTGGTGGTGCCGGAGGCGAAGTCGTAGCGGTAGACGTCGCTGGTATCGGCGTCCGTTCCCTGGAAGCTCTCGTAGTAGACGACGGCGCCGCCACCGGCATAGCCAACTGCCGACTTGGCGAAGTTGGGCGCGGAGAGGTCGGCCCAAGTCCGGCCCTGGTCGTTGGTCACCCGGTAGAGCGGTTCGCCGTTGGGCATTAGGTTCACGATCAGGGACGCCCCCGACGCGGCGACGACCTGCGGCGTGGACGCGATCCGCGGTAGGTCCACGCGTGACTGGGAGTCGGCCGCGTGGGCCGTCGGAGCGGTCAGCGTGAGGCCCCCGACAGCGAGCGTCAACGACACCAGACCAGCGAGCCCGCCCCGGACGGTTATCGTGCGGACGGAACTCTGCGATCCAGGCATGGGCGCCCTGCTCTCCATTGGCGACAACGGGGAAGCTACCACCCGTGCCTCCAGGTTCGCCGATTCCTGGCTCCGCTGGCTCAAGGTCGGAGAGGTCGCGCTTGCCGCGTGCGCAAACGGGCAGCCCGATCGCGCCCGACGGCACCATTTCCCGCGCGGAGCGCCCGTTGCCGTAAACCGGCCGAACCGATGGCCCGTGGGCTGATAGTTTCGGAGACGATCGGCATCACTTCCACCACACCTACCAGGAGCACATCGTGAGCCAGACTCCAGTCAAGGTAGCGGTTACCGGCGCAGCCGGACAGATCTGCTACAGCCTGCTTTTCCGCATCGCCAGCGGCGCCCTGCTCGGCCCCGACCAGCCGGTTGAACTGCGGCTGCTGGAGATCACCCCGGCCCTGAAGGCCCTCGAAGGCGTCGTCATGGAACTTGACGACTGCGCCTTCCCGCTGCTCAGCAAGGTCGAGATCGGCGACGACGCCGCCAAGGTCTTCGACGGCGTGAACCTGGCCATGCTGGTCGGCGCCCGTCCGCGCACCGCTGGCATGGAGCGGGCCGACCTGCTCAGCGCCAACGGCGCCATCTTCACCGCCCAGGGCAAGGCGCTGAACGCGTCCGCCGCTGACGACATCAAGGTGCTGATCACCGGCAACCCGGCCAACACCAATGCGCTGATCGCGATGACCAATGCGCCCGACATCCCCATGGAGCGCTTCAACGCCCTCACCCGCCTCGACCACAACCGGGCGATCACCCAGATCGCGCAGAAGGCCGGCGTCCCGGTCACCTCGGTCAAGCACATGACCATCTGGGGCAACCACTCGGCCAGCCAGTACCCCGACATCTTCCACACCGAGGTCGACGGCAAGAACGCCGCCGAGCTGATCAACGACCAGGCCTGGGTGGCGGACTACTTCATCCCGACCGTCGCCAAGCGCGGTGCCGCGATCATCGCCGCCCGTGGGTCGTCCTCGGCAGCTTCGGCCGCGAACGCGACCGTCGAGCACATGCACGACTGGGTGCTGGGCACCCCCGAGGGCGACTGGGTGTCGATGTCGGTTCCGTCCGACGGCTCCTACGGCGTGCCCGAGGGCCTCATCTCCTCGTTCCCGTGCGTCGTCAAGGACGGCGCGTACGAGATCGTCCAGGGCCTGGAGATCAACGAATTCTCGCGCGCCTTGATCGACGCGTCCGTCGCCGAACTGGCCGAGGAGAGGGACGCGGTCAAGGAGCTCGGCCTGATCTGAGGTCAACTTCACGCGACTGAGGAGCCTCCGGGACTTTCCCGGAGGCTCCTCCGCGTTACTGCTCGTCGCCCTGCGCGCACCCGTGGCCGCGCGTCCCATGGCCCCTGCCCCCTTCGCCGAGGGCTAGCACTTGCGTCGAGGACTAGCGCCTATTCGCTAGTCCTCGACGGTTGCGCTAGTCCTCAGCGGTATTGGGGGTGGGCGGACGGGTGGGCGCGGACGCGGGTGGGGCGGACGCGGTGTCCGAGCAGCGAGTAAGTTACGGTGCCGTAGGTAAAGCGGTTACCCTGGTTCGGTTGATCCAGCGAACCAGAGAGCAGCAGCATGGCCAACCCCGGTCGTCCCGCCACCGCAGCCACCGAGGCCGTTCGAGCGGCCCGCGACTTCCTCGTCGAGCACGCCCACGACTACGAAGGTGCCGTCTCCGGGTTCCGTTGGCCTGAACTCACCGAGTTCAACTTCGCGCTGGAGTGGTTCGACGTGATGGCCGCCGAGCACCCCGATCGTCCGGCGGTGAAGATCGTGGACGCGGATCTGAACGCCCGCTCCTGGAGCTACGCCGGACTCTCGCGACGCTCCGACCAGGTCGCAAACTGGCTGACCGGCCTCGGCATGCGGCGCGGTGACCACATGATCGTGATGCTGAACAACACGATCGAGATCTGGGAGATCCTGCTGGGCCTGCTGAAGGTCGGCGGCGTGGCCATCCCGACCTCGACCCTCCTGGCGGAGAACGACCTGAACTACCGGATCGACCGCGGCGAAGCCCGGTTCACCATCGCGCCGGACGCGCTCGCGGCCAAGTTCGCGTCCGCCGGCGATGAGGTCGTCAAGATCGGCGTCGGCGAGGCCACCCCGGACGGCTGGGTCAACTTCGCCGACTCGCACGAGGCTGAACTCGACTTCACCCCGGACGGTCCGACGCCGGCCGACGACACGTCCCTGCTGTACTTCACGTCCGGCACCACCGCCTACCCGAAGCTGGTGCGGCACACGCAGGTCTCCTACCCGGTCGGCCACCTCTCGACGATGTGGTGGCTGGGAGTGCGCGATGGCGACGTGCACCTGAACATCTCCTCCCCAGGCTGGGGCAAACACGCGTGGAGCAACTTCTTCTCCCCGTTCCTCGCTGGCGCGACCGTCTTCATCTTCAACTACGACCGCTTCGACGCGACCACGCTGATGCGGATCATGGAATCCCACGAGGTCACCAGCTTCTGCGCGCCGCCGACTGTCTGGCGGATGCTGATCCAGGCCGACCTGACCCAGTTGCGCAAGCCCCCGCGCGAGCTCGTCGGCGCCGGCGAGCCGCTCAACCCCGAGGTGATCGCGCAGGTGCGCGCTGCCTGGGGCAACACCATCAGGGACGGCTTCGGCCAGACCGAGATGACCTGCTGCATCGGCAACTCCCCCGGTCAGCTGGTCAAGGACGGGTCGATGGGGCGTCCGATGCCGGGTTACGCGGTGGCCCTGCTCGATCCGGCCACCGGGGAGCCGGCCGAGGTAGAGGGCGAGATCTGTCTCGACCTCTCGGTGCCCAACATCGCGCTGATGGGTGGGTACTACAAGGACTCCGAGCAGACGGCCGAGGCCTGTCGCGGCGGGTTCTACCACACCGGCGACATCGCGCACATGGACGCGGACGGCTACCTCACCTACGTCGGGCGGGCCGACGACGTGTTCAAGGCCAGCGACTACAAGATCAGCCCGTTCGAACTGGAATCGGTGCTGTTGCAGCACGCAGTGGTGGCCGAGGCGGCGATCGTGCCCAGCCCCGACCCGCTGCGGCTGGCCGTGCCCAAGGCCTACGTCTGCCTCGTTGCCGGTGCGCTACCGGACGGGGACACCGCCCGAGCCGTGTTCGCACACGCCCGCGAGAACCTGGCCGGCTACCAACGCATCCGCATCGTGGAGTTCGTGGCGGAGCTCCCGAAGACCATCTCGGGCAAGATCCGTCGCGTCGAATTGCGCGAGCGGGAAGCCGTCCGGGTGGCCGAGGGCGCGCTCATCGAAACCCTGTTCCTGGAGCGCGACTTCCGCTGACTTCGAGCAGCGGTGGCTGGCCTGAGGCAGCCCCCTGAACGCTGGCTGAGCCTGACGAAGCCCCCCTCAACGCTGGCTGAGCCTGACGAAGCCCCCCGAACGCTGGCTGAGCCTGACGAAGCCTTCAGCTTCGGGTCGGGGTGACCAACCAGGCGAGCGCGAGGATGCCCAGTCCCACTCCGAGGAGCAGGATCGAGTCGATCGCGCGGTTCCGGACGGCCAGCAGGCCCACGCGGGTCTGGGGCAGCAGCCGCAGCAGTCCGCCGGCGGTGATCGCTACGCCGATCAGCGAGCTTCCGGCCCGCCAGTGCCCGGTCGCGACGATCACCAACCCGATGGCGACACCCGTCAGCACGCCGGCCAGCGGCCATTGGCCGAGCACCTGCTGCACGAAGGTCTTCGGCGGACGCGAATCGGTCGGCGTGGTCATCCCGCCAACGCCTCGGCGCGATCTACCACGTTCGACAGCAGCATGGCCCGGGTCATCGGCCCCACCCCGCCCGGGTTGGGCGCCACCCACGACGCCTTCTCGAACACATCGGCAGCGACGTCACCGGTGAGCTTCCCGTCCACCCGGCTGACGCCCACATCGAGCACGACCGCCCCGGCCGCGATCATGTCGGCGGTGATCAGCCCGGGAACCCCTGCGGCCGCAATCACGATGTCGGCCCGACGGGTGTGCTCGGCCAGATCGCGGGTGCCGGTGTGGCACAGCGTCACCGTTGAGTTCTCGCTGCGCCGGGTGAGGATCAGACCGATCGGACGGCCAACCGTGATCCCACGGCCGACCACGCAGACTTCGGCGCCGGCCAGCGGTACGTCGAAGCGGCGCAGCAACTCGACGATTCCCCGCGGGGTGCAGGGCAGCGGGGCCGGCTCGTTCAGCACCAGCTTGCCGAGGTTGATGGGGTGCAGACCGTCCGCGTCCTTGTCCGGATCGATCAGGGCCAGCATCGCGTTCTCGGAAAGGTGCCGCGGCAAGGGCAATTGCACGATGTAGCCGGTACATGCCGGGTCGTCGTTCAGGCCGGTGATCGCGGCGGTCACCTGCTCGGCGGACGCGTCCGCCGGCAGGTCGACCCGGATCGAGGTGATGCCGATCTCGGCACAGTCGCGATGCTTCATGCCCACGTAGCTGTGCGAGCCCGGGTCGTCGCCGACCAGCAGTGTGCCCAACCCCGGACGCACCCCGCGCGCGGCCAGCGCGGCCACCCGAGTGGCGAGCTCGCCCTTGATCGCGGCCGCGACCGCCCTACCGTCCAGAATCTGCGCTGTCATCGAACCTCAGTGGAAGAAGTGGCGGGTGCCCGTGAAGTACATGGTGACACCCGCAGCCTGGGCAGCGGCGATCGTGTCGGCGTCGCGCACCGAGCCACCCGGCTGCACGATCGCGCGCACGCCCGCTTCGATCAGGATGCCCGGTCCGTCGGCGAACGGGAAGAAGGCGTCGGACGCCGCCACCGACCCGCGAGCCCGGTCGCCGGCCCGCTCCACGGCCAGCTTGCAGGAATCCACCCGGTTCACCTGGCCCATGCCCACACCGACGGACGCCCCACCGGCGGCCAGCAGGATCGCGTTCGACTTCACCGCCCGGCAGGCCCGCCAGGCGAACTCCAGATCGGCCAACGTGGCCGCGTCCGCAGGAGCGCCGGCGACCAGTTGCCAGTTGGCGGGAGAATCGCCGGGCGCGTCGATCCGGTCAGGCGCCTGCAGCAGCGCCCCACCACTGATCGGCTGCAGCTGCCGGGCCCGGTGGGTGTACGGCGGCGCCACCAGAATGCGCAGGTTCTTCTTGCGGGACAGCACCTCGACCGCACCCTCGGCGTAGCCGGGAGCGATGATCACCTCGGTGAAGATCTCGGCGACCTGCCCGGCCAGTTCGACGCTCACCTCGCGGTTGGTGGCGATGACGCCGCCGAACGCCGAGACGGGATCACAGGCGTGCGCCAGGCGGTGCGCCTCGGCCACATCGGCCGCCACCGCGATGCCGCAGGGGTTGGCGTGCTTGATGATCGCCACCGCCGGCTCGGCGAAGTCGTACGCGGCGCGATAGGCGGCGTCCCCGTCGGTGTAGTTGTTGTAGCTCATCTCCTTGCCGTGCAATTGCTCGGCCTGGGTGAGCCCAACCGGCCCGGCCGGGTAGGCGTACAGCGCGGCCGGCTGGTGCGCGTTCTCGCCGTAGCGCAGGGTGCCCACCTTCTCCCAGGTGCCACCCATCCAGGCCGGGAACCCGTCCCCGCCGGACGAATCGGTGAGCACATTGCCCATCCACGAGGCCACCGCGACGTCGTAGGTGGCGGTGTGCACGAACGCGGCCGCGGCCAGCGCCTGCCGCTGCGCAAGGGTGAAGCCGCCGTCCGCCAACGCCTGCGTGAGCGAGGCGTACTGCTCCGGGGAGGTTATGATCGCCACCGACGGGTGGTTCTTGGCCGCAGCCCGCACCATCGACGGCCCGCCGATGTCGATCTGCTCGACGCACTCGTCAGCGGTAGCGCCAGAGGCGACCGTCTGCGTGAACGGATAGAGGTTCGAGACCACGACATCGAACGGTTCGACGCCCAGCTCGGCCAGTTGCTCGCGATGGGAGGCCAGCCGGCGATCGGCCAGGATGCCCGCGTGGATGTGCGGGTGCAGGGTCTTCACCCGGCCGTCCAGGCACTCGGGAAAGCCGGTGACCTGCTCGACCGGCGTCACCGGCAGCCCGGCTCCGGCCAGGGTCGAAGCGGTCGAGCCGGTGGAGACGATCTCGACCCCGGCGGCCACCAACGCCTGCCCGAGTTCGATCAGGCCGGTCTTGTCGTACACCGAGACCAGGGCGCGGCGGATTGGCAGCAGGTCGTTCATGCATCCCCTTGGCAGAGTTCGTTGACGGTGTCGACCAGCAGTTGCCGCTCGACGATCTTGATGCGTTCGTGCAGGCTCTCGGCGGTGTCCTCCGGCAGCACCCGGACGGCTTCCTGGGCGAGGATCCGTCCGGAATCCACTCCCGAATCCACCAGGAACACCGTCGCGCCGGTGATCCTCACGCCGTGCGCGAGCGCGTCCCGGACGCCGTGCATGCCGGGGAAGGACGGCAGCAGCGCCGGGTGGGTGTTGATCATCCGGCCGGCGAAGCGGGCCAGGAACGCCGGCCCGACCAGCTTCATGAAGCCGGCGCTCACCACCAGGTCAGGTTCGTAGGCGGCGACCAGTGCGGTCAGTTCGGCGTCCCAGGCGGTGCGATCGGCGCCCTTGGCCAGCGGATGGACGAAGGTGGGGATGCCCGCGGCAACGGCACGCACCAGCCCGTAGGCGTCCGCACGGTCGGCGCCGACGGCCACCACGGACGCCGCTAGCTCGCCGGCTGCGGACGCGTCCAGCAGGGCCTGCAGCAGGGTGCCCGAGCCCGAGACCAGGACGACCAGGCGCTTCGGCATGGGGGCGAGCCTACCGAAACGCGGACGGCTCAAGCCCGCGAGCGCCTCCGGCGGACGAACCACGCCACCAGCCCGGCGAGCGTGGCGCTGAGCAGCAGCAGCGGCATTGCGATCAGCAGCGACTCGACCAGACGCGGGCCGAGCCCGACGAGACGAAGGTTCCCCAGCGCCCCGCGACTTGCGGCGGCCCATCCGAGGTAGACAAGTCCGACCGCCAACCCTGCAAGTGCGGCGGATGCGAGCGCTCCGAGCACGTTCGTGCGGCCCCTGAGCACTGCGACGACGCCGGCCACCCCGCCGATGGCCACGCCCAGCGCCAGCCAGGACAGCAGCCACTCGGACGCGACTCCGGCCGGCGGTAGCGCACCGAAGACCGGTAGCGCCGGCAGCATGCCCAACTGTGTGGTCCAGAGCGTGACCATCGAGCCGGTACCGACGGTGAAACCGGCCCCCAGCACCCAGGCCAGCGCCCAAGCGAGCAGGTTCGGCAGATAGGCCAGCACAACCAGCGACCAGACGAACAGCCCGCCGTTGTCGAACTTGAGACTGTTCTCAAGTGCCGCGATCCGGGTTTCGCCGAGCACCACGGCCGTCGCGAGCACGATCGCCCCGGCGATCACCAGTCCGAGCACGCCGGCGCAGGCGCCCCGCACCGAGCGGCGCACCCACTTCGCGCCGGAGTCGCTCGCCGTCCGCCCGGACGCCACCAGCGCGCCCACGCCACCGCCGATGACACTCACCGCGAGGGCGCCCAGTGCCGGACGCAGGATGCCTGACGGGCCGGCCACCGCCCACGCCACCAGGACCGTGAGTCCTACGTAACCGAGCGCCACCTGAGCGATCGAACCAAGGAAGAGGCCGCGATTCTCGGCCGGGGTGAGTTCACCGGTGCGAGCCAGGCGTCCCTGCCGCTGCGCGAAGCCGCCCACCGAAGCGCAGAGCGCAGCGAAGGCAACAGTGAGCCCGAGTGGAACCAGCGTGATCCCGCTGCCGCCGATCGCCAGTTCGGCGCCATGGGCGAGCAGCCAGACCTGCGCGGAGAAGGCCAGCATCGTCGGCACCGCGATCGCGATCGCGCTGAACCACGCAACAAGCACCACGCCGGCCACCAGCAGCAGCCCGGCGATGCCGGCCAGCGCACCGCCACCGATCGCCGCCACCGGCCATGGGAACACCGGAGGCACGTCCGTAGCAGGAATTCGGACGGTTCGGGCGCTGGCGACACTGAACTGCAGGCGCTCGGAGTTCCGGCGTTTTGGATTAGGCATGGTCCAACCATGCTCGGGCACGGAACCGCCGCCCGGGGTGGGACACGCCAGCGATCGCTAGACTGGCCCGGTCAAACCGGCGCGGAGCAAGGGAAGAGTGTGGCAGAGGACAATTCGTCAACGCCCAGAAGGGCGCTCGGCCCGCTTCCCGACGACGCTGCCAACACTGGCGGACG
>Ga0073899_10002398_pt1 | contig 16902 bp, 16 predicted proteins | sample KloWWTmetaKNB5Ph_FD_88975 | JGI IMG/M metagenome (GOLD analysis project Ga0073899, IMG submission 88975) | Active sludge microbial communities from Klosterneuburg, Austria, studying microevolution and ecology of nitrifiers - Klosterneuburg... | ecosystem: Engineered > WWTP > Aerobic digester >...
GCGTCAAAGCGATCGTCGCGAGCTTGCCGAGCGTTTCGCGAAGCAGCGTCAGACTTGGGATGCCGCCATCGATGAGGTGGCTGATCTCCTCTGAGTGCGGGCGGGCCGCGCCCCCTGTGTCGGGCGGCTCGGGCATGATCAGGGGGTGCATTCTCGTCGAGCCCGTCCGACCCTACGCCTGCTGGCTGAGGACCTGACTGCCGGCTGGGCCTCGCCCCGACCCCGCCGAATGCTGGATGAGGGCAGGTTGGATAAGTTGCATCCGCTCAGCGAGTTGCCGCACCCGATCATCGCGAAAGCAATGGCGTCGTTCGGCATGGACGCCAGCGCCGACAACCACGCGGGCCTGATCGTGAGCAGCACCCGGCTACGACTGATGGAGATCAGGGCGGGGCAGTGGCGTGGTGGTGTGTGGCGGGATGAGGAGTCGGAGGTTCACTGGCTGGTCGCGGCGGGGCTGGCGAAGGGCGAGCACCAGGACCGTGACGACTTCTACCAGCGCGTCCAGCGGGAGAACGACAGCGGCGGCTCCGCCGCCTGGTTGCCGACCGAGGCTGATGTTCGCCTGCTGAAACGGGAGACCGCCGCACGCCTGATCACCGCCTGGGAACTGAACATCCAGAGGCAGCTGCTCGACGCGCTCCGAGAGATCCACTCCGGAGGAACCGTGCGGATCGACATCGCCCACCCGGTACGTGCCGACGAGAGGGTCTGCGTCGTCGAGATCGAGGTCGTTCCCGTCCGTGACGAAAGCTATGAGGCCGATGAGTTCACAGTGGAGATCCTCGCCGAGCGCGCCTACGCCGGGAGCGATCTGGTCTGGCAGCTCACCGTGCGAGCCCTGATCACGCTCAGCCCACCCGAGCAGGGCTGGGACCGCTACAAAGACACCTACAGCACGATCGCCGAACCCGGCTACTTCACCACCAGGGTTGCCGCACTCGAGTCGCTGGTGGCCGAGAATGCGCTGGAAGAGTCCGTGCCTGGAGATCACGCCCACTACGCCCACCGCCAGCACCTGGCCGGCAACACAATCGAAGGCAAGGCCGTCCGTGCCATGTGCGGCGTCTACTTCGTGCCAACGCAGGACCACGACTCGCTACCCTGCTGCCCGACATGCCGCCAACGACTCAAGGAACTGCCACCCGGCCCGGGGGCCGACGGCGAGTAGGACCTGGCGGCGCCCAGATGCTGTGCATTGGCGGGCTCGTGGGCGAGGCACTCACTCCGTTGAGCGGACTTACTCGAACAAGCCTGCCCCTGCCGCCCGTGTTCGATTCCTGTCGAGGGCTGGAACCGTGTTACCTAGAATTGTTACCTCGGATCCCACGTTAGCCACCGTTGTGAGCGTAACGACGACGTTCCTAACGTAGCGTTTCCCCTAGCCACACGCATGGGTTACATTCCCAAGCTGACAGTGCGGGTTCGATTCCCGTCATCCGCTCCATGTGAAAGCCCTTGTCAAAAGCATCTTTCGGAATCGAACAGACCTTGGTTCAATCAACCGTGTTGCCTCGAATTGTTACCTCTGTGGTCACATCCGAGGTAACATCCTCGCTCCGTCGAACCGCCCTCGAGTCCGGCGGTGTCGCCGAATCGGACCAGTGGTTCCTGCCGCTGGGTGAACGCATTTCCTCCACGGATCGTGGAGAAAGTCCAGACGGCGACCGGACCAGCTTCGTTAGTCCGTAGGCGCTGGTTCTCCACGCGAAGCTCGGCGTATCTTCGCTCGAGTTCGCTGAGCTTGCCCGGCTCCAGCTCCGCTATCAGGCGGTGCCGACCCAGTGCGAGCGTCGTGAGCCTTCAGCGGTCACTTCGACGGCTCGGAGTCAGGCGACGGCGTGGAGGGACAAGCGCAGTCCAAGGGCGTCGGTGACCTTTAGGACGGTGGACCAGGTCGGATTGCCATCGGCGGAAAGCGCCTTGTAAAGGCCGTCGCGGCTCATCCCGACCCGCCGCGCCAGCTCGCTCATGTTCCGGGAACGCGCGATCACGCCCAGCGCGCGGGGGACCGCGGTCGGATCGTTGGCCGATTCCTCCAGAGCGATCTGGAGGTAGGCGGCCGCATCGTCGATGCCGTCGAGGTAGTCGGCCGCATCGAAGCGGGCGTACTTGTCAGCCTTGGTCGTCATCAGCGTCCTCCTCAAGGTGCCATTCGTCGGCCAGTTGGTGTGCCCGATCGATATCTGCTTGTTGGGTCGACTTGTCTCCGCCGCACAGCAGCAGGATCAGGTTGTCGCCGTCTTGCAGGTAGTAGACCCGGTAGCCCGGGCCGTAGGTCAGTCGCAGTTCCGACACCCCATGACCGACCGGTTTGGTGTCGCCGGGGTTGCCGTGGACGAGCCGGTCGACACGCTCCAGGATCCGCAGTCTTGCCTCGCGGTCCTTGAGCTTCCTGAGCCAGCGGTCGAACACCTGCGTCGTCAGGACTTCGACCATGTGTCGACTATAGCTGACAGCGGAACGTCTGGGAAATTGATCGACTCCCCATTCAGTGAGATGTGGGCAGGCTTCCCCTTGCGTCGCACGAAGCGCCCCGGAGAATTGGATCAGTCGCTTGAGCCAACGAGCGATGTCGCGCGTGCGTCCTACGGTGTCGTGCGGGGCGCCTGAATCCCCATCTGCCACGCTTGGCCAGGCCGCCCTTGTCGCAGCGACAATGGCCAGCGGCAGTTCTCGCACCTGCCTTGACCTTGACGTCGCGGCAAGGTTTTCACTGGATGCGGAGGTGGTCGCAATGGCTCAAGATGGTGCGGACGGAGTCGTGGAGAAGCTGAAGATGGCGCTGGAGGCCGATTCGGCGTCCGCCCGTCTGCAGACGGCGATGACGGCGGGCTTGCGTCCCAACGACGCCTATATCGATCCTCTGGTGGCGAGGTTCGGGGTCGAGCCGGACTTCTTCGTGCGGGACACGATCACTTGGGCGTTGATCCAGCACGACCGGTCCCGAACCTTGGAGCGGGTCCTGCCGGAGTTGCGTTCGGTGTTTCCGCAGGCTCGAGGCCAGGCGTTGCACACCTTGTCCAAGCTCGGCGATCGGCGGGCGTGGCCTGCGATCACCACCGAGCTCCTGCAGGACTCCGACGACGAGGTGGCTCGGACCGCGTGGCGAGCTGCGTCCGTACTGGTTCCGCCGCAGGAAGCCGCCGCACTCGCCGAGATCCTCGCGACACAGTTCAGCCGTGGCGATCGCGCTACGCAGCGTGGTCTCAGCCGCGCACTGGCCGCGCTCGGGGACGCAGCTGCCTCTGTCATCGAACGCGGGACGCTGGACGCCGATGCCGGGGTCCGCACCCACGCCGTGGCCACCGAGCGGCTGATCAGGGATCCGGACGCGGGCTTCGACGTCGCCATCGCGGCCGCACAGCGGATCGCGGCACTGCGCGGTGCACCGCTCGTCGGGGACCTCGGGGAGTGACGCCAACTGGGATCAGACACGCAGCCGGGTGCTCGTATCCCGGGCTCTAGAGTCGTCCGGGTGACAGGTGGTCCATCGAGCTCCGGGCTGCGCCACGACTCGCTCGGCGTCCCATGCAACCTTTCGCGTCCGCTTCGCGTTTCAGGGGCATGACAGCCTTGTCTCCCACCCTGGAGTTGGCTCCTGACGTCAGGTTCGAGTCCTTCGTCGCGGCCCACCAAGTCGGGCTTCGGCGCTACGCTCTGGCGCTCACCGGCAACGGGCACGACGCCGATGACCTCCTGCAATCCACGCTCGTCAAGCTCTATCTGGCCTGGGACCGGATCGATGACCGCGGCCACCTGGCCGCGTATGCACGAGTGACCATGGCACGCAGCTACGTGTCCGCCTGGCGACGGTGGGGAAGTCGCGAGGCACCCACTGCCAGTCCGCCGGACGCACCCACCCCAGGCTCGGACGCGACCGCTGACCGCGACCTCATCTGGCGCGGACTCGATCGGCTCGGACGCCGCCAGCGGGCCGTTGTCGTCCTGCGCTACTTCGAGGATCTCGACCTCGCCACCATCGCCGAGACCCTCGGCATCTCCATCGGCACGGTGAAGAGCCAACTCTCCCGCGCCCTGGACCACCTTCGCGACTACCTGGGAAGCGACGAATCATGAGTGATTTCGACGATCTCATCCGCGCATCGCTGCGCGACCACACTCCGGCTGCCCTCCCCGATGAGGCGCTCGCCGGCCGCGCGGCGGCCACTGGCCGCCGCATTCGCCGGGCCCGCATCGCAGGCGGCGCCGCGCTCGCGATCGTCACCGTCCTCGGTGTCGCCTGGGGCTCGACCGTCCTTCCGGGTCGGGCGCAGCAGAACATCGCCGCGACGCCGAGCCCGGTCTCGCCCACCTCCGTCCAGCCCACCCCCAGCGAGTCGGCAACCAGCGGGCCGACTCCCACCGAGCCCACGTTCAGCTCCGGTGGCACTGTGCGCGACGTCAGCTTGGTCGGGGCACGGGCCGGATACCCCGAGTCCGAGGAGTACTTGGAGAACTTCTTCGCCTCCCCGAGCAGCAACTTCCTCTGCACGCTCAGCACCGTGGGAGCCCGCTGCACAGGCACCTGGAACAAGGGTGTTGAACCCCCGCGCACCATGTGCGACGACGGAGTCGTGGAAGGAGTGCAGGTCGAGGGCACCAAGCCGGCAGCCTGGTTCTGCGGCAGCGACGCGCAATCCTTCCCATTCCTGAACGACGAGGGTGGTGATGGCGTCGACTGGTGGGACGCCACTTTCGGCGAGTCCATCCCTTGGCCGATGGACCCTTCAGTGCAGTTGGCCGTCCTTCCCTACGGCAAGACCCTGGTCGCCGGAGACTTCCGTTGCTCGATGGCGAAGGCCGGAGTGACCTGCACCAACACCCGCACTGGCGCTGGCTTCCTGACCAGTCGCGCGAAGGTCGACTTCAAAGCCTGAGTGCAAGAAAATCGCCAGTTGCTGGTTCACCCCAGGGGGCGAACCAGCAACTGGCGCTAGAACTGAGGGGACGTGGAGTGCCCCTTGCCCACCCTCGTTGTCGCGTGCGTCCGCATGAGGTGATGCGGGGTGCTCCATGTGAGGTGAACCGTTCCTCGTGCTGGGCTGCTCTTTGATTGCAGCGGCTGCCCTCTACCGCGAGAGATGGTTGGTTCAACCCGGAGGATTTTCATGCGCGCCCGTCCGCGACGACTACCTGCTCCACGTCCCTTCAGTCGACCAGATCGACCTTCCAGTTGGCCTCCTGGATCTGGAGATCAAGCTTGCGCAGCTCCTGCGAGATCGCGTCCGTTTGCCCGCGCAGCGCCGGCACGTCCAGCGCCGACAGCGTCGCCAACTCAGACCGCAGCTGGCGCCCCCAGCCGCGCATCCGGGTGCCGGACGCAGCGTTGGCCGCTTGCACCCAGATCGAGTGCTTGAGGCGCAGGGTGTCGCGGCGCGCCAGGGCATCGGTGAGGCTGCGGCCGTCAGCCAGCCGTGCCGCGGTGTTGGTGAGGTTGATGCGGCGCATCAGGACCTCCAGCGCGGCCAGCGCCGCGTCCGCCTCGCGCAGCAGGACGGCTGCGTCCTCGGTCGGGGTCTCGCCTTCCTGGAACGTCGCGTTCGCCTCGATGCGGGCGCGCAGCTCCTCAAGCTTGCGGACGGCGTCCGCTCGCTCCGCCAGGGCTTCTGCCAGTTTCATCGGTACTCCTTTCGTGATCGTGGTTCTGGGTGGTGACCCGCCCGCCGTTCGGACGGGTCACCGGTGCCGGCGTGGGAGCAACTCGGCCAGCGTGGCCGGCGCTCTTGCCGGCCAGAGCATCTGCATCTCGGCTTCTGACGGGGTGCGGTCGGCCTTGCGGCCGTTGCAGTCGAAGCAGGCCGCAACGCAGTTCGTCCAATTCGTCGCGCCCCCGCGGGAGCGCGGCAGCACGTGGTCGATCGTGGTGGCCGTGCGCCCGCAGTAGCAGCAACGCCGATGGTCGCGGCGCAGCACGCCCTCGTTGCTGTAGGGGACCGGCCCCGCGCCGTCCCAGATCCACCGGGTGTAGATCCAGCGGACGAGTTCGAGCGACCTCGGCACCGGGTACGGACCGAAGGTCGCGTCGGGGTCAGCCTCGAGCACGCGCGCCACGCGGCGGTGCAACATGCCGATGGCGTGCCGCAGGCTCACCTCGTGAAGCACCTGTGCTCCACCTGCGTTGTAGACGATCACTGTCGTCATCGGGTTCACCTCCTCGTGGATTGTCGACTTCGGTTGTTGTAGTCGGGCTGGAGTTGTTCTGTGCTTCGCCCGGAGATGCGACAGGGGCCGCCCCGGCAGCACCTGCCTGGAACGACCCCTCGTTGGTCGGCCTTCGCCTACCTCATCGAATGGGTTCGTTCTCCAGGTTCAGTGGCGTCGGCTTCCGCACCGCGCCTCACCGGCACGCAGAAGCCCTGCGTCGTCTCGCACTTGGCGTAGCAGTGGTCGGACACGGGTCTCCTGATCAGTGCGTCGTAGAACTGATGTGCCGCTTGCGGACGCGTCCCGCGAGGCAGCCTTGCACGATATAGGTCAGGCGAGGCTTGTGTCAACAGAGGGCTCCCCGCCGCCATTGGTCGGATCTGGCGTCATCAACGGGTGTGCTCGGAGTCCTCCGAATGGGAGGCCAGCTGCGAAACGAGGAGGCGGCGCCGACCAGTTCAGGGGGAAAAGAGAATCATGGACATCAAGCACCGCATTCGCAGGCTGGTCGTCTGTCTGTCAGCCGCAGCGCTGGTCATCATCGGCTTGGTCTCGGCTGCGCCGAGCGCTTCGGCCGCGACCGAAAGGATCGTCGGCAGCGCATCCTGTCAGCCCGACGGCACTTACCGGCTCGTCTGGTCGCCGCTGGACGGCACCACCTTCGACCAGTCGTTCGCTCCGACGGTCTACAGCAAGACAGGTTCGGCGACGATCTACACCAAGACGAGCGCCTACTCGCCGGTGGTAACCGCCGGCGCGGCGACGATGGTGGTACCGGGAGATCTGGCCGGGGACTACCGCGTCCAGTTGGCCTACCGCAACGCCGAGAACACCGCCTACGTCGTGATCGCGGATGTCTCCGTCGACGGGACCTGCGCTGCCGTCAAGGAAGCCGCAGCCGCCGGCCCAACTGTCGCGCCAATTTGTGGCGCGAACAACGACGAAGTGACGTTGCCCACCACCGAGGGGGTGAGCTACACCGCCTCGGGTTGGACGAACGGCGTGAACACAGTGACGGCGACCGCACAGGCGGGGTTCAGCCTGGTCGGAGAGTCCCAGTGGACTGTCGTGGACACGGCTGCGGCCTGCCCGGTGGACGCGCCCGTCCTGCAGCCCGTTACCGGGGTGGCGCCGACGTCGACCGAGGTCTGCGGTTCGGACAATGACAAGGTCGTACTAGCAGTGACCGAAGGCGTCGTGTACTCCGCTTCAGGCTGGGCGAACGGCACGAACACGGTGACCGTGACGGCCAAGGACGGCTACGCCGTCACGGGAGCCAGCACCTGGACCCTCACCGACAGCGCCGCCACGTGCCCGGTCGCGGCCGCCTCTGCACCGGTGGGTGGGGGCGGCGGGGGCGCACCTAGCGCCACTGCCGAAGCCACGGCGGTCGCGGCTGCCAACGACGACACCCCTGTGGACACAGCGGACGCGACGGACGCCGTGGACGACACCACGGTCGCGGCAGCCAGCGACAACGTCGAGGGCGAAGACCAGCTGGCGTACACCGGGGTTAGCCCGGCTCCAGTGCTCGGGGTTGCGGTGCTGATGCTCGCTGCCGGACTGGTGATGCGACGCATCCGCGTGCGGGCATAGACAGCGCGAATCCCTAGAGTCGTTGTCGGGGTTCGGACGGGCCGTTGGGCGAAGCGGTCCCGTCCTAGCCTACCCAATGGCCAGCTTGTCGTTAAGGCGGTCAGTTGACCGCCAGAGAGGCTGCGAGTGACTGTTCGGGACGATAGGAATCGACCGCGTCCGACCCGAACACCCGGGCGTTCCCGCCGTCCCATTCGGCCCAGCCAGGGTTGCCCGTCGTGATGAAGGCGACCCACGCGGCGTGCATGGTCTGGGCCAGGCTCGCCGGAGGGTTCGGGCCGGTCACCTGGGTGACGCCGTCGGCGTCCAGCAGGTCCCACGCGAACGGCAGTTCAAGGCAGTGGACCGACTGCCCCAGCAGTGGGGTCGGCCAACGGAAGTCGTACAGCCAGGTAGTGCTCGGGCGGGCGTCCGCCCAAGTCAGCGTGGGAATGCGGAAGCTGAAGTCAGTGATCAGCTGGCCACAGACGTCGGCTGTGGACGTCAGCTCCGGGTGGCCGGCGACGTAGGTCGTCGCCGCCTCCGGGGCGATCCCGCCGTCCGCCAGGGACTGGACGGCATCGCTGCCGGCCCACGCTTCGCGAGCGCCCATCGTCATCATCGTGAACTCGTGCGCCACCGTCCCCGCGAGTAGGTCGACCTCGGCGCCGATGCCGCGTTGCAGCGCTTCGAGGACCCCGAACGGCAGTACCTCGTCGCCGACCGCGGGCACGAAAGCCAGATTGAGCGCGCGTCCGGCGAGCACGTTCGCCACGAAAGCGGACGCGCTCGCGGGCGGCGGCTCGTCCATCGAGGTCAGGGCAGCCTGGGCGTCGAGGATCGCGTCCTCACTCAGTTGCGACCAGCCGGCGCGGGTGGGCTCGACTCCGAGGCCGGCGGCGAAGTCGCGTCCGATCTTCTCGGCGCGCTGAGCGGTCATGGCGAGGTTCGCTCCCGAATGCGAGATCACCCGGCTGAACAGCCCTTTCGCGGCCGGGGAAGCCAGTAGCGCCATCACCGACGACCCACCCGCGGACTGGCCGGCGATCGTCACCCGGTTCGGATCGCCACCGAAGGCGGCGATGTTCTGCTGCACCCAGGCCAGCCCGGCCAACTGGTCAAGCAGGCCGCGATTGAGCGGGCCGTCCGCGATCCAGCCGAAGCCGTCGAAGCCGAGTCGGTAGGACAGCGACACGGTCACCACGCCGTCGCGGTTGAAGCTGCGTCCGTCGTACCAGGGACTGGACGGCGACCCGGCGAAGAAGCCGCCGCCGTGGATCCAGACCAGCACGGGCAGGTTCGCGTCCGGACGGCCGGGTGCCGGGGTGAACACGTTCACGTTCAGGGTCGAATCGCCCGGGAACGACGGCTCGGGAATGGTGGTCACCTCGCCGAACGGACGCCGCTGCGGCGTCGCGCCCGGTGCGGACGCGTCCAGCACACCGTCCCAAGGCCGGCGCGGCACCGGTGCCGCGAACCGATGCTCGCCGACCGGAGCCTCGGCGAACGGGATGCCGTAGAAGGCTGCTGAGCCTCCCCGCCAGATGCCCTGGACGGGGCCGGTTGTGGTCTCGACAGTCGGGCGGTCGGTACTGATCTGGGTGGTGCTCACGTGCGTCCTCGCTGTGCTGTGTCGGCGCCGCTGCCGGTCAAGCCTCAGCCTAGAGTCGCGGTGGCCGTTCGGGCGGGACGGGCGCGGAAGGCATTCGGGGTTGCCGGTGTTGAGCCAGGCGTGAAGAAGATCGGATTCCTTTCCTTCGGGCACTGGACGGACTCGCCGCACTCGCAGGTGCGCAGCGCGTCGGACGCGTTGCTGCAGTCCATCGAGCTGGCCGTCGCGGCCGAGGAGTTGGGGGCCGACGGCGCGTACTTCCGCGTCCATCACTTCGCGCGGCAACTCGGCTCGCCGTTCCCGTTGCTGGCTGCGATCGGCGCGCGCACGTCCCGGATCGAGATCGGTACCGGCGTGATCGACCTGCGTTACGAGAACCCCCTCTACCTGGCCGAGGACGCGGGTGCGGCCGACCTGATCTCGGGCGGACGCCTACAGCTCGGGATCAGCCGTGGATCGCCCGAGCAGGTGATCGAGGGCTACCGGTACTTCGGACACCTGCCGCCGGAGGGATCGACCGACGCCGACATGGCCCGCCAGCATGCCGAGATCTTCCTCGAGGTACTGAAGGGCGAGGGCTTCGCGCAGCCGAATCCGCGTCCGATGTTTCCCAACCCGCCCGGGCTGCTGCGGTTGGAACCGCACTCGCCGGGGCTCCGCGAGCGCATCTGGTGGGGTGCGGGCTCTCGCGCCACCGCCGAGTGGACGGCCGAGATGGGCATGAACCTGATGAGCTCGACATTGCTCACCGAGGACACCGGCGTGCCCTTCCACCAGTTGCAGGCCGAGCAGATTCAGCGCTTCCGGGACGCCTGGGCAGCCGCCGGGCATGACCGCACCCCGCGGGTTTCGGTCAGCCGCAGCATCTTCCCGCTGGTCGACGACCGCGACCGCGCCTATTTCGGTGCGTCCGGGGACGATGCCGATCAGGTTGGCTTCATCGACGGCGGTAAGGCGCGCTTCGGACGCTCCTACGCCGCCGAGCCGGATCGGCTGATCGAGGAACTGGCGCAGGACGAGGCCATCGCCGCTGCCGACACCCTGTTGTTGACCATTCCCAATCAGCTCGGCGTGGACTACAACGCCCACGTGCTGGAGAGCGTCGTCAAGCACGTCGCGCCCGGGCTCGGCTGGCGCTGAACGACCCGCAGGATCGAGGCCTGCCGTGGTTTATCGAGCTTGCCAGTTGACCGAGCATTCGGTTGATCGAGCTTGTCGAGATCACCGCTGCGGAGGTCTCGACAAGCTCGACCAGGCGAAGGGATGGGTCAGGCCGCTATTCGCTCATGGTTGCGGACATGCCGCAGCCACTCACCTGCTTGAGGATGCCTGGGCCTCGGGAGCCGTCCGGGCTCAGGGCAGCGTGTCGATGCCAAAGGTGTCGTACCAGTCCTCGGCGAAGGCGTTCACGGCCTGGGTGACGTCCGGAGCGGCCAGGGACGCGCGCAGCAGGGCGGGCGGCAGGGTGACCGCGGCCGCGCCGGCCTCGAAGGCGGCGCTCACCTGGGCCACGTTCTTGAAGCTTGCGGCCATGATCTTGCAGCTCGCCCCATGCCGGTCGATGAACTTCGCCAGCGACTTGATGGTCGCGCTGGTGTCGATGTCCAGGCTCTCCATGCGATTGAAGTAGGGCGCGATGTAGTCCGCGCCTGCCGCGATCGCGAGGATGCCCTGGGTCTTGGAGTAGATCGCCGTCGCGGTGACGTTGACACCCTCGGACTTCAGCGCGCGCATCGCCTTGAGACCCTGCTCGTTGGTCGGGATCTTCACATAGACGTTCTCGTCGATCTGGTCGAGCAGGCGATGGGCGTCGGCGATGATGCCGTCCGATTCGCGGGCGAGGATCTGCACGTGCAGGGTGCGCTCGCGGCCGATGATCGAGCGGATGCGGCGGAAGTGCGGGTAGAAGTCGATCCTGCCCTCGGCTTTGATGATCGTCGGGTTCGTGGTCACCCCCGAGATCGGGTAAATCGGGCTCATCGTCTCGATGGCCTCAAGGTTGGCGGTGTCGAACAGGATCTCCATGGCCTCTACTTCGTTTCGGTGTTGGCAATAGGATATTTCAGTTTCGATTCATTCGCAATCGAAAGCTGAACGCAAGGACGGGGGTGGTGTGGACGGGCAGGCGGGAGCCCTTCGTGACGTCCCGCCTCGTTCCTCGGCGGGCCTCCTCAGGGACCGGTTGGGGGTGGCGCATCGGCTCCTCGGCTCCTCGGACCGGTTGGGGTTCCGCCTCGTTCCTCGGCGGGTCTCCTCAGGTAACTGTTGGCTCGCGCCTCGTTCCTTGGCGACCCGCCGATCGACCGGTAGCGAGCTCAGATCGTGGCGGCTTCGGTGGGACGGGTCAGGGTGCCGTCGGCCTGGTGCTCGGCGAGGAAGGCGGACGCACGGGCGGCGAGTGCCATGATCGTCAGCGCCGGGCCGACCGTGCTGCCTGAGACGAACGACGAAGCGTCCGGCACGAACACGTTGGGCGCATCCCAAAGCTGGTTCGCCGAGTTGAGCACGGACGTCTTCGGGTCGTTGCCCATCCGGGCCCCACCGGTCTCGTGGATCGCTGCGCCGAGGATGATCGACAGCTTGATGCCCTGCTTGAAGATGAGCCGCTGCAGCGGGTTGAAATCGGGCCAGACCTGCTGCGATTCCAAGCCCGCCGCCGAGCCGATGAAGTTCACGCGCAGGCCGGCCACGTCGGCCATCTCGCGCAGCGAGGTCATCGTCCGCTTCAGCAGTACGCGGTCGTTCTCACCCATCGACAGGTCGATGTGGGGTAGCGGCATGCCCCACCTGTCCTTCAGCCGCCGATCCAGGCTCACCGCATTGTCGTAGCGGGCCAACATCTCTCCGGACCCGCCCAGGCCGAACGCTGCCGGGCTGCCCTCGGGGACCGGGAACCGTCCGCCGAGACCCTGGAAGGAGATGCCCCGCTTGAACCCGGTGTCCTGCTCGGTGCCAAGATTCTCGTAGCGGGGGATGAGGATGCCGCCGGGGGTGCCGTAGAACGGGTCGGTGGGGAGGTTGTCGGCGCTGTCCCAGATGCCGGCGTGGCGGGGGGAGTCGAAGAAGCCGACGCTGATGGTCTGGTCCATGAAGTAGCGGCCGAGGATGCCGGCGGAGTTGCCCAGCCCGTTGGGGTGCGCGCTCGATCCGGAGTTCAGGAGCAGTCGTAGGGATTCGATCGCGGAGGCGCAGACCATGACGGTGTCGGCGTAGATGCGGTGTTCGCGTTTGGTTTCCCGGTCGACGAAGATCGCGCCGGTGGCCAGTCCGGTGCGCTGGTCGGTGGTGATCCGGGTGACCTGGGCCTGGGTGCGGATGGTGAGTCGTCCGGTGGCTTTGGCGTCGGCGATGCCGGGCGGGACGCGTCCGGGGAAGGGTGCCTGGACGCGCCAGGAGATCACTCTGCGTTCGGGCCAGTTGCCTTCGACTGCGGTCTTGAAGTCCTTTTCGACGGTGGTGAGGAAGCCTGGGCCGCGGTACTTCCCGTCCGGTGGGTGGACGAGGCCGTCGGCGTCCCCGTAGACGCCGACCGACTCCTCCACCCGGTCGTACCAGGGTTCGAGGTCGGCGTAACTGATGGGCCAGTCGCTGCCGTACCCATCCAGGCTGGCGGCGTGGAAGTCGACATCCGACATCCGCTGCAGTACGCGTCCGTAGGAGTGCATGCGTCCGCCGAGCAACTTGCTGCGGATCCACAGGTACGGACGGTTCAGCGGGTGGGTGTAGGGATCCTCGAAGTCGTTCACCAGGAAGCGATTGGCCTGTTCGCCGAAGTACGGACGGCAAGCCTGGCGGAACTGGCCGGCGGCCATCGCCTTGGCCCGGGGCATGAGGTCCATGCCCATCGGCGCAGGCTTCTTCTTCAGCGGCTCGAAGTCCTCGGGTCGGAGTTCGCGTCCGGCTTCGAGCAACAGCACCTCCAGCCCGCGCTCGGTGAGCTCCTTGACCGCCGTGCTGCCAGCGGGTCCGGAGCCGATGACGACGACGTCGAAACGCCGATCGAGGTTGGGCATGCTTGCGTCCGTTCTGCGGTGGTGAAGGTTCAGATGGTGACGGTGCGGGTGCGCTCGCCGCCGAAGGGGACGGGGATGTAGGCGACTCTGATCTTGAGCCGCAGCGTGACCTTGTGGTCGCCACCGGACAGACCGCCGTTGAGCCAGCGGACGAACAGCGGGGTGCCGTACTCCCAGCGGTAGCTGGTGACTGTGGTGGCTTCGTCGAGGGTGAACCAGTCGGTGCCGTTGGGGGAGATGGCCAGTTCGGATTGCGGGGCGTCCCGCCCGTCCACGACGAGTTCGACGGCGTGCACCATCGACAGCGGGATCCCGCGGTAGTAGGTGATCAGGGTTTCGAGTTGGAAGGCCGGCTCCCCGGAGTCGGTGGGGACGTTGCGGGCGGAGCCTTCGGTGAAGACGTAGCTGTCGAACATTTCACTTCCCGTCGTTCAGGTGGGCGGCGAGCATGGCCTGGTGGGCGCGGACCTGTCCCTGGTCGTCGACGGGCTGGTCGACGGCGGTGAACCGGTTGCCTTCGTACTCCGAAGCGATGTAAGCGTCGTAACCGAGCTGGTTGAGTCGGGCGATGATCCTGGGGTAGTCGATGGAGTACTCGGTGCCGTCGGGGAGCATTTCGTAGAACTTGCCGTGGAAATGCCGGACGTAGCCGATGTGCTCGTCCAGCACGTCGAGCGGTGTGCTCTCGTACCCGGTCGAGAAGAAGCTGAACTCGCCGTCGACCGGCGAGCGGAACAGGCGGGTCAGTTCGGGCGGGAAGTTCATGCCGTGGTCGGAGCCGTTCGCGAACAGCCGCAGGGTGTCGCCGTTGGCGGCGTAGAGCTCATCGATCTTGTCCGCGACAGCCGGGGTGAGGCCGATGCTCTTGAAGTAGTTGGTCGAGACACGTGGATGCCGTTCGCAGAAGATGCCGAAGTCGATCACCAGACCCAGGTGCTCGGACTGCGCCTTGCGCATCATCTCGATCCAGGCCGCGGTCAGGGTGCCCTGGAAGCTCATCCCGGCGTGGATTTCCAGCGCCATGGTGATGCCGATGCTCTCGGCGTAGGGCAGCGTGGCGAGGGTCACCTCCGGCGACGTGTCCGAGACCAGGCGGACCAGGTCGAAGCCCAGGCGCTTGGACACGTCGAGATCACGTTTGAGTAGTTCGACCTGCTCGGGGACGCGCAGCGTCCGATTCCGGTAGATCGTGGAGTTGATGAAGATGTCGTTGCAGACCGGTGCGAGGCCGGACTTCTCCAGCGCCGCGCGCCAGGTCGTGACCATCTCGTCACTGGGGAACGGGGTGCCCTTGATCATCTGGTCGCTGATCAGTTCGACACCCTGGGCGCCGGTGGATGCGACGAACTCAAGTGCCCCGGCAAGGTCGAGCCGCCCGCGCGCATAGGAATCCTGCAAGGTGTAAAGGCTCACCGCCGTCTTGATCTGACTCATGGTTCTCCTCACTGAGATGTGTTCAGTTGTGCTCCGCGAAGGAGCAACCCGCAGCACTTACGCACAGCTTATGCTTAAGTGGCGAAGGAGTCAACCAAACCCTTGATCAGCGCTCCCCAAGGCTCGTGAGCCTGCGAGCGGTTTGACCATACGGTCCCTGAGGAGGCTCGTGAGCCTGCGAGCGGTTTGACCATACGGTCCCTGAGGAGGCTCGTGAGCCTGCGAGCGGGCCGTCACGAAGGGCGTCCGCCATCATTTCTCGAAAGCAGGCGGCGGCCCTTCGTGACGCCGTCCGGTTCGTCCCTCACCGGACGCTCCTCAGGGACCGTTTGGGGGAGCTTTCTCCGGTTCGTCCCTCACCGGACGGCTCCTCAGGGACCGTTTGGGGGAACTGCGTCCGGGTCGTCCCTCACCGGAGGCTCCTCAGGGACCGTATGGGGGACCTGCGTCCGGTTCGCTCAGGATGCGTCCGGATGCGAGGCTCAGATCTGGGTGATGCGCTTTCGCAGGGCGGTGGCTTTGGTGGGGGAGCCGACTGGGCCCCACTCGGCGACGTGTGACGGGGAGAGCAGAGCCTCGCGGACCATGAAGAAGGCGCCGTGCACCTCTTCGGCGCGATCGGGGTCGCCGGCTTTGATCTCGACGTGTTCGACGGACGCGGCCAGCGCCTGCGCGTTCAGCGTGCGGCGCATCGCGTTCTGGAAGAGCATGCTCGCGGCCAGCGAGTTGCCGCCGATCACCACCCGGCGAGGGTTGAACCACGTGACCACGGTGGCCAGCACTCGGCCCAGTGCGTCGGCTGCGCGCAGGATGATCTCGGCGCTCGCGATGTCGCCCGATTCGGCCGCGGCCACGACATCGTCCACGGTCAGCTTCTCGGGATCAAGGCGCGACAGGGTCGTGCTGCGTCCTTGGTTGAGCATTCGGCGGGCATCCTCCGCGACCGCCCAGGCGCCGGCGTAGGCGTCCAGGCAGCCGGTCTTGCCGCAGATGCAGATGCGGTCCGAATCCGGGTGAACCAGAACGTGGTTGGTCTCGCCGGCGATCCAGTCCGCGCCTCGGTGCAGCCGACCGTCGGACACGATGCCGCTGCCCACGCCCAGCTGCATCCGGATCGCGATCAGGTCGTCCGGTGCGCCGGGGGCGGCGGACGCGCCGAGTGCCATCAGATTCGCAACCGACTCCACCAGCACCGGAGCCTTCATCCGCTTGGTGAACCAGCCGCGCACATCGAACGTTCGCGGCCAACGCCCGAGTGCGCTCGGTGCGACCGGGTCGGCGTTGCCGCCGGTGGTGAAGTTGACCGGCCCGAGCACGCCGATACCTACGCCCCAGAGCTTCCAGGACAGCTCCGCCGGGGTCATCGCCTCGATCTCGGCAGCCATCCGCTCGCTGGTCTCTGCCGGGTCCGCGGTGAAGATCGGCCACTCGACATCGCGTTGGGCGATGACGCGCAGGCACAGATCGGCGATCGCGACCCGAAAACCGGTCGGCCCGTGAATGCCGATCGCCAGGTAGCCGGCGTCCCCGCGCAACTGCCAGACCTCGGCTGCCCTGCCGCCGCGCGAGCGGGCGTCTCCGGACGGTTCGACGAGGCCGAGTTCCTGGGCGGCCTGAATGCGCAGCGTGATCACGTTTCGACCCAGCCGGGTCGCGTCGGCGAGTTCAGGACGGGTCTGTGCCTCACCGCTTCGGATCAGCCGCACAACCTCCGCGACCTGGACCCACGGGTCCTGGGGAGAAACCGGCGCCACGCGAACTCACTTCCTCAGGTTTTCGGCGCTTGCAGCATATCCGAGCCGAGCCGCCGTCCTTTCTTCGCAAGGTGGGCGCTTGGGTACCGTCCGGGTGCCTGAGTGACCACTTTGTTGGGGTGATGATGGTCGCCTGCGCGCCGCCGGTTCACGAGCGCGTCCGCGCGTTCGTGGAAGCGACGTCCGGGAGGACGGGCCTCAGCGCTAGACGGACGCGTCCGCGTGCGCGGCGGCATCCTGGCGGGCGTCGCGTCTGGTTTTGGCGAGGCTGGCGATGGTGGTGATCGCGAGGGTGGCGATGATCACGGTCAGGGACGCCCAGATCGGGATCTCGCCGTTGATGCCCAACGCGGCATCCCAGTGGTAC
>Ga0073899_10002400_pt1 | contig 16899 bp, 27 predicted proteins | sample KloWWTmetaKNB5Ph_FD_88975 | JGI IMG/M metagenome (GOLD analysis project Ga0073899, IMG submission 88975) | Active sludge microbial communities from Klosterneuburg, Austria, studying microevolution and ecology of nitrifiers - Klosterneuburg... | ecosystem: Engineered > WWTP > Aerobic digester >...
CTCGGAGTTCACGCGGCTCTCGCAGGACGTGCTGTTCGGTCGCGCGAAGGCCGAGGACGCGGCCAAGCAGGTGGCGCAGCTCGCCGGCGACCTCAACAAGTAGCCGGGTCGCCGCGGGCGTCACCCGCTCGGTACGGCGGGAGCGCCCGGGCTGCGGGACGCTCGTCGACGGTCCTTCACTCGCCGGTGACGCCGTCGATCGCCTCGCGCAGCAGGTCGAGGTGACCGAGGTGGCGGGCGTACTCCTCGACGAGATGCAGCAGGATCCACCGCAGCGACACCGGCTGACCCCGGCGACGCCCGTACGAGGGGTGGTCGAGACCCGGCCACGCCGCCACGTGCGTGCCGGCCCGCCGCACTTCCTCGATCCAGGCGGCCACGTCGAGGGGTGCCGACTCCGGAGTGCCGTTGTGGAAGTCGCCGTCGCGGTCGTCGCGAGAGCAGTAGAGGTCGTCGAGGTCGTCGCCCAGCAGCACCTCGGTGAGCCAGTAGCGCTCCACCTCGGTGAGATGCCGCACGATGCCCAGCGGTGACAGCGTGCTGGGAGCGACCGAGCGGGAGCTGAGCTGGACCGCCGTGAGGCCGCCCATCTTACGGACGACCGTCGCGCGCTGGTAGGCCAGGAAGGCGACCAGGGTGTCGGCCTCGGTGCCGGAGCCGGGCGGGTCGATGCGGAGGTCGGGTGTCACCGGGATCACCGGGGCGTCGACGTCGCGCATCAGCCGCGACGCTTCTGGATCGCCGCCCACTCGTCGCGCAGACCGACCGTCCGGTGGAAGAGCCCTGGCTCCTGCGCATCGCAGGCGAAGTAGCCCAGCCGCTCGAACTGGACGACGTCCCCCCCCGGGGTGTCGGCCAGGGCGGCCTCCGCCCGGCAGCCCGTCACCAGAATGCGGGACCCGGGGTTGAGGTCGTCGAGCGGCTCACCCGTGACCTCACCCGGGTTCGCCGCTCCGAAGAGCCGGTCGTACAGTGCGACGGTCACCTCGACGGCATGCGGTGCCGAGACCCAGTGCATCGTGGACTTCACCTTGCGGCCGTCGGGGGCGTTGCCGCCCTGCGAGGCAGGATCGTAGGTCACGTTCACCTGCACGACCTCGCCCGCCGCGTCCTTGACCACATCGGTGCAGGTCACGAGATAGGCACCTCGGAGGCGCACCTCGACTCCCGGCGAGAGGCGGTAGAACTTCGGCGGGGGCACCTCGGCGAAGTCGTCCGACTCGATCCACAGCTCGCCGCTGAACGCCACCCGGCGCCGCCCGTCGGCCTCGTTCTCGGGGTTGTTGGCCACCTCGAATTCGTCGACGCGTCCCGCCGGCCAGTTCGTGACCACCACCTTGAGGGGCCTCAGCACCGCCATCCGGCGCTGGGCCACCCGGTTCAGCTCGCGTCGGACGTAGGCCTCGAGCGCCTCGACGGACTGCCGTGAGTTCGTGCGCGTGGTGCCGACGTCGCGGCAGAAGTCGCGGATCGCGGCGGCGGGGTAGCCGCGGCGGCGGACCCCCTGCAGCGTCGGCATGCGCGGGTCGTCCCAGCCGTCGACCGTGCCGTCGTCGACGAGCTTCTTGAGCTTGCGCTTCGACGTCACCGTGTGGGTCAGTTCCAGTCGCGCGAACTCGATCTGCCGCGGCTGGTCGTAGGGCAGCGGGAGCTGCTCCAGGTACCAGTCGTAGAGCGGTCGGTGGGAGTCGAACTCCAGCGTGCAGATGGAGTGGGTGACCCCCTCGATGGCGTCGGACTGGCCGTGGGCCCAGTCGTAGGTGGGGTAGATGCACCACTCGTCGCCGGTGCGGTGGTGCCGGCTGTGCCGGATGCGGTACATCACCGGGTCGCGGAACTGCATGTTCTCGTGCTGCATGTCGATCTTCGCCCGGAGCACCTTGGCACCGTCCGGGAACTCGCCGGCCCTCATCCGGCGAAGCAGGTCGAGATTCTCGGCGATGCCGCGACCACGGTACGGGGACTCGACGCCCGGTTTGCCGTACCCTCCCCGCTGCGTCGAGATGGTCTCGCCGTCCTGGTCGTCGACGTAGGCGAGGCCGTCGTTCACCATCACCTCGGCCCACTCGTAGAGCTGGCCGAAGTAGTCGGACGCGAAGAAGATGGCGGCGGGCTCGTACCCCAGCCACTCGATGTCGGAGACGATGGCGTCGACGTACTCCGTCTCCTCGGTGTCGGGATTGGTGTCGTCGAAGCGCAGGTTGCACAGGCCGCCGAAGTCCTGGGCGATGCCGAAGTCGGTCACGATCGCCTTGGCGTGCCCGATGTGCAGATAGCCGTTGGGCTCGGGCGGGAACCGGGTCTGCACGCGCCCGCGGTAGGTCTGCTGCTCGTTGTCGCGCCGGACGGCGTCACGGATGAAGTCGCTGGCGGGCTCGGCGGTCATGCGGCTCAGACTAGTGGCCGGGCGCCGGCCGGATTCTGCCGAGCCGGTGCGGGACCCCCTGCGACCCGGGGAGGTTACGATATGCCGTCGCGGGAGGCAAACATGGAGTCGAGGCCCTGCCCAGGGTGTGCCGCACCGCTGCCCGTCGCGGTGACCTACTGCCCGCGCTGCGGCACCTCCCTGCCAGAAGCCCAGCCCGGAAGCGACGAGGGCACCCGGATCGCGACCACCGTCCGGGATCGACGCCCGACGACCGGCGGCGGTGCCACCGGCTCGCCCCCCGCGCCCACCCGGTCGCGGCGGCGAGCGTTGCCGCTCGTCGTGGGCGTGCTGGCGGTGGCGACGGTGCTCGGAGTCCTGGTCGCGGGTCCGCTCCGCGGCCGGGTGCTGCAAGCCGTGGGGCTGGGGGGACCCGCTGCTGCCGGCGCGACGGCGGCCGAGTCCGGACTGCCCTCGGACGACCCGGACGCGGCGTCCGCGACACCCGCCGAGGAGCCTTCGGCGGTGTCGTCCCCCTCGATGGTGGTGGCCTCGGATCTCACCGGCATCAAGATCCGCGGTGCCGCCGGTGAGCGCCCGGTGGTGACCGTGCCGGCTCCGTGGTCGGTGGATCGCACCTGGGCGCAGACCCTCACTCGCGGCACCGGACCCGAGGTCACCGGCGGCAGCACCGTCGAGGTGAACTACGTGGCCCTCAACGGTCGCACCGGGAAGGTGTTCGACGACACCTTCCCGACCCCCGTCACCTTCTCGATGCCCGACGTCCTGCCCGGCTTCGCCGCCGGGCTGCGGGGTCAGCGGGCGGGGAGCCGCGTCCTCCTGGCGATCACGGGGGCCGACGGCTACGACCCGGCCGGTGGGCAGGCCGACGCCGGGATCCTGGTCGGCGACACGCTCGTGTTCGTCGTCGACATCGTGGCCGTCTCCTGAGTTCTCGGCGCGGCGACCACACTCGCTAGGCTCGGCGTGCCATGACCGAGTCACTTACGCCCGCCCGCCTCCGCGTCGCCCCGTCCCCGACGGGAGATCCGCACGTGGGCACCGCCTACATGTCGCTGTTCAACCTCGCCTACGCCCGTCGCGTCGGTGGCGTCTTCGTGCTCCGCATCGAGGACACCGATCAGGCCCGGTTCGTGGCCGACTCGGAGCGCCAGATCTTCGAGACTCTCGCGTGGCTGGGGCTGCAGTGGGACGAGGGGCCCGACATCGGCGGCCCCTACGGGCCCTACCGGCAGTCGGAGCGGCTCGCCACCTACCGGCCCTACGTCGACCGCCTGGTCGCCGACGGCCACGCCTACTACTGCTGGTGCTCCTCCGAGCGGCTCGCCGACCTCCGGGCCGCGCAACAGGCCCAGAAGCTCGCTCAGACCGGGTACGACCGGCTCTGCGTGGGCAAGACCGCCGAGGAGCGGAGCCGGTTGCCGGGTTTCAGCCCCACGCCCGTGGTGCGCATGCTGATCCCCGACGACGTCGAACTGGAGTTCGCCGACCTCGTGCGAGGGACGGTCAGCGCCCCACGGCCCGACGACCAGGTGATCCTGAAGGCCGACGGCTTCCCGACCTACCACCTCGCTGTGGTCGTCGACGATCACCTGATGGGGATCACGCACGTCGTGCGGGGCGAGGAGTGGATCTCGTCGACCCCCAAACACCTGTTGCTCTACCACTGGCTGGGCCTCCCGGTGCCGGCGTTCGCTCACCTGCCGCTGCTGCGGAACACCGACCGGTCGAAGATCAGCAAGCGCAAGAACCCCGCCGCGAGGCTGCTCTGGTTCCGGGAACAGGGCTACCTGCCCGAGGCACTGCGCAACTTCCTCCAGCTCCTGGGTTACCCGGTCGCCGCCGGGGAGTCCGAGACGCAGTCCTTCGAGGAGTTCAGCGCCGGCTTCGACTTCTCGCGCGTCAACACGGTGGGTCCGGTGTTCGACGTCGACAAGCTGAACTGGCTCAACGGTCACTACCTCCGCGCCCTGGAACCACGGGAGCTCGGGGAGCGCCTGGTCGACCACATCCGCACCTATCAGCGGACGGACCTCACCGACGCCCACGCCGAGCTGATCCGGCGGGCCGTCCCGCTCGTGCGGGAGCGGCTGGTGCTACTGGGCGATGCCCTGCCCTGGCTGGGGTCGCTGCTCGTCTCCGACGACGCCCTCGAGATCGCCCCGGACGCCCGGGCACAGCTCGGCCCCGAAGCCCCCGCGGTGCTGGACGCCGCCGTCGCCACGCTGGCGGTGGTCGACCCCTGGGAAGCGGGTGCGATCGAGGCGTCGCTCCGAGCCGCGCTGATCGACGGACTCGGCCTGAAGGCGAAGGTCGCCTTCACCCCGCTCCGCGTCGGCGTGAGCGGGCAACGGGTCTCGCCGCCCCTGTTCGAGTCGATGGAACTCCTCGGCAAGGAGTCGGTCCTCTCCCGGCTGTCGTCCCTGCGCGCCACGCTCTGAGCGGCCTCGGCCGAGGCCACCACGTCCGCGCTCGACGGGGGACTGCTCCCGGCGGACACCACGGACGCGTCTCGGGGCTCAGGCCTTCGGCTCGCGTGACTCCTCGGCCAGGTACCGGGACAGGCGGCGCTTGTCGCGTGGCTTCTGGTGCCGCAGCGTCAGGTAGCCGGAGCCGAGGTTGCCGCGCACGACGATCTGGGGCTTGCCGGGCTCGGAGATCGTCGGCACGTAGCGCCCGACGTACCCCCAGTTCTTGACGAGGTCGTCGGTGTCCACGCCCCAGCCCTGGGGTACGACGAGCTTGACCCAGCCGTGGTTCTCGATCACGCGGATGTCGATCACGGACGTGTCGGGGATGGCTTGGACGAGGTCCAGGAGCACCGTCCCGTACCCGGGGTCGACCAGCAGGAAGGCCGGAACGCGCCAGGGACCCTGGTTCGTCACGGTGCGCCACGTCGCGCGGTAGGCGATCCGGCTCGACTCGCTGGTGCCCGGGTCCGCCGTGTCAGGTGCGGTCTGCGGCGGCGCCGGGTACGCCTCCACGAGCACCGGGAACTGCGGGCCGGCGCCGGCGCCCGGCCGGGCGAGCCCCGCGAGCAGGACGTCGAGTTCGTCGGCACTGCCCGCCCGTTCGGCACGTGAGATCCGGCTCATCGCGATCCCGTGGTCGAGGGTGCCGTCGGCCGCCGCGGCATGCAGTCGCCGCAGGACGGTCGTACGCAGGTCGTCGAGCTCCATGTGTCCACCGTACCGATGGCTCGATCCGGCCTGCGCGGAGCCGATCCGAGCACGCACGACCTCGATTTGCCCCGCTCCGCGTCGCGTGAAAGAATCTCGGGGTTGCCTCGACGGGTCGCCGGGGCTCTGGGTTGGCGCAAGCCACCCGCAGCCGAACCGCGAGACCCGAACGTCGGTCCCCGCCGCACACCACGCCAGAGAACTTTCTGGGATCGGTGCGGCCTGGATCGCCGACACGCCCGACCGCGGGGGTCGGGGCAACAGGCGGGATCCCGGCGTGGGAGACCGTTGGCGAAGCCGGCCCGGCCGGACGAGCGGACGAGAGGGAACGACAGTGGCGGGACAGAAGATCCGCATCAGGCTCAGGGCCTACGACCATGAGGTCATCGATTCGTCGGCGCGCAAGATCGTCGACACCGTGACGCGGACTGGTGCGAAGGTCGCGGGGCCGGTGCCTCTGCCGACCGAGAAGAACGTGTTCTGTGTGATCCGTTCGCCCCACAAGTACAAGGACAGCCGCGAGCACTTCGAGATGCGCACCCACAAGCGGCTCATCGACATCCTCGACCCGACGCCCAAGACAGTCGACTCGCTCATGCGTCTCGGCCTGCCGGCCGGCGTCGACATCGAGATCAAGCTTCCGTGAGGTCTGCCACGATGACGAACGAACGCAAGGTGAAGGGACTGCTGGGCACCAAGCTCGGCATGACCCAGCTGTGGGACGACAGCAACAAGCTCGTCCCGGTGACGGTGATCCAGGCCGGTCCGTGCGTGGTGACGCAGGTGCGCACCCCCGAGACCGACGGCTACTCCGCCGTGCAGCTCGGCTTCGGTGCCGTGAAGCCCAAGAAGCTCACGAAGCCCGCGGCCGGCCACTTCGAGCGCGCCGGGGTGACTCCCCGCAAGCATCTGCTCGAGCTCCGTACCGCTGACGCGTCCGAGTACACCCTCGGGCAGGAGGTGACCAGCGACGTGTTCGCGGCCGCCGAGATCGTCGACGTGACCGGCGTGACCAAGGGCAAGGGCACCGCGGGCGTCATGAAGCGTCACGGCTTCAGTGGCCTCGGCTCGGCCCACGGCGTGCACCGCAAGCACCGCTCTCCCGGCTCGATCGGCCAGTCGTCCACGCCTTCGAAGGTCTTCAAGGGCGTGAAGATGGCGGGTCGCATGGGCGTGGCGAAGAAGACGGTCCAGAACCTGACCATCCACGCAGTCGACGCCGAGCGCGGTCTCATCCTCGTGAAGGGTGCGATCCCCGGCAACAAGGGCTCCCTCGTCGTGATCCGCTCGGCAGCGAAGAAGGGTGACGTGGCATGAACGACAAGCTGACCATCGACGTGCTCGCCGCCGACGGCAAGAAGGCCTCCAAGGCCGAGCTGCCCGGGCACCTCTTCGACGTGCAGGCCAACATCCCCCTGATCCACCAGGTGGTCGTGGCCCAGCGCGCGGCGGCGCGCCAGGGCACGCACGCCACCAAGACTCGCGCGCAGGTCTCCGGCGGCGGCATCAAGCCGTGGCGCCAGAAGGGCACCGGACGCGCCCGTCAGGGTTCGCGCCGGGCTCCCCAGTGGACCGGCGGCGGCGTGGTGCACGGCCCCCAGCCGCGCTCCTACGTGCAGCGCACCCCCAAGAAGATGGTGGCCGCCGCGCTCCGCGGGGTCCTGTCCGATCGTGTGCGCGACGGACGCCTGTTCGTGCTCGACTCGATCGTCGCCGGGGAGGCTCCGTCCACGAAGGCGGCCATCCAGGCCCTCGCGGCCTGTGGCGACACGCGGTCGATGATCGTGGTGCTGAGCCGTGACGAGGACGTGGCCTGGCTGTCGCTGCGCAACGTCGCCCACGTGCACGCTCTCGCCGTCGACCAGCTGAACGTCTACGACGTGCTCGTCAACGAGACCGTGGTCTTCACCAAGGCCGCCCTCGACGTCTTCGTCGCCGGCCCGCAGTCCGGCAAGTCGGTCAAGGCCATCGCGTCCTCGTCCGAGGCCGAGGCCCAGGACGACGCCGAGGCGGCCGAGAAGCCCGCCAAGGAGAAGAAGGCGAAGAAGGCCGACAAGGCCGAGAAGGCCGAGAAGGCCGACAAGCCCGCGAAGGCCGAGAAGGCCGCCAAGGCCGATGAGGAGGACGCGAAGTGAGCAACCCGGTCAAGATCCGTGACCACCGCGACATCCTGCTCGCACCGGTCGTGAGCGAGAAGAGCTACGCGCTGCTCGACGAGAACAAGTACACGTTCATCGTCGCGCCGCACGCGAACAAGACCGAGATCAAGATCGCGGTCGAGAAGGTCTTCGACGTGCGTGTCGTCGGGGTCAACACCATCAACCGCCAGGGCAAGCGCCGCCGTACCAAGTCGGGTACGGGCAAGCGTCCGGACACCAAGCGAGCGATCGTGACCGTGGCCGAGGGACAGCGCATCGACCTGTTCGGCCAGGCCGGCTGAGGGGAAGGAACGCACCATGGGTATTCGTAAGTTCAAGCCGACGACCCCCGGTCGCCGTGGCTCGAGCGTGGCCGACTTCGTCGAGGTCACCCGTTCGACGCCCGAGAAGTCGCTGCTCGCCCCGAAGTCGAAGACCGGCGGCCGCAACAACCAGGGCCGCATCACCACCCGCCACATCGGCGGCGGTCACAAGCAGGCCTACCGCCTCGTCGACTTCCGTCGCTACGACAAGGACGGCGTCCCGGCCAAGGTCGCCCACATCGAGTACGACCCGAACCGCACGGCTCGCATCGCACTGCTGCACTACGTCGACGGTGAGAAGCGCTACATCATCGCTCCGAAGGACCTCGTCCAGGGCGCGAAGGTGGAGTCCGGCGAGGGTTCCGACATCCAGCCCGGCAACAACCTCCCGCTGCGCAACATCCCGGTCGGCACCACGGTCCACGCCGTGGAGCTCCGTCCCGGTGGTGGCGCCAAGCTCGGGCGCTCGGCCGGTGCGTCGATCCAGCTCGTGGCCCGTGAGGGCCGCATGGCCACGCTGCGCATGCCCTCGGGCGAGATGCGACTCGTCGACGTGCGGTGCCGCGCCACGGTGGGCGCGGTCGGCAACGCCGAGCAGTCCAACATCAACTGGGGCAAGGCGGGCCGCATGCGCTGGAAGGGTGTCCGGCCGACCGTCCGAGGTGTCGCGATGAACCCGATCGACCACCCGCACGGCGGTGGCGAGGGCAAGACGTCCGGCGGTCGCCATCCGGTGAGCCCATGGGGCAAGCCGGAGGGGCGCACCCGCGACCAGAACAAGGCGTCCAGCCGGCTCATCATCCGTCGCCGCAAGGCCGGCAAGAAGCGCTGATCGGGAGACTGAGGAATCATGCCACGCAGCCTGAAGAAGGGCCCGTTCGTCGACGACCACCTGGCCAAGAAGGTGGACGCTCAGAACGACAAGGGCACCAAGCAAGTCATCAAGACCTGGTCGCGCCGGTCGATGATCATCCCCGACATGATCGGGCACACGATCGCCGTCCACGACGGTCGCAAGCACATCCCGGTGTTCGTCACCGAGTCGATGATCGGCCACAAGCTCGGCGAGTTCGCTCCGACACGTACCTTCCGAGGTCACGTGAAGGACGACAAGAAGTCGCGTCGGCGCTGAGTAGGGGAGAGAGATGTCCGAGACAAACAAGCGCCGCGAGAACCTGTTGGGTGACCGACCGGGTTCCTACGCGATCGCCCGGCACGTCCGCATGACGCCGATGAAGGTCCGTCGCGTGATCGACCTGGTTCGCGGCATGGACGTGACCCAGGCCCTGACCGTGCTGCAGTTCGCGCCCCAGGCGGCGAGCGAGCCCGTGTTCAAGGTCGTCGCGTCCGCCGCTGCCAACGCCGAGTCCGTCGACCAGCTCCGCCGCGAGGATCTCTTCATCTCGCAGGCGTTCGTCGACGAGGGCGTCACGCTGCGGCGGATCCGTCCCCGCGCGAAGGGTTCGGCCTCCCGGATCCTCAAGCGCGCCAGCCACATCACCGTGGTCGTCGAGCCGCATCCGGACGCGGTCGGGCCGGCCAAGAAGGCCAAGCAGACCGCCAAGTCCGGCAAGAAGGGAGCCTGAGCATGGGCCAGAAGATCAATCCCATCGGCTTCCGGCTGGGCATCACCACCGACCACAAGACGCGGTGGTACGCCGAGAAGCACTACGCCGCGTACGTCGGTGAAGACGTCAAGATCCGCGCCTTCCTGAAGAAGACGCTGGAGCGCGCCGGCATCAGTTCGGTCGAGATCGAGCGTCGCAGCGAACGCGTCACCATCTACCTCTACGCCGCGCGCCCGGGCATCGTCATCGGCCGCAACGGCGCCGAGGCCGAGAAGGTTCGCGCGCAGCTCGAGAAGCTGACCGGCAAGCAGGTGCAGCTGAACATCCTCGAGGTCAAGAACCCCGAGATCGATGCGCAGCTCGTCGCCCAGGGCGTGGCCGAGCAGCTCGGCGCTCGCGTGGCGTTCCGTCGCGCGATGCGCAAGGCCCAGCAGACCGCGATGCGCTCGGGTGCCCAGGGCATCCGGATCCAGTGCTCGGGTCGTCTCGGCGGCGCCGAGATGAGCCGTTCGGAGTTCTACCGCGAGGGCCGCGTGCCGCTGCACACGCTGCGCGCCGACATCGACTACGGCTTCCACGAGGCCAAGACCACCTTCGGCCGCATCGGCGTGAAGGTCTGGATCTACAAGGGTGACGTCGTGGGGACGCGGGCCGAGCGCGCTGCCCAGAAGGCAGCTCGCCAGGCCACGACCAACCGCCAGCGGCCCACCCGCCGGCCCGGTCGCGACGACGCCCGTACGGGTGCCCGTCCCGAGCGCGGTGGCCGGCGTCGGGTCGAGGGTGCCGAGGCCGGCACGGCCGAGGCCCCCGCCATCGAGACCGCAGGAGCCTGATCATGCTGATCCCACGTCGAGTGAAGTTCCGCAAGCAGCACCATCCGCGACGGACGGGTGCGGCCAAGGGCGCCACGAAGCTGGCGTTCGGCGAGTTCGGCATCCAGGCGCTCGAGTCGAGCTACCTGACGAACCGTCAGATCGAGGCGGCCCGTATCGCGATGACGCGTCACATCAAGCGTGGCGGCAAGGTGTGGATCAACGTCTACCCCGACCGTCCGCTGACCAAGAAGCCGGCCGAGACCCGCATGGGTTCCGGCAAGGGCTCGCCGGAGTGGTGGATCGCGAACATCAAGCCCGGCCGGGTGCTCTTCGAGCTCTCCGGTGTCGGCGAGGACGTCGCCCGCGAGGCACTGCGCCTCGCCATCCACAAACTGCCGTTCAAGGCGCGTTTCATCAAGCGGGAAGCAGGTGAGATCTGATGGCCAACACCACCGACGCGGCCGAGCTGCGTGGCATGAGCCGCGCCGAGCTCGACGACAAGGTCCGCCAGCTGAAGGAGGAGCTCTTCTCGCTTCGCTTCGCCGCATCGACCGGACAGCTCGAGTCCCACGGCCGGCTGCGGAACGTCCGCAAGGACATCGCCCGCGTCTACACCGTGATCCAGGAGCGCAAGCTCGGGATCGTGCCCGACCCTGACGGAGAGAAGAACTGATGAGCCAGACTGAAGACCGCGCGGGCCGCAAGGTCCGTGAGGGCGTCGTCGTCAGCGACAAGATGGACAAGACCGTCGTCGTCGCCGTCGAGGACCGAGTGAAGCATTCCCTCTACGGCAAGGTCATGACCCGGACCGAGCGCCTCAAGGTGCACGACGAGGGCAACGAGGCCGGCGTGGGAGACCGCGTCCGCGTGATGGAGACCAGGCCACTGTCGGCGACGAAGCGCTGGCGGCTGGTCGAGGTCGTCGAGAAGGCCAAGTAGTTGATTCCGTTCCACCAGGCCCCTGATGGGGAACCGGTGAGACTCAAGGAGAGCAAATGATCCAGCAGGAGACGCGACTGAAGGTCGCCGACAACACCGGAGCCAAGGAGATCTTGTGCATCCGGGTGCTCGGCGGCTCGAAGCGTCGCTACGCCCATCTCGGCGACACGATCGTCGCCACCGTGAAGGACGCGATCCCCGGTGGCAATGTGAAGAAGGGTGACGTCGTCAAGGCGGTCATCGTCCGCACCGTCAAGGAGCAGCGCCGCGCCGACGGTTCCTACATCAAGTTCGACGAGAACGCTGCGGTGATTCTCAAGAACGACGGGGAGCCGCGCGGCACTCGTATCTTCGGGCCGGTGGCCCGCGAACTTCGCGAGCGTCGCTTCATGCGCATCGTCTCGCTCGCCCCGGAGGTGATCTGACATGAAGTCACTGCACGTCAAGAAGGGTGACCGGGTCAGGGTGATCTCCGGCAAGGACAAGGGCACCGTCGGCGAGGTCATCGCCGTCGACCCGTCCGCCGAGCGCGTCATCGTGTCCGGCGTCAACATCGCCAAGCGTCACAAGAAGGACCAGGCGAGCCAGCGTACGAACGCGCAGGTCACCAAGGGCGGGATCATCTCGGCCGAGGCCCCGATCCACGCGTCCAACGTGGCGCTGCTCGTGAAGGTCGACGGCAAGGAGGTGACCACCCGCGTGGGCTACAAGCGCGTGGAGATCACCAAGCGGCGTTCCGACGGCAGCGAGTACCAGTCGACCCGGGCCGTCCGGATCGCCCGCAAGACCGGGGAGGAGATCTGATGTCGACCACCGTCGCCGAGAAGGCAACGGCTGCGACTGCCGAACAGGAGGCTCCGGCCGCCAAGGCAGCTCCGCGTCTCAAGCTGCGCTACCGCAAGGAGATCGCGCCGGCGCTGAACCAGGAGTTCGGCTACTCCAACGTCATGCAGATCCCGGGCCTGAAGAAGGTCGTGGTCAACATGGGCGTGGGCGAGGCCGCGCGCGACTCGAAGATCATCGATGCGGCCGTGCGTGACCTCACCTCCATCACCGGCCAGAAGCCGCAGGTGACGAAGGCCCGCAAGTCGATCGCCCAGTTCAAGCTGCGTGAGGGCATGCCGATCGGCTGCCACGTCACGCTTCGCGGCGACCGCATGTGGGAGTTCGTCGACCGCCTGATCTCGCTGGCCCTGCCCCGCATCCGCGACTTCCGGGGCATGTCGCCCCGCCAGTTCGACGGTCAGGGCAACTACACGTTCGGACTCACCGAGCAGGTCATGTTCCACGAGATCGACCAGGACCGCATCGACCGGCTGCGGGGCATGGACATCACGTTCGTGACCTCCGCCGTCACCGACGCCGAGGGCCGGGCGCTGCTGAGGCACCTCGGCTTCCCGTTCAAGGCCGACGCCGACGTGGTCGCGAAGGTGAGGCGCAAGGGCGGCCGTCCGATCAAGGGCGCCTCGAAGAGCGCCAACAAGGCGCTTCTCAAGAAGACGAAGTGAGCGAGGAGTAACCCGTGGCCAAGACAGCCCTCAAGGTCAAGCAGTCCCGTAAGCCCAAGTTCGGGGTCCGGGCCTACACCCGGTGCCAGCGGTGCGGTCGCTCCCAGGCGGTCTACCAGAAGTTCGGCCTGTGCCGAATCTGCCTCCGCGTGATGGCTCATGCCGGCGAGTTGCCCGGCGTGACGAAGTCGTCCTGGTGATCCCCACACTCCACACGTCAAGCGCTGCAGGTCCCGACCGGGATACCACGGCGAGAAAGAGGCGATCCACGCCATGACCATGACCGATCCGATCGCAGACATGCTGACGCGTCTGCGGAACGCCAACCAGGCGTACCACGACTCGGCGACCATGCCCCACTCCAAGATCAAAGTGGGCATCGCCGAGATCCTCAAGCAGGAGGGCTACATCTCCAGCTTCGAGGTCAACGAGCCCGCTGAGGGCGAGGTGGGCAAGACGCTCACCGTCACCCTCAAGTACGGCCGCAACCGCGAGCGTTCGATCGCCGGGCTGCGCCGCATCAGCAAGCCCGGCCTGCGGGTGTACGCGAAGTCCAACGAACTGCCGAAGGTTCTCGGCGGCATGGGCATCGCGATCATCTCGACCAGCCAGGGCCTGCTGACCGACAAGGTTGCCAACCACAAGAGCGTCGGCGGCGAAGTCCTCGCCTTCGTCTGGTGATCGGAGGGATACGGAATGTCTCGCATCGGTAAGCTCCCGATCGCAGTACCCACGGGCGTCGAAGTGACGTTCGAAGGTCAGCAGGTTCAGGTCAAGGGCCCCAAGGGCACCCTGTCGCACACCGTCCCGTCACCGATCACGGTCGGTACGGGGGAGGGTGGCCAACTGGAGGTCGCCCGTCCGGACGACGAGCGCGTGTCGAAGTCGCTGCACGGGCTCACCCGCACGCTGATCGCCAACATGGTGACCGGTGTCACCGACGGGTACGCCAAGCGCATGGAGATCGTCGGCGTCGGCTACCGCGTCATCGCGAAGAGCCCGACGCACCTCGAGTTCGCGCTCGGCTTCAGCCACCCGGTCGTCGTGCACGCGCCGGAAGGCATCACGTTCACCGTCGAGTCCAACACGCGGTTCGTCGTGCAGGGCATCGACAAGCAGCAGGTCGGGGAGATCGCGGCCAACATCCGCAAGATCCGCAAGCCGGAGCCCTACAAGGGCAAGGGCGTGCGGTACTCAGGCGAGCACGTGCGCCGCAAGGCTGGAAAGGCTGGTAAGTGATGGCTATCTCGCTGGGGTTCCGCAGGGGCCTGGCCGACCGGACGGCCTCGAAGGTCCGCCGCCAGGCCCGTGGCCGCAAGAGCATCCACGGCACGCCGGAGCGGCCGCGCCTGGTCGTCACGCGGTCCGCGCGCCACATCGTGGCGCAGGTCATCGACGACACCGTCGGCCGCACGCTCGCGTCGGCTTCGACGATGGAGGCCGACCTGCGTGGTTCGGCCGACGACAAGTCGGCGAAGGCCAAGACCGTCGGCAAGCTCGTCGCCGAGCGTGCCAAGCAGGCCGGCATCGAACTGGTCGTGTTCGACCGGGCCGGCAACAAGTACCAGGGCCGCGTAGCCGCACTCGCTGAGGGCGCACGCGAAGCCGGGCTCGGGTTCTGAGGAAGGAAGACCGATGAGTGAGATGAACCGTCGTGGCGGCGGCGAGCGTCGCGGCCGCGATGACCGTCGGGGTCAGAACCAGCCCGAGCGCGAGAAGAGCCCCTACCTCGAGCGCGTGGTCGCGATCAATCGCGTCGCCAAGGTGGTCCAGGGCGGCCGTCGCTTCAGCTTCACCGCTCTCGTGGTGGTCGGTGACGGCAACGGCACGGTCGGCGTCGGCTACGGCAAGGCCAAGGAGGTTCCCGCGGCCATCGCCAAGGGTGTCGAGGAGGCGAAGAAGAGCTTCTTCCGCGTTCCCCGCATTCAGGGCACCATCCCGCACCCCGTGCAGGGCGAGAAGGCTGCCGGTGTCGTGATGCTGCGGCCCGCCTCCCCGGGTACCGGCGTCATCGCCGGCGGCTCCGCCCGTGCGGTGCTCGAGTGCGCCGGCGTGCACGACGTGCTGGCCAAGTCGCTGGGGTCGTCGAACGCCATCAACGTGGTCCACGCGACGGTCGCCGCCCTGCAGCAGCTGGAGGAGCCCGAGCAGGTGGCGCGTCGCCGTGGCAAGTCCGTCGAGGACGTCACCCCCGCCGCGCTGCTGAAGGCTCGTGCGGAAGGGACCCACTGACATGGCACAGCTCAAGGTGACCCAGACCAAGTCGGGGCACGGCTCGAAGGCGAACCAGCAGAACACGCTGCGCACCCTCGGGCTGAAGAAGATCGGCCAGACGGTCGTTCGTGACGACACCCCCGAAGTGCGGGGAATGATCAAGACGGTGACCCATCTGGTCGCTGTGGAGGAGGTCTGACATGGCGCTGAAGGTGCATCACCTGCGTCCGGCCCCGGGTGCCCACACGCCGAAGACCCGCGTGGGTCGCGGTGAGGGGTCCAAGGGCAAGACGGCCGGCCGTGGCACGAAGGGCTCCGGCGCACGGCAGACCGTGCCGCAGAACTTCGAGGGCGGGCAGATGCCGCTGCACATGCGGCTGCCGAAGCTCAAGGGCTTCAAGAACCCGTTCCGGGTGAGCTACCAGGTCGTCAACGTGGCCAGGCTCGCCGAGCTGTTCCCTGAGGGCGGCGACGTCCGGGTCGACGATCTCGTCGCCAAGGGAGCCGTTCGTGACGGCGAACTGGTGAAGGTACTCGGCGACGGCGAGCTCACCGTGGTGCTGAACGTCAGCGCCCACGCGTTTTCGGCTTCGGCCAGGAGCAAGATCGAAGCGGCCGGCGGGTCCGCCGCGGAGCTCTGAGTCTCCGTTCCGGCATCGACGGCGGGAGGTCCCTCACGGGGCCTCCCGCCGTTTCGCGTCCAACCCGCCACTACGGTGGGCAGCACAGTCCGCCACGACCTGGGAGAGCGCAATGAACGACGTCGTCACGCCCGATTCGCTGACCTGGGCGACCGAGCAGGCCGCTGCCGCGTCGGCCGGGATCGACCGGCTTCCGACTCGTGGTCTGGTCGACCTCATCGTGGCCCACGACGCCGGCGTCGTCGACGCGGTCAAGGCGGTGGCGCAGCAGGTGACCGAGGCGGCCGACCTGATGGTCGCAGCCATCGAGGCGGGCGGGGTGGTCCACTACGTGGGGGCGGGCACCTCCGGGCGGCTCGGGATCCTCGACGCGGTGGAGCTCTTCCCCACCTACGACGCCGGACCGGAGGTGGTGCGAGCGCACCTCGCCGGGGGCGACCAGGCCATGATGAGCGCGGTCGAGGGTGCCGAGGACGATGCCGCGGCCGGGGCTCGGGTGGCCGACGAGGCCGGTGAGCACGACCTCGTGGTCGGCATCGCGGCGTCGGGACGTACCCCCTACGTGATCGGAGCGCTGCGAGCCGCCCGGGGGCGCGGCCTCCGTACCGTGCTGGTGTCGATGAACGCGGCCGCGCCGGCGGCGGAGTACGCCGACGTGGCCGTGCTACCCGACACCGGTCCCGAAGTGGTGACGGGCTCGACGCGTATGAAGGCCGGCACGGCGACGAAGCTCGTGCTCAACACGATGTCGACCACCGCGATGGTGCGGCTGGGGCGCACCTACGGCAACCTCATGATCGACATGCGCATCACCAACGAGAAGCTCGCGGCCCGGTCGGTCCGCATGCTCACCCAGGCGTCCGGGGCGAGCGTGGGGGAGGCCACGCGGGCGCGGGAGGCCGCCGGCGACACCCGCGTGGCGCTGGTCGCGCTGCTCGCCGCGGCGGATCCCGAGTCGGCTCGGGCGGCACTCGAGTCGCATCCCCGCGACTCGACCCGGCCCGGCGACCCGTCCGGCATCACCGCCGCCGCGCGTTCGCTCGGCGCCTCATGACGGCCCCCCGCCGGCCGCAGGAGACCACGGTCGCCCGCGCCCGGTCACGGTTCGTGCTGTCGACAGTCGGCTTGGTAGAGTTCAGCGTTGCTCCAGCGCGGCTGAGCGTTGCCACGACAGGCGTCCCTACCGGC
>Ga0073899_10002401_pt1 | contig 16896 bp, 11 predicted proteins | sample KloWWTmetaKNB5Ph_FD_88975 | JGI IMG/M metagenome (GOLD analysis project Ga0073899, IMG submission 88975) | Active sludge microbial communities from Klosterneuburg, Austria, studying microevolution and ecology of nitrifiers - Klosterneuburg... | ecosystem: Engineered > WWTP > Aerobic digester >...
GAGACGAAAGCAGGAACGGCGTCCGTGGAGCGGATCGGCGAGGCGCTCGAGCAAGCCCAGATCGACCAGCGAGCCGAGCGCGTGCGCCATGGTGTTGTCGGGTCGGCCGACCACCGACGCGATCTGGCCCCGACGAGTCGCGCCGCCGGCCACTGCCGCCAAGATCCCGTGGTACAGACCGCGATCGACCAGCGTGCGCTCGTCAGTGAGGATGCGGCCCTCGCGGAACAGCGCGCCCGCGGGGTCGAGGAGGACGTCCGCGATCCAGTCATCCAGGCGTGGGTACTCTGCCGGCGTCCGGCCCCCGGTGAAGTCGAGATAGGCTGGTGTGCCGCCGAGCAGCGCGTGCAGCCGCAGCGCGCGTGAGAGGTCACTGCCCAGGCGCCAGTAGCGGGCCGCGATTCGGTAGTCGAATGGCCGAACCACCAGCTCGAGCGAAGCACGCCCGCGGAGCGGGGCGTCCGCGGCGAGCAGGCTGCGCATTGCGCCGAGCGCCGAGCCGCAAAGGATCACCCGCGGGCCGGTTCGCCGCGAGACGCGGGCCTGGAGCAGCGACGGCAGCTCCGGCGACGAATCCAGCAGGTACTGGAACTCGTCGAGCACGAGCAACCGAGGACTCGCCTTCCAGAGCGCGTCGAGCGCCTCCGCCCAGGTGGCGAAGACCGGGGCGGCGGGAAGCTTCTTCCAGCCCGACAGCGCCCGCGCCAGGTGGTCGAGCTGTTGCCGCGCCGTGCCTTCGATGGCCTCCCAGTACCGACCCCGGGCGCGCTCAGCGACCCGCTCGAGCAGCCACGACTTGCCCTGGCGCCGGCGGCCATAGACGAGCCCAAGCTGGCCGTGCGTTCCCGGCGAACGCGCGAAGCGCGACAGCGCCGCCCATTCGGCGTCGCGGTCGAAGATCTCCCGGGGCTTCTTCACCCTCCAGATAGTAGTCGAGTACTGAGTCGCTGACTACTGACCTGTCCGTCGGTCCACGAGATCGTGCCCGCCGGCTACGCGCTACGCACGGTCCCGGTCGCCAGGACGAACGCGCACGGCAGGCGATAGCCTTCGCCGGCGCGATAGGGAGCGGCCAGCTCCTCGATCTTGGCCAGCACCGCCGGCTCGAGCTCGGCGGTGACACGCTGGAAGTAGGGGCTCATGGCGGTGCCCCGCAGCGCAAAATACAGCGCCCGGGTGCTCGCGAAGTCGATGTCCGCACGAACCTCCCGCTGATCAGCGTGGTCGAAGCCGGCGTCGAGCAGCGCCTGCGCGAGGCGGTTCTCCTCCGCGAAGTACCAGGGCGGGCGCCCGCCCGGGTCCTGGGCGATCTCGAAGAACGAGGAGATGGTTCCCCCCGAGATGCGCGGCAAGAGGGCGCCATCCTTCGTGCCCCACGACGTGACGAGGGCCGTTCCCGACGGCTTCAGCACTCGTCGGAACTCGCCGAGCGCTCGCTCTGGCCGCGGCACGAAGCCCACGCCTTGGCGACAGGTGACGAGGTCGAAGCTCGCATCGGCGAGCGCGCTGAGGTCTTCGGCGTCGCCGCGCTCGAAGCGACAGTTGGGCACGGCCTCGCCTTCGGCGCGCTGCGCCGCTCTGTCCACCATCGAATCGCAGAAATCGATGCCGACGACCTCACAGGCCGGGCCGAAGTGGCGCGCGAGGGTCAGCGCAGGCTCGCCCGCGCCGCAGGCGACGTCGAGGCAGCGCGTCGGCTCGATGTGCGAAATGGCGGCGAGCATCGCGGCCGTGAGGGGCGCAAAATGGGGCTCGATGTGCGCGGCATAGTTGTCCGTCGCCACCGTCCACGCCTGGTGCATGCGCGCTCGCTTGGCCTCGTGGTGCGCGATCTCGTTCGTCATGGTTCACCCTCCTCTGCGGCCGCTCAGATCAAAACCTGACTGGCTCCTGATACGTCCCGAACACCTGCTTGAGCGCGCCGCAGATCTCGCCGACCGTGGTGTAGGCTTTGACCGCGGCGATCACCGACGGCATCACGTTGGTGCCGTCACGGGCCGCGGCGCGCACGGCCTCGAGGGTCCGGTCGACCTCGGCGGCGTTGCGCTCGGCGCGCACGCGGGCAAGGCGCGCGATCTGCTTTTCGGCCTCTTCGCGGCGATACGGGTGGAACTCGACGTCGGGGCTCTTCTCGTCGTCGACGAAGCAGTTCACACCCACCTTCTTGATGTCACCGCGCTCGACCCGCTGCTTGTGCTCGTAGGCCTGGCGGTTCACGTCGGCCTGCACGCGGCCCTCGGCGATGGCCTTCAGTACGCCACCCTCGGCGTCCAGCTTCTCCATCATCTGCACGATGCGCTGCTCCATCTCGTCGGTCGTGCTCTCGACGAAGTACGAGCCAGCCAGCGGATCGACGGTGTCGCAGGCGCCGATCTCGGTCATCAGGATCTGCATGGTGCGGAGCGAGAGCTTCGCGGCCTGCTCGCTGGGGATGGTGTAGGCCTCGTCGTACGAGCAGAGCGCCATGGTCTGGGTGCCGCTGAGCGCGCTGGCCAGGGCGTAGTAGGCGCTGCGCACCAGGTTGTTGAGCGGCTGCTCGACGGTGAGCCCGGCGCCGCCGCCGCCGGCAATCATCCGGAGCTGCATGGCCTTGGGGTTCTTGGCGCCGTAGCGCTCTTTCATGATCTTGGCCCAGAGCCGCCGGCCGGCGCGGAACTTGGCGATCTGCTCCCACAGGTTGCCGTAGATGTCGAAGTTGAAGCTGATGCCCTGCGCGAACTCGTCCACGTCGAGGCCGCGCGCGCGCACGTGGTCGACGTAGGCGCAGGCGATGGCCAGGCCGTAGGCCATCTCTTGAGCTGGCGTCGCCCCGCTCTCGCGGATGTGATAGCCGCAGACGCTGACCGGGCTGTAGTGCGGCACCTCGCGGGCGCAGAACTCGATGGTGTCGCCGACCAGCCGCACGCTGGGCTCCACCGGGAAGATCCAGGTGCCGCGCCCGACGAACTCTTTGAGGATGTCGTTCTGGGCCGTGCCCCGCAGCTCGCCCAGGGAAAAGCCGCGTTTTTCCGCCATGGCGAAGTACATGCCCATGATGGCCACGGCCGAGCCGTTGATGGTGAGCGACACGCTGATCTTGTTCAGATCGATGTCGGCGAAGGCCTCTTCCATGTCGGCCAGGGTGTCGACCGCCATGCCCACGCGTCCGATCTCGCCCTCGGCCATGGGGTCGTCGGAGTCGAGCCCGCACTGGGTGGGCAGATCGAAGGCCACGTTGAGCCCGGTGTTGCCGTTCTTGATCAAGAACAGGAAGCGCTCGTGGGTCTCGGCTGCCGTGCCGAAGCCCGAGTACTGACGCATGGTCCAGGGCCGCTGGCGGTACATCTGCGGGTGGATGCCGCGGGTGTAGGGGTACTCGCCGGGCTTCTCCGCGCCGTCGGGCGCGTAGACCGGGGCGATCTCGATACCGCTGTCCCAGATCACCTTCGGGCCGCTCATGCCGCCCTCCCGGCGTTGGCGCGCACCCAGCTCACCACGTCACCGAGCGTCGCGTCGACGCCGAACACCGCCGCCACGCCCAGCTGCTCGAGGGCGCCGCGATCGCGCGCCGGGATCACGCCGCCGACCAGCAGCTTGGCCCGGGTCACGCCGGCCGCCTTCAGGCTCTCTGCCACCTTCTCGCTGAGCGGCAGGTGGGCGCCGGACATGATCGAGAGCCCGACCACGTCGGCGTCGAGGTCCCGGGCGGCCTTCGCGATCTCTTCCGGCGACTTCCTGAGGCCGGTGTAGACGACCTGCATGCCCGCCTCCATCAAGGCGCGGCACACGACCTTGGCGCCGACGTCGTGGCCGTCGACGCCGGGTTTGGCGATCAGAACCCGGATGGGCTTTTCCGTCATGACTCCCTCGCGATGTTGACGCGCAAGATCTCCGATGTCCCGCCGCCGATCAGCACGAAGCGGGCGTCCCGCAGATAACGCTGGATCGGGCTCTCGGCGGCGAAGCCGTAGCTGGCCGCCACGCGGGCGGCGCGGTCGCACACCCGGTTTGCAGCCTCGGACGCGAACAGCTTGGCCATGCTGGCCTCGCGGGTGTTCGGCAGCTTCTGGTCGCTGCGCCACGCCGCCCAGTGGGTCATCCGGCGCGCGGCCTCGAGATCCGTGGCCATCTCGGCCAGGTGCTCTTGCACGGCCTGGAAGCGATCGATGGGTTTGCCGAACTGCTGGCGCTCCGAGGCGTAGCGCTTGGCCTCTTCGTAGGCGGCGCGCCCGACACCCAGCGCCAGCGCCGCCGTCACCACGCGGATCTCGGCCAGGATCTCCCGCAGGTACTTGGTGCCGCTCTCGGGGTCGCCCAGCGCGGCGGTGGCGGGGACCTCGCTCAGGTGAACCTCGGACGTGAGCGACGAACGCACGCCCATCTTCTCGATGGGTCGCCCGAGCTCCAGGCCCTCGGCGCCGCGCTCGATCAAGAACACCCCGAGCGTCTCTTTGCCCGTGCGCGCGAACACCGTGAAGAAGTCCGCCACCGGGGCCGAGGTGACCCAGGTCTTGCTGCCGCTGATCAGCCAGCGGTCGCCGCTTTGCTTCGCGCTGGTGCTGATCGAGAAGAGGTCGCTGCCGGCGTTGGGCTCGGTCATGCAGATGGCGCCGATCTTCTTGCCGGCGAGCGCGGGCCCGAGCAGCCGCTCGTGGAGCTCTGCCGAGCCGAAGCGGTGCACGAACCAGGTGCCCATCAGCGACTGCATGGTGCACGCGGCCGCCACCGAGAGGCTGCCCCAGGCCAGCTCTTCGATGGCCAGCGCGCAGGACACCACGTCCGCGCCGCTGCCGAAGGGCTCGGGGTAGCGCATGCCGAAGAACCCGAGCTCGCCCACGTGCTCGAAGATGGCCCGGGGGAACTCTGGTGATTCGTCCAGGGCCTGGGCGCGCGGGCGGATCTCGCGCACGGCGAAGTCGTGGAACGTCTGCTGGATCGCGGCCTGCTCGGCCGAGAGCGAGAAGTCCATCACGCCCCCTGCCTGAGGCGAGCGGTCTCGGCGGCGTCCAGCGCGAAGGTCTTGGGATCCACCGCGACGCCGTACTTCTCCCGGGCCCGAGCCGGGCTGACCACGCCGTTTCGCACGTCGAGCGCCACCAGCTCGGCCGGCCGCTCGCGCGGCGGGCCGTGTCCGCCGCCGCCGCCCGCGTGCTGCACGTAGACCGTGCCCGCCGGGACGCCCTTGACGTGGTCCTTGGTGGTGGCGCGGTAGCGCCGGCCGTCGGGATACTCGAGATCGATGTAGTTGAGCGTGCCGTTGTCGCCGCCCGCGAGGCCGAACCCGGGCTCGATGTCGCCGTCGCCGAAGGTGACGATCTGGGTATCGGCGCCGCCCACCAGGTAGCGCGTCTCGACGCCGAGCCCGCCGCGGTGGCGCCCGGCGCCCGCCGAGTCGCAGGCGTACTCGTGGGACAAGAGCCGGTGCGGCGAGATCTGCTCGAACATCTCGTAGTCCTGATCGAGCACGCCGCCCGAGGCGTCGATCATCCCGATGTGATCGTAGCCGTCGCAGTCGGGCAAGGCGCCGGACCCGCCCTTGAGGCCCATGAACAAGATGTTGACGTAGGTCTCTTTGGTGTCTTGCCCTTTGCGCGTGTCGCGCCCGGTCGAGAGCGAGCACAAGAGCTGGTTCCAGCCCGCCGTCACCCGCTCGGGGATGACCGGCGACAGTGCGCGCATGATGGCGTCGGCGTTGTTCGGGCAGAGGTGATTGCCGAAGGTGGTCGCTGCCGGATAGGCCGCGTTGAGCAGCGTGCCCTCGGGGATGATGATCTCGATGGGCTCGACCATCCCCTGGTTGTGGGGGATGCGCGGATCGACCATCTGCAAGAAGGTGAGGATGGTGGCCGAGGCGCTCGAGGTGAAGGTGCCGTTGACGAAGCCGGTGGTCTGGGGGTCCGTCTTCGAGTAGTCGAAGCAGATCGTGCCGCCGCTCACCGTGATGGTGACCCGCACCACCGCCTTCGAGCCCGGGTGGTGGCCGTCGAAGTGGCTGGTGGCCTCCCCGTGGTAGACGCCGTCCGGAATCTTCCGGATCTCGGCTTCCATCATCGCCCGCGTGGACTCGAACAGGGCCCGCTTGTGGGCCTCGAAGCTCTCGAGCCCGTACTTCTCGATCAGCGCCTTGAGCCGGCGCTCGCCCACGGTGCAGCTGCCGATCTCGGCGCGCATGTCCTCTTGGACGATGGGCAGGCGGATGTTGGAGAAGATCAGGTCCCACACGTCACGGCGCAGCTTGCCGCGCTCGTAGACCTTGACCGCGGGGATGCGCAGCGCCTCTTGCCAGACCTCGGTCGCCGCCGGGTTGTAGCCGCCGCGCACTGCGCCGCCGATGTCGGCCTGGTGGCCCTTGCACGCCGCCCAGCCCACCAGCGTCTCGCCCACGAAGATGGGCTTGAAGGCCGCGACGTCGTTGTTCTGGTTGCCGAACGAGAACACGTCGTTGTGGAAGAAGACGTCGCCCGGGTAGACGTCGCCCGCGAATTTCTGGGCGATGTGCTTGCACACCGGCGAGAGCGAGAAGCTCAGGATGGGCAGGTTCTCGGTCTGCTCCAGCATGTTGCCCTCCGCGTCGTAGAGGCCCGTGACGAAGTCCCGGGCCTCGCACAGGATGGGCGAGCGGCTGCTCCGCTCCATGCTGATGCTCATCTCGTCGGTGATGGCGCGGAGCGCGCGCCCCAGGATGCTCACCAGGATCTTGTCGACCACGATCTTGCTCATGACGCCCTCCGCTCGACGATGGCGGTTCCGTACTCGTCGATGCGCGCATCGTAGGCCGCGCTGACGAAGATGGTGGTGTCGGTGCGTTCGATCAACGCCGGACCCGCGATGCGGTTACCCGCTGCGAGCGCGTGCCCGTCGTACACCGCGACGTTTTCGAAGGCGTCGCGCTCGGGGACGTAGGCGCGACGCTGGCCCTTCTTGGCGCGGCTCGGGTCCGGGCCGCCGGCGGGCAGGCGCGGGAGCTCGGGTTTGTCCACCCGCCCGATGCTGCGGACGCGCAGGTTGATCAGCTCCACGGGGGTGCCCTCGGTCGAGAGCTCGTAGCCGTAGAGCCGATCGTGCTCGCGGTGGAAGGCCGCCACCACCGCGCGGGTGTCGCCGCGCATCACGTCGCCCGGCGCCATCGGCACGGTGACCTCGTGGTACTGCTTCACGTAGCGCAGATCGAGCGCGACCTGCTGCTCGATGCGGTCCGCCGGCACGTCGGCCCGGCGGAGCTGGGCTTCGCCCTCGCGCGTGAGCTCGCTCACCAGGCCCCGCAGGCGCTCGGGATCGAGCTTGTCGAGCTCGGAGATGCAGGACCGTACGAAGTCGTGCTGCTGGTCGGTGAGCAGCATGCCCGCGGCGCAGAGCACCGAGGCGACCGGTGGGACCAGCACGACCGGCAGATCGAGCTCGGTGGCGATGGCCGAGCCGTGCAGCGAGCCCGCGCCGCCGGCCACCACCATCGGAAACTCGCGCGGGTCGAGCCCGCGCTTGACGGTGATCTCGCGCACGCCGTGCGCCATGTTGGAGTTGATCACGCGGTACATGCCCACCGCAGCGCGCTCCACGTCGACGCCCAGGGGCTCGGCCACGTGCCTTGCGATGGCCCTGCGCGAGGCCTCGGCGTCGAGCGTCAGCTCGCCGCCGGCGAAGTAACGCGGATCGAGGTAGCCGAGCACCACGTTGGCGTCGGTGCAGGTGGGCAGCTCGCCGCCGCGGCCATAGCAGGCCGGACCGGGCAGCGCCCCCGCCGACTCGGGGCCCATGCGGAGCAAGCCGCCCGCGTCGACCTTGCCGATGCTGCCGCCGCCGGCGCCGATGGTGACGATGTCGAGCATGGGCAGCGCGATGCGCAGGCGATCGATCTCGCCCTCGGCTTTGAGCTCGACGGCGCCGCTTCGGACCAGCGAGGCGTCGAAGCTGGTGCCGCCCATGTCCACCACCAGGCAATCCGCGTAGCCGCTGGGGCCGGCCCAGGCCGCGGCCGCGCGCGGCGCCGCTGCGGGCCCAGAGAGCAGCGTGGCGGCCGGCTTCTTCGCCGTCGCCTCCGGCAGAGCCACGCCGCCGCTCGACTGCATGATCGAGAGCGCGCCCTGGAAGCCCGCCTCCGAGAGGCGCGAGGTCAGCGCGCGCAGGTAATCGCGCAGCACCGGCCCCACGAAGGCGTCCAGAACGGTGGTCGAGACGCGGTTGTAGAAGCGGATCGCTGGCAAGACCTCGCTCGACACGCTGACGAACGCGCCCGGCAGCTCGGCCCGGAGCACGTCGGCTGCGGCCCTCTCGTGGGCGGGGTTGGCGAAGGCGTTCATGAAGCAGATGGCCACCGCGGCGACGCCCTCGCTGCGGAAGACGCCCGCTGCGGCGCGCACGTCGTCCAGGCTCAGCGGCTCGCGCTCGCGCCCCTGATAGTCGAGCCGACCGCGCGCCGGCAGGCGCAGGTAGCGCGGCACCAGCGGCACCACGTTGGTCATGCGGTTGTCGTACTGGTCTTCGCGGATGCCGCGCCGCATCTCGAGGGCGTCGCGCACGCCGACCGTGGTCAAGAGCCCGGTCTTGGCGCCACGGCGGGTGAGGGTGGCGTTGGTGGTGACGGTGGTGCCGTGGACGATGCTGGTCAGTCGCGCACACAGCTCCCCGGACGAGAGCCCCAGCGCCTTGGCGACGGCGCCCAGCCCATCGAGCACGCCGATGCTCGGATCCTTGGGAGTGGACAGGACCTTGAAGCTCTGCACCTTGCCGGCGCTGGTCCAGAGGAAGAGATCCGTGAAGGTGCCGCCGACGTCGATGCCCAGCTTGTACGTTTCGCTCTCGCTCATTGAACCGTCGCCTCCCTGACCTGGCTGGGCTCGGAGGCGAACGCGTCGCGCCCGAGGATGAATGCCTTGCGATTCGCCTCTGCGAACTTCCGCCCGCAGCGCTCGGTGATGGCGTCGATCAGCGCCGCTTCACCCACCGGCAGAAGTCCGAGGCCCGAGGCCGCACCCAGCATCAGCACGTTGAGCGTGCGGGTCTCGCCCACCGCGCCGACCAGCGCCGGCGCGTCCAGCTCGTGGACCTGGCCGGCCACGTCGCGGAGCGCGGCCACGATGGCGTCGGGCTCCGGGATGGCCGTGCTCTCGAACACCGCCTGGAACGGCAGCATGATGTGCCGGTTGGTCACCACGCGGGTGGCGGGCCCCATGTCGGGGACCGCCCGCAGCGCTTCCAGCGGCTCGAAGGCCACGACCACGTCCATCTCCGGGCCCGAGGTGTGCAAGCTCTCGGCACCGCCGAAGACCGCGGTGCAGCGCACGCTGCCGCCGCGCTGGCTCATGCCGTGGAGCTGCCCCACCATCACCGCCTTGCCCTCTGCGTGGGCGGCCATGCCCAGGATCTGCGCGGCGGCGAGCACGCCTTGTCCGCCGACGCCCACCAGCAGCACTTGGTGGCGCTTCAGTGACACGACGACCCCTTGGGTGCGAGCGCCTGGTTCGCGCAGACGTCGGCGCACACTCCGCAGCCGATGCACCACACCGGATCGATGACCACGTGCTCTCGGGTCGCGTCCATGGCGATGGCCGGGCAGCCCAGGGCCTCGATGCAGGCCCGGCAGTTGCCGCAGAGGCCGCATTGCAGGCAGCGTCGCGCTTCGGCGCGGGCGTCGGCTGCTGACAGGCCTTGCATCACCTCGGCCATGCTGCCGACGCGCTCGCGCGCGGCGAGCTCCTGGGGGACGCGGCGCGGCTCCTTCGGTGCCCTGGCGCTGACCTGCGGACGCGCCCTGGGCAGCGCGGGCGGTGGGCGGCGATCGGCGCGCTCGGCGCCGCACAGCTCGCGATCGATGCCCCAGGCGGCGCGAAGACCCCAGGCGATGGCGCGGGTGACGCTGCGTTCTCCGGCCACCAGATCGCCTCCGGCGAACACTCCGGCGCGCGAGGTGCGACCGGTCGAAGGATCGGCCTTCACCAGGCCGGAGTCGTCGAGCGCGAGGCCCGTCGCGCCCAGCACCGCCGGATCGGGCTCTTGCCCGATGGCCAAGATGACCAGATCGCAATCCAGGCGCGTCTCACTGCCGTTGGACAGGCCGGTGACGATCAGCGCGCCGGCCTCGTAGCGCACCGGACGCACGCCGGTGCGCATCACGATGCCCTCGTGCTCGGCCGCGGTGATCTCGTCCCTCAGCGCCGGCATGGCGCCGACCTCTTCGATGCAGGCGATGGTGACCGCGCTCGCGCCGCGCCTGAGCGCCGTTCGCGAAGCGTCGACCGCGGCGTTACCGCCACCGATCACCACCACGCGGCTGCCCGCTGGCGCGTCGGCGCCGAGCCGCACGGCCCGCAAGAAGCCCAGGGCTTCGACTTGCTTCGGGGCAGCGCCGAGCTCCGCGCCCGGGAGCGCCAGCGTCTTGCCCCGATGCGCGCCGATGGCCAGGAACACGGCGCGGAAGCGGCCGCCGAGCTCGTCGAGCGACAGCTCGCGGCCCAGGCGCTTTCCGCCCTCGAAACGCACGCCGAGCCCGAGCACGCGCGCGATGTCGCGCGCCGATTGAGCGGCTGGCAAACGGTACTCCGGGATGCCGTGGGTGAGCAGGCCGCCCGGCTGGGCCTCGGCGTCGAACAGCGTGACCGCGTAGCCGCGGACCGCCAGCTCGTGGGCCGCCGAGAGGCCCGCCACGCCGGCGCCGACCACGGCGACCGCGAGGCCGTTGGCCGCCTCCTTCGGCGTGTCGAGCAGCTCGGGCCGCTCGCGCTCGGCCCAGTCCACCAGGTAGCGCTTGAGGTCGTTGATGGCCACGGGCTCGTCGAGGCCGCTCCGCACGCAGCCCTCTTCGCAGGGCCGGTCGCACACCCGGCACACCGAGGCCGGCAGCGGTGTGCGCGCCATCACGTGGCGCAGCGCCTCGGCGTTCTCGCCGGCGGCGATGTGGCCGGCGTAGCCCTGGATGCAGAGCGTGAGCGGGCAGCGCTCGGCGCAGGGCGCGACGCCGGACTCGAGCTCGAGCGCGCCGCGCTCGGCGGCCACGCGCGCCAGGTTGCGCTCGAAGCCCTCGGTGATGGGCACGTCGCAGCGCAGGTGGTGCTCGGCACGGCCGCAGGTGCGACAGCGCTCGGGATCGGCCACGTACGCCGGAGGGCGCGCGGCTGAACCGACGCTGCGCGCGGAGTTCACCGGGCAGGCGCGGCGCACCACGATCACGCTGGTCCCCTGGGCGCCCCGGGCTCGCCGGAACGCGGCCGTCGACGCCTCGAGCTCGTAGGGATCGATGGTCTCGACGTGGCGCGCGCCCAGCGCCCGGGCGACGTCCTCGACGCGCTGCTCGCGCGTGGGGCTCTCCTGGAAGCCGGTCATCGCGGTGATCTCGTTGTCCAGGATCACGGCCACGACGTTGGCGTTCTCTTTCACCGAGTCGAGCAGCGCGGGCATGCCCGCGTGGAAGAAGGTCGAGTCGCCCATGAAGCCGACGGTGCGCTTGCCGGTCACCTTGGCCACGCCGGCGGCGAGCGAGAAGCCGGCGCCCATGCAGAGCAGCGCATCGGCCGTGCTGAGCGGCGGCGCGTAGCCCAGCGTGTAGCAGCCGATGTCGTTCATGTAGATCTGGTCTTCGTCGAACGCGGCCCGGGCCGCGACGAAGGCCGCGCGATGCGGACAGCCCGGGCAGAGCGAGGGCGCACGCACCGGCACCACGGGAAGGGCGGGCTTCTTGCGCGGCAGCTCACCCACGCCGAACACCTCGAACAGCGCGCGGCCGATGATCTCGGCGCTGTACTCGAACTCTTCCGGCAAGTGACCGGAGTGCTTGCCGAACACCTCGAGCGACAGCCCGTGGCGTGCGGCCAGCGCCAAGAGCGCGTTCTCGAGGAAGGGCGACAGCTCTTCGACCACGAGCACGCGCCGGACGCCCCGGAGCGCGGCCACCAGCTCGGCCTCGGGCAGCGGGTGCACGGTGCCGAGGCGCCAGAGCGCGACTTTGCCCTCTGCGCCCGCCAGCGCGATCAGATCGGCGCTGGTGGCCGCCGGTGCGCCCGAGGCGAGCACCACGTCGGGGCTCTGGCCCTGGAGTCGAAAGAACCCCGAGCGGCCCATCCACTCGCGGGCGAGCTTGACGCGCTCCTTCAGCTCGATGCGCATCCGCCGGGCGTTCGCCGGAACTGGCACGTAGCGCGCCGGGCTCTTCACGAAGCCGGTGGCGTGCCGCGGCCGGAACGGGCCGAGCTCTACCGGGCCGCGGCTGTGCGCCACGCGGGTGGTGGTGCGGATCAGCACGGGCAGGCGGCAGGCTTCGCTGAGCTCGAAGGCTGCGCGGGTCATCGCGTGCGCTTCGGCGGGCGTGCTCGGATCGAGGATCGGCAGGTGCAGCATCGGCCCGAGGTGGCGCTGGTCGGCCTCGTTGGGGCTGGTGTGGCACGAGGGATCGCCGGCGCTGATCACCACCATCCCTGCCTCGACCCCGACGTACGGAATGGTCGAGATGGGGTCACCGGCCACCATCAGGCCAAGGTGCTTCATCGCGGTGAGCGAGCGGGCCCCGGCCAGCGCTGCCGCGAAGGCCAGCTCGAGCGCGATCTTCTCGTTGACCGAGTACTCGAAGGCGATGTCGCGCGCCCGAGCGATGCGCGCGAAACCATCGGTGATCTCGGAAGATGGCGTCCCCGGGTAGCCCGCGACGAACGCCACACCCGCTTCGAGCGCGCCGCGCACGATGGCGTCGTTGCCCAGCATGTGCTCGGTGCCGCTGGCTCGCTCGTCGAGGAGCGGGTCGCTGCGGGGCGCGCCGCGCAGAACTGTGCTGTCTCGGTCCACTCGGAAGTCGTTCCACGCATCCGAGAAGACCTACATGACCCCGATCATGTCGGAATTGATGCGTTGCGGCATTCGCCGATGACCTATGATCCCAGCCCAGGTATCACGTGGCCTCGGTTTACCTGAGCGGCATCCTCACCGCTTGGTGCGTGACCCAGCTCGCGTTGGGGGTCTTCTTCGCGCTCGCCCACCTGGTCGCGCGGCGCGAAAGGGACCTGCTCATCTACGGCACCATGTGCCTGGCGCTGGCTTACCACAGCGCTTCCAGCGCGCGCGCCCACGTCGCGCTGACCATCGGGCAGCGCCTGGACGCCGTCACCGGGGTGATGGAAGCCGCGCTGATCGCCGCCGCGCTGAACCTGCATTTCGTCGCGCGGTTCGTCGGGCAGAGGGTCGAGCGACGCTGGCTGGTGGCGATCTACGTCGTGGCACTGCTGTTCGAGGTCGCGGTCGCGCTGGGGTACTGGTGGCGCCTGGAGACAGCCGTGCTCTCCGAGGCCAACGTCTTCGGGTGGGGGCTGGTGCACTGGCGCGCCGAGCCCACGCTCGTGGCGCGCGTGGGCTTCGGATGGGTCGGGCTTCAGCTGCTGCTGGCGCAGGCGGGGCTGCTGCGCGCGGCGCGCAGCGGCCAGCGCGAAGCCTACTTCGCGCTCGGCGGCGGGTTGGTGCTGGTTGCCGCAGCGGGCAACGACATGTTGCTGGCCTCGGGGCGCGTCCAGAACACGCTGTATCTGGCGCCCCACGCCTTCATGCTCTACGCCTTCAGCGTCGCGAGCACCCTGGTGTTCCGCTACCGGCGGACGATTGCCGAGCTGACGCGCACCGAGCGGGAGCTGCGCACGGCGACCGAGCAGCTCTCGGCGTCGCACGAAGAGCTGCGTGAGGTCCAGAACGAGCTGACCAAGAAAGAGCAGCTGGCGGCCGTGGGCGAGCTTGCAGCGGCCATTGCCCATGAAGTGCGGAACCTCCTGGCCATCATCGGCAACGCCGTTGCAGGCCTGCGTCGCCCGGTCGTGGCCGACGCGGATCGAGGCGTTCTGCTGGACATCGTCAGCGAAGAGGCAGACCGGCTGAATCAGCTGGTGACCGATCTCTTGCGCTTCGCACGCCCCACCTCGATCAAGCGATCGCGCATCGACCTGATCGAGCTCATCGAGCACACCCAGGTGCCGCTGGGCGACCGCCACGTGCTCGAAGTGCATGGCGACGACCGGGCACGCTTCGTCGAGGCGGATCCGAACTTGCTGCGGGCCGCGCTGGACAACGTGATCCAGAATGCGACCCAGGCCATGCCGGCTGGCGGCACGATCGCGGTCGAGCTCACCGCTCGAGACGCCGAGCGCGAAGGGGTCCTGGTCACACTCAGGGACACCGGGAGCGGAATGGATGCGGCCACGCTGTCTCGAGCGCTGGACCCGTTCTTCACCACGCGGCCGAGCGGCACCGGCCTGGGCTTGCCCATCGTGCAGCGCGTGGTGCAGGCGCACGGCGGCCACGTCGAGCTCGCCAGCGAAGACGGGCATGGCACCACGGTGCGGATCTGGTTGCCTCGCTCCGCCGCGTGACCCGAATCATCCGGCTGCCCGACCGTCAGGCATGATAGGGGTTGGGGACGGGGCACATGCTCGGACCCAGACTGGCTCTCCTCTGTACTGGTGACTTCGCGGAGCAGGCGATCGCTCTCTGGGCGAAGAGTCTGGCCATGGGCGCCGAGCTGACCACCGAAGAGTGGGCCGTGGCCGGCGAGCTCGAGGCGGTGTTCGAGGCGATGTATCTGATGGCCACGGCCGACGGCGAGCTCGCGCGGGACGAGCTCTTGCTCCTCTCGCAGAGCCTGGGCGCCATCATCTCGGCGGGCGAACGGCGCGGTGGCCGCCGATTGGAGCTGACGCTTCCGCTCTTGAAGCTCGGCGAGGTCGTCGAGCGCTTTTCGACTGCGCTCGCAGCAAATGGGCTCGCCCTTCGCCTGGAAGACGTCGGCCGAAGACTGACCTCGCCCGAGAGTCGCGACCTGGCGCTGCGGCTGGCGGCCGGTGTGGCTTTCGTCGACGACTTCGTCGCGGCGGGCGAGATGGACGCGCTCGACGCGCTGGCGCGCACCCTGGGCTTCAATCACGACGACGCGCTCCGCGTGCTGCGCGAAGCCCACGCGGCTCTGGCCGAAGCCTGAGCTCAGGCCCGCAAAATAGCTTCGTTCGTGCCTTCTTCGCCGAACCCGATGTCGGCGGTCGCCACCTGCTCGGCCTCAACGGCGTCGTAGGCGGCTCGGCCGACTTGCGTGGTGCCCAGCGCGGGTACGAACGGAGCGAGCAGGTACTGCCGGATGAAGTACCACCACATGCTCTGGTGCAAGAGCCGCGGGTCGATGCGAGCGGCGGACCGGGCGTGGATCTCTGGCAGCTTGGTCCAGTGCGCGCCCGCGTTCTCGTGGTGGGCGTAGTGCAGGCCGTTGTTGAACAAGAAGAAGTTGGTCCAAGCACCGACGAAGCTGCGCGAGTGGTCGTACTTGGACCAGGGGTCGGTGTGGATGTGCTGCACGTAGTTGAAGACCATGATGGTCCAGAGCGCGAACAGCGCCGGCGCCAGGCAGGTGAGCGACCAGAGGATCAAGCCCTGACGCGTGCCGTGAAGGCCGATGGCCAGCGCCAGCAGCAGGGCGTGCGAGCCGGCCCAGACCGCGTACTGGATCTGGATCCGACGGTAGAGCTTGCGGTTCTTCTGCTTGGCTTGCTTGATGAACGCGCTGATCGGCTCGGACTGGTAGTACGACGAGACGATGGGGTAGGTGACCAGCACCCAGAGGTTGTTCTTCTTCGAGTGACGCCAGGTGATCGTGGCGTCGCCGGCCCGGTTCACGAACTTGTGGTGGTTCAGGTTGTGGGTGGGGATCCAGGCGAAGGTCGGGTAGCCATAGAAGACGGAGATCACGTGGCCGAAGATCTCGTTCGCGCGCTTCCCCTTGAAGGTCGGGCAGTGGTTGTGGTTGTGCGCAATCACCCCGCAGGCGAGGGCGAAGTACATGCTCAGCCAGAACAGGTAGGGCGCGAGCTCGGGGCGGGCGAACTGGGCTGCGAGCAGCGCGGCGGCGAGCGCGACCCAGATCAGCGTGCGGACGTCGGCGGCGAAGCGGAGACCCATGGCTGGCGGAAGTTCGCACACCCCACGGGGCCAGTCCAGGGGAACGGTGTACGGAATGGGTACAGGTGCGCTACTTGGCGACCAAGATCCGAGAGCTGCGCGGCGGCACGCTCACCGACGGCCCCGAGACCTGCGCTCCGCTCAAGAGGTCGTCGAAGGCGCCGTTCGGCACGCCGCCGACCTGCTGTGCGCCGTCCCCGCGGTTGATCAGCACGTACACCGCGTCCGCGTTGTGCTGCATCTTGTAGGCCAGGGTGTCGGTGGTGGCAGACAGCGCCGAACGCGTGCCCCGGCGCAAGGCGGGGTGCGCCGCCCGGATGGCCGTGAGCTTCTTCACGTGGGCGTAGAGCTGGCTCTGACCGCTCGAGAGGTTGGTCCACTGCATCGGTCGCCGGTTGTCCGGATCGCCGCCGCCGGCCATGCCGATCTCGTCGCCGTAGTAGAGCAGCGGCACGCCGCGCAGCGTGAAGATCAGGGTGTACGCGTTGGCCAGCCGCTCGAACGCGCTCTGGCCCGAAGGCAGGTTGGGGAGATTGCTCCAGGCCTTGTCTTTGCCATCGGCCCATTCGTTGCCCCAGACCGGGGTGTCGGCGGCGAAGTGGATCGACCGCGGAACGTCGTGATTCCCGATGAACGTGCTCATGATGCCCGGGCCGTAGTAGCCCTCGTTCGACGCCAGGAACCCATCCAGGTCCGTCATCGGCGCGCTGCGCGTGAGCAGCGCCGAGACCGCCTTGGCGCGCAGTGGGAAGTCGAACTGGCCGTCGAGCATGGCGTTCGGGTCCACGTAGTACTTGATGGTGGCGCGGTCGCCGGTGAACGTCTCGCCCACCATGTAGAAGTGCTCGCCGCTGACGGTCTCGATCTCGGACTTCACCCGCGCGCGCAGCTCGGTCACCCAGGCATCTTCGATGTGCTTGACCGCGTCGAGGCGAAAGCCGTCGATGCCGGTGTCCTTCACCCACTGGATGGCGTTGTCGATGCTGAACTTGCGGGCCGCGGGCTTCGTGA
>Ga0073899_10002402_pt1 | contig 16894 bp, 14 predicted proteins | sample KloWWTmetaKNB5Ph_FD_88975 | JGI IMG/M metagenome (GOLD analysis project Ga0073899, IMG submission 88975) | Active sludge microbial communities from Klosterneuburg, Austria, studying microevolution and ecology of nitrifiers - Klosterneuburg... | ecosystem: Engineered > WWTP > Aerobic digester >...
GCCGGGCCTGCCGCTGTCGCTGACGGTGCTGGCCGATGGCCAACGGGCTGCGCTGCTGGGACTGAATCGGCAGCGCCTGGCACCCACGCCCACCCACCCCTGGCGCTTCGGCGGCGTGGCCGGCCCGCTGCCCTGCCCCACGCCTGCCCAGGTGCTGCTGCAGGGCTGGGCCGATCGGCTGGCCGCGCACTTCCGCCTGCGTGGCCTGTTCAGCCTGGACCTGGTCGGCAGCACCGACGCTGCGCCCGAGTCCTTCCACCTGCTGGAGGTCAACCCCCGCTGGCCCGCCAGCGCCCAGCTCTACGGGGGTGTCTACGGCGGCGCGGGCGGCCTGATGAACGCGACGGTGAACGCCTGCGAGGGCCGGCTGCCAACCGCCGCCGAGCTGCAGCGCCTGCGTCACCCGCCCGGCTCGGCCGCACTGCGCGGCTGGGCGATTGCCTACAGCCCCTGCGCCACCACACTCGACAGCGCCCGGCTGCAGTCACTGCTCAACCTGCAGGGCGGCGCACACCCCCACACCGCCCACCTGTGCCTGCACGACCTGCCCGCGCCCGGCCCTGAATCCGTCCTTCTGGGCGAGGGCGACCCGCTGTGCTCGGTGTCGGTGGGCGGCGCCGACCTCGCAACGGTACAGCAACGGATCGACCGCGCGCTGCAGCACATCCGCACTGCTCTATTGCAGCCTCACGGCGGCATGCCAACGAAGTGCAAGACCGACCTCCTGAACCCGATCCCCACATGAACAGCACCGCTTCGACGACCCCTGTTTCCCCTGCCGCGCTGGCCGGCTCGTCATTGAGCGTCAACCGGCTGGCCGCCCCGCTGCTGCGGCAACTGCTGGACGACGCCGACGCCCTGGGCCTGCGGGTGCAGCGGCTGGACAGCGGCGTCACGCTGGTGGACGCCGGAATCGACGCGCCCGGCAGCAGCGCCGCCGGCCTGCGCATCGGCGAGATCTGCATGGGCGGCCTGGGGCGTGTTCGGCTGCGCAGCGGCCCCCCGCCGGGCATGCACTGGCCAGCCTGGGTGGAGGTGGCCAGCGCCCAGCCGGTGCTGGCCTGCCTGGGCAGCCAGTACGCCGGCTGGAGCCTGGCGGCCAGCAAGGAGGAAACCGGCGGCAAGAAGTTCTTCGCGCTGGGCTCCGGCCCGGTGCGGGCGCTGGCCGGCAAGGAGGCGCTGTTTGCCGAGCTGGGCTACCGCGACGAGGCAGGGCACGCCGCGGGCGAAGGCGTGCTGGTGCTGGAGGTGGACCGCGCCCCGCCGCAGGTGGTGCTGGACAAGGTTCTGCGCGACAGCGGCCTGCCGGCGGGCGGGCTGACCGTGATCCTCACCCCCACCCGCAGCCTGGCCGGCACCACGCAGGTGGTGGCGCGTGTGCTGGAGGTGGCGCTGCACAAGGCGCATGAGCTGGGCTTTGCGCTGGGCGACATTGCCGATGGTCAGGCCTGCGCCCCGCTGCCGGCGCCGGCCGCCGACGGCGTGGAGGCCATGGGCCGCAGCAACGACGCCATCCTCTACGGCGGGCAGGTGCAGCTGACGGTGCGCGGCACGGTGGAGGCGGCACGCCAGCTGGCCCGCCAACTGCCCTCGGTCAACTCGCGTGACCACGGCCGCCCCTTTGCCGAGGTGTTCAAGGCGGCGGAGTACGACTTCTACCGCATCGACCCGATGCTCTTCGCCCCGGCGGAGGTCTGGGTCAGCCACCTGGACAGCGGCGCCACCTTCCACGCCGGGCGCTGCGACTTCGAGTTGCTGGCGCGTCACTGGCTGCAGGAGGCCTGAGGCGTGACCCACCGAGGCAACGGCCTGCGTGTGGCCATCATGACCGACGAGATCGGCTGGCACACCCGGCAGCTGCAGCGGGCGCTGCGCGAGCGCGGCGGCGTGGGCCGCTGCATCGACCTGGCGGACTGCGACATCGACACCTCCGCCAGCGTGCACGGGCTGGTGTTGCCCGGCTGCGGTCGCCGCCTGCCGGACGCCGTGCTGGTGCGCGGCATTGCGGGCGGCAGCTTCGAGCAGGTCACCAAGCGGCTGACCGTGCTGCACGCCCTGCTGGCGCTGGGCGTGCCGGTCTACAACGAGCCGCGCGCCATCGAGCGCAGCGTGGACAAGGCCATGACCAGCCTGCTGCTGCATGCCCGCGGCCTGCCCACGCCGCCCACCTGGGTGGGCGAGGACAGCGCCCGCGCGCGCCGCCAGCTGGTCAAGGCCGCCGCTGCCGGCCATGCGCTGGTGAGCAAGCCGCTGTTCGGCTCCCAGGGCAAGGGGCTGGCGCGGGTCGGCCAGATCGAAGACCGCTTCGAGCCCCTGCCCGACCAACCCCGCGGCGTCGCAGGCCCGGCCGGTCTGCACTACCTCCAGCGCTTCCTGCCGGCGGCGGCCGAAGGTGTGCCGGGCCACGACTGGCGGGTGCTGGTGATTGGCGGGCGGGCGGTGGCAGCGATGCGCCGTGTCAGCGAGCACTGGATCCACAACGTCGCCCAGGGTGCGCGGGTGGAGGCGGCCGAGCTGACACCGGAACTCGCCGGCCCGGCCGAGGCCGCTGCCGCCGCATTGGGACTGGACTATGCCGGCGTGGACCTGATGCCGGTGGCCAAGGCGCAGCAGCGCGCCGGGCTGGCGCCGATCCAGATCCTGGAGGTCAACGGCGTGGCCGCCTGGCGCGGGCTGCAGAAGGTGACCGGCTTCAACATCGCCCGTGCGCTGGTGGACGACCTGATCGACCGCAAACTCGCTGCCGCCACTGTGTCTGCCCAGCCGCGGCTGCTCTTACTGCAGCGCAGGGCCTGAATGCCCGAGGCCGGCTGCAATGACCCGAACGGGCGCATCCGCCAGGCCTTCCTGCGCGCCTGTGCCTGGGACGTGGCGGTGCGCAAGCCCGGCAACGTCAGCCGGCACTCGCCCGGCCACGGCATGGCGGCGCAGGACTTCCTGGCCAGCGCGGAGGTGGCTGCCGCGCCGCTGTGCGAGCCCGGCCGCCGCGTGGGTGAGCGCATCGAGGCCGCCATGCAGGCCACCTGGGCGCGGGTGGGCTGCAACACCAATCTGGGCATCCTGCTGCTGTGCGCCCCGCTGGCAGCGGCGGCTGAGCGATGTGCGCCACCGAAATGGGCAGCAGATGGCAAAAGGCAAGACCTGACCCCAGCCCTGAACGCGGCATTGGAGGAGGTGCTTGGCGGTCTGGACCAGGCGGACGCCGCCGCGGCCTTCCGCGCCATCTCGCTGGCCAACCCGGGTGGGCTGGGCCGCGCCGAAGCGCAGGACGTGCGGGAAGCGCCACAGGTGACGCTGCGCGAAGCCATGGCGCTGGCCGCGGACCGCGACCGCATCGCCCGCCAGTACCGCGACGGCATGGCCGAGTTGTTTGAGTTGGGGCTGGCCGCGTTGGATGCCCCGGCCCGCTCGGCCCTGCTGTCTGCACAGCCAGAGTCGGTCTGCCCGGGCGAGCCGGCCGCCGCGGCGCTGCAGCGCATCTACCTGGCCTGGCTGGCCAGCGCGCCGGATTCACACCTTGTTCGCAAGTTCGGTCCCGCCGTGGCACAGGTTGTCCTGTCGCAGGCCCGCCCCTGGGCGGCCCGGGCCGCGGGGGGCGAGGCGCTGGAGGCCGACGATGCCTTCTGCGCCTGGGATGAGGCCCTGAAAGCGGGTGGTTTGAACCCTGGCAGCAGCGCGGACCTCACCGTGGCCACGCTGATGGCGCTGTTTCTCTGCACGCCGCGGCGATGAACTGGGGTTGTCCCTGGGTCGCCTCGCCTCGGGCCGAACGTGGCACGGATCCTGATTATTCGACAGAGGATGCGCGGTCCAAGCGCCGCCTCTGAGCCGCAGTCCGGGCCGACGTCCCGGCAACCTGCGGACCCGAAAACCTTGATTGGAGACTGAAGAACCATGGCCAAGATCGATCGCATGATGGTGGGTGAGTCGCTGGTGGGCGACGGCAACGAAGTCGCACACATCGACCTCATCGTCGGCCCGCGCGGCAGCGCTGCCGAAACCGCGTTCGCCAACTGCCTGACCAACAACAAGGACGGCTTCACGTCACTGCTGGCGGTGGTGGCACCCAACCTGCTGTGCAAGCCGGCCACCGTGATGTTCAACAAGGTGACCATCAAGGGCGCCAAGCAGGCGGTGCAGATGTTCGGCCCGGCGCAGCGCGGCGTGGCGATGGCGGTGGCCGACAGTGTCGAGGACGGCACCATCCCGGCCGACGAGGCGGACAACCTGTTCATCAGCGTGGGCGTGTTCATCCACTGGCTGGCCGCCGACGACAAGAAGATCCAGGACTACAACTACGCCGCCACCAAGGAAGCGCTGGCGCGCGCCGTGGCCGGCTCGCCGACCGCCGCCGAGGTGGTGGCCAGGAAGGGCTCCTCCGCCCACCCGTTTGCCGCGAACTGATTTCCCCGGGGGACACATGGGGTGATGCGGACCGACCGGAATGAGGGCCGGAAAGTCCGCCGCGGGGCCGCCTGACAACAGGCGCCCCGTTTTTTCTTGCCCAGGCCCGTGAAGTCGGAACAACGGGAACAACGGCAAAGGGCGGCAGACACAACAAGGGCCGCTCGCCGGCGGCCCTGGGGTGGCTGGATGTCGTGAACGATGGCTTCGCCGCTGCGCGCGATCAACCCTTCGGCGGCTGTTGGCCTTCGCTCGCAGGGGAGTGCTTGGACGCCACCTCCGGCACCAGCCCTGCGCCGATCCAGCGCAGGATCTGCGCGCCACCGCGTGCAGCCGACTGCAGGGCCTCGCTGCGGCGGGGCAGCGCGGGCGCATCGCCGGCGCGGCGCTCGATCTGTACGCCCACCGCCTGCACGTTGTGGAACTTCTGCGGCTTGACCACCTTGACCCGCACCCAGGCAGCACGAAAGTCCACCAGCAGCATCTGCGCGATCTTCTCTGCCAACGCCTCCAGCAGCAGCACGCCGTGATGCAGCATCAGGTCGTCCAGCCGCTCGCGCACCACGCCGTAGTCGATGGTGTCGGCGATGTCGTCGCTGTCGCAGGCGCCGGCGCGCGGCAGGCCGGCCTGCAGGTCGATCAGCAGCGGCTGGGTCGCATGGAACTCGCTGGGGTGGATGCCGATGACGGTCTCACCGCGGTACCCCTCGATGAAGATCACATCCAGCGGCAGCGCCGCAGCGCCGCGTTCAGCAGGCGGGGTGGACAGGCTGGTGCTGCGCGGATCGGCAAAGGGTTCCGGGGCCAGGGCGGGTCGGGCGGACATGGGTCTCCTCGTCGGTGCCGGTCGGCCAGCCGCTGTGCAGCGGCGGTGGCGACCGGACAGGTTGTCATCCTTCGCCATCACTCTGCAAGAGCCAGGCCTGTCTGGGCCCTGGATCGCCCCCGACCGATGGACTTGGTGCAAACACCCGTAGCCCCTCTCAGGACACCCGGGAAAAATTCATGGATTCCGACCCCGACGGTGCAGTGCAGTACGCCCGAACGCAGGCGGAAATGGAGAGCCTGAAATGATGTTGCTCGCTGATGGTCGACAAGGACGCCACGCCGACCGCGTGATGGATGTGGTGCGCGGCGGCTTCGAGGCCCAGGGCAGCGAGGTGGTGGCCCGCTCCTGGCGCCGTTGCATGGACGAGTACCTGCTCCACCCGGACCGCCCGCGGGAGCTGCGCACGCTGGAGCCGCATGCGCTGGACGACCGCCTGGGCCGCATGGCCAGCCTGCTGGAATGCGCCCGCCACGAGATGGCCACGCTGTACCAGCAGCTGTCGGACCCGGAAGCGGCGGTGGTGCTCACCGACACCGACGGCGTGATCCTGCACATGGTGGCCGCACCCGACTTTGCCGCCGAGGTGGAACCGCTGGGCCTGCGCCCTGGCGTGGTCTGGAGCGAGACCGAGGCCGGCACCAACGGCATGGGCACCTGCCTGGCCGCCGCGGCGCCGGTGTCGGTGCGGCGGGACGAACACTTCTACACCCAGTTCACCGGCCTGACCTGCTCGGCCGTGCCGGTGTACGACCCCTCCGGCGAGATCACCGCGGTGCTGGACGTCTCCAGCCGCTCCAGCCTGGCCCAGCAGCATCTGCTGGTGCTGCTGGGCATGACGGCGCGCATGATCGAAAACCGCCTGATCGACGCCTGCTTCCGCCACGCCCACCCGCTGCACTTCCACAGTCGCCCGGAGTTCGTCTACACGCTGCATGAGGGCCGCCTGGCGGTGGCCGACGACGGCCGCATCCTGGCGGCCAACCGCTCGGCGCTGTTCCAGCTCGGCCTGTCGACCATGGCGGAGATCCGCAGCCGGCGGGTGGAGGACATCTTCCAGACCTCGCAGGAGGATCTGCTGCAGCGCAGCACCCAGTCCTCCTTCCACCCGGTGGTGACCTTCCGGGCGCATGCCTCGCACCGCTTCTTTGCGGTGATGCGACGCCCGGCGCAGGAGGCCAATGCGCTGCAGTCCGGCGCCGCGGTGCCGCTGGCGGGTGGACCCCATGGACCCCAACGCCTGGCCGGCCTGGCTCCGCGGCCGGCACCCGTGCGCGGCGGCGGCAGCCTGCCCACCCTGCTGGACGCCTCGCTGGCCCGTCAGGTGGAGATCGGCCGGCGCGTCATCGCCCGCCACACCCCCGTGCTGCTGTGCGGCGAAACCGGCTCCGGCAAGGAGGTGTTTGCCCGCGCCGTGCACGACGGCAGCCCGCGCGCCGGCGGGGCCTTCGTGGCAGTCAACTGCGCCAGCATTCCGGACAGCCTGATCGAGTCCGAGCTGTTCGGCTACCGCGCCGGCGCCTTCACCGGCGCACAACGCAGCGGCCGGCGCGGCAAGATCGCCCAGGCCGACGGCGGCACCCTCTTCCTGGACGAGATCGGCGACATGCCGCTGGAGCTGCAGGCCCGGCTGCTGCGGGTGCTGGAGGAGCGCCAGGTCACCCCGCTGGGCTCGGAGGAGGTGATCACGGTGGACTTCCAGCTGCTCAGCGCCAGCCACCGCAACCTGCTGGAGTTGGTGGAGCAGGGCCGCTTCCGCGAAGACCTGTACTACCGCCTGGCCGGCGTGGAACTGCGCCTGCCGCCTCTGCGCGAACGCAGCGACCGGGCCGAGCTGATCCGCTCCCTGCTGGTGGCCGAAGGCGGTGCGGAGAGCCAGCTCACCCCCCAGGCGCAGGAGCGGCTGATGGCCTACCCCTGGCCGGGCAATGTGCGCCAGCTGCGCCATGTGCTGCGCTCGGCCTGCGCCCTGTCCGACGGTGAGCCGATCGGGCTGGAGCACCTGCCCGCCGCGCTGCAGAACGCTTCGGCAGGCACCAGCGCCCGCGCAGCGGTGGCGAGCCTGTCCACCCCCACCGCCCTGGCCGACGGGGGCGAAACCCGCCGCGGCACGGAGGCGGCACCAAACTTGCATTTCCTGGACGACGGCGATGCCGACGAGGACCTCCAGGAAGCCCTGCGCAAGCTCAACCCCATCCAGGCCAACGAGCGCAAGCTGCTGCTGAAGATGCTCGAACAGCACCGCTGGAACGTCAGCAGCGTCGCCAAAGCCTTCGATGTCAGCCGCAACACCCTGTACCGCCGACTTCACAAGTTGCACATCCCCCTGTCCAACCCCAGCGAGGACTGACCTCTCGCGTGGGCCTGGGCCGATGGAGTCCGGGCCAATGGAGCCTGCGCTGCCGGAACCCGCGCTGGCGGGGGCCGCAGCCCGCTCCCGCTTCGCCTGGTGCCTGACCGGCTCCGGACATGGGCTGACCGAGGCGCTGGCGCTGGCTGAGCGGCTGCCGGACACGGACCTCTTTCTCTCCGCCGCAGCGGAGGAGGTGCTGGGCATCTACAACATCCCGCTGGAGGGCCTGCGCCAGCGCTTCCGCCTGGTGCGCGACAAGACCGCCAGCGCGGTGCCGGTGGGCCAGCTCTACACCGACGTGTACCACACGGTGGTGATCGCCCCGGCCACCAGCAACACCGTGGCCAAGTGCGCCTTCGGCATCAGCGACACCCTGCCCACCAACATGTTCGCCCAGGCCGGCAAGCTCGGCATCCCGGGCCTCGTGTTCGCCTGCGACACCGAGCCGGTGGTGGTCACCCGCGCACCGCACGACTGGGTCACGCTGCGCCCGCGCCGCATCGAACTGGACAACGTGGAGCGACTGCGCGGCATCGACTTCTGCGACGTGGTCGAGTCCATCGAGCGGCTGGAGCAGGCCCTGGATGCGCGGCTGAAGGCGCTGTCGATGAGCTGGAGAACAGCCTGATCGCCGCCGACATGGAACACCTCCTCTTCCTCACCGGCCGGCTGGCCGAACCCTCGCTGCGGCGGGTGCTGGAAGGCCTGTCCGCGGGCGGGGACCTGCCCTTCACCTGGGAGGTGCACGAGCTCGGCCTGCAGGTGGCGGCACTGATGACCGCCGACCTGATCCGCCGCCGCCTGCCGCGGCCGGTGCGGGCCCACCGGGTGCTGGTGCCGGGGCGCTGCCGCGGCGACCTGGCCGCGCTGTCCGCCGAGCTGGGCCTGCCAGTGGAACGCGGGCCGGAGGAGCTCAAGGACCTGCCACGCCACTTCCGCCGCGCCGCGCAGCCGGTGGACCTGAGCGAGGTGCGCGTGCGCATCTTTGCCGAGATCGTCGATGCCCCGCGGCTGAGGGTCGCGCAGATCCTGGTGCGAGCGGCCCAGCTGCGGGCCGACGGCGCCGACGTGATCGACCTGGGCTGCCTGCCGGACACGCCCTTCCCGCACCTTGCCGAGGGCGTGCAGGCCCTCAAGGCCGCCGGCTTCACGGTCAGCGTTGACAGCCTCTCGGCCGAAGAACTGCTCGCGGGGGGTCGCGCTGGGGCCGACTACCTGCTCAGCCTGCCGCCGGCGCTGCTGTGGATCGCCGACGAAGTGGCCGCCACCCCGGTGCTGATCGGCGCCACGCCGGAGGACGAGGAGGGCCTGGCCGCCTCCATCGAGGTCCTGCAGCGCCGCGGCCGGCCCTTCCTGGCCGACGCCATCCTCGACCCCATTCCCTTCGGCCTGACCCGCTCGATCGTGCGCTACCAGCGCCTGCGCGACCGCTTCCCGAACGCGCCGATCATGATGGGCACCGGCAACCTCACCGAGCTGACGGAAGCGGACACCTCCGGCATCCACGCCCTGCTGCTGGGCATGGCCGCCGAGCTGGACGTGGCCGCGCTGCTGACCACGCAGGTCAGCACCCACGCCCGCCGCGCGGTGGCCGAGGCCGACCACGCCCGCCGGGTGATGCAGGCCGCGCGCCGGACGCAGAGCCTGCCCAAGGGCCTGAGCGACCGGCTGATGACGGTGCACGACAAACACCCCTGGCCGGACAGCAGCGAAGAGATTGCCGCCCAGGCCGCTGCGGTGCGCGATCCCAACTTCCGCATCCAGGTCAGCGCCGAGGGCCTGCACGTCTACAACCGCGACGGCCTGCGGCGCGACACCGACCCCTTGCGCCTCTGGCCGCAGCTGGGCCTGGAGGACGATGCCGGGCACGCCTTCTACATGGGGGTGGAGCTCGCACGCGCCGAGATCGCCTGGCAGCTGGGCAAACGCTACGTGCAGGACCAGCCGCTGGACTGGGGCGTCGCCGCCGCACCCCGCCCACCCGAGGACCTGGGTGCCTGGTGCGCGCCGGCGCCCACCCGCTCGAAGCAGCGCCGCCAAACCCCGTCGCTGCAGGCGGCCCCAGCCACCGAGCCGGCCGCTGCCCCACCGGCGCAGGAGACCCCGATGGCCCACCACACCAACGACGTGATCTACGAAGCGGTGGTGACCACCGTCTCTGCCAGCGGCGCCCTGCATGTCGCACCGATGGGCGTGCGCTACCGCGGCGACGAGGTGGTGATCCTGCCTTTCAAGCCGTCCACCACGCTGGAGAACATCCTGGCCGGCGGCGAGGCGGTGTTGAACCTGCTGACCGACACCCGCGTCTTCGCCGGCTGCGTCACCGGCCGGCGCGATTGGCCCACCCAGGTCTGCACTGCGGTGCGCGTGCCGCGACTGAACGCGGCGCTGCGCCACCTGGAGCTCAAGCTGCACCGGGTGGACGACGACGCCATGCGCCCCACCCTGACCTTCCAGGTGCTGGGCGACCACAGCCACGCGCCCTTCCTCGGCATGAACCGGGCCCAGGCCGCGGTCATCGAAGGTGCGGTGCTGGTCAGCCGCCTGCGCCTGCTGCCGCTGGAGCGCATCGAACGCGAGATGGCCGCCCTGCAGATCGCCATCGACAAGACCGCCTCCGACGCCGAGCGGGAGGCCTGGGGTTGGCTGCAGGACGCGGTGGCCGCCCACCGCCAGCGCCCGGAGCCGAGGGCCGCAGCATGACGGCCATGCCGCCCCCGCAGGACCCTGCCCTCAACGTCACCACCGCTGGGGTGCCGCTGCGTGTGCTCGTCAGCGTGCGCAACCTGGCGGAGGCTCAGGTCGCCGCCCAGGCCGGCGTGGGTTTCATCGACCTGAAGGAGCCCGCCGACGGTGCGCTGGGCGGCCTGCCCCCTTCGCAGATCGCCGCCATCGTGGCGCAGTTGCGCCGCATTGCCCCGCAGACACCGGTCACCGCCACCATCGGCGACTGGCCCGCCGCCGCGCTGGAGGTGGTGACCCGCCAGGTGGAGCGGGTGGCCGCCGCCGGGCCGGACCATGTCAAGGTGGGGCTGGAGCCGGGCGAGGACGGCCGGCGCCTCACCCACCGCCTGGTGGCACTGCACCGCGCGGGCCTGCCGGTGGTGCCGGTGCTGCTGGCCGACCGCGGGGTGGACGAGGTGCAACTGCAGATCCTGCTGGCCGAACGGCTGCCGGCAGTGATGCTGGACACCGCCGACAAACGCAGCGGTTCGCTGCTGCAACGGCTCGGCGATGACCTGCTGGCCCCGCTGCTGCAACGCATCCGCACCAGCGGCGCCCTGGCCGGGCTGGCCGGCGCGCTGCGGCGGGAAGATTTGCCGCGGTTGAACGCGCTGGCGCCGGACTTCGCGGGCTTCCGCTCCGCCGTCTGCGCAGGCGACAGGCGGCTGGGGCTGGATTCGACTCGCCTGCACCGGCTGCTGCAGGCAACGGCCAGCGCCAGGGGGGCGGCTCTTCAGCCGCTCAACGCCTCCCCGGACCCCTGCGACCAGCGGTAGCCGTGCAGCAGCAGCTGGCGCAGCTGCTCTGGCTGGTCGCGCTGCAGCAGGTCGATCGGCAGGCCGCCGGCGCTGCGGCCCAGGCGGGCGAAGCCGCGGTCCAGCACCTGGGCGTCCACCAGGTCGTCCAGCGATGCCAGCGGGTCGATGGCGCAGGACTTCACCACCACCAGCCGCTCGGCATGCAGCCGCATCGCCAGTGCCAGCGCGATGGCGTCGGAGGTGTGGTCCCAGTTGGTGGTGGGGTCGGCATGGTCGCGCAGCAGCTCCAACGGCATCCACAGCGCCACCCCGCCGCGGCGCAGCGTGACCGCAAGGTCCGATTCGCGCATCACCAGCTGCAGGCCGGGCTGCAGGCCATGCAGCAGGTAGGCGTTCTGCACCATCGACAGCACCGCCATGTTGTGGGCACTGACGTCGTCCAGCGCCCAGCGCGACTGCAGGTCGCGCACCTCATCGGCCAGGCTGCCCCCACCGCAGACCACGGCAATGCGCCCTCCGCCAAGCTGCGACAGCAGCTCCAGCCATTGGGGCAGCGACGCATCGCTGCACAGGCTGCCACCGAGTTTGACCACCCACATCAGCCCTGCTCCACCGCGGTTCGTTGTTGTCGAGCCGCCTGCTGCCACAGCGCCGCCACCGCCACGCTGGGGGCACAGAGGCGGGCCCCTGGGATGCAGCCATGGTCTGTCGCCTGGGCGACACCGCCAGCCACGTCAAACCCGTAGTCGAAGATTTTCCACCCCGGTGCCGCCTGCTCCAGGCCGAGCCGCTGCGCCGTCCGTTCGATCAGGTCTGGCACCAGGAAGGCCCCGGCACCGGCGACCACCACGGCGCTGGCGCGCAGGTCCAGCCCCTGGGCCGAGACCATCCTCTGCAGCTCCGTGGCCAGCCGGTCCAGCATGTTGTTGCGCCAGGCCTGGGCAAAACGCAGCCAGTCGGCCTCGCTGCCTTCACGGGCATCGCAGCCCACCATGCGCGCCAGCCGGGCGCGTGTGGCCGCCAGCGACTTGTCAGCGCCATCCGCGCCGGGGTACAGGTCGTGGCTCGGGTCGAGTTCGCCAAGCAGGCGGAACACGTCTGCGGTGGTGGCGAAGAGCTCGTTCATCACGTTGAGCGACTCGCCCTGGAAGGCAATGCGCTCGGCCAGCGCGCACAGCGGCGTGCGCACCACACCGAGGTAGACCAGTTCGCCGCTGCGCAAGCGGTCGCGGTCGGACAGGCTCTCGCCCAGCAGCCGGCCGTGCCGGAAGGCGATCAGGTCGCTGGTGGTGCTGCCGATGTCGATCAGCAGCCCCGACCGGTCGGCAAAGTGCTGCGCACAGTGCGCGGCCGTGGCCCGCCAGTTGGCCGAGGCAATGCGCTCCCAGTGCTGCGCCGCTTCGGCGGGCAGCAGCCAGTCCTGCTCCCCCGCAAACAACCGAACCCGGTGAGGCCAACGCTGCTCCAGCGCCGCTGCAATGCGGGCCACGCCATCGGCGCGGTCCACAAAACCATCGGCCATTTCGCCGGTCATCGTCACAGCGTGCTGCGCCGCGGCCAAGTCCGGCCAGCGCGCTGTGGCTGCGTCCAGCGCGGCCTCCAGCTGGCCCGGGCCCTGCCAGAGTGGGCAGATCCACTGCGCCACATCCACCCGGCGGTCGCCTTCCATCCGGCAGGCCTTCAGGTGGGCGCCGCCCACATCCCAGCCGACGGTCAACGGCCTGCCGGCAGCAGTGCCCAGGCCCGGCGCCAGCGCCGCTTCAGGCCGCCACATCGTTGCGCTCCCCGAGCAATGACCCGGTCGATGCCCCTGCCGCTGCCCCTGTTGCTGACACCGACGTTGACACCGACGTTGACACCGACGTTGATACCCGCCCGAACGGGTGGCGACCGCCCTCGGTTCCGACCGCTCCCTGAGCCGCCAGGATCTCGCCCGCGAGCGGCCGGCCCAGCAGTCCGGACAGCCCCACATAGGCACAGCTCACCCGCGCATTCACCTCGATGCCCACCGGCCCCAGCTCCGGGTGCCAGACCAGGTCGATGCCGACGAAGCCGCACAGCCCCGGCAGCGCCCGCTGTGTGGCCATCGCCAGCCGTCGCAGGGCCGGCCAGCGCGGGTCTGCGTCGTCCCGGCCGGCCAGCGCCAGCCGGTCGATGCCGTCGAAGCGCAGCTGCCCGATACCCGGGGCGGCGTGGCCCGAGGCCTCGTCCACCTCAATGCGCTGACGGTTCAGGCTGAGCAGCTCCACCCGGGCCGCTGCGGCCGCACCCGCGGCTCCCGCAGGCCGGCACAGCAGGGACAGGCTCATCGCCTCCCCCTCCACCCAGGGCTGCAACACCACCGCCTCGCCACGGGCGCGTCGTTCGGCCGCCTGCGCTTGCGCGGCCTCCCGCCGGTCGAAAAGGTAGGTCTCGACCGCCCCGGCACCGTCGTCGGGCTTGACCACCCAGCGCCGCGCCCGGGCCTGCAGGCGGGCGTCGGCGGGGGTCAGCACCTGCTGCCCCGCCCAGGCGGCCAGCGTGGCGGTCTTGCTGGAGGCCACCTGCAGCGCCCGCGCACTGCTGCCCACCCAGCGCAACGCGCCGACCAGCGCCTGGCAGCGCGCCAGCAACCCGCCGGTCTCCGGCGCCACCACCCAGACCCAGCGGTGCCGCGGGGCTTCACGCGCCAGGAACTGCAGCACCGTCTCGCCCGGCCGGGGCGCCACCCCCTGCACCCGCGGATCGGCCTGCAAGGCGCCTTCTACGGGTGCGGCCGCACAGCCGACCACGCTCACCGAGCTGACGGTCTGCGCAGGCAGCGCCAGCAGATCGGCCAGCATCGCATCGCGCATCGACCGCCCCAGCGGCATCAGCTCCGCCTCGGCGGCATCTCCGGCCAGCCCGCCAGCGGTGAGGTACTCCATCAGCAGCAGGGAGTTCATCGGCCGGCCTCCATCTGCCTGGCACAGTGGCTGATGCGGGCCCATACTGCGCGCCCCTGATGCATCGAAGCCCCACCGTGACCCTGCCCTCCGAACCGATCCTCGTGCCGGTGGTCGACCTGCTGGCCGGCCAGGTGGTGCATGCCCGCCGGGGCGAGCGCAGCCGCTACCAGCCGATCCAATCGCCGCTGTGCCCCGGCAGTGACCTGCTGCCGCTGGCCCGGGCGCTGCGACGGGCCAGCGGCAGCGCCCTGCTGTACGCCGCCGACCTGGACGCCCTGCAGGGCGAGCCGGTGCAGGCGCAGCACTGGCGCCAGCTGCTGCTGGACCAGCCCGACCTGCGGCTGTGGCTGGACGCCGGATTCGCCTCCCGTGCCGCGGTCGAGGCGCTGCTGGCCCCGCTGGGCAAGCTGGCCGAACGGATCGACCCGGTGCTGGCCAGCGAGGCCCTGCCGGACACCCACACGCTGGCCGACTGCCTGGCCGCCGACTTCGGCGCCCGCTCCCTGCTGTCGCTGGACCGCCGCGCCGCCGCCACGATGGACCCGGCGGGCTGCTGGCAGCGGCCCGATCTGTGGCCACCGCGGGTGATCGTCATGACGCTGGACCGGGTGGGCAGCGACGGCGGCCCCGACCTGGCCACGCTGGCCGACGTGGCAAGCCGCAGTCGCGCCACGGACCGCCCGGCCCTGCAGGCCCTGGTCGGCGCCGGGGGCCTGCGCGACACCCGGGACCTGGCCGCCGCCGGTTCGGCCGGCGCCACCCACTGGCTGGTCGCCACCGCACTGCATGAAGGACGTCTGGGACGCGGCAGCAACTGAGCAGCCCACACTGCAGCGCCGTTGAAACTTGAGCTCGCACATGTTGGATCCGCAGCGATCAGGTTTCATGCCATCGGCCCCTGGGTCAACCCGAGGAAAACGCGCTCCGATCGGGTCCGGACGCGAAATCCGCGGTGCCCGGACCGGTTCACGCCTCGAAAGCCGCGAGGAATCGAAGCTGAGGCGGTCCTGAAGCGGGTCTGGAAAGACTCTGAAGTGGACCGGATGCCGAGCCGACGCCCTGCGGGCCGGCTTGCCGTGCCCGCAACTGGCTCTCGACTCGCTGGCGGAGGTTGAGCCAGGTCAGCCATCGCAGCCAGCGGCGGAACACTCTGTGGCACCTTGAACCTCGGGTTGAACCCCACCGTGCCACAGCCTGTCCCCCGGAAAAGGCGAACCGTCCCCGACCAGGGCGGCGGGACGGCCCTCCAACGGCCCAGGCAGCAGGTTGGGCAGCGTCCCGGACATGGCATGCAGACTGCTACCTCGGGCCTTCATGACCCGATCTGCTGCTGAACCGGTCGGCACGTCCACGCCCTGGACCTGCCCCTTCTGCCCCCTGCTATGCGACGACCGCGAGGCCGCCGCGCCCGGCTGTGCTCGGTCCGAGGCGGCGCTGGCGGCCCTGGCCGTGCCGAGCACTGGCGCACCCGCCGCACCCGCCGCACCAGCCGCACACGCCGGCCACGCCCGCCTGCACGGCCAGCCGGTGCCGCGCGAGCAGGCCCTGCGCGTAGCCGCCGAGTGGCTGCACGCGGCCCGCCAGCCGCTGCTGGCCGGCTGGGGATCGGACGTGGCCGCAGCCCGTGCGCTCTACGCGCTGGCCTGCCGCATCGGCGCCATCTCGGACGTCTGCGGCGGCGAGCCGCTGGCCCAGGCCCTGCGCGCCCAGCAGGACCGCGGCGGCTACACCGCCACGCTGGCCGAAGTGCGTCGGAACGCCGACCTGATCGTCTGCGTCGGCAGCTGGCCGGCCGAGCGTGCACCGCGGTTGTTCGAGCGGCTGCTGGCCGGCCGCGAGCAGCCGCCCGCGATCGTGGTGCTCGGCGACGGCGTGGATGCGCCGCGCTCGATCACCGTCGAGGGGCGCGGCACCGACGTCGAAGGGCTGGCCCCGGGCCAGGACCTGCCGACCACCGCCGCGCTGCTGCACCTGGCGCTCACCCGGCCGCAGCGCTGTGCCGACGAGCGGCTGGGCGCACTGGCCGAGCGGCTGAAGGCGGCCCGCTACGCCGTGCTGGTCTGGGAACCCGGCCAGCTCGGCGCCCATGCGGGGTTGGTGATCGAGCGGCTGCAGGGGCTGATCGGCCGGCTGAACCTCAGCGGCCGGGCCGCCGGCTTTCCGCTGGGTGGGGCGGGCGGCGCGGCCACGGCTCAGGCGGTGCACACCTGGCTGTCGGGCCTGCCGCTGCGCACGCGGGTCGGCCCGCACGGGCTGGAGCACGACGCACTGCGCCTGTCCACAGAGCGCCTGCTGGCCGACCGGGCGGTGGACCTGCTGCTGTGGGTGGGCACGTTCCCGGACCAGCGCCCGCCCGATGGCGACCGACCGCGCATCCTGCTCGGGCCGCCCTCGCTCGTGGGCGCGCTGGGGCATGCGCTGGGCCATGAATCGGCCACCCTCTTCCTGCCGGTGGGCACGCCGGGCGTCGACCACGGTGGGCACCTGGTGCGCTGCAACAGCGTGGTGATGTTGCCGCTGCAGCCTGTGAGGCACCTGACCTTGCCTTCGGTGGCCGAGACGGTGAATGCGCTGCTGGCCGAGCTGCAGCGGCTGGATGCAATGGAGGTGGCCGCATGAGCGCCGCCGCACGGCCGCCCGAAGGCGGCGCTCACCCTCCCACGGGGAGGGGGTCACGCAGTGACCGGAGGGCACACCGATGACCTGGACCCTGCTGCACGGCGGCCGGCTGCACGACCCGACCCACGGCATCGACGGCGAGGTGCGCGACCTGGCGATCCAGGACGGCCGCATCGTCGCCCGGCCGACCGAGCCGCCCAGTGAAGTGATCGACGCCGGCGGCTGCATCGTCATGGCCGGCGGCATCGACCTGCACAGCCACATCGGCGGCGGCAAGGTCAAC
>Ga0073899_10002405_pt1 | contig 16887 bp, 12 predicted proteins | sample KloWWTmetaKNB5Ph_FD_88975 | JGI IMG/M metagenome (GOLD analysis project Ga0073899, IMG submission 88975) | Active sludge microbial communities from Klosterneuburg, Austria, studying microevolution and ecology of nitrifiers - Klosterneuburg... | ecosystem: Engineered > WWTP > Aerobic digester >...
CGAAATCCTGTTCGGAATGAATGACCTACGCGCGCCCCTCTTGGGTCGCGAGGCCGAGAAGCAGGCCCTGGCGGCGGCCGCAGAGGCCGCGCGCACCGGGGGTCAGGCTCGGATCGTGACCCTGGTCGGGCCGAGCGGCATCGGCAAGAGCCGGCTGATCCACGACTTCTTGCAAGAGCTGCGCGCCGCGGGGGGGCGGGTGCCGCGCGTCTACCGCGGCGCCGCCCGCAGCCTTCAGAACTCGTACGGCGTGTTCGCGCGCCTGCTCCGCGCGCGCTTCGGCCTGGTCGAAGGCATGGATGCCGAAGCCGCCAAAGCCCAGGTGCGCGCTCAGGTCGCCACCGTGCTCGAAGATCGGAAGGTCGGCGACGTCTGTTACTTCCTGGGGCAGCTGATCGACCTCGACTTCCTGGGCAGCCCGCTGACCAAGGCCGTGGCCGACGATCCCATCCAGGCGCGCCTGCTTCGGCGCTCGATCGTCAAGGCGTTCGTCGAGGGCGACGCAGGGCAGGGGCCGATCTGTCTGGTGTTCGAGGATCTGCACCTGGCCGACGACGACTCGGTCGAGCTCTTGCGCTACCTGATGGAGAACCTGAGCGGGCCGATCTTGATCTTGTGCGCCACGCGCCCCGAGATCTCGGCGCGGCACGAGGACTGGTTCTCGTTCGGTCGCGAGCGCCACCAGCGGCTCGAGCTCTCGGCGCTGCCCTCGGAGCAGGCTCTGGCGCTGGCCAAGGCGCTGCTGGCGCCGTGCGAGGGCGGGCCGCCCGACGCGCTGGTAGAGGCCGCCCTGTTCATGGCTGGCGGCAACCCCGGCCTGCTCGAGCAGATGGTGCGCATCTTCCACGATACCGGCGTGCTCGACGAGCGTGACGCGCTGGCGCGCGAGCCGAAGTGGAAGGTCGATCTGGACAAGCTGGCCGGCGCGCGTCTGCCGCTCAACGTGGCCGACGCGGTGTCCGCCCGCATCGCCGCCCTGTCGGCCGCCGAGCGAGCGCTGCTCGAGCACGCCGCCGCCATCGGCAGCGTGTTCTGGCTCGGCGCGCTGGTGGCGATGGCCCGCATGGACAAGCCCGCCCCCGACTTCTGGACCCGCGCCGACATGAAGGACTGGGACGATCGCCAGGCCCTGCTCGATGGCCTGGTGGCCCGGGACTACGTGCTGAAGCTGCCCGACTCTTCCTTTTCGGGCGAGGTCGAGTACGTCTTCAAGCACAACCTGGAGCGCGAGCGGATCGCGCAGCTGACCAGCGGCGCGGCGGGCCGGCGCTATCACCAGACCGTGGCCGACTGGCTGGCGCAGAAAGAGGGCGTGCGCTCCCAGGAAGAGTACTGCGCCATGCTGGCCCAGCACCTGGAGAAGGCCGGCGCGCTGGGGCGCGCGGGGCTCACCTATCTGGAAGCCGCCGACCTGGCCCGCAAGGGCTACGCCGCCAAGAAGGCCCACGAGTACTACGCCAAGGGGCTCGAGCTGCTCGGAGACTCGGACGCCCGGCGCCGGATCGACGCCCTGCACGACCACGGAGACGTGCTCACCACGCTGGGCAAGACCGACGACGCGCTGAGCGCGTTTCTCGAGATGCTGGCGCTGGCCTACCGGCTCGCGCTGCGCGGCAAGGGCGGCGCGGCCCACAACCGCATCGGGCGCCTGCACCGCGACACCGGCATGCTGACCTTGGCGCAAAAACACCTGGAAACGGGCCTGGCCCTGTTCGAGCTGGCGTCCGATCGGCGGGGCATCGCCGCCTGCCACGACGACATCGGCAAGTGCCTGTGGATGCGCGGCGAGTACGACGCGGCGCTCACCGAGCTGAAGGTCGGGCTGGAAATCCGCAAAGAGCTCCAAGACCTCCGCAGCATTGCCTTGAGCTTCAACAACATCGGCCTGGTCTGGATGGACCACGGCAAACCCGAGAGCGCGCTCGAGGCGCTCGAGGCCTCGCTCAAGCTGCGGCGCGAGATCAGCGACCCCTTGGGGATCGTGCAGAGCCTGAACAACCTGGGCAAGCTGGCGCAGGACCGCAACGACAACACCGAGGCCTTGCGCCTGTTCCGCGAGGCTTACGAGGTGGCCCGCGAGATCGGCGAGCGTAACCGGCTGGCGGTGGTGCTGACCAACATCGGCGAGATGCACTACCGGCTGGGCGACACCGCCGAGGCGATTCGCGTGCTCAAGCAGGCCGAAGAGCTGTGCGACGAGCTGGGCGACAACCTGCATCTGGCCGAGGCCAAGCGCGGGCTCGCCAAGGCCTATTTGCTGCAGAACGACCTGCGCAAGGCCCGCGAGGCCATCAAGCACGCGGTCGACCTGTTCGCCCAGGTCCGCAGCAAGTCGCACCTGGCCGTGGCCCTCCGCACGCTGGGCGAGATCACCGCGGCCGGCGCCTGGGGCGCGGGCCACGAGGGCAAGGCCATCGACTACTTCATGCGATCGGTGGCGCTGTCGAAGGAGATTGGCAACGAGATCGAGGTCGCGCGCAGCTACTATGCGTTCTCGTCGTACGTGATGGGCAGCGACCACTACAAGAACAACGCCGACATCCAGCGCGAGGCACACAAGCTCAAGGCGATGGGCGACGAGATCTTCGCGAAACACCGCCAGGCGACCAGCAAACACGCGTGAGCCCCATGTCGAACGACCTCTCTTCCCGTCTGCAACGCGTCGCCGAATCCCTCGACTCCCAGTTCTTGGGCAAGAGCGAGGTGATTCGGCTCTTGCTCATCGCCGTGGTCGCCCGGGAGCACGCCGTGCTGATCGGGCCCCCAGGCACGGCGAAGAGCGCCCTGATCCGCACCCTGGCCGAGCTGATCGACGCCAAATACTTCGAATATTTGCTGACGCGCTTCACCGAGCCGAACGAGATCTTCGGACCGGTCGACATCGCGGCGTTCCGTGATGGCCACTATCGCCGCAAGACCGAGGGCATGCTGCCCGAGAGCGAGGTGGTGTTCCTGGACGAGGTGTTCAAGGCCAACAGCGCCATCCTGAACTCCCTGCTCAGCCTGCTGAACGAGCGCCGCTACACCTCGGGCGGGCAGATCATCGAGTGCCCGCTGATCAGCGCCTTCGGCGCGTCGAACGAGGTCCCCAGCGACGAGTCGCTGTCGGCGATGTTCGACCGCTTCTTGCTCCGGATCCGCTCCGACCATCTGGACGCCTATCACTTCAACGAGCTCTTGCAGCTGGGCGTCCAGCACGAGGTGAAGAAGCTGCGGCGCAGCAAGCCCCAGCCGCTGCTCTCGGCCGCCCACATCCACGCCATGACCGAAGATCTGGCGCGCCGGCTGTCGTTCTCCGAGGCGTTCCTCTCCAGCTACAAGGGGCTGGTCTTCCAGATCCGCGCCGAGGGGATCAGCATCAGCGATCGCCGCGTGGTCAAGATGCTCAAGCTGTTCGCCGCCAGCGCCTACATCGACGGGCGGAGCGAGGCCGACGTGAGCGACCTGTTCGTGCTCAAGCACATCTGGAACGCCGAAGATCAGGCGCCGATCCTCGAGCAGATCGTGCAGCCGGTGCTCGAGGCCTTCTACCGCGAGCACCCCGACCGGCGACGGGTCGGCGCCCTGGGCGTCGGGGTCGAGGCGCTCTCGGCCGAGATCGAGCGCATCCGGCAGGTGCTCACCGGGGCGGCCCCGCCCAGCGACCTGCAGCTGTTCAGTCAGCTCAAGGCGCTGGGTGAGATCAAGACCGCGCTGGCGCAGATCCCGGACCCGCAGGCGCGGGCCCTCGAACAGCGCGTGCGGCAGCTGCTCGACGCCTCGCTGAAGAGCGGAAGGTTCGCCCAGCTGTGACCCCGCGGGTGCGGGTCAAGCGCGTGGGCGCGGTCGCGGTCCCGTTGCCCAGCTACCAGACCGCGGACTCGGCGGGCCTCGATCTGAGCGCCGCCCTCGAGGCACCGGTGAGCCTGGCGCCGGGCGAGCGACGGCTGATCCCCACCGGGCTCTCGCTGGCGATCCCGCCGGGCTTCGAGGGCCAGATCCGGCCGCGCTCGGGCCTGGCGCTGCGCCACGGCATCGGCATGGTCAACAGCCCCGGCACCATCGACGCCGACTTCCGCGGCGAGGTCGGGGTGCTCTTGGTGAACCACGGCGCCGAGCCGTTCGCGGTCGAGCCGCTGTGCCGCATCGCCCAGCTGGTGATCGCCCCGGTGGCGCGGGCCGAGCTCGCCTGGGCCGACGATCTCGACCCCACCCCGCGTGGGGCCGGCGGCTTCGGCTCGACCGGGCGCTAGGTCCGAAGCGCGTCCGGACGAATTCCGGACGCGGGCCGCGCGCCTACATCCTCCTACCAGCGCGATTCTGCTGAAAATTCAGGCCTGCGGCCCACCCCAGCGGGCGGCACATGGCTTGCTGATGGACGCCGCCATGAGCGTCAGGATCTGGGCAGGGCTCTTCGTGGTCGCATCGGGCTTCGTGGGCTGCGCGCCGGCCAATGCGCCGCTCGACTCGGAAGAACTGACCGAAGACGCCAACGTGGTCGGCGAGGGGCTGACCGGCCCGATCGCCGCCGGCAGCCAGCTGCGCACCACCGGTAACCTGAACCTGCGGTCCGGGCCGTCGTCGTCGTCGGGCGTGGTCCGGGTGGTGCCGAAGGGCGCGATGGTCACGGTCGTCTCGTCGCAGCCGACCAACGGGTTTTACCGGATCGACCACGATGGGACCACCGGCTACAGCTACGGCAGCTACCTCGAGCCGATCGGCAGCACGGTGGGCGGGCTGCCGGCCGGCAGCGCGCTGAAGGCCACCAGCGACGTCAACCTGCGCTCGGGCGCGTCGACCTCGCACTCGGTGATCACGGTGGTGCCCGAGGGCGGGCAGGTGACGCTGCTTTCCCCCGACCCGACCAGCGGGTTCTACAACGTGAAATACGGCAGCAGCTCGGGCTGGAGCTCCAGCAAGTACTACGATCTGCTCAGCAGCCCCGGCGAAGAAGAGCCGACGAATCCCCCGACCGGCAGCGACCCGCCGGCGGACGCCCCCACCAGCAAGGTGGGCGTCGCCATGCAGCGCGCCGAGGTCGGCGTGGGCCATTCGTACTGGTGGGGCCACGGTCGCTTCCGCGAGGGCGGGTCCGGCAGCCAGGGCGGCTCGTGCTCGGGCGCCTGCCCCAGCTGCTCGCACAGCGGCAGCTACGGCGGCGACTGCTCGGGCTTCGTCGCCAAGGTCTGGCAGGTGCCGTCGAGCAACGCGAAGATGAGCGTCGACAGCCACCCGTACACCACCGCCGACTTCAACTCGAGCAGCAGCGAGTGGTCCATCATCTCGCGTTCGAACATCAAGCAGGCCGACGCGATGAACTACCGCTCGGGCGGCTCGGGTCACGTCTTCATCTACTCGAAGGGCGACCCCTGGGGCTCGATCTACGCCTACGAGTGCAAGAACTGCAAAGGCGGCTGCGTGAAGGGCTATCGCACCGCCGGCAGCGCGTACAAGGCCGTGCGGCGCAAGGGCTTCTGAGCATGAAGAAGCGCACGCTCGTGATCGCGCTGGCGCTCGGGGCCAGCGCCACGCTGTGGTGGGGGCGGCCGGCGGTCTCGTCCAGCGCGCCGCGCTCGGTCGCCGCCCTGCGGGCGCCGAACCGGGCCGCCGCGCCGGCGCGCTCGGTCAGCGCGGCGACCGCGCCGGCGCCCGCAGCCCAGCCCCAGGGACCCGTGCTCACCGCCAGCTGGGGCGGGGGCCGCGATCAGCTCGGCCGTGATCGGCCCGCCGAGGGCAGCCCGGTGGGTCCGATGAGCTTCGCGGCGGACGCCCGCGGTCGGCTGCTGGTGCTCGACAACGTCAACGATCGCGTCGTGCGTCGTGGCCCGGACGGAAAGACCGAGGCAGTCGTGCCGATCCAGGCCGGTTATCCGGAAGACGTCGCCTGGGCCGACGACGGCAGCATGGCGGTGCTCGACCGGTTCCGCGACAAGTCGGTGTCGCTCTACGACGCCGACGGCAAGCCCCTCGGCACGCTTGCGCTCGAAGGCGCCGGCATCCCCGACGCCGGCAGCGTCACGGCACTGGTGGTGGACGGCAAGGACGTGTACGCCGAGCGCGCCCACGGCCCGCTGGTGAAGCTGGGCTCGACCTCGGGCGAGCCTGCAGCCGAGCGGAGCGAGATCCCGGGCCGCCCCAGCCGGGACGGCCGCTCGTTCCTGAGTGCCGGCATCGTCGAAGCACCGAACGGCCGGGCCTACGTGAGCTCGACCGAGCGGGCGACCCGCGCGCACCGCTACACCCGTGAGCTGCGGCTCGAGCTGCCGATCCGTCACCTGTCGCTGCTCGACAGCGACCGCGCGGGCACCGTGTACTTCGCGGCCGAGCTCGAGCGGAGCGACACCGAATCCGAGATCCGCATCGTGTGCCTCGAGCCCGAGCACGGCGAGCCCACCGGAACCGCGACCGTCCCGGCCAACGTGCTGCCCGAAGAGTCGCTGCGCGACCTGGTGGCGCTGCCGGGCGGGGGCGTGCTCTACGCGCTGCGCACCGAGCAGGGGGTCTCGTACTCGAAGGTGGAGTGCGAATGACCAAGGCGTGGCTCGTTCTCTCGGTGTTTGCCCTGGGCTGTGCCGCGGGCAGCGGTGACGACGGCGTGAGCGCGCCGGACGTGAAGCCGGTGGTCGGCGCGGGCGAGCAAGAGCCCCCGGACGATCCCGGTACGGGCGGCGCCGAGGGCAACGAGCCGGGCGCCGGGGGCAGCGCCGCCGGGGGTGCAGCCGGCAGTGGCGACAACGGCGACGAGCCGCCGGCCAGCGGCGGGGCCGCGGGGGCCGGCAGCGGGGGCGCGCCGGGCGGCGGTGCGCCGGGCGGCGGTGCGCCGGGGGGCGGTGGCAGTGGCGCAGGCGGATCGGGCGGCGGCGCTCCGAGCGGCGGAGCGAGCGGCGGCGGCGGCGCCAGCGCGAGCGGGCAGTGCGGCGGCAAGTGCGGCTCGACCGAGCCGCAGGGCGCGGGCTGCTACTGCGATGTGCTGTGCATCGCCAACCTGGACTGCTGCCCGGACTTCTTCGCGTACTGCCTGTGAGCTCGGTCAGAAGCGCTGCAGGAACTGGCGAAGCTCGGCCGCCACCTCGGCGCGCTCCAGATCGCGGGTCAATATGTGGCGCGAGCGCGGCAAGACCACCACCCGCACGTCCCGCGTGCCCAGCCGCGCCGCCACGCGCTCGGCGTTCGCCACTGGGCACACGCGATCGCGCGAACCGTGCACGATCAGCGTGGGGGCCTGGACCTCGGGCAACCGAAGGCGCATGCGGGCGCCGGCCCGCTCGACCGCCACCGCGGCGTGAACCGGGTGCTCACCGTAGGTCAGGTGGGTGCGCCGCGCCTCGGGGTCGGCGATGTCGGCCGCGACCTTGGGAAGGCGAAAATCCGGGAGCTTCAGCGCGCCGACCGCGTACAGCGCCCAGGCCGGGAACGGTGCCGCCAGCCAGAACGCGTTGGCCAAGAGCACCAGCGCCTTCACCCGCTCGGGGTGAGTGACCGCCAGGTGGGTCGCGAGCAGCGACCCCAGCGAGAGGCCCACCACGATGGCGGGCTCGGCCTCGCGCTCGAGCGCCGCGACCGCCGCCGCCGCCCAGTCGTCCCAGCCGGTGCGGGAGAGATCGTCGGCGTGCGTGCCGTGGCCGGGCAAGAGCGGCAGGTGAGCACGGCGCCCCAGCGACCGCGCCACCTCGGCAACCAGCTCGACCTCGAGCGGCGTGCCGCCGAAGCCGTGGATGCCCAGGATCGGCGGGCCCGCTCCGTCGATCTGGATCGCGGCCGGGTCGCCGGGCCCCAGCAGACGGCCGCGACCCTCAGCCTTCACCGCGCTTGATGCCATACGCGCGGATCTTCTTGTGCAGGTTGGTGCGCTCCACGCCCAGCACCACCGACGCCTTGGAGATGTTCCAGTCGAAGGCCTTGAGCGTGTCCACGATGTACGAGCGCTCGGTCGCTTCGCGGTACTCGCGCAGCGTCAGCCGCTCGCCGCCGGGCTTGGCCGACAGAACGCCGACCGCGGCCAGGCCGACGCCGCCCTCGGGCGCGTCGTCTGCGTCGTCCTCGAAGGGGCTCTCGTGGGGATCTTCGGGCAGGTCCGCGATGGTGATCACGTCGGCCGAGAGAATGGCGGCGCGCTCGACCACGTTCTTCAGCTCGCGCACGTTGCCGGGCCACTTGCGGCGGCTCAGCGCCTCTTTCACCGCTGCGTGCATGGCCTTGGATTTCAGGCCGTTGTCCTTGCAGAACGCCTCGACGAAGGCCTCGGCCAAGAGCGCGATGTAGGCCGGCCGCTCGCGTAGCGCCGGCACGCGGATCGGGAACACGTCGAGCCGGAAGAACAGATCTTCGCGGAACGCGCCGGCGGCCACCTCTTTCGACAGGTCCTTGTTGGTGGCGGCCAAGACCCGCACGTCGACCTGGATCACGTGCTCGCTGCCGACCCGGACCACCTCGCCGTTCTGCAGCGCGCGCAGCACCTTGGCCTGCGCGGTCAGGTCCATGTCGCCGATCTCGTCCAGGAACAGCGTGCCGCCGTGGGCCTGCTCGAAGAACCCGCGCTTGCGGGCCTGGGCGCCGGTGAAGCTGCCGCGCTCGTGGCCGAACAGCTCGCTCTCGATCAGCTCGCGGGGGATGGCCGCGCAGTTCACCTTGATGAAGGGCGCGTCTTTCCGGGGCGAAAGCCGGTGAATCGCCCGGCTCACCAGCTCTTTGCCGGTGCCACTCTCGCCGGTGATCAGCACGCTGGCCTTGGTGGGCGCCACCTTGTCGATCTTGGCGTACAGCTCTTGCATCACCGAGCTGGTGCCGATCATCTCGTAGCGAGCTTCCAGCTCGCCGCGCATCTGCTCGAGGGTGCGCGACAGGCGCGCCGTCTTGATGCAGTTGTCGACGCTGACCAGCACGCGCTCGCGGTTCAGGGGCTTCTCGAAGAAGTCACTGGCGCCGAGCTTGATGGCGTTGACCGCGTCGTGAACCGTGGCGTGCCCGCTGATCACGATCACCGGCAGGTCGCGGGTGGCGTCGTCGGCGCGCATCTTCTCGAGGGCCTCGAGGCCGCTCATCCCCGGCAGCTTCAGGTCGAAGATGGCCAGATCCACCGGGTGAGCGGGGCTTCTCAGGGTGGCCAGGGCCTCTTCGGCGCTGCCGGCCTCGATCACGCGGTAGCCCTCGCCCGTGAGCACCATCTCGACGGTGCGGCGGATGTTCTTCTCGTCGTCGACGATCAGGACCGTGGGCGCAACGGTGGAGAGCGGCGACGGTTCGGCCATGATCACGGCAGGGGGGCAGGGGGGACGACCGCGTCGTCTTGCATCAGGCGCAAGAAGCCCTTGGCCGGGATGCCAAAGGGGCTGTCGGGGTAGAGCGAGAGCAGCTGGCGGAGCACGGCGCGGGCCTTCTTCCGCTTGTGCATCTTCATGTAGGTCTCGCCGAGCAAGAGCATGGCCTCGGCTTCCAGCCCCGAGCCCTCGTAGGTGCTGAGCGCGTGCTGGCAGCGGGCCACCGCCGCGGGGAAGTTGCCCTTGCCCAGGTAGAAGCGGGCCACGTAGAGCTCGTGCCGCGCCAGCAGCCCGGCCACCATCTCGAGCATGTACTCGAGCTCGCGCGCGCGCTTGTAGTGGGGGAAGTCGCCCAGGAAGGCGCGGATGGTGTCGTAGGCGTCGTAGACGTTGGCCAGGTCGCGCTCTTCGAGCGGCGGCAAGAGCAAGGTCGGGCTCGACTGCTCGAACAGCGCCTTGGCCACGCGGAAGCGGGCGTAGGGCACGTCCGGATCGTTCGGGTAGTCCTGAACGAAGCCCTTGTAGGCGCTGATCGCCTCGGCGTACTTCTCTTGCTTGAATTCGATGTCGGCCAGGCGCAGGTCGGCCAGGCGCGCATAGCGGCTGTAGCCGTACTTGCGCTTGACCTCTTTGAACAGCAGCGCCGCCTCTTCCCAGTCCTTGTCGAAGAACGCCTTCAGCGCCTGCTCGTACTCGAGCTTGGCGTTCTCGGAGTAGGCGAGGGGGCTCGCCGCAGGCTTCGTGGCCCCACACGCGGGCAGGGCCGCACCCAGCACACACAGGACCGCGATTTTCCCGACCAGACGCATGGCGCGGAGGCTTGAGTAGCGGTTCGACCGAGCGGGGGCAAGCTCTGGCGCCCCGGCGCCGCCGTTCTGGCTTGATCGGGGGCGCGCCTCAGGTAGATCGGAGGTCCCCATGGTCGAGAAGGTCCCGATGACACCCCGCGGGGCGGAAAAGCTCAAGGAAGAGCTGGCCCGTCTGAAGGAAGAGCGGCCGAAGATCTCCCGCGAGATCGGCGTCGCCCGCGAGCACGGCGACCTCTCCGAGAACGCCGAGTACCACGCGGCCAAAGAGCGCCAGGGCATGGTCGAGGCCCGCATCAAGGACCTCGAAGACAAGATCTCGCGCGCCGAGGTCATCGACCCGGCCTCGCTCAGCGGCGACAAGGTGCGCTTCGGCGCCACGGTCACGCTGCTGAACGTCGAGAACGACGAAGAGTCGACCTACCAGATCATCGGGGCCGACGAGGCCGACCTGAACCAAGGCACGATCTCGATCTCTGCACCGCTCGCCCGGGCCCTGATCGGCAAAGAGGCGGGGGACGAGGTCAAGGTCCAGCTCCCCGGGGGCGCCCGTCACTACGAGATTGTCAGCGTCGAGTTCCGCTGAGCGCGTGACCCACGCCTGGGTGGCCGCCGGGGTGGTCGCTGCCGGCGAGCTCGTGGTCGTGCTCGCCAGTCAGCGACGTCTGATCTCTGGCGTGTGGGAGGCCCAGTGGGGCCTGGTCTATCTGGCGCCGGTGCTGCTGCTCTTGGTCGCAGCCGCCGGGCTCACGGGGGCGGCGCTGCTCGGCGCCGCCGCCCGCGGCGATCGGCACGACGCGCGTGTGGCGCTGGCGCTGATCGTGGCCGGGCTGGCCGGGCTTTCGGCCTGGGGGGTCGGCGGCGGGCGCCTGCTCGAGTCGCTGCCCCGGCGCGGCGGCTTCGCGCTCGGCGTGGGCCTGGGCGCGGCCGTCGTGGCGTACCTGCTCGCGCCGCGGCTCAGCGCCTGGATCCGCCTCCGCCCGGGGCGCACCGCGCTCGCAGCGCTGGGCCTGGTCCTCGGCTGCGAGCTGGTCAATCAGCTGGTGCTGGTCCGGCTCTACCCGGCCTTTCACCTGGCGCTCTCGGTCCTGGCGCTGATGCTCGCCCCGGCCCTGGCGCTGGCGCTGCCGCCCGCCGAAGGCCGGCGTCGCATCCCAGCCGCAGTGGTCGGCGCGCTGGGGCTCGCGGCGCTGGCAGCGCTGGCAGCCCTGGCTCGGCCGGCCGCCACACGCCTCGGTCGCTTCGACAATTTCCGGCTGCTGCTCATCGAGCGCGCACCGATCGCCAGCCAAGCCGTGCGCCTGGCGGCCTGGCTCTCGCCGCCGCCGCCCATCACCGACGCCGAGGGCGGTGGTCTCGAGGCCCCCGCCTCCGGAGAACGCAGCGTCGACTTCCGGGATCGCGACGTGCTGCTCATCACGGTGGACGCGCTGCGCGCCGACCACGTGGGCGCCTACGGCTACCCGCGTCCGACCACGCCGAACCTGGACGCGCTGGCCGCCTCGTCTGCGCGTTTCACCCACGCCTACGCGCCGACGCCGCACACCAGCTACTCGGTGACCTCGCTGATGACCGGCAAGTACATGCGCCCGTTGCTGCTTCAGGGCGCCGGCGCCGACAGCGACACCTGGGCGTCACTGATGCGGACCTATGCCCGCAAGACCGCCGCCTTCTATCCGCCCGCGGTGTTCTTCATCGACACCGAGCGCTTCGCCCCGTTCCGCGATTCGTTCCTCGGCTTCGAGTACCAGAAGGTCGAGTTCATGGAAGGGCAGGGGCGGGTGGAGCAAGTCGCGGGCTATCTTGCCGAGGCCGGCCGCGAGCAACGCCTGTTCCTCTGGGTTCACCTGTTCGGCCCCCACGAGCCCTACGAGGCCCACGCGGGCCACGACTTCGGCTCGCGCGACGTCGACCGTTACGACTCGGAGGTGCGGGCCGCCGACGAGACCGTGGGCGCGCTGACCCGGCTGTTTCGCGAGCAACGCCCGGGTGGCGTGGTGATCGTGACCGCCGACCACGGCGAAGAGTTCGGCGACCACGGCGGGCGCTACCACGGCACCACGGTCTACGAAGAGCAGGTCCGCGTCCCGCTGGTGGTGTCGGCGCCGGGCGTGGTCGCACCGCGCACGATCGGCGAGGTGGTGCAGACCATCGATCTTCTGCCCACGGTCCTGGGGGCGCTCGACATCCCGCGCCCCCCGCGGCTGCGCGGTCGCGATCTGGGCCCGCTGCTGTCGGGCGCCCGCCCCAGCGGGCCCGGGCTGGCGCTGTCCGAGACCGAAGAGCACGCGCTCTTGGCCGAGGGGCCCTGGCGCCTGGTCTGCCAGCGCAAGCTGGGCGCCTGCCAGCTGTTCGACGTTCTGGCCGATCCGGCCCAGAGCATCGACCGCTCGGGCGACGAGGCCGGGCGCTTTCGCGAGCTGCGCGCCCGGCTGCGCGAGCTCGGCGCGTCCCACGGGCGCTACGAGGTGAAGGGCCTGCGGGCCGAAGGCAAGGGCTGGCCCCAGGCCATCTTGCGTGGGATTTCCGGGGATGGCGACGCCGCCGACGAGCTTCTGCCGTTGCTCGACGACGCGGACGTGGCCATCCGCCGCAAGGCGGCAGAGATCTTGTTCGAGCTGCGCCGGCCCGAGACCGCCCAGAGCCTGCGGCTGGCGCTCGGCCGCGACGAGGACGTCGAGGTGCGGCGCTGGGCCGCGCTGGCGCTCACGCGCCTGGACCAGGGGGCGCCGCTGGTGTTCGAGCTCGAGCGCTCCGACGACCTGCGCTGGAAGCGCCTGGCGTCGCTGGCCCTGGCCGAGTCCGGCGACAAGCGCGGCGAGGCGGCGCTGGTGGCCTGGTGGAAAGACGCGGGCGCCCGCGACCACGCGCGCTCGCGGGAGCTGCTCGAGGCGCTGGCCAAGATCCGCAGCAAGGACGCCGTCTGGCCGCTGATCCAGAGCCTGGACGACGTCCGCCTGCGTCCCTTCATCGCCCAGGCGCTTGCGCGCATCGGCGACGAGGCCGCCCGGGTGCCGCTGGCGCGCGCGCTGGCCACCGAGCGCTACCAGGGCGCACGGGTCGCCATCGCCCAGGCCCTGGTCGAGCTCGGTGCCGAGGCCGAGATGGCCGAGCCGCTGCTGCGGTTCCTGGGCGTGCCCGACCCGTTGCCCGGCGGGCTCGAGCTCGCCCGGCGAGCGGGCATCCTCCAGAACGTGGGCGGCCCCGAGCCGCGAGACGTCACGCGGCTCACCAAGCAGAGCCCGCTCGGTGCACGGCTCGAGCTGGTGGTGCCGCGCGGGGGCAATGGGCGAGGGGTGCGGGTCCTGCTCCGGGCCGGGGCCGCCGGTCGCGCAGGCCGGGTGCACATCGGGGCCCCCCACGAGGCCATCAAGTACGACCGCAAAGGTTTGCCGATAAAAGACCGAAAACTGCCACAAATTCACCCAAGCCACCGGGTCACGCTCGAGCTTGCCCCGGGCCCCTCGCGCGAGGTCCATGCGCTCTTGCCCGAGAGCCTGGGCGCCAAGCCCGGGCGGCCGCTCAGCCTGGTGGTGTTCTCGGAAGAGCACGTCGCGGTCGAGGCCATCGCGGTGGTCCCGCTGGCCGACGAGCTGCCGCCTCCGGCGCCGAAACCCTGGAAGCCCGGTGACCCCACCACCGGGTGAGCGAAACCCTCGCGTGGCTCGGCGAGGGTGGTATAGAGGCGCCGGTGGCTGAGCAAGAGGACGAAAAACAGCTCTCGCGGCGCGCGCGTCGGCGTGCCCAGGCCGAGAGTGAGGACGTCGAGGCGAACGCGGCAGACGCGTCGAGCGCCGAGGCAGAAGAGCAGGGCGACGACGACAGCGACGCGGGCGACGCAGAAGCGGGGGCGGCCGAGCCCTCGGCCGACGCCGACGCCAGCGAAGGCGAAGGCGACGACGCTCCCAAGAAGCTGAGCAAGTCCGAGAAGAAGCGCGCCAAGCAGGAAGAGAAGAGCGCGACCGCCACGGTCCGCGACCGCAACAAGCGGCTGCGCGAGCAGGGCGTCGCCAAGCGGCGCACGAAGCGGGACAAAGAGCGGCACGCGGCGGTGGCTCAGGGCCTCGACGCTTCCGAGATGATGGACGACGCGTTCGCGCGCGGTACCCACGCCACGGCGCAGTTCATCCGCAAGAACGCCAGCTTGCTCCAGTGGCTGGTGGTGCTGGCCATCGTCGGCGGCATCGGCTGGCAGGTCTACTCGTGGCGCGCCAAGAAGGCAGCGGGGAAGACCTCCGACGGCCTGATGTCGGGCGTCGACTCCGAGCTCGGGCGCGTCGGAACCGAGAGCGCCCGCCCGGAAGAGGCCGCCGTCAACGGGCGGCCCACGTTCGCGACCGAAGAGGCCCGGCTCGAGGCCGCCGCGAAGGCCTTCGCCGAGTCCGAGCAGGCAAAGCCAGGGTCGGGGACCGCGATCTTGAGCATGCTGGGCCGTGCGGGCGTGCTCTACGACCAAGGCAAGTTCGACGACGCCAAGGGGCTGTACGAGAAGGTGCAGGGCTCGGAGCTGGCCAAGCACGACGCCGACGTCCGGCTCCGCTCGCTCGAGGGCGTGGGGTTGTGCCTCGAGGCAAAGGCCGACGCCGACGGCGCGCTGAAGGTGTTCCAAGAGCTCGAGAAATCCGACGAGCCGGGCTTTGCGCCGCTGGGCCTCTATCACCAGGCCCGCGTGCACTTCGCCAAGGGCGACAAAGACAAGGCCAAAGAGCTGCTGAACAAGGTCAAAGAGAAGCTCGACAAGGACAAGTCGCCCTTCATGACCGACAGCTACGTCGAGAAGGCCGCCCGGGACCTCTTGGCCATCATCGACCCGAGCACCGCGCCGGCGGGCGGGTCGAGCTACAGCCCCGAGCAGCTCGACAAGATGCGCGAGCAGATCCTGAAAGACCCGGCCAGGCTGAAGAAGATGCTCGAGGACATGGGCAAGCTGAAGGTTCCGTCCATGCCGCCCGTTCCCGGCGGCCCGGTCGATCCCGGCGAGGCGCCCGTTCCCGGTCCCGCGCCGGAGCCGGACCCCGCACCGCCGGCCAGCGGAGCACCGTGACTCGAAGCACCGCGACCCGGCGCACCGCGACCCGGCGCACCGTCACGCGCGGTGCTCGGCTCGGCGCCGCCACGCTGGCCGTGGCAGCGCTCGGGCTGGCCGGTTGCGATGCGCTGCGCGCCGGCGCCAGCCCCGAGCTGCCCTTATGGAAGTACCGGCCCAGCGGCTCGCTGAGCGTGGTCTACAAGAAGCAGATCGTCGCCGAGATGCGCAAGGTCGGCGAGCCGTACGAACGCGGGCAACCCGAGATCGACGCCAAGAATCGGCGCCTGTTCGTGGGCTCCAGTGACCGTGGGCTGTACGCCATCCGCGCCGTCACCGGCGAGGTCCTGTGGCGCTTCGAGACGCTGGGTTTCGTGCAGTGCGCGCCGCTCTACGACGCCGGCGAAGACGTGGTCTACTTCGGCTCGAACGACGGCGCGCTCTACAAGGTGAAGGCCGCCACCGGCGAGCTGATCTGGCGATTTTCGACCAACGCCGAGGTGGCACGCCGCCCGATGCTGGAGCGCGGCGTGATCTACGCGGTCAACGCCAACGACACGGTGGTGGCCCTCGAGTCGAAGACCAACAAGCTGATCTGGAGCCAGCACCGCACGCCGGCGCTGGGCATGGAGGTCGCGGGCTATTCGGGCCCGCTGGTCTGGCGCGGCAAGCTCTTCGTGGGCTTCAGCGACGGCACGGTCACCGCGTTCGACGCCAAGCGTGGCGACGAGGTCTGGCAGCCGGTCGATCTGGCGGCCGAGGCCGAGCAGCGCCAGGGCGAGCTGCCGACGTACCTCGACGTGGACACGACGCCCGTGGCGGACACGATCGAAGCCGGCGCGGTGGTCTACGTGGGCAGCTACGCCGGCGGCGTGTGGGCGCTGGACGCCGACAGCGGCACGCCGGTCTGGTCGAACCCGGCCGTGGAAGGCGTGAGCGAGCTCACGCTCTGGACCGAGCCCGCGCACCCGGCGCGCGACGGCAAGGGCCCGACCGTGCCGGAGAAGAAGCTGCTCCTGGCGGCCACGGGAACCACCGGCCTGTGGGCGCTCGATCCCGAGACCGGCCGCGACGAGTGGCGCCGGTCGTTGCCCGACGGCGGCATCTCGGCGCCGGTGCCGGTGCGAGGCGCGCTCTTGGTCAACACCAGCAAGCTGGGCGTGTTCTTGCTGTCGCCGGTGGACGGCAGCGTGATCGACGGGATCCACATGGTCGACGGCTCGGCGCACACGCCCGCGGCCTACGGCAACCGCGCGTTCGTGGTCTCGAACCACGGCGACCTGCTCAGCCTGCACGTGGCCGGTCCGACCGGGCGCTGACGCTGCCAGCCTTGGCCGGGCGTCGGCGGTTCCGCGTGGGCTGCGCGTCGGCGGTTCCGCGTGGGCTGCGCGTCGGCGGTTCCGCGTGGGCTGCGCGTCGGCGGTTCCGCGTGGAAACGCTGCCGGCTGGGCTGGGCGCCGAACGGCTCCGGCTGGGCTGGGCGCCGAACGGCTCCGGCTGGGCTGGGCGCCGAACGGCTCCGGCTGGGCTGGGCGCGGCCGGTGGCGCGAATCTCCCCGGCGCGACCCCGGTCCGTAGATCGCATAAGATAGACTATGTTAACTTTTTGATTCACCCCAGCCATGCGGCCGCCGGCCCGGGCCGCCGGCCCGTGCAGCCCCCGTGAGGCCGCCGCGCGGGCCGTGTTCCGCGCTTTCTGTCCGCCACGTGGACTCCAGGCGTGGAACACGCGCCGTGTTCCGCGCTTTCTGTCCGCCACGTGGACTCCAGGCGTGGAACACGGCCCTGTTCCGCGCTTTCTGTCCGCCCCATGGACACA
>Ga0073899_10002406_pt1 | contig 16879 bp, 12 predicted proteins | sample KloWWTmetaKNB5Ph_FD_88975 | JGI IMG/M metagenome (GOLD analysis project Ga0073899, IMG submission 88975) | Active sludge microbial communities from Klosterneuburg, Austria, studying microevolution and ecology of nitrifiers - Klosterneuburg... | ecosystem: Engineered > WWTP > Aerobic digester >...
GCGACACTAAAGGCCCGGGTAACGCCTTGAGTCTTCATTTTTTCTAGCCAAATCGACCGAATCCACCGTAACATTCAAGCGAACCGCGTAACCAAATCAAATTCTCACCCTGAAAAGCCCAAATCTATGACGCCCCTATCTCCTCTCTCCCGCCGTCAATTCGCCCTCACCGGAGCGCTTGCCGCCGGAGCAGCCCTTGTTCCCTCCCGTCTCGTTCAGGCTGCCGCGCCCTATAAGCAGGACGCGCTTCCCTATGCCTTCGATGCGCTCGCCCCTCATATTGATGCGATGACAATGGAAATCCATCATGGTAAACATCACGCAGCTTATATCAAAAACCTGAATACAGCGCTCGATGGCAAAGCCGATCTGAGCGCACATTCACTGGACGAACTGATGGGGGCTCTCCCTTCTGTCGAGGACAAGGCCGTTCAGACAACAATTCGCAACAACGGCGGCGGTCACTGGAACCATGCCTTTTTCTGGGAAACTCTCGCTCCCGCAGCGAAGTCGGGCAAGCCTTCCGAGGCTCTCGCCAAGGCGATCGACGGAGCTTTTGGTTCGATGGATGCCTTCAAAACTACTTTCGGTGAGGCGGCGACGAAGCGATTTGGATCCGGCTGGGCCTGGCTCATCATCAAAGATGGCAAGCTTGCGGTGACAAGTACCCCGAATCAGGACAATCCTCTAATGACCGGCATCGTTCCCGATGGCGACCTCGGAACGCCTCTCCTCGGCCTTGATGTCTGGGAGCACGCCTATTACCTGAATTATCAGAACCGCCGACCGGATTACATTGCAGCGTGGTGGAATATTGTTAACTGGGACCGTGTTTCAGGACGTTTCGCAGACGCGGGTTAACTTTCCCGGATCGGGACCGGATCGGGCAACGATCAATTTCGTTTCAGATCAACGAGTTCGACAGGTATACCCCTCAAGGCTCCCTCTTCGGCCGTGAACGCAGGTGTTCGTGGTTGCCACTCATCCGGCTCCGACCGTTCAATGTCGGAGAGCAGTAGGGCGTCGGAGGGAAATGACGCCAGGTTGGCCAAACATGCCCCTCTCAAGTCGACCCATGCCAAAAGGTCGTCGAGCAGTTCGTCACGTTTGACCGCCTCCCTATTCGCCGGATCATTCCGTTCCCCGATGCCATCCGGGAGATGGTAGAGGTGAAGCTTCCAGTCGCTTTTTCGGATGACGCTGACGGGGCGGGATCGAAATCCCGTTTGTGCAGATCCAGCTCGCGCCCCCCCGTCACAGGATTGTCGAGATAGCCCGGAAATTGCCAGAATGAAATGGCGAAGATGGGAATCATGTTCGGCTGCATCGCCCAGGCGGCGGGAAGGGGTGCCATCGATCTCAGCAGCAGAGCGTAGGTAGCATGACTGAGAAGATCGACATTGTCTTAATCGGAGAATTAGCGATCATGCTTCCGAAAATTGCCTTCGTGACAATGACATCAAAATTGAACCGGCTGAATGCCCTGCCCGTCCCTCCTGCTCTTGTTCTTCTCGGACTCGCCCTGAGCAACAGCCTCCATAGCGCCGAAAGCGTTACTCCCGCAACTAAACCGTCGGCATCGACTTACGTTGTGCCCGGTTTCCCCATCCTCGACACCCTGTTGACAAACAAATCACCGCTGGACAAGGAAACCTTGTCCTGGATGAAAAAGTGGCGGGGCTGTGATCTCGATCAACCGCAGTATCAATTCAGCGAGCTGAGCGGGTCAACTTCGATCAATCTCAAGGTCAACCGCTTGATCGATCCCGCCAAGGCTGATCCGGCAAAACCTGCCGATCTTCTCAAGTCACACGGCTCTTTTGTCCCACGGAATGGCGCTGCCAACCCTAACACGGAAATTGCCTATTTTAATCTGTCGGCAATTCTGGGTTGGGATCGCATCTACCGGCCTGCCGTTCGCTACGAACTCGGCACGCGCGCCTCGGGCGAATTCCGCCGGCTGATCGAATCGACAAGCATTAGAGGGGCGCAGCGACTCGAAAACAAGACTCGAATCCTTGCCGCGATTTCCGCGGGGACTGTCCCCGGCGCGCTCAAGGCGAAGAAGCACGATCTCAACATATACATTGATGAGATGGCCAACACCGGAGCGGCTCCCAACGGCGCGCCCAATGCCGCGCACCCCATTATAGCGGCCTTGCAGGCGGACAACCCCATGCCCGACAAAACGAAAATCGTGGAACTCAAGGCGGGATACAAGAACAACGCCTATGACCTGGCCCGCGAGTATTCAGTGATCATGACGCTCGATGCCGTCTTTCAACAATGGGATCGGTACAGCGGCGGTAATGTTGTCATATTCAAGGGCGAAGACGGAGTGGCGCACTTCTACGCGACTGACAATGGAGGGGCCGACATTGCGCGGGCCACTTCGTGGACCGAGCGCAATCTGGGCTGGTTCAGCCGCTATGATCGCAAGACCGTCGAGGGTCTTCGCAAACTTTATCAGTTTCTTGATAAGCCGGCTGAAAATCCCTACCTCGGCTATACGGACCCGAAGAAGTTCGTCGTCGATCTGGGCTTTTTCTTTGAACTCACTCCCGAACTCTACGTCGAGCGACTCCGTCGGAACATCGGCCTCGTCATGGACAAAGTGGCGACTGTCGAAAAACAACACGGCCTCAAAGCCTTTTTTGATTAAATCCCGACCTTCAGGAGATTTCATCGACCACCGCCCGGCGCATCCGCTCAGCACAAAACTCCGGTCTCATACTGTTGATGTAAGAGCCGCTGCCGAGTTCGAAACCAGCGAGATGATTCATGCGCGGAACGACAGACAAATACCAGTGGAAGCAGCATGAGGTCGACTCGCCCACGGGTGCGGAACGAATCGTAAAATTATAGTCGGGATCACCCGCCGCCGCCGCCAGTCGGTGCAATTGACGACTGAGCACACCCGCGAGGTCGACGACGTCATCATCGCTGATGGAATCAAACGACGACGCATGCTGACGCGGGAAGATCCAAAGATGATAGGGAGAGAGCGAGGCGTAGGGCAGAAATGCCACGAAAGAAGCACTCGCTTCGATGATGCGTTCGCCCGCCTCCAGTTCCTCCCGCAGCACCTCGCAGTAGAGACAGGCGCCGTTGAACTCATGGAAACGACGAGCCTCCTGAAGTCGCATATACACCTGAGACGAAACTACCGGAGTGGCGGTGATTTGGGAATGCGAGTGTTCAAGCGAAGTCCCCGCGCGTTCCCCGTGGTTCTTGAAGATGACGATGCTCTCCACGTTCGGCTGCTCTCGCAACGCCCTGTAACGTTGAAGATAGAGGCGCAGGATGATAGCAAGATGCGACGGGGCCATGTCAACGAGGGAGAGATCATGCTGCGGATGCTCAATGACGACCTCATGTGCCCCGGCGGCGGCCATAGAGCGGAAAGTGCCCCTGGATTTCCGTTGCAGATCATCGGTGGCGATGAAGGCGGAGTATTTGTTGGGAATGACACGTGCCATCCAGGAGCCATCGGCAGCTGAAGCACGGCAGATTTCCTCCGGTGCGAGGTGTTCATTGCCGACGCAGAACGGGCAGTCGTCACGATGAGCCGGACGGGGCGGGAGCCCTTTCTTTCCGTGGAGGAAATCATCGGGTTTCAACGCGCGTTCCGGGGCCATAATGACCCAGTCAAGCGTGATCGGGTTGAAGCGCATTTGAGACATGACTGAAGGCAGGATACCCCTCAAAAAGTCCGTAGTCTCTCTTTTTGGTGAGGAAACAGGCCCGGAGAATTGATTTTGGGCGCAATTGGGGTCGGGTACGAAAAATCGCTTGGTGATTTCCTTTCATTTACCGCGTCCGCTGGTAAGTAAAAGACCGCAGTCCGATTCGCGCATCCCGGGTTCGGGCCGCGATGCACATGGGCATTCGCCGGGCGCGGATCGCGGCGATTCTCGTTTGCCAACCTGAATGAGGAGCTACCTCTCGGGCTTGAGCTACGCTTCAGCGACTGATCGTTGCCGTCCGTGAAAACATTCCCGGGTTGTTCCTTTTCCCGACGGGTGCCGACGCCGGGTTCTCTCTGCCTTGAGCACCCGTCCGTGAGGGCGCAATGCTTCTGCGATCGGGTGTGCTGATCGCTTTGACTATCTTGGAAGCGATGAGTTCGTGGACCTCTTCAACAAAAGGCATGGTGAAATGACTGTATTCCAGGCCGAGCCCGCCGTCGGAGTAGGCCTCATAATTGGTAAGCTTGGTGCTGCTCGATTCTGCGCGCACCGCCGTGCCGAGGAAGGCGGGAACATGATAGAGATTAAAACACTCTTTTACATTTGCCGGCACAGTCTGAGCCTTGTTGAGAGTTTCGATGAGCACGAGCATACGGATGGGAATTCCTTCTTTTTGTAGTTCTCGCGATACTTCAAGCACACCACATCCCCCGAGGCTGTAGCCAACCAGGACAATACCGCGAGGCAATTGACCGGCGCGGTAAGCGGCGGCGATTTTCTTAGCGGCTCCGCCGCGTTCGTTGTACCGGAAATCCACCGTCTTCAGGCCGCTCGCTTCAAATTTCTGTCTTACGACCGTTCCCAGATTGGGGAAATAGCCACCCCCACCGCGAATCACAAAAATGGTGGATTTACGATTTTCGAGAGCCTCAGTCCTCGTTACGGCAGAAACGCCAATACAGAGAATGAGCGAGAATCCAAGGAGGCGGGAAATGCTAAATGGATGACGAGTCATGGTTGATAGAACGTTTGGGTTATGTTCTGAAAATTCCATTGGGAATAGAATTTTTAGTCAATTGCTTCGAAGGTAGGGTGAATTAATAGAACCGTCAATCAAATTACTACGGATTGCTTGATATTACACGTCACTCCAAAAGGTCTTATTGTGCCGTTTCCATGGTGAACCGGTAGTCTGTGTTATAAGTGCTCACATAAAGTACATCCCCCTTAAGTGCCGGGGCTTCCGGTCCAGACTTGGCACGTTGCTTAGAGACCGTCTTACCGGTGTGCCGGTCCAGCTCAAAGAGGTAGTCGTCCTCGGAAGTGAAGCCGTATCCAGTGATGATACCGTCGTCACTTACGATAAACATGCCCTGCGGCATGTCACCCGGCATGAAGAGTCCTCCCGTGCCTGCCGCCGATCGTTTTCCGCGCCACGAACGGGAGTAGGGATCGTCGCGGCAACAGTCGAGGATGAGGATATTCAACGCCGTCCCGGCCTGTTCGAGGCCCCATAACAGAGTTATTGATTCCAATGACCAGAGAATGTCTGGCCTCTTGCGCTGCGAGCGGAACTGCCGCACGACCGATGAACGTGAGCATCAGAATCGAAAGCAGCATTCGGAGAAGCACCTTCGTGATCTACGAGATCGTCACAAATATTACTGGCCGTCAAACCGGGATGTTCTTTCTCTGCGACTTTCGTTTTGCGGCAGCGGCCCTGAGGCGTCGCTGATTCCAGAAGACACAAACGAAGAAGAAATGGATCGTCGCCACCACCGTGACATAAACATAACTCTGTCCCACAGATAGATTGATCGCCGCAAATAATCCGCCCCAGAGAATCAGATTGGCGGCAATAAACAGACCAAAGCGGACCCAGCGCGGCCAGCGACGAAGCCAGAACCAGGCCCGTAACCCGGCCAGTGAAGTGTCGGGGCCATTCTTAATTTCAGAAACAAGGAGCCATTCGTACACTTTGCCGCCAGCGCCAGATAATAATGCGCTGTCGTCTCCTCCGGATCGAGGGCGAGAATGCGTTTCGCCTCGGTCTCAAGGCGCTCCAGATTCCCCGCCTGGAGTAGATTCCGCAGGATCGCATCTGTCCCGGACCACCCTTCGCAATCCGGGACTGCGCCGCTTGTTTGGTCTTCAATCATTGAACAATGAGCCAACAGTGTCTGCTCACTCTCCGGACAGGATCAAGTGGCGATTATTCCGCTCCTTCACTCCTGATGTAACGCCTCTCGCGTAAATAATTGCCGGGCCCTTGCCACTTGCACCCTTGCCGCGGCGCGCTAAGCTCCCCGCGCTATGACCTCACGCGAAATCCGGCAGTCCTTTCTTGATTTTTTCAAAGAAAAATCGCACACCCTTGTGCCCTCTGCCTCCCTCATGCCGACTTCCCCGAATCTGTTGTTCACCAACGCGGGGATGAATCAATTTATCCCCTACTTCCTGGGTACTGAGGCCGCACCCTACGATCCGCCACGTGCTGCCGACACGCAGAAGTGCATCCGCGCCGGGGGCAAACACAACGACCTCGAGGACGTCGGCTACGACACCTACCACCACACGCTCTTCGAGATGCTCGGGAACTGGAGCTTCGGCAATTACTTCAAAGCCGAGGCCATCAACTGGGCGTGGGAGCTCCTCACGGAGCGCTGGGGCTTTGCCGCCAATCGCCTTTATGCGACCGTCTATGCCCCGTCCGAAGGCGATCCGTCCGAGTTCGATCAGGAAGCCTACGATCTCTGGGCCGCGATATTCGCCAAGGCAGGCCTGGATCCGGACATCCACATCGTCAATGGCAACCGGAAGGACAACTTCTGGATGATGGGAGAGACCGGCCCCTGCGGCCCCTGCTCTGAAATCCATGTCGACCTCACCCCGAAAGGCGACACGAAGGGCAGCCTCGTCAACGGCAGCGACGCCCGCTGCATCGAGATCTGGAACCTCGTCTTCATCCAGTTCAATGCGAACGAGGATGGCAGCTTCCGTCCGCTCCCGGCCTGCCATGTCGATACCGGCATGGGCTTTGAGCGCGCCTGCGCGGTCATCCAGGGCACCAAGGGCTTCACGGACTTTTCACGCCTCGCGTCAAATTACGACACCGACGTATTCACTCCGATTTTTACGAAGCTCTCCGAGCTGACCGGAAAATCCTACACCTCCACGGTACCCGAAGGCGGCAAACGGCACAGCCTCACCGAACAGGAGCAAATCGACATCGCCTTCCGCGTCATCGGGGATCACATCCGCACCGTCAGTTTTGCCATCGCCGACGGCATCGAGCCCGGCAACGGTGGTCGCAACTACGTCATCCGCAACATCCTGCGCCGCGCCGTGCGTTTCGGTCGTATCCTCGGATTTGATGCCGGGAGCGCTTTCCTTCATCAGCTCGTGCCCGTCCTTGTCGATGAGTTCGGCGGCGTTTTCCCCGAGCTGGCGGCGCGACAGGAAAAAATCACTGCCGTTCTCAAGGCGGAGGAAGAGCAGTTCAATCGCACCCTCGACCGCGGGCTGAAACTCTTCGATGACGCTGCCGGAAAAGTCCCGACAGGAAAGGTATTCCCGGCCGACACCGTCGTGAAGCTCTGGGAGACCTTCGGCTTCCCCACCGACCTGACTCAGCTCCTTCTCGACGAGCGTTCCCTCACGACCGATCAGGACGAAGTGTCCCGGCTCGTTGATGCCCACAAGAGCACCGGAGCGGAAGGCCAGAAGACCTCTGTGATCGAAGCCGTCTCGATTGAGACGGAGGTGAAAACCACCTTTGTCGGCTTCGAGGTCGACGAGACGACGGCCGAAGTCGTCACCTGGATCGACAACGGTTCAGGGATCTTCGCGATCGTGGATCGCAGCCCCTTCTACATCGAAAAGGGCGGGCAACTGGGGGACACCGGCATTCTCATCGCGGGCGGAGAGACGATTCCGGTGCTTTCCGTGCTCGGGGTCGGCGAAGCCACCGTCCTTCAACTCGAAAAACTTCCTGCCAAAGAAACCTCGACCGTCACGCTCAAAGTCGATACGGCCCGCCGTCGCGGCATTGAGCAGCACCACACCGCGACGCACCTTTTTCACTGGGCTCTGCACCAGATCGTCAATCCCGATGCGACCCAGCAGGGCTCGCTCGTCGCGCCGGACCGCCTTCGTTTTGACTTCAACTCGTCTGCTCTCGAAGCCGATAAGCTCAACCGCATCGAAGCGGAAGTGAATCGCTGCATTCTCTCCAATGATCCTGTCGCGGTCACCGAAGTGCCGCATGCTGAAGTGAAAAACAACAAAGGCGTGATGCAGTTCTTTGGGGACAAGTACGGGGACAAGGTCCGTGTCGTCCAGATCGGCGGCAAGAAGGGGGCCTACGATGGCTACTCCATGGAACTTTGCGGAGGAACCCATGTCCGCTCGACCGGAGCGATCGGGTTTTTTAAAATCAAAAGCGAAGGCGCTGTTGCCGCCGGTATCCGCCGAATCGAAGCCGTCTGTGGTGATGCCGCCGCAGCCCTCATCGCCGATGAGGCCGCTGCCGTGAATGGTGAGTTCGCCGAGGCGGTGCGGAAGTTCGCGGAAGCCAATGCGAAACTCAAGTCACTCGGCAAGTCCTATGTCGAAGCCGAAGCGGTCGATAATCTTTCCGACATCATCGGGAGGTCTCTCGCCTCGGGCGACCTCGCCGGAGCGAATGCCCATCTGAAGCAGTTCGAAGCCCATCGTGATGCGATCCATGCGGCCGCGGTGTCGGCGGAGAAAGCGGTCAAGAAAGCCTCGGCCGGAGCTGCCTCCGGACTCGCCTCGCAGTGGTTTGAAGAGACCCTCAGCGGATACAAAGGAGAAACCTGGGCGGGACTTCTCCCCGGCGATTCCGCTGAGCTGCTTCAGGAAGCAATGAACGCGGTGAAGGCGCGTCAATTTCGCGGTGCCGTCGCCATGGCTCTCGTCGCCGAGGGTTCGGTACACCTCGGTGTCATCGTTCACGGCGATTTCACGAGCCGGTTCAAAGCCGGGGACATCGTGCGGGAATCACTCGCCGTGGCTGGAGGCAAAGGAGGGGGGAAACCCGAAATGGCCCGTGGTGCCGCCGCTGGTGGCGACAGCGAAGCTGAAGCGATCCTTTCCAAGGCGAAGGTGCTGCTTACCTGATTTTCTCAGGCGTCTTTGATCCCGGCCGCTTCCACCAGAGCACATAGCCGCTGATGACCTGCAGCAGCAAAGCCATGCATGTCAGAAGAGCGATCCACCGCGTCACCGTGCCGCCGATTGCCCCCGTGTGGATGGATAGCTGTGCCATCTGATACTTTTCCAACAGCGTTCCTTCGCGCGAGCTGTGTGTCTCGAGCACATCACCGGTGAATGGATTCAAAAACGCGACACTTCGTCCCGCAGGCGAGCCATCTTCGGGGAACGACAATTGCACACGAAAGGGAGCACGCGGATTCGGACCGGGCAATTCCAGCGAAGCAGCTCTCGCCCCGGGAAGCGCGCTTTCGGCAATGCGGATCGCCTCATCAACCGTAATGCGATGATCACCCCTCTCTATCACCGGCGGCGGCTGGGGATGCTCGCCATGCAGATAACGCAGCGTGATCCCGCTGATGCTGATGACGAGTAGAAACAGGGACGAATAGAGCCCTGCGACACTGTGCAGATCGAGATTGAAGCGCCGGAAGCTCGCGCCTCGCCGGAAGCCCGTGATGCGTAACGGCCACCATAGCCACAAACCGGTGAGCGCGAGACCGATGATGATGCCGGTTGTCACAACGACGATCGTACCGCCCACCGCGCCCTGCTGCAAATTCACGTGCAGTTTGATCATCGTCTGCTCCCAGCCACCTGCGCGCGGACGCTCGCCGAGAAATTCGCCACTGCCGGGATCAAAATAGGCGGCCTGAGTCCCGCTGAAGAGCACCAGCGCATCCCTCTCGTCGCGCGGCAGCCGGATACCCTGCACTTGCGCCGAAGGGCGTTTTTCGCGGAACATTGCCAGCGACTCGGCCACGGGCACACGCTGATTTTTGGCAGTCGCCTGTTTCGGATACAAGTCAGGTCGAAGCCACTGCTGCAAGGTGTACTCAAAGACCAAAATCCCGCCCGTGACGGTGATCACCAGTATCACCAAGCCCGCGAGCGCGCCCGTCCAGCGATGCAGCCACAAGAGGATGGACCGAATTTTATTTTTGGATGGCATGGACTTTTCTGCAGAATGTAGAATCGATTAATCTGAACAGGGATAAATACTTAAGCCGAGCCATTTAAGGGTGAAGACCTTCCCCGGTGAACGCCAGCACTCTCTTTTGAAGATAGGAATAGAAAGGATTCCAGCGCAATCGCAGTTGATCGACCGGCGAAATCGGAAGGACATCCTTTTCACCCCGAAGATTGATATTCCCGATTTGATAAACCGCACCTCTCTTATCCAAACCCAGACCGTTTCCGTAAAGGGGGTCATCCGGGGGAAAGGGAAGCGCTACATGGGAAAGGGAGTAAATGCCCTCCGGCCACGACAGGCCGGGGTCGGAAACAACCGACCCCGTCCGTTCCTTCGGGTAATAGCGGATCTCCATCGATAAATCGGTGTTGTCACGGTTGCAGAGGAGGGAAATAGAGAACGGTTTGTCCGTTGATTTTACCAGGGACGTGAGCTTTTCTTTGGGATCGTTCTGGATCAAGCTTTCGATGATTCCGACCCGGTTAAAATCGAAAAGAACCAGCTCATTCCGGTCACTGGGAAGCTTAGCAAAAAGGCCTTCAATCAGGGCCGGAGTCGAGACAGTCGCATCGACGACAGATTGAAAGGCAAGCACCGGAGGAAAGTGTTCCAGTTTTCCAGTCCCTGAAAGCCGGTCAAGGTCGCGGCTGATTTCATTCGTGAGTCGGTAGACTTGATGCCCGGCATTGATGGCGAAGGAGACATACTTGTAGGGATCATATTCGGGAAGGATGGATTTCCAGGCCAGTTTGTCGAGGCCGAGGACGGCTCCAAGGCGGCTTTGCCAGACAGCGAAGGCCGCCATGGGGCTGACTCCGATGGACGGAGAAAGGAGAACGATTCCTTTTGGCGGTGGCAGCGATTCATCGAGCAGGCTCTCGAGCGCATAATGCACAGCGAGGGCTCCGCCATTGGAATAGCCGACTATATATAATGGACGGTCACCGATCTTTTCTTTTAAGTGTCGCATCGCGAGTTCCACGGCGGCGGCCATATCCTCCCACTCGAAGGAAGTGAGACCGGATGGCAGGGTCCCGTGTCCGGGCAGGCGCAAACCGATGACATAGGCTCCGTTCCCGTGAATTGCCTCACCCAGGGATCGCATGCTGTAGGGCGAGTCCGACATTCCATGGAGGAGAAGGACGCCCGCCGTTGGAGCCGTAAGAGCGGGCTGTTCAAAGGTTCGGTTCCAGTTGATCTTTTGCGTTCCGGGATCTGCAGGGCTTCCCGTGCGATAACGATTGAGCACGTGTGGTCCGCCCGGTTCGGTTACTTGATAGACTTTCGTTTGCAGTTCCTGGAAAAGGCGTTCTTCGAGGGCGAGATAGTCTTCAAATGAATCGACATCGCTATCCGCTGTATAATCCCCCTTTAAATCAAGGGTGTGCCAGATCGAGAGATCGGGCCGCGCATTGAGTGAATAGATAGTAATCACGATGACGGTGATAAAACCGCCGGCAGCAAGAGAAAAGATTGTCCGCAGGATACGGCTGGCGAGGGTGAGCGAGGTCCAGGCGAGGAACGTGCTCCCCCCGGCGAGATAGGAACGGAGAATCGGGAACCAGTGGCGAATGGAAGGCGGGTTGGATTCGGTCGTTTTCATCGGGAAGTATTATAGAGGTTTACTTACGACGCGACGAAGGTCGAGGATCATTCCGCTTGTATGAAGCATTTCCATTTCCTATTGTCTAAATGGCACCACGGTTTTCCACTGGTTGGGAAGATCGCGGCACGTGAAAAAGGCCTGTTGCCCGCCATTACCACCATGAACCGCCGGGAAACCATTCAGCAGCTCTCCATCCTGTTCGGGGGAACCCTTTCCGCTCAATTGACCGCCGGACTGATGGGGCAGGTCACCCATACCGGAACCAGTGTCCCCGTTGGCGAAGCGGAACAAAGGCTGCTGGCCGACCTGGCGGAAGTCATCATTCCCACGACCGACACCCCGGGAGCCAAAGCGGCCGGAGTGGATCAGTTTATCATTCGATTAATGCGAGATTGTTATGTGAAGGAAGATCAGGAGGATTTCTATCGCGGCCTCGCCGAACTCGAAGCCAGGAGCAAAGCGGCCCATGGCAAAGGCTTTTGCGAACTGGAGGCGGCCGCGAAAAACGCACTGGTCAAGGAGACCGCCGCCAGGCAGAAGGCGTTTTTCAAAGTGCTCAGGGAACTCACCGTAGCCGGATACTTCACCTCGGAGGTCGGGGCGACGCAGGCCGTGGAATACCTGCCCGTTCCGGGTCGATTCCTCGGTGCGGTGCCAATGAAACCGGGGCAAAAAGCCTGGGCGATCTAGGCGGTAGCAATCCTTTCGACAACACGACACTTTTTGAATCATGGCAAATGTGAACGGCAAGGCGGAAAAGGAAAACACCTATGACGCCATCGTCATTGGTTCGGGGGTTTCCGGCGGATGGGCGGCAAAGGAATTGACCGAGAAAGGCCTCACCGTCCTCATGCTCGAGCGCGGCAAGCAACTCGACCACATCGCCGGCTACGAAAATGCGATGAAAGCGCCGTGGGAGGCGAAATACAACGGCCGCTTAACCATCGAGCAGGTCGAATCCCATCCGAAATTGTCGAGAGACCGTCCCTACAATGAGTTGACGGAAAATTACTGGTTCAATGATTCCGATTCGCTCTATAAGGAGGTAAAACGTTTTGACTGGTTTCGCCCGAACATCGTGGGAGGAAAATCCATCATGTGGGGCCGCCAGTGTTATCGGCTGAGTGACCTCGATTTTGAAGCAAATCTCAAGGAAGGCATTGCGGTGGACTGGCCGATTCGCTATGCGGACATCGCCCCCTGGTATTCCTATGTCGAGGGTTTTGCCGGGATCTCCGGTGAGAAGCTGGGCCTGCCCCAATTGCCCGACGGCGAGTTCCTGCCTCCGATGGAGATGTATTTTGTCGAGAAGGAGGTCAAGCAGCGCCTCGAGAAAGCCTTTCCGGACCGGAAAATGACGATCGGGCGGGTTGCCAATTTGTCGATGGCGGCCAAAGAGCAGTTGGAAGTCGGGCGCGGCCCCTGCATGTATCGGAACAAATGCTCGCTCGGTTGTCCTTTCGGGGCCTACTTCAGCACTCAGTCGAGCACCCTGCCTGCGGCCGCGAAAACGGGCCGACTGACCCTGCGTCCCGATTCCGTAGTGACCGAAATTGTTTACGACGAGAGCACTGAGCGGGCAACCGGAGTGCGGGTGCGCGACGCGGTGACGATGCAGGACCGGGAGTTTTTTGCCAAAATCATTTTTGTCTGCGCGAGCGCGATCAGTTCGACGGCCCTCCTCATGAACTCGGTTTCGAACCGCTTTCCAAACGGGATGGGGAACGATTCCGGCGAACTCGGACACAACCTGATGGATCACCACTTCCGGACGGGAGCCAGCGGCATTTGGGAGGGTGGAGAAGAAACTTACTATTACGGCCGCCGGGCGAACGGAATCTATGTCCCGCGATACCAGAATCTCAATGCCGACAAACGCGATTTCCTGCGGGGATTCGGTTATCAGGGAGGCGGGAGCCGGCCGGGCTGGCAGCGCCCCGTGGCGGAGATGGCGTTCGGTGAAGATTTCAAAAACGAGCTGACCCAGCCCGGGGATTGGACGATGGAGCTCGCCGGGTTCGGCGAGACGCTGCCCTATCACGAGAACCGAATGTATCTCGACAAGATGACCCGGGATAAATGGGATATGCCCCTCGTGGTCTTTGATGCCGAGATCCGCGACAACGAAAAGAAGATGCGTATCGCGATGGCCAATGATGCCCTGGAGATGCTCGAAGCTTCAGGAGTCAAAAACGTTGAGACTTATGACAAAGGCGCCCATTTGGGCATGGCGATTCACGAAATGGGAACCGCCCGCATGGGACGGGATCCGAAGACCTCGATCCTGAACGCTCACAACCAGATCCACGCCGTCAAAAATGTCTTCATGACCGATGGTGCCTGCATGACCTCGGCTTCCTGCGTGAATCCCTCCCTGACCTACATGGCGATGACGGCCCGGGCGGCAGACTTTGCGGTGGAGGAACTGAAGAAAATGAATCTGTAGCGCCCTATCCCAGTTCTTTCTTCAACAACGCCATCGTCTCGCGCTGACGTTTCTCGACGGCCTTTCGCCCTTTCGCGGCCGTTTCTCTGGCTTTGTCAGGATTTTTAGCCATCTCCAGAACCGTCCCGGGGAGACGGATCACATCGGCTTCTTTGTCAAAATTAAAAAGCCATTCGCCGAGGCCGATGTCCTCCCACATGTAGCCCTTGGAGGTCTGCTCTGACCATCGGCAGACGATCGCCGGGACACCCTGACCGATGCACATGATGGGAGAATGCATTTCGTTTCCGAACAAACCGGCGCTGCGGACATAGACGCTGAGCGCCTCTCCCGTGAGCCAGTAGTCGGGGCGCCAGACGACGCGGTTCTTGATGTCGTCGGGGAGGAGATCGTAGATGACGTCCTTTCCGACCTGCATCTGGGAGCGATCTTCCGGGCAGAGGAGAATTTTCAGGTCCGTTTCCGCGATGACCCGTTTGATCGCCTCAATCAGCGGGGCATGGTCGTGAGCTTTCATCGCCTCGTTGCGGGCATGTTTGACCTCGTCTTTGGGCTGGTTCTTGATGAGCCAGTACGGGGTATAGCGGAGGCGGGGAATGCAGCATAGGAATTTGCCTTCCTCGAGTCCGTTTGCTTTCAGAAACGCCGTCGCTTTTTCATCTTCTTCAAGATCGCAGGCAAACGCCCCGTCGGGTCCGAACTCCATCACCGGCGAGGTGCAGCCTTCCGCTTTGGCGAGGGCGAGAGAGCGCGAGTCCCGAAAGAAGGCAAAGCGGGCACCGCTGAGGACCTTGATCGTTTCCTGGAAGGCCGCATCGGACACCGCCGAGGTGGAAGCGGATCCCTGCTTTGACAGGGTAATGCCATAGACCCCATAGGGTTTACCCGTCGCTTCAGTCCAGCGCACGACATCTTTTTGGGCAACGAGAGACGGCCCCGATCCGTGAAGAAGAAAGTCGCACTCGGAGAATGCGGTCTTCAGTTCGTCACCGCCCTTTGCGATTTTTAGTTTTGGGAATCGTGCCGTAAGCAGTTCGGCGACACCGTTGTCCACGGAGGTCGGCCACAGCGTGATCTCTGCTTCGGGGAGATGCTCTTCGAGCAGGTGCAGGACGCCGGGAGTGTGGGCGATATCACCGATATTGACGGTCTGCCACGAGGAGCGGAGGAGGATGCGCCGGGGTTTCGCGCCTTCTATCGCTCCGACTGTCGTGGCTCCAAGGACAAGACCGAGGTGGGTGAGCAGCGAACGACGGGAAAGAGAGTCGGAGGAGTCTGTCATCATGATCGGAAGCATGGCCGGGATCCATCCCGTCTTCCAGTGGATTTCGCAGGCAATGCGGACGACAAGACGCCGTGTCCAAATGCGGGAAAAGACGCTCTAATTCTACGAAGCCGGTTCCTGTGTGATTGCTGTTCTTACCCGCAGCCGGTAATAAACCATGAGTCCGGCAAAGAGAATCAGGAAGAGACCCGGCAGCCAAAAGAGGCTCTCGCGAAAGGCGAAGTTGGCACCGGCGGCTTCCGGTCCGTTCTTTAACACCCTCAGGATTCCCCCGTAGATGAGACTAATCGCTCCGAACCCCAGATTGAGTGCGAGCCCTTTGAAACTCAGGACCGTCGCGCGATGCTTTGAATCGACTGCGGCGTTCAGATAATGGGAGGTGAAAAAATTGAGAAGCCCGAATCCGATCGAGAAGAAGAGCACCATGCCGACACCCCAGTGGGGAATCGCGAGTGAAATACCGACGAGCCCGAGGATCGTCACGAGTGAGACGATCAAGTAGTTTGACCGGATTTTCCCGTGCTGGACGAGCCACTCCGCGAGCTTCGGCGTGAAGATCCCGAGCCCGGCAAAACAAGCACCGATAACGCCGAACCAGACCACGGGAATGTCGATGAGCCGGTAATACTCTGAGGCGGTCGTCAAAAAAATGCGCACGACGCTGTCATGGACGAGCGCGGCAAGGATGACTCCGCAAACGAGAGGCGTCTTGAGAATCCACTCTCCTGCCGCGAGCATGCCCGACCACATCGAGGTTTCTCCACCGCACGCGGTTTCGAGGGGCGGCTCTTTCATGAGACAGGTCACGACGACGGCACCGAGAGCGGTGCAAAAAGTCAGGTAAATCGGAAAGCGGATCACGGTTTCCTTGTCCAGCGTCAAGCCGCTCCCGAGCCAGGCGAGGACGCGGTTGAGGAGCGCGGGATCGTAGACGGCCGAGCCGATCAGCATCGCGGCGATGAATGCAACCGAGGAAAGACGCATCAGTTTTGAGAGAACCTTCGGCCAGCGGGTTTTCTGCTCCTCGTGAGGAATCGAATCGTAGGCGAGGGCCTCATCGGCTCCGCTCGCCGCGGCTTCGGCGGCCCCTGAGAGGATGCGATTCACGACCCAGGCCCAGAAGACGATGGTGTTGTTGCCGAAAGGGACAAAGGCGATCACCGCCATTTCCAGGACCATCAAGATGGCTGCCGCGACAACCATGCGTTTGCGCCCGATGCGGTCGGCGAGGGCACCCGAAGGGACCTCGAGCACGACGATGGACACGGCCCAGATCGCATTGAGGATCGCGAACTGCGCCATTGTCAGGCCGTAGTCGAGCTGGATCACCGCAAAGACCGGGTAGTAAAAGCGCGCATTAAAGAGCAGCCGGAAGATGATGAAGAGCGGGAGGTTGCGGGACATGAGCGGGCGGGTGGAAGTGGCGGGCTCACGTTATCGGAGCGACGGGGCTTCTGCGGGACGCTGGAGCCGGCGTCTCCTTACTGCACAATTTTTTCCTATCAATAGATACCTGCTGAGGGATCAAGGTGGAATTCCGGATAAAATAAACGCCGATTATCGGCCTGAAACGCTTGACCGCTCGACGCTTTGAGGCACTATTCGAACAATCCCTTTGTCCCCGTCTTTACGGCGGGGGGAATCA
>Ga0073899_10002407_pt1 | contig 16875 bp, 16 predicted proteins | sample KloWWTmetaKNB5Ph_FD_88975 | JGI IMG/M metagenome (GOLD analysis project Ga0073899, IMG submission 88975) | Active sludge microbial communities from Klosterneuburg, Austria, studying microevolution and ecology of nitrifiers - Klosterneuburg... | ecosystem: Engineered > WWTP > Aerobic digester >...
GGTCTGGGCGAGAAACTGACGACCTGGCGCCTGCGCGACTGGGGTGTGAGCCGCCAGCGCTACTGGGGCACGCCGATTCCCATCATCCATTGCGACGAACACGGCGCGGTGCCGGTGCCCGAGAAGGACCTGCCCGTCGTGTTGCCGGTCGACTGCGTGCCCGACGGTTCGGGCAATCCGTTGCACAAGCACAAAGGTTTTCACGCTGGCGTGGTGTGCCCGGTATGCGGCAAGGCCGCGCGGCGCGAGACCGACACGATGGACACCTTCGTGGATTCCTCGTGGTACTTCATGCGTTATTGCGACCCGAAGAACGACCAGGCGATGGTCGGCGAAGGCGCGCAATACTGGATGCCGATGGACCAGTACATCGGCGGCGTCGAACACGCCATCCTGCATCTGCTGTACGCGCGCTTCTGGACCAAGGTGATGCGCGATCTCGGCCTGGTGAGCATCGACGAGCCCTTCAGCAAACTGCTGACGCAGGGCATGGTGCTCAACCACATCTACTTTCACCGCGACGAACGGGGCGGCAAGAACTACCACCCGCCACTGGAAGTCACACCCACCCTCGATGCGCAAGGGCACATCGTCGGCGGCACGGCAGCCGATGGCACGGCGCTCGCGTACGGTGGCATCGGCAAGATGGGCAAAAGCGAACGCAACGGCGTCGACCCGCAAGATCTGATCGAGAAATACGGTGCAGACACAGCGCGGCTGTACACCATGTTCACCGCGCCGCCCGAAGCCACGCTGGAGTGGAACGATGCGGCGGTGGAAGGTTCGTACCGTTTCCTGCGCCGGGTCTGGAACCATGCCGTGCGCCTGCCCGCAGCTGCGGACACGGTCAAACCGGTGTTCGGTCGCGCCGCAGCAGACCTGCGCCGGGAAATCCACACCGTGTTCAAGCAGGTTGACTACGACTACCAGCGCATGCAGTACAACACCGTCGTCTCCGGCGCAATGAAGATGCTCAATGCGCTGGAAGACTTCAAGGGCGAAGACGGCGCCGGCGATGGCTGGGCCCAGCACGAATGTTTCGCAATCCTGCTGCGCGCACTGTATCCGGTCACGCCGCATATCACCCAGGTTCTCTGGGACGAACTGGGTTACGCCAGCGCCATGGGAGAGTTGCTTGACGCGCCATGGCCCGAGGTCGACCCGGATGCACTCAGGCAGGACGAGATCGAACTGATGCTGCAGGTCAACGGCAAATTGCGCGGTTCGATCCGGGTCGCTGCCGACGCCGACAAGAAGACGATTGAAATGGCTGCCGTGCACAACGACGTATTCGTCAAGCTGGCGCAAGGTGCACCTGTGCGCAAGGTGATCGTGGTGCCCGGGCGTCTGGTCAACCTGGTGATCTGAGATGCAGCGACGCCTGCTTCTCTCATCTGGCGTGCTGATGGCATTGGCGGGCTGTGGCTTCAAGCTGCGTGGAGCACCTGATTTCGCCTTTCGCTCCTTGTTCGTCAACGCCGGCGAAAGTTCGCTGTTCGGTAACGAACTCAAGCGCAATCTGGCCTCCATCAATGCGTTGACACTGATCGCCGACCCCAGGGATATGTCCAAGGCCGATGCGGTACTCGACATCGTGTCCGAGTTGCGCGAGAAAACGGTCGTGGGCGTCAACACCTCGGGCCAGGTGCGCGAGTTCCAGCTGCGCATCCGCCTGAACTTCCGCCTGCGCACGCCGCAAGGCAAGGAGCTGATCGGCAACACCGAGTTGCTGCAGCAACGCGACATCAGCTTCAATGAATCGGCCGTGCTGGCCAAGGAAGCCGAAGAAGGCCTGATGTACCGCGACATGCAATCGGACCTGGTGCAACAGATGATCCGGCGCCTGGCCGCGGTCCGCTCCTTGTGATGCCGTTTCGGTGCTCGGTGGCGACAGGCCCCGTTGCCGCCAACGTGCGCTAGACGATGCAGCTTGCGGCAGCCCAGTTACCGGCGCATCTGCAAAAGGGCATCAAACCCCTGTATGTGCTGCACGGCGACGAGCCACTGTTGATCCAGGAGGCGGCCGACGCGATCCGCAGCGCAGCACGCGCCGCCGGATTCAGCGAGCGCACCTCACATACCGTGGCAGGCGCCCATTTCGACTGGAGCGAGGTGCTCGCTGCCGGTGGGTCGCTCAGCCTGTTCGCCGACAAGCAGATCGTCGAGATACGGATTCCCTCGGGCAAACCCGGCAAGGACGGCGGCGCCGCGATCCAGCAACTGTGCGAGCAATCCGGCGGCAATGACGACCTGCTGACGTTGGTGCTGTTGCCGCGGCTGGACAAGGCCACCCGCAGCGGTGCCTGGTTTGCCGCGCTCGAGCGCCATGGTGTCACCGTCGCGCTCGAACCGGTCGAGCGTGGCGCGTTGCCGCAATGGCTGGCGCAGCGCCTGGCGCAGCAGGACCAGCGCGTCAAACCCGGCGTCGAAGGCCAGCGCAGCCTGCAGTTCTTCGCTGACCGGGTCGAAGGCAACCTGCTGGCCGCCCACCAGGAGATCCAGAAACTGGCCCTGCTGTTCCCGCCCGGTGAACTCGGATTCGAGGATATCGAACGCGCCGTGCTCAACGTGGCACGGTACGACGTGTTCAAGCTCAGTGAAGCCGTGCTCGCGGGCCAGCGCATGCGGGTGCAACGCATGCTCGACGGTTTGCAGGCCGAGGGCGAGGCACCGGTGCTGGTGCATTACAGCCTGGCCGAGGACATCCGCGCGCTCAAACGCGTGCGCGACGCGATGGACGCCGGCCGGCCGTTGCCGATGGCCTTGCGCGAGCAACGGGTCTGGGGCGCGCGCGAGCGCCTGTTCGAACGCGTGTTGCCACGGCTCGACGGCGAGAGCCTGTCCCGGCTGCTCAAAGCGGCGCACCAGGTCGATGGCATCGTCAAGGGCCTGAAGGTTCCGGGCTGGCCGACCGACGCCTGGCAGGCGCTGCAGCGGCTGGCCATGTCCTTGTGCGGCTACTGCGCCGCGCGTTGAACCGGTCCCCCGTGGCACGCACGGCTGCGCCACTGCGTGAGAAAATGCGGCCATGAACGCGCTCAACACCGCCGAATACAGCCAGACGCTGGGCATCCAGGCCCGTGCCGCATCCAGCCTGATGGCCCGCGCCGGCGCGGCCAGTCGCAGCGCCTGCCTGCGCCGGCTGGCCGATCTGCTGCGCGAGAGCCAAGCGGGTCTCGATGCGGCAAATGCCCTGGACCTGACCCGCGCCACCGCCGCCGGCCTGTCCGCGCCCATGGTTGACCGCCTGCGCCTGACCCCCAAGGTGGTTGATACCGTGGCCCAGGGCTGCGAGCAGCTGGCCGCGATGCCCGACGTGATCGGCCAGATCAGCGGCATGAACCAGCAACCCAGCGGTATCCGCGTGGGCCAGATGCGGGTGCCGATCGGCGTGTTTGCGATGGTGTTCGAGAGCCGTCCCAACGTGACCATCGAGGCGGCCAGCCTGGCGATCAAGAGCGGCAACGCCTGCATCCTGCGCGGCGGCTCGGAAGCCATCGAATCGAACAAGGCGCTGGCAAGGCTGGTGCAGCAGGCGCTGACCGACTCCGGCTTGCCGGCCGACGGTGTGCAGCTGGTGCAGATCACCGACCGCTCTGTGGTGGGCGCGCTGATAACGATGCCGCAATACGTCGACATGGCGATCCCGCGCGGCGGCAAGGGCCTGATCGAGGCGATCAGCCGCGATGCCAAGGTGCCGGTGCTCAAGCACCTCGATGGCAACTGCCATGTGTATGTGGACGACCCGAGCGACATCGCAATGGCGGTGGCCGTGGCCGACAACGCCAAGACACAGAAATACAGCCCGTGCAACGCCAGCGAGAGCCTGTTGGTGGCGCGCGGCGTGGCAGCCGAATTCCTGCCCCGGATCGGCGCCATCTATGCGGCCAAGGGGGTGGAGATGCGGGTCTGCCCGGAAAGCCGCGCCTTGCTCGCGCCGGTCGACGGTGCACAACTGGTCGACGCCACCGAGCTGGACTGGTCCACCGAATACCTGGCGCCGATCATCAGCATCAAGGTGGTCGATGGCCTGGACGCTGCCATCGACCATATCAACCACTACGGCAGCCACCATACCGACGCCATCCTGACCCGTGACCACATGCATGCGCAGCGCTTCCTGCGCGAGGTCGACTCGGCCAGCGTGATGGTCAATACCAGCACCCGCTTTGCCGACGGCTTCGAGTTCGGCCTGGGCGCCGAAATCGGCATCAGCACCGACAAGTTCCACGCCCGTGGTCCGGTCGGCATCGAAGGCCTCACGTCATTGAAATACGTGGTGCTGGGCAACGGGGAAGTGCGCGGCTGAGCGCCGCGCAAGCCGCCGTGACCGGCCAGGGCCTGCGCCCGGCCGGCACCTGAACCCATGACCGTGGCATCCGCCAAGCCGACGACCCAGGGTCGCCTGGTCACCGGTTCGACGCTGGGCCATGTGATCCGCATGACCGGCGCCGGCTCGATCGGCCTGGTGGCGGTGTTCGCCGTCGACGGGCTGAACCTGTTCTACATCACGCTGCTGGGCCAACCCGAGCTGACCGCCGCGCTGGGTTACGCAACCACCTTGTTGTTCCTGGCCCTGTCGATGTCGATCGGCCTGTCAATCGCCGCCACGGCATTGACTTCGCGCGCGCTGGGCCGCGGCCAGCGGCAGCAGGCACGCCAGATCGCCGGTGCATCGCTGATCATCGTCGGCAGCTGCATGGCGCTGCTGGCACTGGTAAGTTACCCCTTGCTGGAGCCGGCGGTTCACCTGCTGGGCGCGCGCGGACATACAGCCGAACGCGCCGTCATGCTGATGCGCATCGTGTTGCCGTCCTGGCCGCTGCTGGGTATCGGCATGTGCCTGTCGGGCCTGTTGCGCGCCACCGGTGACGCGCGTCGCGCCATGTTCGTCACACTGGGTGCTGCCGCCACCGCGCTGGTGATGGACCCGCTGCTGATCCTCGGGCTCGACCTGGGCTTGCACGGCGTGGCGATCGCCACCGTCATCGTGCGCATCGCCATGGTTGCCATCGGCATGCACGGCTTGTGGCGTGTACACAAGCTGATCGCGCGGCCAGATATGGTGCTGGTCTTGCGCGAGCTGGCACCGTTCATGGCCATCGCCTTGCCGGCCGTGCTGACGCAGATCGCCACCCCGGTCGGCAACGCCTATGTGACGCATTCGCTCGCCAACTTCGGCGACGACGCCGTGGCCGGCTGGACCATCGTCCAGCGCATCATCCCGATCGCCTTCGGTGTGTTGTTTGCGCTCTCGGGCGCCATCGGTCCGATCATTGGCCAGAACTTCGGTGCCCGGCAGTTCGACCGCGTCATATCCACGCTGCGCGACAGCCTGAAGGTCACGCTGATCTATGCGCTGACGGTCTGGGCCTTGCTGGCGCTGGGCAGCGGCTGGATTGCCGATATCTTCAATACGCACGGCCAGGCGCGCGAATTGGTGGTGTTCTTCTGCGTTTTCGTGGCTGGCAGTTTCCTGTTCAACGGCGCCTTGTTCGTCGCCAACGCGGCGTTCAACAATCTGGGCTTCGCGTTCCACTCCACCGCACTGAACTGGGGCCGCTCGACGCTGGGCGTGATTCCGTTCGTCTGGCTCGGGCAGTCCTGGTTCGGCGCCAAGGGCGCGCTGGCAGGGTATGGCCTGGGGGTGATCGCGTTCGGACTGTTCGGGATCTGGTGGTGTTTCCGGGTGGTGGGCAGGATGCAGGGGAACCAGGGGACAACCACCGGACACACCACAAACCGAAATCCCTGATTCGCCATTGTTTCCATTTATTACTCCAAATGGAATCTAATTGGATTCCATTTGGAGTAATATTGCATGCTACTAATGAGATGTACGAGGCGCAATGTGATCGAACCACGGCAGCGGACAGGCGAGACGGAGAAGATGACGGTGAACGTCGGCGTGGTCGATCTTGGCCACGTGGATCTTCTTGTGCAGGAAGGCTTTTATTCGAACCGGTCCGACCTGATTCGGACCGCGTTGCGCAACCAGCTTGCACAACACGCAGATGTGGTCAAACAAACGGTGACGCGCCGTACGCTGACGGTCGGCCTGCAGCATTACAGCCGCGCCGATCTTGAAAACGCGGTGGCCACCGGTCAACGACTCAAGGTGCAGGTTGTCGGACTGGCGCGTATTGCAGACGATGTGACGCCCGAGCTGGCGCTTGCAGCCATCGAATCAATCACCGTACTTGGTGCGTTCCAGGCCAGTGCAGCAGTGCGCCGGGCCTTGTCCGACCGCATCCACTGATCCCGTCCACGCTCGAACAAGGTCCCCCATGAAAATCCCGTTCAACATTCGCGCCCCTTCGTTCGACGCCAATGCCATCCATGAAACCATTCGGCAAGCACTGACGTCCGCAGGGCTCGACACGACCGCAGGCCCGATGCACGATGTGACCGAGACCATCCGGCGCGCCCTGGGTCCGGCAGACACCACGCTCAATGGCGGCGCGAATGTTGCCAATCACGACGCCATCGATGTGGCGGCACGCGTGGTCGACGAACCGACACGCCCAGACAGTGAGCCTGCGCACCAGCAGCAGGCTGGCAGATCGCCTGCGCCCGCCACGTTTGACACCCACACATTCAGCAACCGTGCCGGCACTCTTGCGTACAAGCTCTATGTTCCGGCCAGCGTTGGCGATGCGCCACCGCTGCTATTGATGTTGCATGGATGCACCCAATCCGCAGACGACTTCGCAACCGGCACCCGGATGAACCAGCTGGCCGAGAAGCATGGCTTTCTGGTGGTTTATCCCGAACAGGCAACGGGCGCAAATCCATCACGCTGCTGGAACTGGTTCAGCGCGCCCGACCAGGTACGGGACTGCGGAGAACCGTCACTGATTGCCGGCATCACCCGTTCAGTGGCCGAACGCCACGGCGCCGATCCGCGCCGCATGTTCGTCGCAGGCCTGTCGGCTGGCGCAGCGATGGCGGTGATTCTGGGCGAAACCTATCCGGAATTGATCGCCGGCGTAGGTGCGCATTCGGGCTTGCCGTATGGCAGCGCCCATGACATTCCATCTGCGTTGGCCGCCATGAAGGGCGGGCGGGGCCGCAGCAGCGCAGGCATACGGAATGCGGTGGGGGCGGCGGCGCCCACCGGCCGCGGCCCGGCGGCGCATGCCGTGCCGACCATTGTCTTTCACGGCGACCGCGACCACACGGTGCAATATTCCAATGCGACCGAGATCGTGCAGCAAGCTGTGAACGCACATGCGGCGCAGGTCGAAGGAGCAGGCGCTGGCATCCGTACCGAGAGCGGCAGCGTCCCGGGCGGGCGCCGCTACAGCAGGGCGGTCCATGCCGATGCCCGGGGGCAAACCCATGTCGAGGCCTGGACCGTGCATGGCGCCGGCCATGCCTGGTCTGGCGGCAGTGCGAGTGGCACGTATACCGACAAAAGTGGCCCGGATGCGTCGGCCGAGATGGTGCGTTTCTTCCTGGACCTGCGGCGCTAGTCATCGACGACCTGCGGCTGGTCACGCCAGCAGCGCGGATGCATCAAACCGGGTAGATGATCGAGTTCGGAATCATCTCGCTGTCGTAAATGCACAGCCTCGAAGCGAATTTCCATCCGTCATCCGCACGTACAACCGTATCCAGATAACGCCCCACATTGAACACCGTCGTGAGCTCCGACAGTTTGGTGCGGAACACCGCGTAGTTGGACTCGCAGACAATGCGGTCCGGATGCACCTCCAGCACCCGCGGCGCGCCGACCACGTGGCGCTGGTAATAGGGATCGTGGAACAGGGTTTCGCGGATCGCAAAAGCGCGGTCTTTCAGCATGCCCTTGCTTTCGAAATCCATCGTCGCCAAAGGAAGGCCGCGTTCGAAGTTCTCGCGTGGGATCAGCTTGTAGATGCAGTCGTCGATGAACATCGCGCACCAGGCATCCCAGTTTGCGGCGTCAACGACGGCCGCGTAGGTGGCCAGCAACTGGGTCAGCTCCAGGTAGTCCTGCGGGTCAAGGCCCAGGCGCAGCGCCGGACTTGTCTCGCCGCGGCCTGTAGCCGCCGCAGTGGCATTGCCGCTCGTCTTCATGGTCATTGCCCGTCCTCCATCACCTCGCGCCAATACCGGTACATGCCCCGGATCAGCGTCTCGGTCACCATGTGGTCGGTGTCGCCGACCTCGCGCCCGCCGAGTTCGGCCAATGCACGGTGCCCCGGCTTGCTGTCGAAGCCGCGCTGGCTGAATTCGATCACCTCGCCATCGTCGGCCGACACGAAACCGGCCGGCCCGAACAGGTTGGCCTGGCGCAGGCGGCGCCTGGTCATCGCAGCGTCGTCGTCCTCGAAACCGAAATGCGTCCACTCGAAGTTGAACGCCCCGTGGCCGTCGGGCTGGATATGCCGGGTCGACACGCTGTTGACCTGCTGCTGCAGGATCACGCTGGGGAACAGCGTCGTCATCACCGCGCTCGGACCGCCCCACCAGGCTTCGGGCACGATGTCGAGAAAACGGTCGTCCTGCAGCTGCATGCTCTCCTTGAAGCTCGAGACCTGCGTCACCTGGTCGGCCTTGCCGGACTGCCCGCGGGTGGAGATCATCGCCGCGTGGCGGTGGTGCCGGTCCATCTTGAGTTCGGACTTGTTATCGGCACGCCACAGGCCGAAGGTGACGAACCAGGTATGCAGCAGGCCCGGATGGTACGGGTCCTTGATGTTCTCCTGCATGAGTTTCCAGTTGCCCGGAATACGCTGGCGGTTGTAGCCCAGAATCTTGAGCTTGCGGCCATCGAACAGGCGGTCGAAGTAATGCAGGATCGCCGGCCCGATGTAGTCTTCCAGCGACTCTACGTCGTGGTCGAACGAGGCGAACACCACACCGCCGCGACAGGCGACCTTGAGCTGTGTCAGGCCGTTCTGCTTGAGGTCGAAATCGGCCGGCATGCCGCCGTTGACCTTGCCGTCCTGGCGCACGCCGCGGCGAAACGGCACGCCCTGCAGGTCGCCCGACAGCGTGTAGCTCCACTGGTGGTAGGGGCAGGTGAACTCGCTGCGGTTGCCATGGCGTTCGCGGCAGAACTGCATGCCGCGGTGGGCGCAGACGTTTTCCACGACATGGATGGCGCCCTGCTTGTCGCGCACCAGCAGCACCGAGCGCTCGCCGACCACGGTGCGCTTGAAATCGCCCCGGTTCGGGATCTCCGCTTCCAGGCCGACGTAACTCCAGTGCTTGCGGTAGAAGAAGCGGTCGAGCTCGCGCCGGTGCAGTTCGTCACTGGTGTAGACCGAAAACGGGATCTTGCTGGTTCCGGCGCCATCCCAAGAGGGACTGGCCGGGAATACGCTGGGTGCCTGCTGTGCCATGTCGAGTCTCCGCGATAACCTGTGTCGCAACGAAAGGCTGCGGCAAAGCTTCATGATAATCATCGGCGCAGCGCGGGTTGCGGGTCGCTGGCATACGCCAGCCCCGCTGTCCCCACGCTGCCTGGCGCCATCGGCAGCGCGATTCAGGTCATTGACGCTTGCGCCACCACCCGGTATTGCAGCACCCAGTAATACGCCAGCTCGGTCAGCACCGGTTCATCACCCAGGCCATCGAGCAGCTGGCGCAGCCGCGCCTGGGACGGGAAGTTCTTCAATACCCGGTGCTCAGAGCCATCGTCCAGCGGACGCAACTGGTAACTGTCGCCATTGGCATCGGTCTGTGCAATCGGCGTGCTGCTGCCGGGAACATAGCGGTTGTCCAGCAACACCACCAGCGCGCCCGGTTGCAAAACCGCGCCCAGCCCTTGCAGGAATTCGCGCTGCCGCGCCTGCGGTACATGTGAGAACCAGAATCCGGCGAATGCAGCGTCGAACCTGCCCAGGTCGGTCGGCAACATGTAGGCGTCACCGGTGACGAATCGGACCTTGTCCGCGGCGACGCGCTGCGCCGCAATCGCCATGGTTTGCGGCGCAGCATCCAGTGCCACCATGGCACGCGTTGTCGGCGCGATGAACTGGGTCCAGAAGCCTGTGCCACAGGCGATCTCGAGCACCCGCTTGCCGGCAAACAAGGCCGGCAGGCGTTCACGCAGATCGGCAATATCGGCCTGGCGCTCGGGCTTCTGGTAAATGCGGTCGTATTCAGGCGCGCGCGCCGCGTAATACGACACCATCCGGGGATCAGACGATTTGGCGGCTTCTCCCATGGTGTTCAGTGCCGCGTTGTCCGCAAGGGTCCGAGGCGGTCAGCCTGCCGCCGCCTGCGCCAATGCATCTCTGGTGCGCAGCGCCTCGACGCGTGCGGCGGCAGCGAAATCCGCACCGGTGCCCGCGTACAGGATCGAACGCGAGGCGTTGACGGCGATCGGGCCGGTGATCTTGCCGTCAGCTGCCACCCGCAGGCCGGCACGGACGGTGGCAACCGCATCGCCGCCTTGCGCCCCCACGCCGGGGATCAACATTGGCAATGCAGGCGCCAGTTCGCGCACCCGGGCGATCTCGGCCGGGTAGGTTGCACCCACCACCAGCCCCAGCTGGCCGTTGATGTTCCACTGGCTGTGGGCCAGGCTGGCCACATGTTCGTACAGCAACGGCTGCCCGGCAATCGTCGCGAAACGCTGGTTCTGCAGGTCGTCACCACCGGGATTCGACGTGCGGCAGAGCAGGAAAGCGCCCTTGCCATGGCGCCGCAGATACGGTTCGACAGAATCGAAACCCATGAACGGCGACAAGGTCACGGCGTCGGCGCCATAACGCTCGAAGGCTTCGATTGCGTACTGTTCGGCGGTCGAGCCGATGTCGCCGCGTTTCGCATCCAGGATCACCGGCACCTGCGGCGCAACCTTGCGCATGTGCGCCACCAGTTGCTCGAGCTGGGCTTCGGCCCGGTGCGCGGCAAAGTAGGCGATCTGCGGTTTGAACGCCAGCACCAGATCGGCGGTCGCATCGACTATCGCGGCGCAGAAATCGTAAATCCGCGTGGCATCGCCCTTGAGGTGGGCAGGAAAGCGGGCCGGTTCGGGGTCCAGGCCGACACACAGCAGGGATTGGTGGCTGCGCTGGGCGTCAGCGAGCATGTCGACAAAGGTCATGGTGCGGTGCCAGGAGGGGGTTCACCGATTCTAGTGGCTGGTCTGCTGCGGCCGGGCCACAGCGCGGCGGCGAGCCGCTGGGGGTGCCGCCCGCCCTGGCTTCGTCAGGCTCTGGCGGGGCTCACTGCACAGCAACGCGCAGCACTTGGTGCCGTTCAGGCCGGTCAGCCGGCGGCGTCGACCAGGCTGCGCGCCTGGCACAGGTCGGCCCAGGCGTTTGCCTTCTCCTGGGGCGCGCGCAGCAGCTTGGCCGGATGGTAGGTGACCACCACCGGTATGCCCTGCACCCGGAACGCGCGCCCGCGCAGCTGGCCCAGTGGCAGCTGCAGCACTTCGGGATAGGCCTGGCCGAGCAGCGACATCGCGGCGAAACGCCCCATGGCCAGGATCACACGTGGTTGCGTCAGGGCAATCTCGCGGCGCAGGAACACCGCGCACTGATCGAGTTCAGCCACTTGGGGCGGACGCACGGCGGCGGGCCGGCACTTGACGACGCTGGTCAGCCGCGCGCCGCTGCGGCCCTGGCCATCACGCTGGCACTGCACCGCGCGCAGCATGTTGTCCAAGAGCTGGCCAGCCATGCCGGCAAACGGTGCGCCGGCGCGCTCTTCCTGTTCGTCCGGCGGTTCACCGACAACCAGCCAGTGGGCCTGCGCCGGCGTCGGCTCGCTGACGAACACCGGCGCCTTGCGCCCTTCGCACAACGCACACGCTGTGCAGGTCTGAACCGCCCGGGCCAGTTGCGCCCAGTCCAGCGCGTCGACCGGGCCATCTGGCGCTGCCAAAGCGTGCGCAAGGACCGGCACTGGCGCCGGCTTTGCCGCCAGCGGAGTCGTCGCGGCCACCACCGGCTGGCGTGCCACGGGCGCGGTTGGTGTTGGTGTTGGTGGCTCGGATACTTCCTGCGCACCCGCTGCCGGCAAAGCTGCCGCCTGCGCGGCCGGGTCGGCCCTGGGCCACCAGACCCGGACCCCCATTTCCTGCAACATGGCGCGCTGGCGCGGATCCAGATTCAAGCCCATGTTGCACCCCTCCCATTGCCGGTGTAACGCAACAGCAGCGACTGCATCGATGGGGTCATGACGCCAACTCCGCGCAATGCCAGGCGGCTCACAGATGCAGACTCATGACAACGGCATCTTCGCGTTTGCCCAGCCCCGCCGGGTAATAGGCTTTTCGCACGCCGACCCGGCAGAAGCCATGCTTTTCGTAGACCCGCATCGCGCGCAGATTGCCAACCCGCACTTCCAGCCACAACCACTTCACGCCTTGGCCCCGGGTCCAGATTGCCAGCGCCTCGAGCATCAACCGGGCCCAGCCCTGGCCCTGGTAACGCGGCGCCACCGTGATGTTGAGCAGATGGACTTCGTCGACACCTTTCATGGCAATGAAATAACCGAGCACCTCGCCCGCCGCCGTGACCATCTGCGCCTGGTAGCCGGCACCGATCGCATCGCGGAAGTTGGCTTCGTTCCAGGGATGGGCATAGGCCAGCTTCTCGACGCGCATCACCTCGGCCAGGCGCTCCAGCGTCAGGGGTTCGAATTGCGCCTCGGGCGCCTGCAACACAGCACTCATCAGGCATCCTCCATGCTGCGCATTGCGGAATTCTCCCTTGGGAACGGCCCGGCGGCGCTCATCAGGCAACCTCCGCCCTGCGGGCTGCGGCACGCTCCTGGGTGGTGGATGCCACTTTATCGCGAATATAGACCGGCAGCGCCAGTGCCGGGTCTACCGCCAGGCCGGCGGCCAGCATGGCCGGCGCCAGCCGCAGCATGGCCCGGGCATCGGGCAAGGTATCGATGCGCGCCAGCGCGGTACCACCGGGCAGTCGGTCGCCATAGTGGGCAAACACGTTGCCAGCCAGCGCCTGGCAATTCGGTGGTGGCTGCAGATCCTGGGCTCTGGCCAGGGCCGGCGCTTGCAGCGTCTGCCAGCCTGGCTGCTGCCAACGGTAGCTGCCGGCGTAGATTTCGTCCATGCGCGCATCGAGCATGGCCAGCACCTGCCACTGCGCCGCGTCGGGCGCATGGGCCTGCCGCGCCTGCTCGGCCACCACCAGCAGGGAATCGAGCGGCAACAGCGGGACCGGCATACCACCGGTACGCGCGCGGGCGCCGAACGCAAGGCCCTGAGCCACCGCGCAGGCAGTGCGCAAACCGGTGAAGGCGCCTGGCCCCTGGCCGAACACAATCGCGTCGAGTTCGGCCAGCGCCAGGTCGGCCTGGGCAAGCAGGTCGAGAATCGACGGCAGCAGCGTGCGCGAGGCCTGCGCGCCACCTTCGCCAGCCATCGACCACACCTGTTCGACGCCATCGACGCTGCGGCCAACGGCAATCGACATCCGGTCGGTGCTGGTATCGAAGGCAAGCAAATGCATCTGGGTATCGTCCTTCGGATCAGGGTTTTGCGCTCTGCACCTGCATGGCGACGCTGCCGGTTCCAGGCGCCGCGCCGACACGCACACCAAACACGATGCCCAGCGTGACCAGGGCCAGACCGATGGCCAGGTTCCAGGACAGCGGTTCGCCCAGGACCAACACCGCCGAGATGGAAGCCAGCGCCGGCACCACCGAGGTCATCATCGTCGATCGTACCGGCCCGAAATGCTGGATCATCCTGGTAAAGGTGACACCGGCGATCACCACAGAGCCCAAGCCCTGAAAAGCCATCTGGAACACCACCTGGCCCGGCGGCGCAGACAAAAGATGCCCCGGAACGAGTTCCAACCACAACAATATGGCGTAGACCGGCACGTACAGGAAGAACCCGAAGACCGTGATCGCCACCGTGGCGCGCACCGCGTCGAGCCTATGGTGGCGCGCCAGCACGCTGTAACAGGACCAGCACAAGGCTGCCGACATGAACAGCAGGTCGCCTTTCCAGACCTCGCCGCTGTCGAAAGCGCGCAGCAGGCTGGATCCACCCACCAGCAATCCGCCGGCCACGATCAGCGCCAGCCCGAGCGCGCGGGCCCGCGTGATGCGGGTGCCCAGGAACAGGGCTGCCAGCAAGGTGGTCCAGAGCGGCAGACTGCCCGGCATCAGCACGGCGGCGTGGCCGGCTGGCGCAAACACGAAGCCGCTGTAAGCCAGCACGGCATACAGCAGGCCGCCGAAAAATCCGACCGTCGCCGTCAGCCTGAGTGGCAGCGGCGAGAAACCGAACATGGACGACGTCGCATTGCCACGTGCGCGGTCGCGCCGCACCAGCCACCAGCCCACCGGCAGCAGCACCAAACCGGCGCCGAGCAGGCGCGCGAAGGCGATGTCAAACGGATTGAGCGCGCCACCACGGGATGGATCGGCCGTGGCGCGGGCAATCACGATAAACGAGGTCCAGATCACGATCGTGACCAGGGCGGCGGCGGCGCCTGTCGCTTGCGCGGAAAAGGGCTTGAACAAGCGCATCGGCAGATTATCGGTTGCGCCCGGGTTGTAGACTGGCGCAATGGATATTGCAACCCGCCTTCGACCGTCCCCGCAACCTGGCGGGCGCAGCGGGACCACGACCGGCAGCCCTGGCCGAAGCTCGATCTGGCAGGTGTGTCCGGGGTGTGCCACGCTGGTCCTGGTGACCGCGTTGCTGGCGTCGCCGGGCCGGGCACTGGCGCAAGGCCTGCCTGCCGAGGTCGATGCGGCGCTGGCCATGGCCAAGTTGCCGCGCGACGCGGTCGCAGTGCTGGTGGTCGACGCACAGGGCAAGGAGCCGCCCAGGGTCAGCCATCGGGTCGACGTGGCCATGAATCCGGCCTCGGTGATGAAACTGGTCACCACGTCGGCGGCGCTGGACCTGCTCGGGCCGGCCTATGCCTGGACCACGTCGGTGTTTGTCGACGGGCCGGTGCGCGAGGGCAGACTCGAAGGCAATCTCTATATCCGGGGCCAGGGTGATCCCACCTTGGTCAGCGAACGCTTCTGGCAGCTGATGCGCCGCGTGCGCAGCATGGGAATCAACCGCATCACCGGTGACATCGTGCTCGACCGAAGTGCGTTCTCTCTGGCGCCGACCGATCCCGGCGGTTTCGATGGCGAACCGCTGCGGCCGTACAACGCGGCGCCCGACGCCTTGCTGCTGAGCTACAAATCGGTGCTGTTGACCTTTGTCGTCGACCGCACGGCCAATCTGGCGCGTATCCATGTGGACCCTCCGCTGGCCGGGGTGACGATTCCCGCCACGGTACCGCTGGCCACAGGGGACTGCGGCGACTACCGGGGCAACCTGCGCGCCGATTTTTCCGACCCGGGGCAGATCCGCTTTGCCGGCAGTTATCCGGCCGCATGCCAGGAACGCACCTGGCCACTGGCCTGGCCCGACCCGCAGGTGTACGCTGCCCGGGCAGTGGCGGGCATGTGGCGCGAAGTGGGCGGACAACTCACCGGCAACGTAAGGGACGGCATCGTACCGTCGGCAGCAGGGCCTGCGGTGTTCGAAGTCACATCGCCCGCGTTGGCCGAAGTGATCCGCGACATCAACAAATACAGCAACAACGTGATGGCGCAGCAGGTCTTTCTGAGCCTGAGCCTGCCCGCTGGCCGCGATGCCAACGGCAAACCAGCCGCCAACAACGCGCAAGCACCTGCCACGTTGGCGGCCTCACGCGAGGTTTTGCAGCAATGGTGGCGCAACCGTGTTGGCGCCACGGTCGAAGCGCCATCAGTGGACAACGGGTCCGGTCTGTCGCGCAACGGCCGCACCAGTGCGCTGGCCTTGGGGCGGTTGCTGCAGATTGCCTACCAGTCGCCTTGGATGCCCGAACTCATGTCCTCGCTGCCGATTGCCGGCATCGACGGCACGATGCGCCGCAACCGTTCGGGTGCTGTTGGCAACGCCCATCTCAAGACCGGCAGCCTGCGCGATGTGACGGCGGTCGCAGGTTATGTATTGGCCAGCAGTGGCCGGCGCTATGTGGTGGTGCTGATGGCCAACCATGGCAACGCCGGCGCGAGCCGCGCGGTGATCGACAAATTGCTTGAATGGACCGTCCGGGAAAACTGAAGCAACCAAAACTGCAAAGGCTGCGCTGAGAGACAATCCGCGCCATGATCCTCAGTGAATTCATCGGGTATGCCGCCGCCATACTGACCACTGCGAGCTTCGTGCCGCAGGCCTGGGTGACGTTTCGCACCCGGGACGTCCGCGGAATCTCGCTGGGCATGTACCTGCTCTTCGTGCTTGGCGTCTCGCTCTGGCTGGCCTACGGAGTGCTGGTGACGGCCTGGCCCATCGTCATTGCCAACACCATCACGCTGGCACTGGCCAGTGTGATCCTGGTCATGAAACTGCGCTTTCAGCAGCCAGCCTCAAGCCCGCAAAACCCGGGCTGAAACCGCTACCGCAGCATCTGTCCACCGATCCGGACAATGTGTAGTGAATTTCGACACTAATGTCGGAATTCACTACACCCATTGCTGCGACGCCGCAAATAGTGTGAGAAAGTCCACAGATTCAAGCACTTAGGACCTGGCCCGGTTTATGCTTTTAAGCATGCATTGTTTCAACAGTGAATGCCATGCACAAATTCAAATCCAATCTGATCGCCTTGGCGCTGACCGCGGTAGCGGCTACGGCGATGGCCGATCCAGTCGTCACGGTCACCTTCGACAACCCCATCTTCAATGGCTCGGGTTATGACAATGTGGACATCACCTTCCGCCTGCCCGGCAACACCTACAAGACCGAAGGTGTTGCCGCTGGCCGCTTTCAGGGCACAGCCAGCAACTTCGGCCTCCTGAATCCCAAAATCTTCGTCGATGGCCCGTCCGATCTGTTCATGTACTGCTACGACATCTACGAAAACATCACGCACGGACAATTGGTGAACTACACCA
>Ga0073899_10002408_pt1 | contig 16870 bp, 17 predicted proteins | sample KloWWTmetaKNB5Ph_FD_88975 | JGI IMG/M metagenome (GOLD analysis project Ga0073899, IMG submission 88975) | Active sludge microbial communities from Klosterneuburg, Austria, studying microevolution and ecology of nitrifiers - Klosterneuburg... | ecosystem: Engineered > WWTP > Aerobic digester >...
CCCGCCGCTGACGCCACGTGGCGGTCGTCGTCTGATCCTCGCGGTTCGCACGCTCACCGCTCGTCAAGACTCCATCCCTCCCCGCCGCTGACGCCACGTGGCGGTCGTCGTCTGATCCCTACGATCCTTGAGCCTGTCGAAGGGTCGTGGCGGGTTCCCCGGCCCCAGCCGTGGAGGCATCCCGCGTCGACCACCACAGGTGCGTCAGCGCGGCGGTGAACAGGGTGGTGCCTGCCATGTGGGCGGTGACGAGGGCCGGGGGCAGGCTGAGGGCGTACTGGGCGTAGCCGATCGCGCCCTGCAGCAGTTCGGTGGCGAGCAGCAGCAGCGCGGCCCGGCGCGCCCTGCCGTTGGTCCAGACCACCAGGGCGATGGTGATACCGACCAGGGCCCAGACTCCCAGCGAGTGCACCCGCGCGGTCGCGGTCGGGTCGAGCCCGTTGCGGTGGACGGCGCCGTCGCCGGCCAGCGGACCCGACCCGGTGACGATCGCGCCGACCACCATCACCGCCAGTCCGAGGCCGAGGGCGAGCCAGACCAGCCGCCGCACCCGCGGGGTGACCGGCGTCCGGCGCAGCCCGTACGCCTCGTGGACGAGGACGACGCAGGCTCCGACCAGCCCGATCGAGGGGATCAGGTGCAGCCCCACCACCCAGGGGTTGAGCTGGGTGCGTACCGAGATCCCGCCGATCACGGCCTGGGCGATGATGCCCAGCCCGATCCCGAACGTCAGCCAGCGGGCCCGTCGCAGCGGTGCGCCGTCGGCCGTCCTCGCCCGCCAGGCGCTGAGGAAGGCGCCCAGCGCGACGGCGACCAGCACGAAGGTGAGCAACCGGTTGCCGAACTCGATGAAGGCGTGCAGCCCCGCTTCGGGGTGGGGGAGGTAGGAGCCGGGTTCGCACTGCGGCCAGGTGGAGCAGCCGAGCCCCGAATCGGTGACGCGCACCAGTCCGCCGGTGACGATGATCACCATGTTGGCCACCAGCGAGGCGACCGCCCAGCGGCGCAACGCGAGCGGGGAGGTCAGGAGGTCCATCGGAACACCTTCCGTGCCAGGGCCAGGGCGGCCACGACCCAGACGGCGACGACGGCCACCGGCAGCGGGTCGAACCCGCCGGTGGCCCAGGTGCGCAGGCTCTCGCCCAGCGCCGTCGTGGGCAGGAGTCCCAGCCACGGCTGCGCCCACGCCGGGAAGTTCGCGGCCGGCAGCAGCAGCCCGCCGGCGGCCCCGACCAGGTAGACCAGGTTGGCCAGTCCGAGGGTGACCTCCGCGGACGCCGTCCCGGCCAGTGCCAGCGCGAGCCCGGAGAAGGCGAGCAGGGCCAGCGGAACGACCAGCACCACGACTGCGGCCTGCCCTGCGGACGGGCGGGGCGACCAGCCGGTCAGGAGACCGGCGACCACGAGCACGACGGCCTGGCCGAGGGCGAGCATCGTCATCGCGAGCGCCTTCCCGAGCAGCAGGTCGGCACGGCGCAGCGGGGTGGCGACCAGGCGCTCCAGCACCCCGTAGCGGCGTTCGAAGGCCGTGAGGATGGCGAGCGAGGTGAAGCTGGTCGACCACATGCCCAGCCCGATGACGGAGGCGATGAAGGGCTCCCGCGGGATCCCGACCTGTTGCCCGACGGCCGCGTGGGCCACCACCAGCCCGAGCGGGATGGCCAGCGCCAGCAGGAGCTGCTCGCCGTTGCGGAGCACCAGCCGGGCCTCCATCAGGGCGTGCCGCCAGACCCGCTTCCCACGCGGGACGGCGTTCACGCGGCCCCCGGTCGGGTGCGGGTCAGGAAGACCTGCTCCAGGCTCGCCTCAGCGGTGAGTTCGGCCACTGTCCCGGAGGCGACCACCGTGCCCGAGTCGAGCAGGACGACCCGGTCGGCAAGTTGCTCGGCCTCGTCCATCGCATGGGTGGTGAGGACGACCGCGACACCGTCGGCCCGGAGTTCGCGGACCAGCGTCCACACCTGGCGACGGACGTGGGGGTCGAGCCCGGCGGTCGGCTCGTCCAGGAACAACAGCGCGGGCCTTCCGACGATCGCGCCGGCGAGGTTCACCAGCTGCTGCTGGCCTCCCGAGAGCCGGCGGTAGGGCGTCCTGGCGAAGGGGGTGATGCCGAGCGAGGCGACGAGTTCGGCCGGCGGCCGGGGATCGGGGTAGAGCCCGGCGAGGTAGGCCAGGAGCTCTCCCGGCCGCACGCCCGACCACGCACCGGTGGCCTGCGGCATCAGCCCGACCCGGTCGTTCGCGCCGGGCACGCCGGCCGGTTGGCCGAGCACGTCGATGCGGCCGGCGTCCAGCCGCTGGAGCCCCGTGCAGCAGCGGATCAGGGTGGTCTTGCCGGCCCCGTTGGGGCCGAGGACGGCCGTCACGTCACCGGCGGAGGCGGTCAGGTCGACCCCGGCCAGCACGTCCCGTCCACCGAGGCGGACGGAGACCCCCGACAGGGTCAGGGCGGCGGTGGCGGGCACCCGCACAGTCTAGGGAACCGGGGAGGCCCTGGCCGTCCGATCATCGGGGACAGGGGAAGACTCCCTCCCGTGAACGGGAAAGGAACCGTCCCCTTTCGCGCCACCTCGCGGCAGCGGGGGCGGAGGCGGGAGGTGGAGGCGGGAGGTGGAGGCGGAGGTGGGCCGGAGGTGGAGGCGGAGGTGGGCCGGAGGTGGAGGCGGCCCCAATGACCGGTAAGGGGACGGTTCCCTTTCGCGCCACCTTGACCGTGACCGGTAAGGGGACGGTTCCCTTCCGCGCCACCTCGCGGGACGAGCCACGACGGGCCGGCGACGGAGAGCCGGACGTAGGGTGCCTGGGCGGGTGCGTGATGCGCAGGAGTGCCGAGAATGCCGCTGCCCGGCCCCTGGTGGGGCCGGGCAGCGGCGGGGTGGTGCGGGTTGGGTCAGGCCTTCTCGGGCGCGAGGGCGTCCTCGATGGCGGGGGTGGCGAAGTCGGCCGCGGTGAGCATGGGGGCGTCGATCCGCATGCCGTAGAACGACCGCCACACCATGTACACCGACGCGAGGCCGAACACGACCGCGAGGACGGCGTTGATGACCGGGTTGCCGATGATCAGCGACAACTCGATGGCGAGCATGCCGAACAGGGTGGTGAACTTGATGACCGGGTTCAGGGCGACCGAGCTGGTGTCCTTGAACGGGTCGCCCACGGTGTCGCCGACGATGCTGGCGTCGTGGAGTTCGGTGCCCTTGGCCTGGAGGTCGACCTCGACGATCTTCTTCGCGTTGTCCCAGGCGCCGCCGGCGTTGGCCATGAAGATGGCTTGGTAGAGGCCGAAGATCGCGATCGAGATCAGGTAGCCGATGAAGAAGAACGGCTCCACGAACGCGAACGCCAGCGTGGCGAAGAAGATGCCCAGGAAGATGTTGAACATGCCCTTCTGGGCGTACTGGGTGCAGATCTCCACGACCTTGCGGGACGTCTCCACCGATGCCTTGGTGGTGCCTTCGAGATCGATGTTCTTCTTGATGAACTCGACCGCGCGGAACGCGCCGGTGGTGACCGCCTGCATGGAGGCGCCGGTGAACCAGTAGATGATCGCGCCGCCGGTGATCAGGCCGAGCAGGAACGGGACGTGGAGCAGCGACAGGCTGGCGACGTTCTCGGTCAGCCCGGCGGTGAGTCCCATGATGATCGAGAAGATCATCGTGGTCGCGCCCACCGCGGCGGTACCGATCAGCACCGGCTTGGCGGTCGCCTTGAACGTGTTCCCGGCGCCGTCGTTGGCTTCCAGCAGGTGCTTGGCCCGGCCGAAGTTCGGGGTGATGCCGTAGTCCCGCTTGAGTTCCTCGGTGATCCCGGGGACCTGTTCGATCTGGGACAGCTCGTACACGGACTGGGCGTTGTCGGTGACCGGCCCGTAGGAGTCGACCGCGATCGTGACCGGACCCATGCCCAGGAACCCGAACGCGACCAGGCCGAGCGCGAACACGCCGGGGGCGAGCATCAGGCCGCCGGTGATGACACCGTTGACCATGGTCCCTTCTTCCAGCATGGTGGACACGCCGTAGGCGCCGCCCATCAGGCCGACGATCGCGATCCCCAGCCAGTAGGCGGAGAAGTTGCCCGCGACCAGACCCGACAGGATGTCCAGGGAGGGGCCGCCCTCCTTGGCGGACTTGACGACCTCCTCGACGTGCTTGGCCTTGACCCCGGTGAACACCTTCACCAGTTCGGGAATCACCGCACCCGCGAGGGTGCCGAAGCTGATGATCAGGGACAGCTGCCACCACAGGTTCGTGTTGCCGCCGATGTCAGGGATCAACAGCGCCGACATGATGAAGGTCAACACGATGGAGACGATCGAGGTGACCCACACCAGCGAGGTCAGCGGCGTCTCGAACTCCATCTCGTCGGCGTCACCGAACTTCGCCTTCGCCCACGCGGCGTTCCCGAAGTACGACAGCGCTGAAGCGACCAGCATGATCGCCCGGATGAAGAAGATCCACACCAGGAAGTGCGCCTGGTACTCGGCCTGCACGCCCAGCAGGATGAACGTGATCAGCGCCACCCCGGTCACACCGTAGGTCTCGAAGCCGTCCGCCGACGGGCCGACCGAGTCACCGGCGTTGTCGCCGGTGCAGTCCGCGATCGTGCCCGGGTTCCGCGGGTCGTCCTCGCCGATCTTGAACACGATCTTCATCAGGTCCGAACCGATGTCGGCGATCTTGGTGAAGATGCCGCCCGCGATCCGCAGCGCCGAAGCACCCAGGGACTCACCGATCGCGAACCCGAGGAAACACGCCGTGGCGATCTCCGGCGGCAGGAACATCATGATCGCGAGCATCATGATCAGCTCGGTCGAGATCAGCACCATGCCGACGCTCATGCCTGAGCGCATCGGGATGTTGTAGACGTTGAACGGCTTGCCCTCCAGCGACGCGAAGGCCGTCCGGGAGTTCGCGAACGTGTTCAGCCGGATCCCGTACCAGGCGATCCCGTACGAGCCGGCCATGCCGATCACGGCGAACAACAGCACCAGGAACACCCGGGGCCAGCCGCCGCTGGTGTTGAGGAAGCCGAAGTAGACGAAGATCACCGAGCCGATGAACGCGAACAGCAGCAGCAGGAACTTGCCCTGCTGCACCAGGTACGCCTTGCAGGTCTCGTAGATCAGCTCCGACACCTCCCGCATCGAGGTGTGCACCGGGAGGTCCTTCAGCTTCATGTAGCTGACCAGGCCGAAGGTAAACCCGCCGACGCAGATCACCATCCCGATCAACAACAGGTACCAGCCGCTGATCCCGCCCAGGAAGGTCACCTCGTGCAGGTTGGGCAGTGGCAGGTCGAACTCGCTCTTGTGCGAGACATGGGACTCACCCGAACCCGCCGACGAACACGCACTGAGCGCGAACGCGGCAAAGCCGAGGAGCAGGAGGAGCGCCGAACGCACGCGCCGGCGCGCGGAGGTCACCGGCGGCTGCGGGTCGAGCGAGGAGGTTGTCACGATGGTTCCTTCATGCGCGTGTGTCATGGTGTCGAGACGGCGCCCCGGCAGGTCAGCTTTGGCCTGACAAAGTCGCCGTATGAAGCCTACGACGCGCTGTCGTAGTTGTCACAACAGGGTCGCGGGCTGGAAGCCCGGTTGAGGACACTCACGATATGGACAACAATGGTGTTGTGAAAAGCCCCGCCGACCCCCCAGTGCAGGACCCGGAGTCGTTCGACCCGGTCCAGGTGGAGTCGGACGCGTCCACCCGCTCGAGGGTGGCCCGCTCGATCCTGCAGTTCGGCCCCTCGACCGCGAACGACCTGGCCAGCCGGCTGAACCTGACCCCGGCCGCGGTGCGGCGACACCTCACCGTGCTGATGAGCCTCGGCCACCTCACCTCACGGGAGCAGCGGGTCTACGGCCGCCGCGGACGGGGCCGTCCGGCCAAGGTCTTCGCGCTCACCGACCCGGGGCGGGGGGAGTTCTACCAGGCCTACGACGACCTCGCCATCCGCGCGCTCGGCTACCTGCGCCAGGTGGGCGGGGAGGACGCCGTGGCGGAGTTCGCCCGGCGGATCGCGGGCGACGTCCGGACGAGGTTCGAGGGGTTGCAGGGGGAATACGCCACCCCGGCGGAGGCGTTGGTGGAAGCACTGACCGCCCAGGGTTTCGTCGCCTCCTTGCAGCCGGTCGCCTCGGGCGTCCAGTTGTGCCAGTACCACTGCCCGGTCGCCCACGTGGCGGCCGAGTTCCCGGAATTGTGCGAGGCCGAGACCAGGGCGTTCTCGCAGATGCTGGACTCCCACGTCCAGCGGCTCGCGACCATCGCGCACGGCGACGGGGTGTGCACCACCCACGTCCCCAGGCCGGTCGTCAGACCGACCGTCCCGACAGAAGAAGGAAAGGTCCTCCGATGAGTTCGACCGCACCGACCGCGCCCGGACTGGGCTCGACCCAGGAAGAACACCTGCAGGCCCTCGGCACCTACCAGTACGGGTGGCACGACTCCGACGCCGCCGGCGCGCTCGCCCGGCGCGGGCTGAGCGATGACGTGGTGCGCGGCATCTCGGCCCTGAAGGACGAGCCGGAGTGGATGCTGCAGACCCGGCTGAAGGGCCTGAAGCTGTTCGACCGCAAGCCCATGCCCACCTGGGGTGCCGAGCTCGACATCGACTTCGACAACATCAAGTACTTCGTCCGCTCCACCGAGAGGCAGGCCAACACCTGGGAGGACCTGCCCGACGACATCAAGCGCACCTACGACCGGCTCGGCATCCCCGAGGCCGAGAAGGCCCGGCTCGTCGCCGGCGTCGCGGCGCAGTACGAGTCGGAGGTGGTCTACCACAAGATCAACGAGGAGCTCGAGCGCCAGGGCGTCATCTTCCTCGACACCGACACCGGCCTGCGTGAGCACCCCGAGCTCTTCCGGGAGTACTTCGCGACCGTCATCCCGGTCGGCGACAACAAGTTCGCCTCGTTGAACACCGCGGTGTGGTCGGGTGGCTCGTTCATCTACGTCCCCAAGGGCGTCCACGTGACGATCCCGCTGCAGGCCTACTTCCGCATCAACACCGAGAACATGGGCCAGTTCGAGCGGACGCTGATCATCGCCGACGAAGGCTCCTACGTGCACTACGTGGAGGGCTGCACCGCGCCGATCTACTCCTCGGACTCGCTGCACTCGGCGGTGGTCGAGATCATCGTGAAGAAGAACGCCCGGGTGCGGTACACCACGATCCAGAACTGGTCGACGAACGTGTACAACCTCGTCACCAAGCGCGCGACCTGCGACGAGGGCGCGACGATGGAGTGGATCGACGGCAACATCGGCTCCAAGGTGACGATGAAGTACCCGGCGGTCTACCTGCTCGGCGAGCACTCCCGCGGCGAGACCCTCTCGATCGCGTTCGCGGGCGAGGGCCAGCACCAGGACGCCGGCTCCAAGATGGTGCACGCCGCGCCGCACACCTCCTCATCGATCATCTCCAAGTCGGTGGCCCGCGGCGGCGGCCGCGCGTCCTACCGCGGGCTGGTGCAGGTGCAGGAGGGCGCGCACCACTCCGCCTCCTCGGTCAAGTGCGACGCGCTGCTGGTCGACACCATCAGCCGCTCCGACACCTACCCCTACGTGGACGTCCGCGAGGACGACGTGTCGATGGCGCACGAGGCGACGGTCTCGAAGGTGAGCGACGACCAGTTGTTCTACCTGCGCAGCCGGGGCATGGGCGAGGACGAGGCGATGGCGATGATCGTGCGCGGCTTCGTGGAGCCGATCGCCCGGGAACTGCCGATGGAGTACGCCCTGGAGCTCAACCGGCTGATCGAGCTGCAGATGGAAGGGGCCGTGGGCTGAGCCGGCCCGCGACCCCACGACTGAAAGAGACCATGACCGTGACTGCTGTCCCCGCTGTTGCCGGGGCGATCGAAACCACTGCCTCCCACCTCCACCCGGTCGCGTCCTTCGACCTCGCGGACCATCCCGTCCCGAGCGGACGGGAGGAGGTGTGGCGGTTCACGCCGCTGAAGCGACTCCGCGGGCTGCTGGACGGCACCCCGAGCGGCGCCCACCTGCGCTGGCGCCTGGAGGCGCCCGAGGTGGTCACCACCCGGGAGCTCGACGCCGCGGAACTGGCGGCCCTCGACGTCCCGGCGCCGGTCGACCGGGTGTCGGCGCTGGCCGCCAACCTCTCCGGCGGCGCCGTGGTGGTCGACATCCCCGCCGGGGCGGAGCTCGCCGAGCCGGTGGTGGTCGGCCTGCACGGCGAGCACCCCGACGACCTCGTCTACGGCCAGCTCGTCTTCACGGTCGGACGCCAGGCGCGCGCCACCGTGGTGCTGCGGCACACCGGCTCGGCCCGCTACGCGGCCTCGGTGTCCCTGCTGGTGGGCGAGGGCGCCGAGGTCACCTTCGTGAGCGTCCAGGACTGGGACGGCGACGCCGTCCACGGCGGCCACACCGGGCTCCGGATCGGTCGGGATGCGCACGTGCGCACCGTGTCGGCCAGCCTCGGCGGCAACCTCGTCCGGCTCGTGGAGACGGCCGAGTACGACGGTCCCGGCGGCGAGCTGGAACAGTTCGGCCTCTACTTCGTCGACGCCGGCCAGCACGTCGAGCACCGGCTCTTCGTCGACCACAACGCCCCCCACACCCGCAGCCGGGTCGACTACCGCGGCGCGCTGCAGGGGGAGGGCGCGCACTCGGTGTGGGTCGGCGACGTGCTGATCCGCAAGGTGGCCGAGGGCATCAACACCTACGAGTCGAACAAGAACCTCGTGCTCACCGACGGCTGCCGGGCCGACTCGGTGCCGAACCTCGAGATCGAGACCGGCGAGATCGAGGGTGCCGGCCACTCCTCGACCACGGGCCGGTTCGACGACGAGCAGCTGTTCTACCTGCGCTCCCGGGGCATCTCCGAGGAGGAGGCCCGCCGGCTCGTGGTGCACGGCTTCTTCGCCGACATCATCCGCCGGATCGGCGTCCCCGAGGTGGAGTCGCGGCTGCTGGCCACCATCGAGCGGGAGCTCGAGGTGACGGTCGGCGTGCCTGAGTCGCTCCGGGTGCCGGCGTGAGCTTCGTCCGCGCCTGCGCCCTGGCCGAGGTGCCCCCGGGCACCGCGTTCGCCGTCGACCTCGGTGACGCCGGGGTGGCGGTGGTGCACACCGACGCGGGGCTCTTCGCGATCCGCGACGAGTGCTCGCACGCCTCGGTGCCGCTGTCGGACGGGGACGTCGACGGCTGCACGCTGGAGTGCTCCATGCACGGGTCGCGGTTCGACCTGCGCACCGGCCTCCCCCTCGAACTGCCCGCCACGACGCCCGTCCCGGTCTACCCGGTGCGCACCGAGGCCGGCGACGTCCTCATCGACCTAGACAACCCGATCCAGATCCAGGAGCCCTGAACCTGCCATGTCCACACTGACCATCACTGATCTGCACGTCGAGGTCGAGACCGAGCACGGCCCCAAGGAGATCCTCAAGGGCGTCAACCTCACCGTCCGCAGCGGCGAGGTGCACGCGATCATGGGGCCCAACGGCTCCGGCAAGTCGACCCTCGCCTACTCGATCGCCGGCCATCCCAAGTACACGATCACCTCGGGCTCGGTGACCCTGGACGGGGTCGAGCTCACCAGCATGACGGTGGACGAGCGGGCGCGGGCAGGCCTCTTCCTGGCCATGCAGTACCCGATCGAGGTCCCCGGGGTCTCGGTCGCGAACTTCCTGCGCACCGCCAAGACCGCGCTCTCGGGGGAGGCCCCGAAGGTGCGCACCTGGGTCAAGGAGGTGCACGCCGCGATGGACCGGCTCGGCCTGGACGACTCCTTCGCGGCGCGCTCGCTCAACGAGGGGTTCTCCGGCGGCGAGAAGAAGCGCAATGAGATCGTCCAGCTGGAACTGCTGCAGCCGAAGTTCGCGATCCTGGACGAGACCGACTCCGGCCTCGACATCGACGCGCTGCGGATCGTCTCCGAGGGCGTCAACCGCTACACCTCCAGCGGCGACCGCGGGCTGCTGCTGATCACGCACTACACGCGGATCCTGAACTACATCACGCCCGACTTCGTCCACGTCTTCGTCGACGGCAGGATCGCCGAGGAGGGTGGCCCCGAGCTCGCCGACCAGCTCGAGGTCGAGGGCTACGACCGGTTCGTGAAGGCCGCGAAGGCCGATGCCTGACCTGGAGGCACTCCGCGACGACTTCCCGATCCTCTCGCGCAGGATCGGGGAGCACCCGCTGGTGTACCTCGACTCGGCGAACACGTCGCAGAAGCCCCGCGAGGTGATGGACGCGATCGCCGCGCACTACCTGGAGCACAACGCGAACGTCGCCCGGGCGATGCACACCCTCGGGGGCGAGGCGACCGAGGCCTTCGAGGGTGCCCGGGCCGCGGTCGCCGGCTTCATCGGGGCCGACCGGGTCGAGGAGGTCGTCTTCACCAAGAACGCCTCCGAGGCGCTGAACCTGGCTGCGCACTCCCTCGGTGCCCGGCTCCGGCCGGGCGACGAGATCGTCGTCTCGGTGCTGGAGCACCACTCCAACCTCGTGCCCTGGCAGCTGCTCGCGCAGCGCACCGGGGCCGTGCTGCGCTGGTTCGACATCGACGCCGAGGGCCGGCTCGACCTGGCGACGGCCGCCGTCGAGGGTCTGATCAACGAGCGGACGGCGATCGTCTCGCTCGCCTGGGTCTCCAATGTGCTGGGGACGGTGAACCCGGTCGCGGCGATCGCGGCGGAGGCGCACGCCCACGGCGCGGTCGTGGTGGTCGACGGCTCCCAGGGCGTGCCGCAGCTGCCCACCCGCGTGGCCGAACTCGGCGCCGACCTGCTCGCCTTCACCGGGCACAAGATGCTCGGGCCCACCGGCATCGGGGTGCTGTGGGGGCGCTACGACCTGCTCGCCGAACTGCCCCCGTTCCTCGGCGGCGGGGAGATGATCGAGGTCGTCACGATGGCGGGCTCGACCTTCGCGCCGCCACCGCACCGCTTCGAGGCGGGCACCCCGCCGATCGCGCAGGCCGTCGGGCTGGGCGCCGCGGTGCGCTACCTGGAACGGGTCGGGATGGAGCAGGTCGCCGCGCACGAGGCCGCGATCACGGGCTACGCCCTCGCCGGGCTGGCCACCCTGCCGGGCGTCACCGTCCTCGGACCGCAGCAGGCGGTCGAGCGGGGCGGCGCGATCGCGTTCACCGTCGCCACCGCCGGGGGGCTGGAGGTGCACCCCCATGACGTGATGCAGCTGCTCGACTCGCGCGGCATCGCGGTGCGGGGCGGCCACCACTGCGCCCGTCCGCTGCACGACCGGCTGGGGCTGGTCGCGTCCAGTCGCGCCTCTGGCTACCTCTACACGACCCGGAGCGAGGTCGACGCCCTGGTGGACGGGGTCGCCTGGGTGCAGGACTTTTTCGGGAGGCGGTCATGAGCGTCGAGGCGATGTACCAGGAGATCATCCTCGACCACTACCGGGAGAAGCACCACAGCGGGCTGCGCGAGCCGTTCGGCGCCCAGGTGCACCACGTCAACCCGACCTGTGGGGACGAGGTCACGCTGCGGGTGGCGCTGGCGGGGGACACCGTCGCCGACGTCTCGTACGCCGGGGTGGGCTGCTCGATCTCGCAGGCCTCGACCTCGGTGATGGCCGACCTGGTGATCGGTCGCAGCGTCGCCGACGGGCTGGCCCTGCACGAGGAGTTCACCAGGCTGATGCACAGCCGCGGCGCGATCGAACCCGACGAGGACTCCCTCGGCGATGCGATCGCCTTCGCCGGGGTGTCGAAGTTCCCGGCCCGGGTGAAGTGCGCCCTGCTGGGCTGGTCCGCCTTCAAGGACGCCACAGCGCAGGCGCTGGTCAGTGAGCAAGGAGAGTCATGAGCGAGAACGTCCGTCCGTCCGACCTGGTGCAGGACACCTTCCCGCCCGACGTCCCCGCGGCGCGGCCGTCCGAGGACGACGTGCTGGAGGCGATGAAGGACGTCGTCGACCCCGAGCTGATGGTGAACGTGGTCGACCTCGGCCTGGTGTACGGCGTCCACGTCGACGAGGCGAACCACGCGACGATCGACATGACCCTCACCTCGCCGACCTGTCCGCTCACCGACCGGCTCGAGTTCGACACCGGCATGGCCCTGGAGGGGCTCGTGGAAGGCGTCACGATCAACTGGGTCTGGCTACCGCCGTGGACCCTGGAGGCGATCACCGAGGACGGCCGGGAGCAGCTCCGCGCCATCGGGTACAACCTCTGACCCTGCCGGAACGCTGGCGCCTGACCCCCTAATCTGCTATCAATTAGCTATCAGATTTCAAGGAGGGTGAGTCGCATGACCGCGCAGGACGCATTCGCAGACGGCCAGGAGACCCAGGGTGGTGAGCCCGCGGGTGTTCCGGTGGGGCACGCGGGCGCTCGGGTGGACATCTCCGAGCGACGGGCGGTCACGATCGACGGGTTGCTCGGTGTGCTCGCGTTCGTGGTGCTGCTCGGGCTCAGCGTCGTCCTGTTCGTGGCCGCGGCGAACGCAGACTCCAGCGGGGGCGACGGTCTCGGGTTCGGCGTGGGCGGGGGAGCGCTGGCGGTGTTGGCCGGCCTGCTCTTCTCGGGCATCCGGATCGTGGGCCCCGGCGACACGATGGTGCTGCAGTTCTTCGGCCGCTACATCGGCACCATCCGCAACGCGGGGCTGCGCCTCGCCGTCCCCCTGGTGGTCGGACGGAAGGTGTCGGTCAAGGTCCGCAACTTCGAGACCAACGAACTCAAGGTCAACGACGCCGACGGCAACCCGGTGAACATCGCCGGCATCATCGTGTGGCAGGTCGCCGACACGGCCAAGGCCGTCTTCGCGGTCGAGAACTACACCGAGTTCGTCCGCGTCCAGTCCGAAGCCGCGCTGCGTCACGTGGCCAGCAGCCACCCCTACGACAACGCCGGGCCGGGCGAGGAATCGCTGCGCGGCTCGACCGATGTCGTGGCCGCGGAGCTGGCGGCCGAGGTCGCCGCCCGGATCGCGATCGCCGGCCTGGAGGTGGTCGAGGCGCGGATCTCCAGCCTCGCCTACGCGCCCGAGATCGCCCACGCGATGCTGCAGCGGCAGCAGGCTGCCGCCGTCATCGCGGCCAGGGAGAAGATCGTCGAGGGCGCCGTGAGCATGGTGCAGGGAGCACTGCGGCAACTCGAGGCCAACGACATCGTCGCGCTCGACGAGGAGCGCAAGGCGGCCATGGTGTCCAACCTGCTGGTGGTGCTGTGCAGTTCGTCCAGCGCCACGCCCGTGGTCAACACCGGGTCGCTCTACACCTGAGCCGATGAGCCAGCCCGGCGAGGACGCCCGACCGATGGGCCGCAGCAGGACGGAACGGAAGCCCGTCCTGCTGCGGCTGGACCCCGGTGTCCACGAGGCGCTGGCGCGCTGGGCCGCCGACGACCTGCGCTCCCTCAACGCCCACGTCGAACTGCTCCTCCGCCAGGCCCTGCGGGGTGCCGGCCGCTACCCCGACGGCGCCGGACCGCTGCCCCGGCGCGGCCGTCCGCCCGCGTCGCCAGCGCCCCACCCAGGACCGCGACCGGAGCGCGACGAGGTCTGAACCGTGAAGGAGACGAGGTCTGAACCGTAAGGGAACCGTCCCCTTACGGTTCATGAACCGAAAGGGGACGGTTCCCTTACGGTTCACCGAGCGAGGTCGGTCGCCCCGGAGGGCAGCAGCCCATCGGTCAGCGGCGCGTCAGGTGCAGGTCGGCGATCATGCAGCGGGCGGACCCACCCGCCAGTTCGATGGTGGGCAGGGCCAGGGGAACGACCTCCGCGGTCGCCTCGATCCGGTCGAGCTGGTCGGGTCGCAGGGCGCCGGCCGCCCGCTCCGACATGACGAGGATGCGGTGCCGTCCGGTCAGTTCGATCGCGTTGCCGGCGAAGTCGGCCACCTGCGACCACGACAGGGCGACCACATCGTGGCCGCTCTCGGACAGCCGGCGCTCGATCTCGTCCCGGCGTCGCCGCTCACTGATCGCATCGAGGCAGACCAGGGCGACCTCGGTGCCGATGCTCATGAGCACGTTGGTGTGGTAGATCGGACGTCCGGCCGGGTCGGCGGTGGGGAAGACCATCGGCTCGTAGCCGAAGGCGGTGCAGAACCGCTCCAGGATGACGGCGTCTGCCCGCGCCGAACTCCCGACGTAGGCGACCCGTTCGGCGTGGTCGAACACCATCGCGCCGGTGCCCTCCAGGAACAGGTCGTCGTACTCCAGCCCCGAGTAGTCGATCACCTCCTGCACCCGGTACTCCCGCTTCAGCAGCTCCACCACGTCGGCACGTCGCTCCAGCCGACGGCTCGGGGCGTACATCGGGTAGAGCGCGACCCGGCCACCGTGGTGGGTGGAGAACCAGTTGTTCGGGAAGACCGAGTCGGGCGTCGCCCTGCCCCGGTCGTCGAAGACGTGGACGGTGACGCCCGCGTCGCTGAGCCGCTGTGCCGCCGCGTCGAACTCGGCGAGCGCCGCCGCCTCGACCTCGCCCGGCTGCGCGGCGGCAACGGTCTGGAACGCGTTGTCGGCGTGGGTTTCGGGATTGGGCCGGAAGTGGTGGGGCCGTACCATCACCACCGAGCCGGATGCCTGCACCGAACGCGCTGCCACCGCCGCCTCCTCGCCCCGTGCCGACCACCACGCGCTGGGGGCCGGCGAACTCCTGAGAGGATGCTCCCATGGAACGCAGCCTCGTCAGTCACCTCGACCTCGACGTGGCGGGGCCGGCGAGCCTGTGCTTCGCCGTCGCGGTCGCCGCGGGGGTGCCGCTGACGAGCGAGCGGCTCGACCTGCTCGTGGACGGCCGGCGCGTCGAACCGGTGGAGGCCTCCGACGCCCACGGCACCCGGCTCCACCTGCTGGAGGTGGCGGGCGGCAGGGTGAGCCTCGACTACCGCGCCGAGGTGTCGGGGTCGGCTGCGCGCGCCGAGGTGGACCCCGTCGACCGGCTGCGCTACCTGCGACCCAGCCGGTACTGCGAGTCGGACGTGCTCGCGCCGACCGCGGCGGCGGAGTTCGCCGGGCTGGCCGCTGCGGACCTGGTGCCGGCCGTGGCTGACTGGGTCGGTGCGAGGCTCAGCTACGTACCCGGCTCCAGTCTTCCCACCGACGGCGCCGTCCGGACCCTGCTGGCGCGGGCCGGCGTGTGCCGGGACTTCGCGCACCTGTGCGTCGCCCTGCTGCGGGCGCTGAACGTGCCGGCCCGCCTCGCGGCGGTGTACGCCCCCGGCTTGAGCCCGATGGAGTACCACGCCGTCTGCGAGGCGCTGGTGGACGGCCGCTGGTGGGTGGTCGACCCGACCCGGCTCGCCCCGCGGCAGAGCCTGGTGCGGATCTCGACCGGGAGGGACGCCGCCGACACCGCCTTCCTCACCACCCACGGCGGTCCGGTGGAACTGATCGGCCTGGAGGTGACCGCGACAGCGCGCGACTTCCGGCTCGACGACCACACCGGCCTGGTCGAGTTGCGCTGACGGGCCACGGGCCGGCCCCTCAGGCCTCCGCCCGCACCTCGGCCAGCCCGTGGCGAGCGACCGCCGCCAGCAGCGGCTGGTCGTCGCTGTGGGCAGCGAACACCGCGGCCAGGCCGAGCGCCCACGCGCGGGCCCGCCGCCAGATCGCCGGGTCGTAGCTGCCGAGGTCGTCGCACGCGGCGCGGAACCGGGCCCGGGCGGGCGCGTCGAAGGCCAGCCAGGCGACTGCGAGGTCGCTGGCGGGGTCGCCGGAACAGAGGTCGCCGAAATCGACCACGCCGGTCAGGGCGCCGGCCCCGTCCAGCAGCAGGTTCAGGGGGTGCGGGTCGCCGTGCAGCCACACCGGCGGCCCCGGCCACGGCGCGGCCGCGGCGTCCGCGAGCCACCGCTCGACCCCCCACGCGCCGCAGGCGGCGTGGAGGCGGGCCAGCATGGTCTCCCGGCGGGCCGCCAACGGGACGCCGCGGAACGGGTTGGCCGGGGCCTGCGCCGGGGCCGCGACGTGCAGCCCCACCAGGAAGCGCGCCAGGCCGGGCACGGCGGCGGCCCGTGCCGCGACCGGCGCCTCGGCGGCGCAGCTCCCCGGCAGCCGGGGCACCACCGTCCAGCGCCATGGGTAGTCCTCCGACGGCTCGCCGGCGAACTCCGGCACCGGCAGCGGGACGTCGACCAGCCCGGCCAGAGCGGGCAGCCACTCGATCTCATTCCCGATCAGGCCACTGGCGGCGGCCCTTCGCGGCAGCCGGACGAGGCGGTCGGCGCCGAGGGTGAACAGCTCGTTGTCCCAGCCGTGCGCGAAAGCGGCTACCGGGCCGTCGAGCCCGGGGCACTGGGACGCGAGCAGCCGCCGCACCAGACGGGCGTCGACGACGACCTCGGCCGCTGGGATGTTCGCCACGCCGGGCACCCTAGCAAGACTCCCCTAGGCTGCTCCCATGACCGCCGACCCCAGCCCCGTGCCCGCCGCCCCGCCCGCGAGCGAGGACGTGACCCTGCCGGCTCCCACCGTCCGCCCACCCCGGAGGCTGCTGGTCGATCTCGGCCGCCCCTTCACGTGGGGCCTGCTCGCCACCCTGGGCGCTCTCACCGGCCTGGCTCTGGGCGGGGCGGCCTCGGCGCTGAGCTCGGTGTGGGTCTACATCGTGGTCGCGCTCTTCCTTGCCATGGCGCTCGACCCGCTGGTGGTGTGGCTGCAGGGCCACCGGATGTCGCGCGGCCTGGCCATCACGGTCGTCTTCGCCGGGTTCGCGGTGCTGTTCGGCATCCTGCTCGCCATCGTCGTGCCGATCGCGGTGAACCAGATCGTCAGCTTCGCCCAGGCCATCTCCGGCTACATCTCCAGCCTTCAGAACGCGCCCTGGCTGGAGAACCTGCTCTCGGCCACCGGCAGCGAGGCGACCGTGGACGGCTGGCTGGACCAGATCCGCACCTACCTCTCCAACCCTTCCA
>Ga0073899_10002410_pt1 | contig 16864 bp, 17 predicted proteins | sample KloWWTmetaKNB5Ph_FD_88975 | JGI IMG/M metagenome (GOLD analysis project Ga0073899, IMG submission 88975) | Active sludge microbial communities from Klosterneuburg, Austria, studying microevolution and ecology of nitrifiers - Klosterneuburg... | ecosystem: Engineered > WWTP > Aerobic digester >...
CGGGCCGAGGAAATCGTGACCCAGGTGCTCCACATCGCGCGGATGCTCGGCGAACGCGGCGAGCACGTCACCAACATCGTCTTCATGGGCATGGGCGAACCACTCGCCAACTATGCCGAGACGATTCGCGCCGTGCGGCTCCTTACTCACCCCAGGGCCTTCGGCCTCGGCCAGCGCCACATCACCATCTCAACCGTCGGCCTCATCCACGCCATCGACAGGCTCGCCGCCGAAAACCTCCAGGTCGGTTTGGCCATCTCACTCCACGCCCCGGACGATGCGCTTCGCCAGAGACTCGTCCCCACCGCCGGCCCCACCTCCGTCGGAGACCTGGTCTCGGTCGCGAAACGCTTCTTCCGCAACACAGGCCGCAGGGTCACCTTCGAATACGCGCTCATCGCCGGTGTCAACGACACCGAACAGGCGGCCACCGGGCTGGCCCGCCTGCTTGCGGGCTCCGGCGTCCACGTCAACCTCATCCCGGTCAATCCAACGGCTGGCCAGTTCGCCCGCCCGCGCCGGGATGCCGTGCTCGCCTTCGAACGCATCCTCCGCGCCGGGGGAATCAACTGTACGGTCCGCGTCGAAAAGGGAGCCGAGATCTCGGCCGCGTGTGGTCAGCTCCGCACCGATGAACGCAACCGCCTCATCGCCGAATCCGAAATCAGCCCATCACCCGCCGGAACACGGCGCGGATCCCGGCAAGAAAAACTCTCCCCAAAACCATCCCAAAACCAATAGCCACCGCCGACCGCATGTCCAGGAGCGTATGCACATCGCCACGCACCACCGGCGCTATCAGGATCCCTGTCCGCACCTCGTCCATCGCTACCGAACGCCCGGCCACCACGCCCGCCGATGACTGCCGCAGCGTTCCTCGCCCGAAGCTCGCCACCCCAACCGCACTCCGGCTGATCTCCACCTCATCCGCCTCAATTCGCCGGATCGCGCTCCGGTCGAGGCTCAGGCGGGTGCCGCTCACTTCCTCAACCCGGCTCTGCCCGGCACTGGCGGTCGCCCCGTTTTCGTTTCCCATGCGGTGCTCCTCGGCGACACCGTAGACCGGGCCTAAAGAAGAAGCAATGCTTGATTGCGATGCGCACCGAGGACTTCGCCTTCGATCTTCCCGCCGGCCTCATCGCGCAACAACCGGCCGAACCGCGCGATAGCGCGCGCCTCATGGTCGTCCGCATCGCCACCGGGGCCATCGAGCACCGGCACGTCAGCGACCTTCCCGGATTGCTCTCCCCCGGCGATCTCCTCGTCGTCAACGACACCCGTGTGATGGCCGCCCGCCTCTTCGGCCGCCGCGAGGACACGGGAGGCGCCGTTGAAGCGCTCCTCCTTCGCCCATTCACCAATCTTCGCTGGGAAGTCATGTTCCGCCCCGCGAAGCGCGCCATCCCCGGCCGCCGTTTCGTCTTCGATACGCGCGGCGGCCCCATCACCGCGACTGTCGCCGCCCGCCAGGACGAGAACGTTACCCTCGATTTCGATTGCCCGTTCGACCCCGCGACCGTCGGCTCCGTTCCTTTGCCCCCCTACATCCACGACTACCACGGCGATCCCGAACGCTACCAGACCGTCTACTCCCGTGAGCCCCGCAGCTCCGCGGCGCCCACCGCCGGCCTCCATTTCACCCCGGGTCTGCTTGCCGCCCTAGATGACCGCGGACTCGAACGGACTGCCGTCACCCTTGAGGTTGGCCCCGGCACCTTCAAGCCCGTCCAGGTCGAAGACCCGCGGGATCACCAGCTCCATGCCGAGCACATCACCGTGCCCGCTGCCGCCGCGAACGCCATCACTCGCGCCAGGGATGAAAGCCGCCGCATCGCAGCCGTCGGCACCACCGTCGTCCGCACGCTCGAGCATGTCGCGCGCGAGCGCCACGCAATCGAGCCCTACGCCGGCTGGACGTCGCTGCGTATCCTCCCTGGCGACGAGTTCCGCGTTGTGGATGTCCTCATGACGAACTTCCACCTGCCTCGCTCCACCCTGCTCATGCTCGTCTGTGCCTTCGGTGGACCCGGGCTCGTCCTCGATGCCTATCGCGAAGCCGTGCGTGCGGAATACCGCTTCTACAGCTTCGGAGACGCGATGCTCCTCCTGCCCTGAGCGCGCCGTGCCCCGGCCCTCACCCCAGCAGCAGCTTCTTCAGGTTCGCCATCTCGATGGCGGCCTGAGCCGCTTCTTCGCCCTTGTGTCCGTCCTTGCCGCCGCAGCGCGATAACGCCTGCTCCACGTTGTCCACCGTCAACACCCCGAAAATTACCGGCACGCCCGTCTCCCGCGATACCGCGCCGATCCCCTCCGCTGCACCGCCCGCCACGTATTCGAAGTGCGCCGTCTCACCCCGGATCACCGCACCGAGACAGATGACCGCATCGAACCTCCCGGAGCTGGCTGCCCAGCGGGCCGCGGTCGGTACCTCAAATGCCCCCGGCACCCACGCGATGGTGACGTCCTCGCTCGCCACCCCCCGCTCCGCGAGCTTGCGCTCCGCCCCAGCCAATAGCTTCCGCGTCACGAACTCGTTCCAGCGCGCCACCACCACGCAAACCCGCAGCCCCGCCCCATCGAGCGAACCCTCGATCTCTACCATCACGAACCCTCCGCGCTCATCGGCTCCAGCCCGTCGAGCAGGTGACCCATCCGCTGGCGTTTCGTGTCCAGGTAGCGCACGTTGAACGGGTTCGGCACGGTGACGATCGGGACCCGTTCCACCACCTCCAGCCCGTACCCCTCGAGCCCCGCCCGTTTCGCCGGGTTGTTCGTGATGAGCCGCATCTTCCGCACGCCGATGTCCCGCAGTATCTGCATCCCGATGCCGTAGTCCCGCCGGTCCGCCGGGAACCCCAGCGCGAGATTCGCATCCACCGTGTCCAGTCCCTCGTCCTGCAGCTCGTACGTCCGCAGCTTGTTGTGCAGCCCGATGCCCCGGCCTTCCTGCCGCATGTACAGGAACACGCCGCCTTCTTCGCCGATCATCTTCAGCGCCCGCTCCTTCTGCTCGCCGCAGTCGCACCGCATCGAACTGAACACATCGCCCGTCACGCACTGATCGTGAACGCGGACCAGCGTTGCCTGTTCCGGATCGATTGGTCCATTCACCAGCGCTACATGCTCATCGGGCTGGTTCTCCGCCCGGTACCCGAGGATCATCATCTCCCCGAACGGCGTCGGCAGTTTCGTTTCCGCGACCCGGGTAATCAACTGCTCCGTCCGCAGGCGGTGGCGGATCATCTCGTTCACCGTCACGATTCGCAGTCCGTGGCGCCGCGCGAACCGCTTCAGGTCCGGCATCCGCGCCATCTCGCCGTCCATCTTCATGACCTCGCAGAGCACCGCTCCCGGCGTCAACCCCGCCAGTTTCGCCAGGTCCACGCTCGCTTCCGTCTGGCCAGCGCGCACCAGCACGCCGCCCTTCCGCGCCCGTAATGGGAACATGTGCCCCGGCCGGGCCAGGTCGTCCGGCCGCGTCTCCGGGTCCATCAGCACCTGCACGGTCCGCGCCCTGTCTGCCGCGCTTATCCCCGTCGTCACCCCGGTCCGCGCCTCCACCGAAACGGTGAACGGTGTTCCAAATCCCGAATTGTTGGCTGCCTGGTCCACCATCAACGGCAGCCGCAGCTGCTCGCAGCGGTCCTCCGTTATCGAGCAGCAGATCAGCCCCCGCCCGTACTTCGCCATGAAGTTGATCGCGTCTGGCGTCACGAACTGCGCGGCCATGCACAGGTCGCCTTCGTTCTCACGGTCCTCGTCGTCCGTGATGATCACGAACTTGCCCTGCCGGTACTCCTCGATCGCCTCTGCAACGGTTGCCATCACCGGATCCCGTTCGCTCATCGCCGGGCCTCCTCTTCGCGCGCCTGCAGCATGTTCTCCACATACCGGGCGATGATGTCCGTCTCCAGGTTGATCCGGTCGCCCGCTTTCCGCCCCACCAGGTTCGTATGCTCCTGGGTGTATTGCACCAGCGAAACCGAGAAGCTCTCTTCGTCCTTCGCCACGATCGTCAGGCTGATCCCATCGATGCACACCGGACCCTTCACCACCATGTAGCGCAGCAATTCCGGCGGCGCCAGCAACCGGGCAATGATCGCCTCGCCCTCGGGCGTCATCGAGTGGAGCGCCCCCGTCGCCTCAACGACACCGCGCACAATGTGCCCGCTCAGCCGGTCCATCGGCCTGCAACTGCGCTCAAGGTTCACCAGGTCGCCGGGCTTCAAGTCTCCCAGGTTCGAACGCCGGTACGTCTCGGGCATCAGATTCGCGAAGAACGTTTCGCCATCCATTTCCGCCACCGTCAGGTCCACGCCGTTAATCGCGATCGAATCGCCCAGCTTGCTATCGGTCAGGATGAATGGCGCCCGGATGCGCAGCGTCCCTTCGCCCGCCGCCTCCACCGTTCCAACTTCTTCAATAATGCCGGTGAACATCAGGCCACACCCCCACTCGGAGTCTGGCATCGCAACACGCTTTTCCTGGGAGACTTCATTCGGCACGGCCCCTGTTCTGGTCTGATATCCATGGGGCGCGCGGAGAGACGGCGCGGCAACGCGCCAGCGGCCAGCCCCGGTGCGCGAGGCACAGGCAGCCGCCAGGTGTTCTCTCCCATCCGGACTCTAACCGTCGGCCCCGGAATCTCACCGGATCAGTCCTCCCCCCGGGGGGAAGGAGTCGCGGGCTTTCACCGCCGGTGGGGAATTTCACCCCGCCCCGAGAACATCACCCCTATCCTTAGTGCCGGGCAAACGAGATGTCAAGCAGCCCATCTGCGAGCCGCTTCACACCCGGCCGCGCCTCGCGCCGCTACACTCCAGCAATGAGCATCGAGTTTCGCCCTGCCCGTCCGGAAGAGCTCCCCGAAGTCGCCCGCGTCGCCTCGCGCGAACTTGCCACCCCTATTGAGATGTTCCAGGGCATGGACCCGTCCTGGACACTCTGCGCCGTCGCCGATGGCCAGATCGCGACAACTTATGCCGCATGGCCCCTCCACATCCGTTTCAACGGGCGCGCAATCCCGATGGCAGGCGTTACCTGGGTCTCCACCCACCCGGCTCACCGCCGCAAGGGTTACCTCCGGACCATCGTCCAGCGCCACCTCGAACAGCTTCATGACGAAGGCCTGGCCTCCTGGTCCGGCCTCCACCCCGCCCTCGCAGCCATCTACCGGCGCTACGGCTACGGCACCATCACCGAGCGCCGCACCTACCGGGTCGACCCGCGCGACCTCACCTTCGCCCACCCCCGCGACATCCCCGGCAGGCTCCGCGAGATCGACCCCGAAGAAGGCTTTCCCCTCCTGTCCGACATCTACCACCGCTTCGCTGAACCCAGGAACGCGATGATGCTGCGAGCCCGCGAGATGTGGGACGCTGGCCCCCTCGCACCGCCGCCATCGGGCTTTCGGAGCACTACCCTGGTTTACGAAGAGGGCGGCGAGCCCCTCGGGCACCTGGTCTTCCACCACGGCGATGGCATGCACCGGACTACCGCCGGCCCACGCGGCCAGATCCGGGTCCAGGACCTCGTGGCGCTCACCCCCAACGCGACCTACGCCTTCTGGCGGACGCTCGCCAGCTACGACGCCGTCGGCGAAATCACATGGAACAACGCGAGCCCCGATGACCCGCTCCCCCACATGCTCGTCGAACCGCGCATGCTCAACGTGGCCGTTCGCGATGGCATCATGGCGCGTCTCGTTTCCGCCGGCCCCGCGCTCGAACTCCGGCCCTACGCCATCGATACCGAAGTTACCTTCCGCCTCACCGATCAGACCTGCCCCTGGAACGATGGCAAGTGGCGGCTTTCAACAGGCGCCGAAGGCGGCCAGATGACGCGGCTCGACGGGCAGGATGCTGAAGCCAGGCTCGATCCCGATACCCTCGCCCAGCTCGCCTGGGGCTTCCTCAAGCCATCCGTCGCATGGCGCGCCGGCCTCCTTGAAGTCGACGACCCCGCCATCCTGCAACGCTGGGACGACGCCTTCCGCACCGCCTACCCACCGCACGAAATGGAGCACACCTGGTAGCCCTGCGCTACTCGCCGGCCGCCCCCGGGTTGTTCCCCGCCATCTCCAAGAGCTTGACCAGCACGTCATAAGTCGCATAGGCGTCCGCCAACGCCCCGTGCTCGCCCATCCGCCCGATCCCCAGCCGATCGGCAACATGTCCCAGGTTGAACCGATCGACCTGGCCGTTCCCCCGCAAAATGCCGCGCGCAACCGGCTGCACGTCCAGTGCTACCGGCGCGAAGGGCCACGGCTGCTGCAACCGCCGGAATGTCTCTACCAGGAACGCCATGTCCTGGCCGATTCCCCACCCGGTGATGACCGAATCGCGCCCCAGCTTCGTGAACCGCTCGACCGCCTCTTCCAGGTCCAGCGCCGCCTTCCAGTTCTTCGAGCTGTACCCCACCACCTTGAGCGCCGCCGGGATAGCATTGCCGATGTGCCGCGGCTTCACCCGGGCCCCCCACGCCTCTTCTTCCGCTACGCCCCGAGCCAGTTGTGCCCGCACTCCGCCAACATCCAGGATCTCGTGCATCTGCGCGTTCGGCCCGCTCATCTCCAGGTCCACCACAAAGAGCGAGGTCAACCCCTGGAAGTCGTCTGCCGAGCCGGGCTCCGGCGTCAGCCGCCCGTTGGGATCGAGCCGGCGGAGACCGGCCGAAAGGGTGCCCAGGAGGTGTTCCATCGCAGCCTCAAATCCGCCGCAGCTCGCGCGAGCCGAGCGTGATCACCAGCGTCAGCGCAGCGGCAATAACCATCCATGCTCCAACCACGTGCGGCGCTCCCCACTGGTCGATCATAGCGCCCATCACCAGCCCGGCGAAGGGCGTCAGTCCCCACGTCATCGTTTGCAGTGCGACCACCCGCGAACGGTACTCCGGCGCCGCCTTCATCTGCATCAGCGAGGCGTTGAACGCCGAATACACACTGTGGAAGATCCCCGCCACGGCCAGCATCCCGACCGCCAGCCACAGGTGCCGCATCAACGTAAACGCACCCACGGACGAGCAGTAGAACACGCACGCCCACATCATCCATGGGCCGATACGCTGGCGGTTCGAGGTGACTGCGACGATCGCGCCGCCGAGAAGCGACCCCAGCCCAACCGCCGCGGCAAGGTACCCATACCCCTGCGATCCCGAATCCAACACCTTCGTCGCAAACACCGGCAAGAAGTTCACGTACGGATACACCAGCAGGCTGGGCAGGATCGCCATCCCCACGATCAACGTCATCCGCCGGTCGCTCGCCACGTACTTCAACCCCGAGGCCACACTCGCAAACATGCCCTCCGGGCTTTCGACCAGTTCTGGCTCCGAACGCCGCAACCGTGAAGTCAGGGCCACTGCAAGCACAAGGCAGACTGCCTGCACCTCAAAAGTCCCTTCCGTCCCCACGATCCCGATCAGCGCTCCGCCGATTGCCGGGCCGATGACGCGCATCGCATTGCCGCCGAGCGAGTTCAGCGCCACTGCGTTCGTCATCTCATCCGGCCCGACTGTGTCGAACACCAGCAGGCTCCGGATCGGGCTGGCAAGCGCCTCCACAATCCCCGAAGCTGCCGCTGTCACGTAGATCATCCAGATTTCAATCGCCCCCCCCGCCACCAGCCCCGCCAGGATCGCCGCGATCGCCGCGCTCGCCGAGGTGTAAATCATCAGCTGCCGGCGCCGCTCAAACCGGCCCGCCACGTACCCCCCGAATGGCGAAAGAAACACCAGGAACGCCCCCCGCAGCAGCGCGACCAGCGCCAGGTCCGTCGCCGATCCACCGAGGTCGTTCGAGACCAGCCAGCCCTGACCGATCATCTGCACCCACGACCCGATCTGCAGGGCCATGGTCGATCCCAGCAGGAACCGGAAATCCCGGTGCCGCAGCGAAGCAAGCGGCTTCCCCGGCGCGATCAGCCTGCCGTTACGAGGACTGTGAAGTCCCGCGGGTGCATCAGAAGGTGGCAACGAGATCCCCGGGGGCGCAGCACTGGCCCCGTTTCCTGAAGTTACACGCGCCGCCTTGAACGAACCACCGCCTACCCCCCCGGCGGCTTTCCGGCCGAGGCTCTACGATGAAGAAGGCCGTCTTTCGGCCAGGGGAGGAAGTCTGAATGAGCGACCCGGGTGCCATCGCCCTCGCCTTCTTCAACGACCGTTACCGCATCGATCCCGCAGCCATGTCCTCGCTGCTTTCCATTGCGTTGAGCCGTGGCGGAGATTTCGCGGAACTCTTCTTCGAACACCGCACCAATAGCGCCATCCAGTGGGAAGACCAGCGCGTCAAGTCCGCCTCCCGCAACGTCGCCCAGGGCGTGGGAATCCGTGTCGTCAAGGGCGATGCAATCGGCTATGCCTACACCGAGTCGCTCGACATGGCCGCCATGCGCCGCGCCGCCGAAACAGCCTCGCGCATCGGCACCAGCGATGAACGCCCCCTCCCTGTTGATGCGACGCCCCACCTCACCGGCGCCCCCTCCCACTACGGGTTCGATTCCCCCCTTACCAGTGAGCCACCAGCCGCAAAGGTCGCCCTCCTCGAACGCGCCGACCGGGCCGCCCGCGCCCACGACACTAGCATCGCCCGCCTCGATGCCAGCATTGGCGATGAGCTGAAGTACGTCATGGTCGCCCGCAGCGATGGCAAGGTCGTCGGCGACATCCAGCCGCTCATCCGCTTCAACGTGAGCGCCCTCTCGCAGCAAGGCGAAAGCCGCCAGGTCGCCCGCACCGGTGGAGGCGGCCGGCTGGGCATCGAATACTTCGAGCAGGTTACCCCGGAATCCCTCGCCATCGATGCCGCCCGCCAGGCCGTCCTCCAGCAGGATGCCCGCGAAGCGCCCGCCGGCGTCCTGCCCGTCGTCCTCGCCGCCGGCGATAGCGGCGTACTCCTCCACGAGGCCGTCGGCCACGGTCTCGAAGCCGATTTCAACCGCAAAGGTACCAGCAACTACACGGGCCGCGTCGGCCAGCCCGTCGCCAGCCCGCTGGTCACCGTCGTCGATGATGGCACCATCGCTGGCTCGCGCGGCTCCATCAACGTGGATGATGAAGGCAACCCCGCCACCCGCAGCGTCCTCATCGAAGGCGGCACCCTCCGCGGCTACCTCCACGACGAAGTCAGCGCCCGCCACTTCGGCGTCGCTCCCTCCGGCTCCGGCCGCCGCGAGACCTTCAAGGACTACATCCTGCCCCGCATGACCAACACCTTCATGCTTCCCGGCCAGGACACCCCGGAAGACATCATCCGCGGCGTCGACCGCGGCATCTACGCAGTCTCCTACTCCGGCGGGCAGGTCAACATCTCCAACGGGGATTTCGTCTTCTCCGTCACCGAGGCTTACATGATCGAAGAAGGCAAGCTCACCTCGCCCCTTCGCAACGTCATGCTCATCGGCAACGGCCCCGATGTGCTCTCGAAGGTCACCCGCGTCGCCCACGATTACCAGCTATCCGATGGCCGCTGGACATGCGGCAAGGATGGCCAGTCCATCCCAGTCGGCGTTGGAATGCCCACAGTCCTCGTCTCCGGCATCACCGTCGGCGGCACCAGGGTCTAGCTGCTCCACAGCGAGCCAGGCCCACCCCCTGCATCAACCACCAAGGGAGCAACCTGAGCCATGGAAGGACCGAGTCCGCTCGAAATCGCCCGCCGCGCCGTCCTGCTCGCCCGGGCCGCCGGTGCCGAACAGTGTGACGCCATCGTCTCCATGTACACCGAATCCAACGTCACCGTGCGCCTCGGCGAGCTCGAAAAACTGATAGAGGCAGGCTCGATGGCCCTCGGCCTCCGCGTCATCAACGGTGGCCGCACCGCCGTCTGCTCCACCTCCGACCTCTCCCCGCTCTCCCTCGAGCGATTCGCCGCCGAAACCGTCGAGCTCGCCTCCATCTCCGAACCGGATGAATGCGCCGGGCTCCCCGGGCAGGCGCTCCTGGCTTCCGCTCCGAATGCCGCCGCGCTCGCACTCTACGATGAGCGCCTCGAATCGCTCTCCACCGAGCAGAAGATTCAGATGGCCCGCGCCTGCGAGGGCGCCGCCTTCGCCACCGATCCGCGCATCACAAACTCCGATGGAGCGAGCCTCTCCACCCGCATTGGCCACATGGCCCTCGCCAACTCACTTGGCTTCGAAGGCTCCTACCCCGCAACCACCATCTCCCTCGTTGTTGAGGCCATCGCCGATGACGCCGAGGGCAAGAAGCGCAACGGCTACTGGTACTCCGCCGAACGCAGTCTCCACCGCCTACTCGATCCCGAGGAAATCGGCCGCATCGCCGCGCGCCGCACGCTTGACCAGCTTGGAGCGCGCAAGGTGCCCACCTGCCAGGTCCACGTCGTCTTCGAACCAATGATGGCGGTCTCGCTCATGGGCGACCTCGTGGGATGCGCCAACGGCTCGGCGCTCTATCGCGGCGCAACCTTCCTTGGCGGGCGCCTGGGCGAGAAAATCGGCTCGCCCCTCGTCACCATCACCGATGATCCGTCAATTCCGGGCCGCTTCGGTTCCCGCCCGTTCGATGGCGAAGGCGTCGCAACCCGCCCCAACACCATCATGGCGAAGGGCGTGTTCTCCGCGTTCCTCTTCGATTGCTACACGGCCAGGCGCACGGGGAATCTGACGACCGGCAGCGCCCAGCGCGGCATCGAGTCACTTCCTGTCCCCGGGCCTTCGAACCTCACCCTCGAGCCGGGCCAGGCCACCCCGGAAGAGATCATCGCGGGCGTGCCCAGCGGCCTCTACCTCACCACCCTCATGGGCAGCGGTTTCAACCCCGCCACCGGCGATTACTCGCGCGGAGCAGGTGGATTCTGGATAGAAAGTGGCCAGGTTGCCTACCCGGTCACCGAAATCAACATTTCGTCCCGAATGGACGCCATGCTCGCCGGCATCGACGCCATCGGGAACGACCTCTCATGGTTCGGGGCAAGCGCTGCTCCAACGCTTCGGATCGGCGAAATGACGGTCTCGGGAACGTAACCGGTCTTTAGCCGGTCTCCATCTCCCCGATTGACTCCAGGTGTTGCCGTAGCAAGACCACCCGCCGCACCGCCTCCCGGACCACGAACCCCGGCTCCGCCACCCCTCGTTCCGCCTGGAGCGCCACGATGACCGCCTCCAGTGTCTCTGCTACCTCGACGAGCAGTTGGCGGAACTCGACAAATCCATCCTGTTTGTCACGCGATTGCATGATTGGCAAGTCTCCTCCCCTGTCCGCAGCCAACCAAGCCGGGCGGAGGTTACAACATGGTTATCGTAATTACCAGTCAGGTCCGGTCGCGTAGATGAGCCGTGGAAAGCGCGTCCGCGTACTCGTTCCAGCGCGACCCATCGTGCGCCCGGATCCACTCGAGCCGGGCAAGCGGCCGCAGCTGAACCAGCTCCCACGCGCGCTGCACCAGGTCCAGGTTCTTCACCTCGCCCTCCTTGCGCTTCCATCCGCGAGCTTCCCATCCCTTTGCCCACGCCGTCAGCGTCTTCACCACCAGCTGGCTGTCCGAATACACCGTGATCGGCTCGTTGGCAGGCGCCATCTCCAGGCCATTAATCATGGCCGTCAGTTCCATGCGGTTGTTTGTCGTGCCCGGCTCCTGGCCGTGGCGCTCCTCCACCACCTTCCCATCCCGCACGTACACAGCGCCCCAACCCCCGGGGCCCGGATTCCCCTGGCACGAACCATCCGTGAAGATCCCCGTATCCGGCCCTGCCGTGAACCGCATCAGCACCTCATCCGTCGAGAGGTTTTGCGTCCGTGTAACCGAGTTGCCTTTTCCCCGGACGGCCCGCCCTTGCTTTGGCGCGGCGCCATCTTTACCCGGACGGCTTCGGCAATCGATGCACTGCTTCGGCGTCCAGTTTGGGTATTTCGCCCGCACCGCGTCAGGAAGTTCGAATTCCCCCCCGCAATCCGTACAGGTGTAAGCGGCACTCATCTGAGGCCGAGTCTACCGCCCCGGCCCTGCTGGGCCAAAGGCGAGAAAGTCCCCCTGGATGAATGGCACGTAGATGCTCCCTTCCGGGCCTATCGTGATCCCCACGCTGAATACTGTCGCGCCCTCGATCGGAAACCGGCTCAGTTCTGCGCCAGTTCGGGTGTCGACGACGACAAGGTCGTTCCGGTACCGGCTTGCCGGGTCCGCGTCTCGGCCCCCTGCGGCAACGGTTGCCACCGCCCGGTCGCCCGCGGCCTGGGTCGCGATCCCGCGGTTCGCCACTCCTTCCCACTTCCAGAGCAGTTCGGCATGGTCTCCGGCATCCCTTATCGCCTGCAAGTCGCCACCCGCCGCCATGATCACTCCGTCCGGCGAGATGGATACGCTCCCTCCTGCCCTGGCCCCGAACGCGAACTTCCAGATGCTCTCGCCCGTTTCCGCGTCGAGGGCATGGACGCTATCGACGTTGTCGGTCACGTACACGCGCGACCCATCCGCACTGAGTGTCGGGCTCGAAGCGCTGCCGCCCGGGAGTGAGGAGTTCTCCCAGAGCGGGAGGAGTGTGACCTCTGCCCCATCTTCCACGATCCGCATCGCCCGGACCGCTGCCTGCTCCTCACCCGGCTCCCAGAAGGTGAAAAACACCCGTCCATTCCTGGCATCGATCGCAGGCGTGTTGGCGCTCGGGCAACCTGGCAGTCCCTGTGCGCAGGCGGAGAGACCGGTCGTCCCATCCCACGTGGCGCCTGGCACGAGTGCCAGCGGCGCCATGACCGGGGCTCCGCTCGCCCGGTCCAGGATGTAGGCGATACCTACATGCGTAATAAAGAAGAGGTTCCCGGCCGGGGTGAATTGGGCGGAAAGCGGAACCCCGACAATCGGGGTTGTCCACGCCACTGAGCCGTCCGGCATGAAGCTCCGCATCGCCGCCCCGTCCGCGAGATACAGCCTCCCCTCGGTGTCAATCAGCGGCGAGGAGATGACTGCCTGAAAGTTCACCTCGGTACTGCACCAGGCTGTGTCGCCTGTGCTCGTGTCTATCGCCTGCAGGTGGCAGCCCGGCACCGTCGTCGTCAGGTAGAGCTGACCCGCGTCCGAAACCGTCGCCCCAAGGTTGATGGTCCACTCCAGCGCACCGGCCTTGAGTGGGCCATCGAAACTGCGCCGCCAACGCATCTCCGGTATGTCCGCAATCGGCGCCGGCGAATAGTCGCTGTTGGCGCCATCCGAGTGGACCGCCGGCCAGCCGGGCGCGTAAACCGGAACGGTCCCGGCCCCTGGCCCCGGTACCGGAGTCCCGGCCGGCGGCGTGGGCGTCCCACGGCCGGCACTGCCGGAACTGCAGCCAGCAAGGAACAGGACGGAGGCAATACTCAAGGTGAAGATGGCCCGGCGAAGCATGGGCACCAGCATAAAGCCGAGGGGCATTCAGTGTCGAATCAGATTACAAGATTGGCACGACGAGTGCCATGCAGCCGCTCCCTCCCGCATACTGTGTTCCCGGAGGCCGCCGTGAAAATCCGCCGCGACCGTGAACTCAGCCCCGACCTCATCGATAAGCGCGCCGAGACCCGCGCGGCCGCCGGCCGGGGCCTCGCGCTCCCCGGTGGCGCAAAGGGCGGCATCGGCGGCATCATCCTCATGCTTGTCCTCGCCCTCCTCGGCGGCACCCAGTTGATGGGGGGCGGCTCCAGCGGCTCAGGCATTGATATCGGCGATATTCTCGGCCAGATGTCCGGCGTCCAGGCTCCTGGTTCCGCGTCCAGTGTCCCCGGCGCCCCCGATCCCCAGGCCGATGAAGTCGCCTTCGTCTCCTTTGTCCTCGATGACATCCAGGAGTTCTGGACCGAGGAGTTCAAGACCAGCGGGATGACCTACGAACGCGCCAGGCTCGTCCTCTTCGAACGCTCCGTCACTACCGGCGGTTGCGGTTCGGCGCCATCCGCGGTCGGCCCCTTTTACTGCCCTGCCGACCGCACGGCCTACATCGACCTGACCTTCTTCGCCGAGCTGGCGAAGCAGCTCAAGTTCTCCGGTGACTTCGCCCAGGCGTACGTCATCGCCCACGAACTCGGCCACCACGTCCAGAACCTCACCGGCGTTAATGCCCAGGTGCGCGCCGCCTCGGAAAAGGACCCCTCCAAAGCCAACGAGTACTCGGTTCGCCAGGAGCTACAGGCCGATTGCTTCGCCGGGGCATGGGCCTTCTCTGTCTATGAAGCTGGCCTGCTCGAACGAGGCGATGCCGAAGAAGCCCTCAACGCCGCGGCCGCAGTCGGCGATGACCGGATCCAGAGCCAGTCCGGCACCGCCATCAACCAGGAAACCTGGACGCACGGCTCCTCCGAGCAGCGCGTCAAGTGGTTCAAGCGCGGATTCGAATCCGGCGACCCGGGCCAGTGCGATACCTTCTCCGGCGACTACTGACCCCGCTCCGGCGCCACCGCCGAACAGACCAGGCCTTTGTCCCAGACCGGGCCCTCCCTGCTCCCCACGCAGTCCCGGCAACGCAGCCAGGTCGCCGCGCGGTACCACGCGCGCTGGCTTTCTTGCTCCGCTCTCTCCGTCCAGCCCGTCCTCTATGCGATGATAGCGCCGTCCCGGCTCAGCCACCGTGATGGAGGAACCCCCACCGGTCCGGCAAACTGGCCGAAGGAGTGCAAAACGTGAGTGAAGAACGTGGACGAAGGGTCGTCGAATCCCTCCTGGTCGCGGCCGTCCAGCTCGAACAGGCCAGCTCGGGCAGCGATGTCCGCGCGGCCGTTCGCGATTGCGCGCTCGCGCTCGAACACAACCTCGACACCCTCGCCCGGGAACTCAATGCCGATCCCGCCAGCGGTGGCGCCATCGAACCGTCCCTCGTGCCCCGCGCCCGCGCCGTCGAATCCCGCCTCAAGAACCTCCTCCTCACCTGCTGGGAATTCCTGAAACGTAACGATGCGGAACTCGCCGACCTCGGCCGCGCACGCGACCTCGCCCGCCAGATGCGCGAAGCCGGGCACGAGGACATCGACCTCGTCTTCGCCCACCTCCTGCTTCCCCAGGCGCTCGACTAAGAGCACCCGTTCGCCATCAAGCGCGCTGCAGGATGTGCACCAGGCACACCCCGCCGATGCCCACCATGTGCAGCAATCCCGTGCGGGCGCCCTCAACCTGGCGCTCGCCTGCCTGCCCGCGAAGTTGCAGCACCGTTTCGTGTACCTGCGCCAGCCCGGTCGGCCCCAGTGGATGCCCCCTCGATAGCAGCCCGCCATCGGTACTGAACGGAATCCGCCCGCCGATGCTGAATTCCCCGCGCTCCACCGCGAACTCGCCCTGCCCGCGCTCGCAAAACCCCATGCTCTCGCAATACTCGATCTCCTCGACCGTGAAGGCGTCATGCACCTGCACCAGGTCGATGTCCTTCGGTCCCAGCCCGGCCTCCGCATAGGCCGCATCGACCGTCACGGTGGTCGTGTCCGCATCCTGCGCATCCATCACGCCCGCGAGTGTCGGTGTCCGGAACTGAGAAGCGATTGCGCGAACCGCCGCTGAAATGCCCAGCTCGCGTGCCTTCCGTTCGCTCACCACGATGGCCGCCGCGCCCCCATCCCCCACCGGACAGCAATGCGGAATGGTCAGGGGATCCGCCACCATGCGCGCGTTCAACACGTCTTCGATGGTCAACGGTCCGCGCATCTGCGCATACGGGTTCAGTGAGGCGTGCTTCCGGTTCTTTACCGCCACCGCCGCAAACTGCTCAATCCGCGAACCGAACTCGTGCATCCGCCGCCGCGTCCGCATCGCGAACACCCCTGCCGGCGGCAGCACTCCCTGCATCATCCCGATCTGCCGCTCCCGGTACTCCGCCGTCCCCGGCTCCGGCGCGCCCACGCCGCCATCCAGCCGCAGAGTCCGGCCCGATTTGCCCACGCCGATCGCGAGCACGATGTCCGCCGCGCCCGTGTCCACATCGCGGCAGGCCGAACGGAATGCACTCGATCCGCTCGCCGAGGCGTTATCGATGTTCACCACCGGGATGCCCGTAAGCCCGAGCAACGCGCTCACCCGGGTTCCCGGCGTCAGTCCCGCGCCGGCCGCGCCGCAGTACATCCCCTCCACGGCCTTCCATTGCAGCCCCGCATCGGATAATGCTCCCAGTGCCGCCTCCACCCCGAGGTCGGCCACCGTCTTATCCGGGTGCCGGCCGAATGCCGCCATTCCCACGCCCGCAACGATCGCCATCAGTCACCCCCCTCTTCTGGCGAGAACGCAAACGAAAGCACCGGCGTGCCGTCGTCGGCCCACCCCGCTGGCACCGCTACCGTCCGCACCCGCTGCTCGATCCGCACTGCCGCCGGGGGAGCGTTCACATACCCCTGGACCATCAGCCCGTTCGCCAGGATGACCTGCGCCACCACCCGCGGTGTCTCGCCCGGTCCCGTCGTCCAGCTGTAGATGAGCCCTTCACCGGGCGCCTCTTCGATCGAGACTCCTGTTCCCGAACACGCCGCGCAGCGCTTCCGCGCGGGAAACGCCTTCGCCCCACAGTCGCACCTGGAAAAGAGCAGGTGCGCCGTCCCATCGGCCCCGGCTGGCACGAAAACCCCATCGACAAGCGGTCGCGGTTCCGGTTCATCGTTCATCGTCGGCACGTCCAGTTCATATCACCCGACTCTACGCCCTGGGCGTTTCAGCGTCGCGCGCAAAGGCCGGGCTGGCTGTTGCCCATCACCCGGCGATTCGTGCAAATGAGAGTCAGGGGAAAAGGAGGCTGGTGGGCGATACTGGATTCGAACCAGTGACCTCTGCGATGTCAACGCAGCGCTCTAACCATCTGAGCTAACCGCCCCAACGCGGAAATCCCAGTGTACCACGCCCCCGCCATCGTTCCACCGGCCCCCTTCCTGGGCTGTGCTACACTCTCTCCCTGCGGCCAACCACCGC
>Ga0073899_10002414_pt1 | contig 16852 bp, 14 predicted proteins | sample KloWWTmetaKNB5Ph_FD_88975 | JGI IMG/M metagenome (GOLD analysis project Ga0073899, IMG submission 88975) | Active sludge microbial communities from Klosterneuburg, Austria, studying microevolution and ecology of nitrifiers - Klosterneuburg... | ecosystem: Engineered > WWTP > Aerobic digester >...
CGCGCCGCCCCGTCCAAGCTGCTGCCGGGCGACGAACTCACGCCGGGCGTAGCCGGCCAGGCCCGAGGTGAGCATCCCGTCCACCACCGCGCCGACTCCGCCGCCGACGAGCGGGATCCGCCGTAGGACGATCACGGCGACATGCTTGCCGCCCAGCCGCCCGGCCAGGGAGCCCATCACGCGCTCGCTGATCTCGCGTTCCAGGACGGGGTCGAACACCGGCGCGGTGGCGACCACGAGCGGGGTCGCCGGCAGCCGGCCGGCGCGCAGCAGCCGCAGCACCTCAGCTTCGCCGAGCAGGGTGAGGGTGAGCGCGGCCCGCACCCGGCGGTCTTCGACGTCGTAGCCGCGCAAGTGCGCGATCGCGGCGATCATCCGCGTGTGCAGCACGGCGAGGCCGGCGATGTTGGCCGGCAGTCCTACGGGCAGCGTCACCAGGCCGCCGACGCTGGTGACGAACCCCTGCGCCGAGGCCAGCGCGATGTGCTGGGTCACCAGCGCGCCGATCGCCGCCTCCCGGTCGGCGGATTCGGCCAGCCGCTTCGCCGCCACGGCCCGCGCGCCCAGGAAACTGCCGGCACCGTTGATCGCGAACTCGATGATGCCCCGCAGCATGCCCCCGGCAACTTCCGGGGTGCGAGCGGCCAGTTGCTTGCCGAGTTCGGCTGCGTTCGCCATCGGGGTTCCCTTCGCTCTGACGCCCCCAGCCTAGGCACCCGGGCGGCGGCCGGAGGGCCGGTCCCCCCGGAGCCGACCCCGGCTCGCCCCTGTCTGAGGAGTGTGGGACAGAGTCGCCGCCCGCGGGACGAGGACGGCGCCCAGGCGCCCGATCCGCTGGCGGGAGGCGCGAATGTCCCACCCTGGGCCACGGCCGCACGGCGGGTGCACTCGTAACCCGGGGCCGGCCTCGCTACACGTTGTTCACCTCGCTACCCGAACTCGGGTAGCGCCGTGAACAACGTGTAGCGAGGCAGGGGTGGCGACCCAACGAACGCTGGCGGGGCCAGTCAGCACCCGGTGACAGAATCGGGGTATGGCACGTCCTGGGGTCTTCGGCCCACCGCAGGAGTGGGCCGGGCAGGACCTGATCGCCTTCTCGGCCGAGTTCGACGCGGGGCTCGTGCTCGAGGCCTACCGCTGCGGGGTGTTCCCGATGCCGCTGCACCAGTCCGCGTTCGATGGCATGGGCTGGTGGTCGCCGCTGCGCCGCGGCATCCTGCTGCCCGACGCGCTGCGGGTGACCAGGTCGTTGCGCCAGTCGGCCCGCCGCTACCGCACGACCATCGACCGCGCGTTCCCGGACGTGCTCGCCGGCTGCGCCGACCCCCGACGCGCTGCCGGCTGGATCGACGAGGAGGTCCGCGCGGTGTACCTGCGGCTGTTCGAACTCGGCCACGTCCACTCCGTCGAGACCTGGGACGCCGCCGGACGCCTCGTCGGTGGCCTGTACGGCGTGAGCCTGGGCGGCCTGTTCGCGGGCGAGTCGATGTTCCACGACCCCGACCACGGGCGGGACGCGTCCAAGGTCGCGCTGCTCGCCCTCGTCGAACTGCTGAGCGACGACCACGCGGGCGAGCGGGTGGTCGACGTGCAGTGGCAGACCGACCACCTGGCGAGCCTGGGCGTGCTGGAGATCGACCGCGACGAGTACCTCGACCTGCTCCAGCTGGCGCTGGCCGTCCCCGAGCCCGCCTGGCCGCCAGCTCTCCGCACCTGATCCACCGACCCCGGTCCGTCTGATCGTGCACGAGGGCCTCTGCTCCTCGGCTCGTCGCGGGCCAGCCGCATGCCTCGAGGGCTCGTCGCAGTGGCTGCCGCTCGGGACGCGAGGGAGGCGGTCGGCGGTCGGTCCCGGCCGAGGTCGCCCCGCCGACCAGCCCCTCCTACGACCAGCCCCTACGACCAGCCCACCCCGCCCCCACCTCTGTCCGACGCCGGGCCCCTCGCCTACAGTGCTGCCATGCCGGAACTGCCCGAGGTCGAGGCGCTGCGGGGCTTCCTCGCCGACGCGTGCGTCGACAAGGTCGTCGCCCGCACCGAACTGGTCGCCTTCGCCTGCCTCAAGACCGTCGCCTTCCCGCTGTCGGCCCTGCACGGCCTGGAGGTCGCGGACGTGCAGCGCCGCGGCAAGTTCATCGGCCTCGACGTGGGCGGGCTCTGGCTCGCCTTCCACCTGGCCCGGGCCGGGTGGCTGACCTGGCGCACCAGCGTGCCCACCACCCCGTCCCGCCCCGGACGGGGACCGCTCGCCCTGCGGCTCGCGTTCGACGACGACACCGGGTTCGACCTGACCGAGGCCGGTACCCAGAAGCGCCTCGCCGTGTACGTGGTCGAGCGGCTGGAGGACGTGCCCGGCATCGCGTCGCTCGGCCCCGACCCGCTCGGGCCCGGCTTCACCCCGGAGGTGCTGGCCGACCTCCTCGCCCGCGCCGGACGGTCCCAGCTCAAGGGGGTGCTGCGCGACCAGCGGGTGATCGCCGGCATCGGCAACGCGTACTCCGACGAGATCCTGCACGCCGCCCGGCTGAGCCCGTTCAAGCCCGCTTCCGGCCTGACCGCGGACGAACTCGCCCGGCTCCACCGGGCCGTCACCGAGGGTCTGGCCGAGGCCGTCGGTCGCGCCTCGGGGCTGGCCGCGCGCGAACTCAAGGGTGACAAGAAGCTCAACCTCGCCGTCCACGGCCGCACCGGGCAGCCGTGCGGGGTGTGCGGCACGACGATCGCGGAGGTGTCGTTCGCCGACTCCTCGTTGCAGTACTGCCCCGGCTGCCAGACCGGCGGCAAGCTGCTCGCCGACCGCAGGCTCTCCCGCCTGCTCAAGTAGCCGTCGCCGGGACGGACGCCACGGCACAGACACAGCGCGGTCTCCGCTCCGGGGCCCGGTAACGTTCCGGTTGCAATGTCGCCGCGGGAGCAGGACCCGACCCGGGCGCCACTAGCCTGAGCGAAGGTCCCCTGCGGGGCCTCGACTACAGGAGGAGTCCCCCCGTGCTGGACGGCATCGGCAGGCGTGTCCGTGCCGCTGGGGACGCGGCCTGGACCACGGACCACCGGATCGGTGTCGGGCTGGTCGTCGCCTCGGCGGCCGTCACCATCGCGGTCGGCTTCGCCGGACCGTCCGTGGTCACCCTCACCCTCGGCCCGCGAACCTCCCTGCTGCCGCCCTGGTACCTGCCGGTGAGTTGGGGCCCGCTGCCCGAATGGATCGCCGTCCCGGCCCTCTGGCTCGGCATCCTCCTCGGCGCGCTCGGCCTGTGGATCGCCTGGCGGGCGCTGGCCGGCGGCTGGCGCCCCGACAACCGCCGGCTGTTCGGGCTCGGCGCCCTGCTCAGCACGGTCACCGCGCTGGTACCCGCGCTGACCTCGGCGGACGTACTGATGTACGCCGCCTACGGACGCATCCAGCTGCTCGGCCTCGACCCCTACGAGACACCCCCGGCGGCGATCTTCCGGCAGGAGTTCGACACCGTCCTGTACTGGACGGAACGGCCGTGGCAGGACACCCCGAGCGTGTACGGCCCGCTCGCCTCGGCCAGCCAGTGGCTGGCGGCCTGGCTCGGTGGGGGCTCGATGCACGACACCGTGTTCTGGCTGCAGCTGTTCTGCCTGGTCCCGTTCCTGTTGACGGGGCTGATCCTCTACCGGCTCACCCGGGACGAACCGGCGGCCCAGTCCCGCGCCGTGCTGTTCACCGTCCTCAACCCGCTCATGATCTGGGCCGTCGTCGCCGGCGCCCACAACGAGCCGCTGGCGCTCGTCTTCGCGATTGCCGGGCTGGCGATGGTGCGGCGCAACCCGCTGCTCGCCGGCATCGGAATCGGGCTGGCCGGCACCGTCAAGGTGTCGCTCGTCTGGTGCGGGCTGGCGATGCTCTGGGCCTACCGGCACGAGTGGCGCAAGATCCTCCAGTACGCCGTGGGGGCGCTGATCCCGATGGGGCTGGCGTACGGATTGTGGGTGCCGAAGGCGCTGCTCGCCGCCCGCCGCAACACCGGCTACATCTTCCCCGGCGGCTGGGCGCAGCAGTTCCACGACCTGCTGCTGCGGTTCCTCAACCCGGTGGTCGCCGACACGATCACCGGCTGGGCCGGCTGGGCGGGCATGGTCGTGATCGCCTGGATGCTCTCCCGGGTGCTGCCCTGGCGGCTGGCTCCCGGCCTGGCCGAGCCCGTCGACCCCCGCCGCGACCCGCTCACGATCGCGGCCCGCACCGCCGCGCTGCTGACGGTCGCCTGGGTGGTGAACGCGCCGGCGAGCCTCAGCTGGTACGACGTGATGGCCTGGGCGCCGCTGGCCCTGGTGGCGATCTCCCGGCTCGACGCGATCCTGATGTGGCGGGGGGCCTGGCTCTCCGCCGCCTACGTGACGAGCCGCTCGGTGCAGTTCAGCGACCCGATCCTTGCCGTGGGGACGTTCCTGCGCGACTGGGTGAGCTGGGGTGCCCAGATGCTGGTGCTGGCCGCGATCTGCTGGTGGTGGTGGCGTGCGGGCCACGAGTTCCCGTTCGCCCGCCGGTCCCGTCGCCGGACGCCCACCGCGGCCTGAGGCGACCCCGGCACTACGCTGACCCCCGTGTTCGGATACTTCGGTCCCGCGGGAACCTTCACCCACCAGGCGTTGCTGGCCGTGACCGACGCCGAGGCCGTTCCCTTCGCCACTGTTGGCCAGGCGCTGGACGCCGTCCGCTCGGGCGAGATCGAGGCGGCGATGGTGCCGATCGAGAACTCGGTCGAAGGCGGCGTGTCCGCGACCCTCGACATCCTGGCGGCCGGCCGACGGCTGATGATCACCAGGGAGGTGCTCATCCCGGTGCAGTTCAACCTGTACGCGCGGCCGGGCACCACCTTCGAGCAGGTGCGGCGCGTGCTCACCCACCCGCACTCCGCCGCCCAGACCCGGGGTTGGATGGACGCCAACCTGCCCGGGGTCGTGGTGACCGAAGGCGGCTCGAACGCGGCCTCGGCCCAGGAGGTGGCCGACCCGGAATCCCGCTACGACGCCGCCATCTGCGGTCAGATCGCCGGCGAGCTCTACGGACTGGTGCCCGTGGCCACCGAGATCGCGGACAACGCGTCCGCGGTGACCCGGTTCGTGCTGGTCTCCCGGCCGACCCCGCCACCGCCACCCACCGGCGCCGACAAGACCACGCTCGTCGCCTTCATGCACGCCGACCACCCGGGTGCCCTGCTGGAGATCCTGGAGCAGTTCTCCGGCCGCGGGGTGAACCTGTGCCGGATCGAGTCCCGGCCCACCAAGACCGGCCTGGGCAACTACTGCTTCTCGATCGACGCCGAGGGCCACCTGCGCGACCCGCGGCTGGCCGAGGCCATGCATGGCCTGCACCGGATCTGCGAGGACGTGATCTTCCTCGGCTCCTACGCGCGCGCCGACGGCGTCCGTCCCGAGGTCGCCCGGGGCTTCACCGACCACGACTTCGCCGCCGCCAAGCACTGGTACGCCGGCCTGGTCAATCCAGACGACGAGTTGTAGCCGCCCGCGCGGAGCGCGGGCGGCTACAACTCGTCGTCTTGACGAGGGGCGTGTCAGCGGCCTGAGGAGCAGACGACGAGCTGTAAGCACCAGCGCGGAGCGCTGGTGCTTACAGGGAGGAGTCATGACGAGGGGCGCATCAGCGGCCCGAGGAGCAGACGACGAGTTGGCGCGGAGCGATGCCTCCCCCACACGCCATCGATAGTCAAGTCCGCCGCCGAACGTTCGGCGGCTTCCCTGACTTTCGGTGGCGTTTGCGTGAGGCGGCCGTGGGAGCCGGCGCGGATGCCGCGCGACCGGCCCGTCCGCGACGGACGATAGGCTCGACCCCGTGATCGACCCGAAGTTGCTGCGCACCGACCCCGACCTGCTCCGCCGCGCCCAGGAGGCCCGCGGGGAGTCCGTCACGCTGGTGGACGACCTCGTGGCGGCCGACGAGGCACGCCGGGCGGCCATCGTCACGTTCGAGGCGCTGCGCGCTGAGCAGAACGCCCTCGGGAAGCTGGTGCCGAGGGCACAGGGTGAGGAGAAGGCCGCGCTGCTGGCCCGCACCAGGGAACTGGCCGCGCAGGTGAAGGCGGCCCAGGCCGCCTCCGACCAGGCCGGCGCGACGTTCGACGAGCTGCTGCTGAGCCTGCCGAACCCCGTCTTCGACGACGTCCCCCGCGGCGGCGAGGAGGACTTCGTCGTCGTGGAGACCATCGGCAGCCCGCGCGATTTCGCCGCGGAGGGCTTCACCCCGCGTGACCACCTCGAGCTCGGCGAGCTGCTCGGCGCCATCGACATGGAGCGCGGCGCGAAGGTCTCCGGCTCCCGGTTCTACTTCCTCACCGGCATCGGCGCCCGACTCGAACTGGCCCTGATCAACCTTGCGATGAGCAGGGCGATGGGCTGGGGGTTCACGCCCGTCCTGCCCCCGGCGCTGGTGAAGCCGTCCGCGATGGAGGGCACCGGCTTCCTCGGGCAGGCGGCGCAGGACGTCTACCACCTGCCCGCCGACGACCTGTACCTGGTCGGCACCTCGGAGGTGGCCCTGGCCGCGTACCACTCCGACGAGATCCTGGACGCGGCCAGCCTCCCCCGGCACTACGTCGGCTACAGCCCGTGCTTCCGGCGCGAGGCAGGTTCCTACGGCAAGGACACCAAGGGCATCTTCCGGGTGCACTGGTTCGACAAGGTCGAGATGTTCGTCTACTGCGACCCGGCGCAGGCCGAGGCCGAGCACCAGAAGCTGCTGGGCTTCGAGAAGGACTTCATCACCGCGCTGGAGATCCCGTTCCAGGTGCTGGAGGTGGCCTCCGGTGACCTCGGCCTGAGCGCGGCCCGAAAGTACGACTGCTACGGGTGGCTGCCCACCCAGGACAAGTTCCGCGAGATCACGTCCACCTCGAACTGCACCGAGTTCCAGGCTCGCCGGCTCAACATCCGGCTGCGGGACTCCGACGGCGTGCGTTCGGTGGCGACGCTCAACGGCACCCTGTGCGCGATGACCCGGATGATCATCATGCTGCTCGAAAACCACCAGCAGGCCGACGGCTCGATCTACGTGCCCGCCGCGCTGCGTCCCTACCTGGACGGCGCCGAGTACCTGCGTCCCTGAGCAGGACGCGAGGGCGGAGCGTCACCTGCTGTTGGCCGGGCTGTCACCGGCCCCGGGTAGGCTGGCTCGAAGATGAAGAACAAGGAATTCGCGGCCTGGCGGCCGCAGGTGGTGGCACTCGACATCGACGGGACGCTCGTCGACCACGAGGGAGTGCTGCCAGAGGATGTGCGTCGCGTGGTGCGGCGCGTGGTGGCGGCCGGCGTTCCGGTCGTCCTGACGACGGGACGCAGTTGGCACGCGACCCGTCCGGTGTTCGAGGAATTGGGGCTGCCACCCGGCCCGGCGGTGGCCTCCAACGGGGCGGTGACCGTCCGGTTCCCGCCGTTCGAGCTGCAGCAGGTGATCACCTTCAACCCCGCGGACGTGGTGACGCGGGTGCTCGCCGAGCACCCGACCGCGGCCCTGGCGGCGGAGGTGATCGGGCAGGGCTACCGGGTGACCCGGCGGTTCCCCGACGGCGACCTGCACGGCCACATCGAGGAGGTCTCGGTCGACGACCTGGCCGGCAGCGACGTGACGCGAATCGTCGTGCGCGACCCCGAGGCCTCGGACGAACAGTTCATCGCCCTCGCGGAGCGGCTCGGCCTGCACGGCGTGAGCTACTTCGTGGGCTGGAGCGCCTGGCTCGACATCGCCCCGGAGGGCGTGAACAAGGCCACCGCACTGGAGGAGGTGGTGACCGCCCTCGGCTACGCCGCCTCCGACGTGCTCGCGATCGGGGACGGCCGCAACGACATCGAGATGCTCGCCTGGGCCGGACGGGGCGTCGCCCTCGGCGACGCCAGCGCGGAGGTGCAGGCGGTGGCCGACCACGTCACCGACTGCTTCGAAGCCGGCGGCACGGTGACGGAACTGCTGCGCTGGTTCGGCTGAGCCGAGAGCCAACGGGCCGTGCCGTGCGGGCCACCTGGTGACGGTCCCCAGTTCGGGCTCCCCGTTTCAGGCCACCCGGCTCGCCGACCTGACCCCGGTGACGGTCGCGTGCGCCTGCAGCACTGCCTCCATGCTGGGGCGCTCGACGTCCGTCGCCACGACCACACCGGAGGCCTGGCGCGCCCGCCGCAGGTGGCGCTTCACCGTCGAGAGCGAGCAGCCGAGCCAGTTCGCGATCGCCTCCAGGCTCGCGTCGGGGTTGGCGCGGCGCAGCCGCAGCACCTCCTCGTGGGACACGATGCGGCTGCCGCGGACCACCCCGGTGAGGTCGTCCAGGTCTTCGGTGGCGGTTCGGACGTCGAGGAGCCGCCGGATCCGGCGCCGCTGTGGTTCGGTCGTGCCGGCGGCGACGCCGGCCACGTCGTGGTCGACGACCGAGGTGTACAGGCAGGCCTCGAACAGCGGGCAGGTCGCGCACAACCGGGCCGCCCGCTCCAGCCGGCGGCAGTAGTCGGCCCGCTGGCCCGGGTTGTCGGAGTGCGGGGCACCGTCCTCCAGCAGCGGGTGCTGGAAGGCGTCGGGGGTCGTGACGCAGGGGGTCGCGATCATCGGCGGACCTTTCGCCAGTGGGGTGGTGGGCACTCACTTGGACGCGCCGGCAGGCGGCCGGGTTGCATCGGTTACCCAGAAGACGCCGGAGCGCCCCGAAAAGTTGCCACATCCTCGCGCTAACCTCCTGCTACGGACGAGTTGGCGTCGTCACCGGCGCCGTGGCGAGGGGTGCGCGATGGTGCTTCCATACCGGCGGGAGCCGGACTTCCTGACCCAGATGCGCGACGGCACGATCAAGCAACTCAATCCCTTCAGCGGCACCGAGGTGTGGACGGTCGCCGGCCGCGGCAACCGTCCGCTCGGCCCGACGCTGCCCGACCCCGTGCCGCTGGACCCGTCCCTGCACGGCCGGCACTGCCCGTTCTGCCAGCAGCGCTACCTGGAGACCCCGCCCGAGAAGGCGCGCGTCATCCGCCGGCCGGGTGGGGGATGGGAGACCCGGATGCGCACCCCGGCGGAGGAGCTGGACGCCACGGTCGCCGAGTTCCGGCGCATCCCCAACCTGTTCGAGATCCTCTCCTACGACTACTGGCATGCCAACTACGGCTATGAGCTGCCCGAGCACGTCCGGGAGCGCAAGGAGGCCTACTTCGCCTCCGAGGCCGGACGCGAGCACGTCCTCGCCGTCGTGCGGGGCAAGTTGCGGGCCGGCGGACGGACCCAGGAGCAGATCGACGGCCTCGGCGAGGAGGGCCAGCTGATGGCGGCGTCGGGGTTCTTCGGCGGCGGCCACGACGTCATCGTGGCCCGCCGGCATTTCATCGACGGAGCCACGGACAACACCCAGCTCGCCGCCTCGGGCACGCTCACTCCCGAGGAGCACGAGCAGTTCTGGCGGTTCACCGTCGAATCGACCAAGGCGCTGTTCGACCTGAACCGGTACGCGCGCTACATCGCGGTGTTCCAGAACTGGCTGCGACCCGCGGGCGCGTCCTTCGACCACCTGCACAAGCAGCTGGTGGCCATCGACGAGCGGGGGGTGCAGCACGAGCTGGCGATGCAGCGGCTGCGCTCCAACCCCGACATCTACAACACCGATGCGGCAAACTACGCCGCCCGGATGAACCTGGTGATCGCAGAGAACGACCACGCGATCGCCTTCGCCGGGTTCGGGCACCGCTACCCGACCATCGAGGTGTACTCCGCCTCGGAGGCCTGCAACCCGTGGGACCACACCCCCGAGGAGTTGAGGGCCGTCTCGGACATGGTGCACGCGATGCACGCCGCCACCGGCACCGACGTGCCCAGCAATGAGGAGTGGCACTACCGTCCGATCGACTCGGAGCTGCCGATGCCGTGGCGGGTGATGCTGAAGTGGCGGGTCTCGACCATCGCCGGGTTCGAGGGGGCCACCAAGATCTACCTCAACACGATCTCGCCGTACGCGCTGCGGGACAGGGTGGTGCCCCACCTCTTCCGGCTCCGCGAGGAGGGACGGATCGCGCCGATGAGGATCGCCACCGAGTGCGACTGCCGTCCCAACCCGCTGCGCTACACCGTCAACCGCTAGTGGGAGCGGCCGCCGGCCGGGTTGTCCGGTGGCCGCGGGGCGGGTAGGACTGGAGCATGACGACAGCTCCCCTCCTCACCCTGAACGACGGCCATCCGCTGCCCGCCCTCGGCCTGGGCACCTACGCCCTCAACGGCGCACCGGGGGTCGAGGCGATCGCCGGCGCGATCCGGGCCGGCTACCGGCTGCTCGACACCGCGTTCAACTACGAGAACGAAGGGACGGTGGGCGCGGCCGTCCGGCGCTGCGGGGTGCCGCGGGACGAACTGGTCGTCACCTCCAAGCTGGCCGGCCGGCACCACCGCTACGACCTGGCGGTGGACGCGATCCACGAGTCGGTGTACCGGCTCGGCCTGGACCACCTCGACCTGATGCTGATCCACTGGCCCAACCCGGTCGAGGACCACTACGTCGAGGCGTGGCAGGCGCTGGTGGACTGCCAGCGGAAGGGGCTGCTGCGCTCGATCGGGGTGAGCAACTTCCTGCCCGAGCACCTCGACCGGATCAGTGCGGCCACCTCGGTGATGCCCGCGGTGAACCAGATCCAGCTGCACCCGTACTGGCCGCAGCTCGACCAGCTCGCCGCCAACGCGGCCCGCGGCGTGCGGGTCGAGGCGTGGAGCCCGCTGCACAAGGGGGCCCTCCTGGACGAGCCGGTACTAGCGGCGGTCGCCGAGGCGCACGGACGGACGCCGGCGCAGGTCGTGCTGCGCTGGCACGTCCAGCTCGGTTCGGTGCCGATCCCGAAGGCGACCGCGCCGGAGCGGCAGGCAGCGAACCTGGCGGTGTTCGACTTCGAGCTCGACCCCGCGCAGGTGGCGGCGATCAGCGCGCTCGCCCGGCCCGAGGGAGGCTCGGCGCAGTGGGACCCGGCCACGCACCAGGAATTCTGAGGAGGCACCGGTTGGGCACTGTCGGCGCCGCTGGTTAGGGTGACCGGGTGCCTGTGATCGAAGCTCGCGAGCTGACCAAGACGTACGGCGACCTGCGCGCGGTGGACACGATCTCCTTCGAGGTGGCCTCGGGGGAGTCCTTCGGGCTGCTCGGGCCGAACGGGGCCGGCAAGTCGACCACCATGCGCATGATCGGCGGCACCTCGCTGCGGACCTCGGGCACGTTGACCGTGAACGGGCTCGACCCCGAGGTGCACGGCCCCCAGGTGCGGGCCAACCTGGGCGTCGTGCCGCAGCAGGACAACCTCGACACCGAACTGCGGGCGCGCGACAACCTCATCATGTACGGGCGCTACTTCGGGTTGCCGTACAGCTACCTGCGTGGAAAGGCGGACGAACTGCTCGAGTTCGCCCAGCTCACCGACAAGGCGAAGGAGAAGGTCGACAACCTCTCTGGCGGCATGAAACGCCGGCTCACGATCGCCCGGGCACTGGTCAACGAGCCGCGGGTCCTGCTGCTCGATGAGCCCACCACCGGGCTCGACCCGCAGGCGCGCCACATCCTGTGGGACCGGCTGTTCCGGCTGAAGGAGCAGGGCGTCACGCTGATCGTCACCACGCATTTCATGGACGAGGCCGAGCAGCTCTGCGACCGGCTGATCGTGATGGACCACGGCGTCATCGTCGCCGAGGGCAGTCCAGCCGCGCTGATCCGGGAGTACTCCACCCGGGAGGTGCTGGAGCTGCGGTTCGGTTCCGAGCGCAACGCGGCGCTGGTCGACCGGCTACGCGGGCTGGCCGACCGGATCGAGCCGCTGCCCGACCGGGTGCTGCTCTACACCGACGACGGTGAGGCCGCGCTGGAGACCGTCCGCCGGGACGGGCTGGAGCCACTCACCTCGCTGGTGCGGCGCTCCTCGCTGGAGGACGTGTTCCTGCGGCTGACCGGACGGAGCCTCGTTGACTGATCCTCGGGGTTCGTCCCTCACCCCCGGCCAGCGACTCGACTCCGGCCAGGGACTCGACACCAACGCCCTGGCCTACTCGGGCCGGGCGCTGCCCGCCGACCGGCAGGCCGACCTCGTCCAGCGGTGGGGCTGGTGGTACCAGGCCGAGTGGCGGCTGCTCGGCATGAAGGCCTACTGGACGTCCATCGTCGGCTCGGCGGTGATCACGCCCGTGCTGTACGTCATCGCGATGGGCATCGGGCTCGGTGCGCTCGTCGACGCCGCCTCCGGCGGTGTGGACGGGGTGCCGTACCTCACCTTCGTGGCGCCCGGGCTGCTGGTCAGCACGGTCGTGATGGCCGCGGCGAACGAGTTCATGTTCCCGGTGATGGACGGGTTCAAGTGGGGCAGGCACTACTACGCGCGGGCCGCGACGGCGGCCAGTGGAGCCCAGGTGGCCCTGGGTGAACTGGTCGCCGTCGGGTTGCGGATGCTCGCCGAGGCCACGCTGTTCTGGGCCGTGCTGGTCGGGTTGGGAGCCACCGACCCGTCCTGGTCGTGGCTGATGATCCCGGTCGCGGCGCTGGCGGGCATCGCCTTCGGGGCGCCGATCCTCGCGTTCTCGGCGACGCGGGAGGAGGAGGGCTTCGAGTTCTCGATGATCCAGCGGTTCGTGCTGATGCCGATGTTCCTGTTCGCCGGCACGTTCTACCCGCTGGAGACGATGCCGGTGTACCTGCAGTGGATCGGCTGGATCTCCCCGATGTGGCACGGCACCCAGCTGGCGCGGCTGGCCTCCTTCGGCCTGCCGATGCCGGCGTGGCAGGTGGCCGTCCACCTCGCCTTCCTGCTGGCGCTGCTCGCGCTGGGCACGTGGTTGGGCGTCCGCAACTTCGCCCGGAGGCTGGCCCGGTGAGCACCGACGTGACCCAGCGGGAGCGGTCCGGGATCCGCGGCTGGGTGGCCGCGAACTCCTCCGGCAACGCGGGGGCCGTGATCGAGCGCGGCTTCAAGGTGATCCGAAACCAGAACTGGCTGATCATCGTCTCCGGCTTCTTCGAGCCGGTGTTCTACCTGCTCAGCATGGGCCTGGGCCTGGGCGCCCTGATCGGGACGGTGACCGGCCCGGGTGGTCAGCAGATCCCGTACGCGGCGTTCATCGCCCCGGCGCTGCTGGCCACCTCGGCGATGAACGGCGCGATCTACGACTCCACCTGGAACGTGTTCTTCAAGCTTCGCTTCGCGAAGCTGTACCAGGGCATGCTGGCGACCTCGCTCGGCCCGCTCGACGTCGCGGCGGGGGAGATCTTCATGGCCCTGTTCCGGGGGTTCCTCTACGCGCTCGGGTTCACCGCGGTGATCGCGATGCTCGGGCTGGCGACCTCGTGGTGGGCGCTGGCGATGATCCCGGTCGCGCTGCTGATCGCGCTCGGCTTCGCCGCGCTGGGGATGGCGGTGACGAGCTACTTCACCAGCTTCCAGCAGATGGACTGGATCAACATCGCGCTGCTGCCGATGTTCATGTTCTCGGCGACGCTGTTCCCGATCGACGTGTTCCCCCAGGCCGTGCAGTGGTTCGTCATGGCGCTGCCGCTGTGGCACGGGGTCGAACTCATGCGGCAACTCTCGATGGGCCACTTCGAAGCGTCCACCGCCGTGCACCTGGGCTACTTCCTGGTGATGTCGGTGCTCGGCATCGCGTTCACGACCCGCCGGCTGCGGTCGCTGTTCCTGCGCTGAGCTCGGTTGGTGCAGTGCGCGTTGGTGGGGGTTGGTTGTCACGTTCCCGCCCGAACTCGGGCGGGAACGTGACAACCAGAGCAGGTCAGGCCGTGCTCGGGGCTCGCCAGAGGTTGATGCCGCCCTCGACCGCGTGGGCGTCGATCCGGGCGAGTTCCTCGGCGGTGAAGTCGAGGTTCGCCACCGCGCCGACGGTGTTCTCGAGCTGGGCGGCGCTGGAGGCCCCGACCAGGGCCGACGTCACCCGGGGATCCCGTAGCACCCACGCGATCGCCAGCTGGGCGAGCGACTGGCCGCGTTCGCGGGCGAGGGCGTTCAGTGCCCGGATGTGGGTGAGGTTCTGCTCGGTGAGCAGGTCGGGCGAGAGCGACTTGCCCTGCGCCGCCCGGGAACCGGCCGGGATCCCGTCGAGGTAGCGGTCGGTGAGCATGCCCTGGGCCAGTGGCGAGAACGCGATCGACCCCATGCCGGTGTCCTCCAGCGCGGCCAGCAGATCGGGCTCGATCCAGCGGTTCAGCAGCGAGTACGAGGGCTGGTGGATCAGCAGGGGAGTGCCCAGGTCGCGGGCGATCGCCGCCGCCTGCCGCGTCCGTTCCCCGGAGTAGGACGAGATGCCGACGTACCGCGCGCGACCTGACCGGACGGCGGTGTCCAAGGCCGCCATCGTCTCCTCCAGCGGCGTGTCGGGGTCGTAGCGGTGGTGGTAGAAGATGTCGACGTACTCCAGGCCCATCCTGGCCAGGGACGCATCCAGCGATCCGAGCAGGTACTTGCGCGAGCCGAGGTCGCCGTAGGGACCGGGCCACATGTCCCAGCCGGCCTTGGAGCTGATCACGAGCTCGTCGCGGAGGCGGCCGAAGGTCTCCTTGAGGTGCCGGCCGAAGTTGGTCTCGGCAGCGCCGTAGGGCGGCCCGTAGTTGTTGGCCAGGTCGAAGTGGGTGATGCCCAGGTCGAAGGCCCGCCGCAGGGTGGCGCGTTGCGTGGCGAACGGGACGTCGTCGCCGAAGTTGTGCCACAGCCCCAACGAGATCGCCGGCAGCTTCAGACCGCTGCGCCCCACCCGGCGGTAGGGCATCCGTCCGTCGTAGCGCGCGGGGTCGGGGCGGTAGTCCTGGAGGATGTCCATGCTCTTCTCTCTGGCCGGCGGACGGGGCAATTGCTGTCCCGATCCTAGGACGGTCCGGCCCCGAACCCGGCTACTCGGGGACGCGGTCCTGACCCGGCGAGTCGGCGGGACGCGGCGTGGCCCACCCTGGGCTCAGCACTCGATGACGTTGACGGCCAGGCCGCCGCGGGCGGTCTCCTTGTACTTGACGCTCATGTCGACGCCGGTCTGGCGCATGGTCTTGAGCACGTTGTCGAGCGACACGATGTGGCGGCCGTCGCCGCGCAGCGCCGTCCGGGCGGCGGTGATCGCCTTCACCGCGGCGATCGCGTTGCGCTCGATGCAGGGCACCTGGACGAGGCCGCCGACGGGGTCGCAGGTGAGGCCGAGGTTGTGTTCCATGCCGATCTCGGCCGCGTTCTCCACCTGCTCCGGGGTGCCGCCCATGACGTCGGCCATGCCGGCGGCGGCCATCGAGCAGGCCGCGCCGATCTCGCCCTGGCAGCCGACCTCGGCGCCACTGATCGAGGCGAGTTCCTTGATGATGACGCCGATGGCGGCAGCCGTGAGCAGGAACCGGATCACCCCGGCGTCGTCGGCGCCCGGCACGAAGCGTGCGTAGTACATCAGCACCGCGGGGATGACACCGGCCGCCCCGTTGGTGGGCGCGGTCACCACCCGTCCGCCGGCCGCGTTCTCCTCGTTCACGGCGAGGGCGTACAGGGTGATCCAGTCCATGCCCCGCAGCGGGTCGGACGAGGCGCTCTCCCCCTGCAGCCGTTGCAGCAGTTCGGGGGCGCGGCGACGGACGCGCAGTCCGCCGGGCAGCACGCCCTCGGTCGTGCAGCCGGCGTGGATGCACTCGCCCATCGCCTTCCAGATCTCGAGCAGGCCGGCGTCGATCTCGTCGTCGGTGCGCCAGACGCGCTCGTTCTCGCGCATCAGCCGTCCGACGGAGAAGCCGGTCGCCTCACAGTGGACGAGCAGTTCCTCGCCGGTGCGGAACGGGTAGGGCAGCACGGTGGTGTCGGCGACGATCCGGTCGGCGCCGGTGAGTTGTTCGTCCACCACGAAACCGCCGCCGACGGAGTAGTAGGTGCGGCTCGACAGCTCGGCCCCCGCCGCGTCCCTGGCCGTGAAGATCATCCCGTTGGAGTGGGCGGGCAACGACTGCAGGCGGTTGAGCACGATGTCGTCGTCGACCGAGAACACGAGTTCCGGCCCATGCGGCAGGGGAAGGCGATGGGTGGCGCGGACCCGATCCAGAATCGGCTGGCAGGCGCGGGGGTCGACGGTCTCGGGGTGCTCGCCGAGCAGCCCCAGCACCACGGCGCCGACGCTGCCGTGCCCGTGCCCGGTCGCCCCCAGCGAGCCGAAGAGTTCGGCCCGGATCGCGGCGGTGGCGGGCAACGTCCCCGCCTCGGCGAGCGAGGCGACGAAGAGGTTGGCGGCACGCATCGGTCCCACGGTGTGGGAGGACGACGGCCCGATGCCGATCGAGAAGAGGTCGAAGACGCTCAGCGCCATGGCCCTGACCCTACTCCCGCTCACTGGTTCGCGATGGCTCGCGCGAACCGGCGCGCGCCGGTTCGCAGCCTGTGGCCGCCGGGCTGTCTGGGGATCTGTGGCCACACTGTGGCCACCGGTCTGTCCGGGGGCCTGTGGCCACAGTGTCGCCGAGGCGGGGGACGGACGGTGAGGCTGCCGCAGGGGCGAATGCGCGACGATGGGAGGCATGGGAACCGTGCTCGGACTGCTCGCTCTGGTCGTCGGGGCGGTGGTGGTCGCGATCGTGCGGCTGCGTGCCCGCGACGAGGTCTTCGAGGGGATCACCCCCGGGCTGCTGCCGGCCCCGGGACAGCCGTCGCGCCGGGTCAGGGTGGCCCGCTCCGGGCAGCCGCCGATCGCCGTCCGGTTCACCCCACCGGACGGGGTGACGCCCGGCCTGGTCGGCACCGTGATCGACAACGAGGTGAACCACGCCGACATCTCGGCCACCCTGGTCGACCTGGCGATCCGCGGCTGGTTCCGGATCCGCCCGCTCGGACGGGACCAGCGCCGGGCCACCGCGGAGTCGTC
>Ga0073899_10002416_pt1 | contig 16849 bp, 11 predicted proteins | sample KloWWTmetaKNB5Ph_FD_88975 | JGI IMG/M metagenome (GOLD analysis project Ga0073899, IMG submission 88975) | Active sludge microbial communities from Klosterneuburg, Austria, studying microevolution and ecology of nitrifiers - Klosterneuburg... | ecosystem: Engineered > WWTP > Aerobic digester >...
CCCCTACGCCGACGCCTGGGCCCTGCAAACGCGGCTCTTCCAGGCCACCATCGACCGCAAGCTCGCCAACCGTTCGCTGCCGGAGAATGAGCAACACCCCACCGAGGACCACCTGCTCTTCTGCGAACACCCGCACGTGTTTACCCTGGGCAAGAGCGGCAAGCAGAGCCACTTGTTGCTGAACGAAGAAGGGCTGCGCGAAAAGGGCGTCCAGTTCTTCCCCATCGATCGTGGGGGCGACATCACCTACCACGGCCCGGGCCAGATCGTGGGCTACCCCATCTTCGACCTCGACCACCACTTCACCGATATCCACCGCTTTCTGCGCACGCTCGAAGAAGCGATCATCGGAACATTGGAGGCGTACGGCATCAAGGCGGGCCGCATCGACGGGCTCACCGGTGTGTGGCTGGACTGGACAGAACCCATGAAAGCGCGGAAGATCTGCGCGTTCGGCATCCGCGCCAGCCGCTGGGTCACCATGCACGGCTTCGCCTTCAACGTGAACACGGATCTTTCCTACTTCGAGAACATCGTGCCCTGCGGCATCGCCGACAAGGGTGTCACCAGCTTGGCGAAGGAACTTGGGCGCGAAGTGGACATCGACGAGGTGAAGGAACGCCTCAAAGTGGAGTTGGCGAATTTGTTCGATGTGGAGCTTGTGCCTCCGGGTGCGTAAGCTTGCTTCCTCGTTCCCCATCACGCATGCGCTTGCTGAAGAAGTTCCTCCTCTGGACCATCGGCATCCTTGGTCTGTTGATCGCCCTGGCCTACGCCACCGGCAACGGCCACCTGGTGCGCGGCCTGCGCTACACCTACCTCATCGGCCGCACTTCGCCGGAGATCGACGACCGCGACTTCTTCCCCTATAGCACCATTCCGGCCACCGCGCCGCAACCATGGCCGCAGAGCGCGCGCTATGGCAAGCTGGCCCTTTCCGCCGCACAGGAACAGCGCCTCAAGGACCTGTACAGCGTGGGTTTCGCCGTGTTCCAGCATGATAGCCTGCTCTTTGAACAGTATTTCAACGGCTGGGAGGCCGACAGCGTGAGCAACAGCTTCAGCGTGGCCAAGAGCTACATAAGCGTTCTAACCGGCATCGCCATCGGCGAAGGGCGCATCAAGAACGTGCAACAGCCCGTGGGTGATTACCTGCCAGAATACAAGGAGGGCTGCCACGCGAACATCACCTTGGAGCACCTGCTCACCATGAGTACCGGCCTGGATTGGAGCGAGAGTGGTGCGGATCCCTTCAGCGACAATGCCAAGGGCTACTACGGCAGCAACGTGCGCGAGGTGAGCCTGGACCAGCCCTGTCGCGAGGAGCCGGGCAAGGTGTTCGACTACATCAGCGGCAGCACGCAGATCATGTCCGAAGTGCTGGAGGCCGCGTACGGCAGGCCATTGGACGAGCTGGTGCGCGAGAAGATCTGGACCCCGCTGGGCTGCGAGCACGACGCCTACTGGGGCAAGGACCGCGCGGACGGTGACTTCAAGGCCTTCTGCTGCCTTTATGCTACCGCGCGTGATTTTGGTCGCATCGGACAATTGTACTTGGACAGCGGCATGTGGAAGGGGACGCGCATCGTGCCGCTGGACTACTGGCAGGCCAGCATCACCCCGGCGGCCTTGCAGGACAAGGGCGGCCCCAACAAACGCTACGGCTACTTCTGGTGGCTGGCCGAACTGGACGGCAGGCCCATCCACTACTGCCGCGGTTTCCATGGCGAATACGTGGTGGTGATCCCCCACGAGGACCTGGTGCTGGTGCGTACCGGCATGAAACGCGAGGAAGTGAACGCGGCCGGCCATCCGGAAGACGTGTTCGAGTGGATCGCCATCGCCCGCGAGCTCGCGTCTCGGAAGATCTGACCGCGGCCGGGACAGCCCTTACCTTGCGGGCTCATGAAGAAGGATATCCTTCCTCCCAAGGTAGAGGACGTGAGTATGGCCGTGGTGCGCGAGCAGGACGAGGATGGTGCGGACGCGTGGTACGTGTACCTGATCAACGAGAAGGACACGGCCTTGGACACGGTGCTCGTCAGTTCCAGTGGCCACGGTGAGATCGATGGCGAACAACGCGCCACCAGTGAGATGCGCCATTACCTGGAGACCCTCGGTCCCAAGAGTTGGGCGCGGATCGAGCGTATCGTGGAGGACGTCTTCGCATTGAGCAACCAGTACTGGCTCAGCTTCTACATTGGCGGACAGATCCATGACAGGCGGTACATCTTCGTTGCGGGCAGTATCCACGAGGAGAACTTCACGCGGTTGCCCTTGATGGGCGCCCGTGGCGTGCTGATCGGGTGAGGCCCCGGCCACGCTGCGTCGTCAGGCCGCGAGCTGGCGATCGTGGCCGAATGCGCTACCTTCGGTCATCAGAACCGCTTCTCCATGACCAACGACCTGTCGAAGATCCTCTTCGTTGATATCGAGACCGTGCCGCAGGCGTACGCCTGGAGTGGTCTCGACGAGCGCTCCGCGCAGCTCTTCAGCGACAAGACGCGCTGGGAGCAGGAGCGCAATGGCAAGAGCGCCGAGGAGTTGTGGGGCGAACGCGGTGGCATCCTCGCGGAGTTCGGCCGGATCGTGTGCATCGGCGCGGGCAGCGTGCACAAGGAAGGCGGCGAACTGAAGCTGCGCGTCACCTCGTTCCACGGCGACGATGAGCGCGACGTGCTCCAGCGCTTCTGCGACCTGTTGGACCTCCATTATCATACCGCTGACCACCGCCTCTGCGGGCACAACGGCAAAGAGTTCGATTTCCCGTGGATCGCGCGCCGCTGTATCGTCAACCGCATCCCTCTGCCGCGCCTGCTGGACATCGGCGGCCTGAAGCCTTGGGAGGTGGGCCATCTGGACACCATGCAGCTCTGGAGTTTCGGCGATCGCAAGAACTTCACTTCGCTCGCCCTGCTGGCCCACATCCTCGGCGTGCCCACTCCGAAGGATGACATTACCGGTGCCGACGTGGCGCGCGTGTACCACGAGGAGAACGGGCTGGAGCGCATCGCCGCCTACTGCCGCAAGGACGTTGTGGCCACCGTGCAGGTGTACCTGCGGCTCACGGGGCGCAACACCATCCCCGCCGCCCACATCGCGCAGGTTTAGCCCGATGCCGTCTTCGGCCGTTCTTTGTGCCCGCTGAACGGATGGCACGCGCCGAAGACATCCCCGTGAACGGCCCCGCGGCCGATCGCCGTTGGCGGCTGGCCCTGCTCGTGGCCCTGGTGGCCGTGGTCACCGGTTTCTACTGGCACGTGATCAAGGCGCCCGACCAGGTGATCCTGAACAGTACGGGCGATGGGCTGAAAAACTACTACACCCTGCTCTGGCAGGCCAACAACGACACGTCCCTCCTGCGCTATTCCGGCTCGAACTACCCGTTCGGGGAAAGCGTGTTCTATACCGATGGGCACCCGTTGCTGGGCTGGTTGTTGCGGCCCTTGCCCGGCCTGGCCGCGCAAGGCGTAGGGGTGCTGAACCTGTTGCTTTTCCTCGGGCTGCTGGCCTGCTGCCAATGCCTCTACCTGCTGTTGCGCGAATTGGGGCCGGCGCCATGGGCTGCGGCCATCGGTGCCTTCTGCATCACACTCCTGCAGCCGCAGATCTTCCGCCTCGGCGGCCACTTCTCGCTGGCGCACGCGTGGATCATCCCCCTCCTCATGCTGTTGAGCGTTCGCCTGCACACCGCGGAGCGCTGGCGCCGCCCATGGAGCTGGACCATCGCGGTGCTGCTCATCGCCTACCTTACGCATGCGTACATGGGCTTCATGGGCACCATGTTGCTGCTCGCCCATGGCTTCAGCCGCTACGTGCTGGGGGCTTTTGACCGGCGTGCGCTGCGGGCCTTCCTGTTCCGCACCCTGCCCGCGGCCATCTTGCCCATGCTCGTGTTCCTGCTGCTGTTGCGGATGAGCGACACGGTGGCCGACCGCCCCGCCGACCCCATGGGCGTGGACCGCTATGCCACGCGCTTCCTCAGCCTCATCGTGCCTACGCACGACCCCTTCGAGACGCCACTGCGAGAGTTCTTCCGGTACGACAAACTCGAATGGGAGGCCTGGTGCTACCTGGGCCTTTCGCCGATCCTCGTGCTGGTGGCGGCCGGGGCCGTACAGCTGCGGCGCTGGTCCGTGAAGGGGCCGCGCACGCCCGTGGACGGGGCAGGCCAGCTCCTGATGGCGGGTTTCCTGGTGCTGCTTTTTGCCTTTGGCGTGTGGCAGGACTGGCTGGGTGGTGGGCTGCCCGTGCTGGACCAGTTCCGGAGCACGGGCCGCTTCGCCTGGCCCTTTTTCTACGCCTGCGCGGTCTTCTGCGTGGTGCGTGCCTACCAGTGGTTCGTGGCCGGGGAGAACGTCCGGAAGGCCGTCGCTATCCCCGTCTTCATCGTGGTCACGGGTTTCATGGCGGTGGAGGGCTGGGCCTACCACCGCGATGGCTCCGGTGCGCTCGGCCAGGCCGGCAACCCGTTCCGGGAAGACGGTATCAATGATGACCGCCGCGCGCTCATTGCCGCCATCAAGGGGTCCGGGGCGGCCGCCATCGTGCCGCAGCCCCTGGTGCATTTCGGCAGCGAGCGCTACGACACATCCGCGCCCGAGGGCATACTGGGCCTCACATTGCCGCTGGCCTACCATGCCGGGGTGCCCATGATGGCCGGGTTCACGAGCCGTACCTCCCTGGGCCAGACGCGCCAACTGTTCGCGCTGCTCGCGCCACCGTACTTCCCGAAGACCCTGCGCCAGTACCTTCCTGACAGTACCAGGCTCCTGCTCATACGACAGGTGGGCCGCACCGCGCCTGCAGAGGACGCCGCCTGGGCGCGTGCCAGGCCGTTGCTGGAGAACGCCGAGGGGAGCATCCGCATCATCACCGCAGGAGAGCTGTTGCCGGACGAGCGGGAGGAAAGGAAACGGTGGTATGCCGCGCTGCGTGACAGCCTTCCTGTTGGTGGTCCGTGGCGCTTCTCGCAGCGCAACCACCCGGCCTCGCAGGAGGCCATGGCCCATGTGTTTCATGGGCCGGACAGCCTTTCGGGCCGTGTGAACGAATGGTACGATCTGATCCGCGTGGAGCCCGGCCAATTGGACACGGCCACGATGTATGAACTCACCTTCTTGTACAGCACACCGCACCCGCGTTCGGTGAACGTGAACACGATCCTCCTGCACGAGACCGCCTGGGGAACGGAGGGGAAATGGGAGGACCTGCGCAGCGTGCGGGGCATGCCCATGCAGCTCGGCGACGGCCTCGCGGTCGCATCCTTCGCCTTCCGCGCGGAGCACCCGGACCGCAGGTACAAATTCCTGTTCAACGGACCGGAGGCCGACTCCTCCGTATACATGGTTCGTGACGTATTGCTGCGGCCTCTGGACCTGGATGTTTGGCGCGAGGGCACGTGGGAAGGCCGGCCGTGCGTTTTCCTGAACGGGTTCCCGCTCAACTACGAAGGAGGCTCCGCAGCGCCACCTTCAGGAAATTGACGGACTCGCGCAACAGGATCCGGTAGTTCATCCGCGAGAAGCGCACGCCCTCGTTCAGCCGCGCCTTCACCACTTCCGTACGCAGATCCTTGCGTCGCGAAACGAGCATGACGAACTCCATGTCGAAGAGGAAGCGGTCGATCGTGGTGCGCAGGAACAGCGAGCGGCCTTGTTCGCCGAAGCCTTTCAGGCCGCATTGCGTGTCGCTGATGGGGAAGCGCATCACGTTGCGCAGCACCCAGCGGAAGCTACGGCTGATGACGCGCCGCGCGAACGGCACGCGTGCGTAATAGTCCATGCGGCGATGGCCCAGCACCACGTCGGCTCCGGCCTGTAAGGCGCGGCAGGCGGCTGCCATGCTCTCCACCGTGTACGGGAGGTCCACGTCCGTGATCAGGCAGGCACCCGCCCGTGCGGCCACACCGGTGCGCAGGGCCGCGCCTTTGCCACGGTTCACCTCGTGCGTCAACCACTCCACCGACCCCAGCCCGCGCAGGAGGATCTCCCGGTCCGCGGCGGCAACGCCCCGGGAGGAACCATCGTCCACCAGCGTGACCGGTAGTTCCGCCATGCCGAGCTCGGAGCGCAGGGCCTGGGCACGATGCACCAGCAGTTCCGCCCAGCCGGCCGCCGGGTTGTAGCAGGGGATCACCAGACGGATGGCGGGGGAAGGGGGCATCCTACATTCGGCGCGCCTCCATCCGGCGACCGCTATGGCCGCAAATGAACGGCACACCGGACGAACCCCGTGATGAACCAGGACACCGGCCGCCGCTCCGGACTTCGCCAGGCCGGGCTCTTCTTCCTGCTCGCGGTGATCGTTTCCTATTGGAAGCATGAGCATGAACTGGACTCCTTCCTGCGCAATGGCTCCGACAGCCTCGGCTACTACCAATGGCTGCCGGCCCTGCTCATTGAAGGGCGGTTGGACGCCATGCCATGGACCTACGTGCTCGAGAACGGGCAGGGGCTGAGCCTGTTCAACATGGGCGTGGCGCTGCTGCAACTGCCCTTTTTCCTGATCGGCCACGCATGGGCGCTGGTGTCCGGGGCCGAGGCCAATTGCTGGTCGGCGCCATACGCCGTGGCCCAGTTCGCGGCGGCCGCGTTCTATCTGGCGCTGGGCTGTCTGTTCGTGTTCCGCGCGCTGCGGCGATACCACGATGAACGTACGGCGTTGTGGACGACGACGATGCTGTACCTCGGCACCAACCTCTTCTATTACGCATCGTTCGAGCCCGGCATGTCGCATGTGTACGCTTTCTTCCTCTTCGCGCTGCTGTGGTGGCTCACGGAGAAGTGGATCGCAGGGCCGTCGCCCGCGCTGCTCATCGGGCTGTCCGCGGTGTTGGCGCTCATCGTCCTGGTCCGCCCGCTCAACGCATGCGCGGCGTTGCTGCCCCTGTTCTACCGCACGCACGGCCTTCGCGATGTGACCGCGCGTCTGAGGCCCATCCTGAGTATGCGGTATGCCTTGGCGGTGTCCATCGCTGTGGTGCTCCTGTTCTTCATACCGCAAATGATGTACTGGCGCACCATTACCGGCCACTGGCTCACGTTCACGTACGGTACCAAGGGCGAATCATTCGATTTCCGCTCGCCGCACATCCTGGACATCCTGGTGAGCCACCAGAACGGCTGGTTCATCTACACCCCGCTGATGCTGCCGGTGCTGCTGGTGCTCATTTTTCAGGCGCGGAAGGCCGGCACGGGCGCGCGGACGATCCTGGTGGTATGGAGCATCGCCTGGTACCTGTACGGAAGCTGGTGGGCCTGGTGGCTGGGCGGTGCGTTCGGCTACCGCGGCTTCCTGGAGTACACGGCGCTGTTGGCACTGCCACTGGCCACCATCGTTCAGTGGGCCCTGCGACTTCCACTGTTCTGGCGCAGGGCTTTCATTGGCCTCGCGGGGTTCATCATCTTCCTGAACGTGCGCCTGAGCATCATCTACATGTCGCCTTGGGATGGCCCCGACTGGACGTGGGCGCGCTGCGGGCACGAGATGGAGCGCGCGCTATTCCTGGTGAAATAGCAGAACCTGCGGGCGCAGCGATCGGCAGGGTGCTCCGGGGGGGGCCGGTGAATGCCGAACTTGCGCGCATCGGTCATGGACACTACAGGACTTGCGCGCACGTCATGGCGACAACGGTCGTTCCAGGTGGTCGTCGCCGTATGGGCGCTGATCGCCATCGTCTCCGTGCGTCGTGCGCCCGACTTCCTGTTCGGATGGGATTCGTTCGGCTACTACCTCTACCTGCCTGCCGCGTTCATCCAGAACGACCCCTATGTACGCGATCTGTCCTGGGTGGAGCAGGCCCGCGCTGCCCATGACGCCTCCGGCACGCTCTACCAGGTGAGCACCCTGCCGAACGGCGTACGGGTGATTCGGTATCCCATCGGCTTGGCCGTGCTGTGGTCGCCGTGCTTCGCCCTGGGCCATGTACTTGCAGGCGTCCTCGGTTATCCGCAGGACGGTTATTCCCCGCCGTACGCATGGTGCGTCCACGGAGGAATGCTCCTGCTCCTGCTCGCCGGGCTGTTGGCGCTCAGAAAAATACTCGTGGAGTTCTTCGGCGATGGCGTGGCGGCCGTGACCATCGCCCTGCTCGCGCTGGGCACCAACTTGCTGGACCAGGCCACGGCGGGGCTCGCCATGCCGCACCTCCCGCTCTTCGCATTGTACGCGTTGCTGCTGCTCGGAACCCATCGCTGGAAGTCATCGGGCTCCTGGTCCGCTGCCACCATCACGGCCGTGGTCGCCGGACTCATGATACTGATCAGGCCCAGTGAGGCCGTCTGTCTGCTGCTTCCGTTGCTGTGGCCTTTCCGCCGGGAGCAGGGGCGCGTGACCGTGCCGGTGGGCACGCGCTGGCGCCAATGGGCGATGATCTTCTCGGTGTTGGCCCTCATCGGCATGGTCCAGTTCTCCTACTGGCATGCGGCCACCGGCCAGTGGATCGTCGACTCGTACAACAACCCCGGCGAGGGCCTTGACCTGGGCCGTCCGCACACCCTGCCTTTCCTGTTCGGTTTCCGCAAGGGCTGGTACATATATACGCCGCTGATGCTGCTGGCCACCCTCGGCATCCCGCCGTTGCGCCGCTCCTCCCCTCAGGCCTTCGTCGCCGTGCTGGTCTTCTTCCTGGCCAACCTCTACGTGGTTTCCAGCTGGACGTGCTGGTGGTACGCGGGGAGTTTCAGCTCGCGTGCGATGACCGGAAGCCAGGCGGTGATGGCCCTCCCGCTCGCCGCGCTGTTGCACCGCCTGGTCCGGGCCGCGCGCCACTGGCGCTGGGCTATTGGCGCGCTGCTGGCCGCCCTCACGGCCTTGAACCTCTTCCAGCATTGGCAGTACGCGCATGGCATCATCCATTCCTCACGCATGACCTTCGCGGCGTGGCGTGCGACTTTCGGCGCCACAACGCGCCCATCGGGCCTCGAGGACGAGCTGCTGGTGGAGCGCTCCACCACTGCGGACCAGGGAGAGCCGGACCTCGCGCGGTACAAGAAAGTGACCCTGCCGGACCGGTACATTTCCATACCGCATAGTGACCGGGACACCCTCCTGACGGACAGCGTCACGAACGTCACGGCGCGCGCGTTCCGTATCGACCGGGAGCACCCGTACACGCCCGCGATCAGGATCCCCTTCGATACGATAACACGATCGGACCACGCCTGGATCGGAACCGTTTGGCGTGTGCTTCCTGAACGCGTGCCGATCGCGGCGAACATCGTGCACCACTTTACGCACGAAGGCGGCACCTATGCTTACCACACAGCGGACCCCGGGGCACAGGAGCTTGTTGCCGGTGAATGGAACACTGTGCGCACCTGGTACATGACACCCGAGGTCCGCAGCGGGGCCGATGAACTGGTGCTGTATTTCTGGTCGCAGGATACGATACCGATCCTCGTGATCGGCCCGGAGATCACGGTGTACGGGCCTGTTGCTCGGCACTGACGCTGGCCAAGGGGGCGAGGAATGCGCTCCAGAGCCGTACCTCGCCGATGCGATGGACAAGACCGCGGCCTGCGGTATCGGCCACCAGGTTGTCCACCTCCCCGGCTGCCCGGGTGCGCCCGGGGGCCGAGGCCATCCAGTGGCCCAGTGGCAGATCCGTGACCAGCTCGAAGGTGCCGTCCTCGCGCGTCACCGTGTTGCGCGAATCCATCCAGTCCGGTGTCCAGGCGAGTACGATGCCGCCGGGGACGCCCCGCCCGAGCTCGTTCACCAGGCGGCCGGTAAGCCGGTACCCGCTACCGCCGGTCCAGTTGTAATAATCCTGGCGGCAGTCGCATTCGCCGGGCTGTTCGAACAGCGCGCGTTGCGCGAAGGCCTCTGCCACTGGCTTCACGGAGCCGCGCACCATCCGCCCAGCCCGTGTGCGCGTGCTGTCCTTCCGGTCCAGTACGCCCATGTGGTCGGGGTGGAAGCGGTGCCACTCCACATCCTGGAACTGCCACCACGAATAGCCCCACGCACCACATGCCGCCGAACGGCGCAGGGTAGCGCGCGCGAAATCCAGTTGCTCGGCCCACGGCACTGAATCATTGTCGGCCGGTAGCGATGTCTCGCCCACGATCCACGGCTTGGGACAGTGGTGCCCGTAGTAGTACAACTCGTTCATCACCTGGCCGGGCTCGTGCTCGTAAGGATGGAAGGAGATGAAATCAGCGTCGATCACAGCGGGGTCCCACTCAAGGAACTCGCGCAGGTTGGCCAGGCCGATGGTCCACAGCTGCCAGGGCGCGTGCTCGCGCATGAGGGTGCGCCAATGGCCGCCAATGGCCTTGATCTCGTTCTTGTCGCGCCACACCGGATCGAAGTACAGCGGCTCGTTGTACAGGTCGTAGGCCATCACCGTGGTGTCCTCGGCAAAGCGGTCCGCCACGGAGATGAAATGCTCCTCGCTGAGGGGTTCATTGGGCCGTATGCCGATGAGGAGGATGGCCTTCAGACCGGCTTCGCCCACGATGCGCACCACGTCTTCCATGGCCAGCAGATAACGTGCGCGGTTGGGCGGGTCCAACGACAGCCAGCGGTCGATATTGACCGTATCGCGTACCGGGATGCCGGGATGACCGTCCCGCACGTCGAGGTCGCTGCAACCGACGAGGCGCACGGTGTTGAAACCGATCTCGCGGACCAGTTCCATCTGTGCGCGCAAGGCGGCCAGGTCCGCGGTCCGGGTCCTGGGTGCCATAAGGCTGTCGGAATAGTCGATTGAGGGACCGAGCCAGAGGCTGTCGCCCACCAGCCGTTTGGAGAGGATGTAGTTGACTGCCATGGGGAAGAAGGGCTCCCCGTGCACGCGGAACCCGTGGCGCCCGATGGTGATGAAGTGCTGCTGATGCGCATGATGCGTCCACCAGCGCGCACCAAGCACGCCCCCCACGATGAGCAACAGGGCGATGACGGCCCACAGAGGACGGCCATTCAGCTTGCGCAGGGTGCGGAGCATGGCCCAAACATACTCGGGGGCCGAGCGCTCATTCGCCGAGCGGTGCGAACCAGAGATCCAGCACACCAAGGTCCTGCGTGAGCCCGCCATGAACGGTATCCGGCTTGAGCGCGTCCACTGCGCCCGACAGGCGTGTACGGTAGGGAGCGGAGGCTGTCCAATGAGCGAGCGGCGTATCGGTGATCAGTTGGAAGGTGCCGTCCGGCCGTGTAACCGTGCTCACAGGGTGCGACCAGCCCGGGTCCCACGCCAGGATCACGCCGTCCGGCAGGCCTTGTCCATCGTGGCCCACGAGGCGACCGGTGAGCCGGTAGGCGCTACCTGGGGTCCAATTGTAGTAGTTCGATGGGCATTCGCATTGGCCCGTCGAGGCTGCGGGGTCGAAGGTGCGGAAGACCTCGCCCACGGGCTTCACTGAGCCTACCACCGTGCGGCCTGAGCGTGTGCGCGTCTCGCCCAGCCGGTCCACCGCGCCCATGAAGTTCGGGTGGAAGCGGTGCCAGTCCACATCCTTGAATTGCCACCACGAGTAGCCCCATGCGCCGCAGGATAGCGCCTGGCGCAGTGTGCTCCGGGCGAAATCGGCCTGTTCGGACCAGGGCACGGAATCATTGTCGGCAGGAATCGATGTCTCCCCCACGATCCACGGCTTGGGACAATGATGCGCGTACCAGTATGTTTCGTTCAGCACCTGCAGTGGCTCGTGCTCGTAGGGGTGGAAGGAGAAGAAGTCCGCATTGATGATCGCCGGGTCCCACTCCAGCGTTTCGCGCAGATTGGCCAGGCCGACGGTCCAGAGTTGCCTCGGGGCATGCACGCGCATGAGCGCCCGCCAGTGTTCGCCGATGGCGTTGACCTCCGTTTTCTCGCGCCAAACGGGATCGAAGTACAGCGGCTCGTTGAAGAGATCGTAGGCCATCACCGTGGTGTCGGCCGCCAGGCGATCGGCCACATGCGTGAAATGCTCTTCGGTGGAGGGCTGGTTGGGGCGGATCCCGACGTGCAGGATCACCTTCAGTCCGGATGCGTGCACGACCTCCATCATGTCCTCAAGCGCGTCCAGATAACGTTGTCCCATGCCGGCCGAATCGAGCGCGAAGAGGCTGTCGCGCATGTTGTGCCGATAGAACGGCATGTAAGGCCTGCCCTCGCGCTCGATCACGTTGCTGCAACCGACCAGCCGAACGGTATTGAATCCCATTTCACGCACCAGCTCCAGGTGGGCCGCCAGGTCAGCGTGGTCCTTTGCGGGCGACAGGGTGATGCACGTGGTGTCCTGGTAGTCCACACAGGTCCCCAGCCACAGGCTGTCGCCCCACAGCCGCTTGGCCACCACGTAGTTCATGATGAGCGGGAAGAAGGGCTCGCCCCGCAGCTCGAAACCGGTCGCGCCCATCGAAACGAAATGCTTGCGATCCTCATGGCGTGCCCATCGGCGAATGGCCACCGCGGCGACGGCCGCGAGCAATAGCACAAGGACGATCCGGATGGCCCACGTGCGTGAACGGCCTTTGGGCCCGAAGGACATGAGGGCAAACATACAGGCCGCCGCGTGCGCCCTACGCGAAGAGCCCGTACTTCACGATGCACCAGATGGCGCGGAAACCGTCCTTCCAACCGATCTTCTTGCCCTCGGCGTACGTGCGGCCGTAGTAGCTGATGCCGACTTCATAGATGCGCACCCCCGGCACGCGCGCCAGCTTGGCCGTCACCTCGGGTTCGAAGCCGAAGCGCCGCTCGCGCAGGTCGAGCCCTTTGGCGATGTCGGACCGGACGAGCTTGTAGCACGTTTCCATGTCCGTGAGGTTGAGGTTGTTGAACGCGTTGGACAGCTGCGTGAGGAACTTGTTGCCGATGCTGTGCCAGAAGAAGAGGATCCGGTGCGGGTGGTGGCCCATGAAACGCGAGCCGAACACCACATCGGCGAAGCCCTCCACCACGGGGCGCAGCAGGTCGTTGTATTCGCGCGGGTCGTACTCCAGGTCCGCGTCCTGCACGATCAGGTATTCGCCCGTGGCCTCCTTGATGCCGCGGTGGATGGCCGCGCCCTTGCCCATATTGCGTGGCTGCTGGTAGAATTTTATGCCGAGGGCGGGGTTAGAGGCCATGTACGCCTCGATGACCCCCACGGTGCCGTCCTTCGAGCCGTCGTTCACGATCACCACCTCCTTGGCGATGCCGTCCCGCAACTGCACGTCCCGCACCTTGTCCAGGATCAGGTGGATCGTACGTTCCTCGTTGTAGGCGGGAATGATGATGGAGAGCGTGCGGAGCGGGACGGGGCCGGGCATGGAGGGCCGAATGTACCGGAACGAGGGGACAGCGACGGCCTTCGGCGTTGCTTACAGCCCCTGCCGCCATTCCGCCCAGGGCCGAGGGGCGCGCCAGGCGGGCCCGCGATAGGGCCGCAGATCGAATACCCTGACGGACCGGTGCTGACCGATGGGATGGGCGTAGAACCGCTGCATGTGCGGCTTGTTGAGCCAGTTCTGGTCACGGACGATAAGGTAGGCCGCGCCGAGGTCGATGCGCTCCTGTACCGACGCTTCGTCATCGAACCGCTGTGCGAACTGGGCCCAGCCACGCTGCCCCATCAGGTAGAGCGCCGCGCACACGGATTCATCCTCGGGGACCAGGACCGGATCGTCCGGCGCGATGCCGATCGAACGGTTGTACGGCTCGAGGTCCAGCATATCGCGGTAGCTCCAGTTCTGGAACTGGTCCCAGAAGGCGTATTCGCGATCATGGTAGAGCGGGAGCAGGTCCACCTGCGACAATGGTTCATCGCCCCGCGTCCGCATCTCGTGGTTGTTGGCGGTGTACACCGTGTCGTATGACACCAGCAAGGCGAAGGCCCCCAGGGCTATCGGCGAACGAAGCGCCGCAGGGTGACGACGACGAAGCGTGTCCAGGAAGAGGGCAATAAGTGCCACAATGGTGACGAGCGGATTGATGTAATAATACTCGTGGGCATCGAGGGTGACCCACCACAGAAGGATGTACAGCACCGTACCCGCCGCAAGCAGTATCGTGATGGCGGCGAGCGACCGGGAAACGTGCCTGTGCATGACCAGAACGTACGCCGCCATTCCCCAAAGCGCGCACCAGGCCGGGGTGTCGAAGAGCTGGTACACGAGGATGTCCCTGCCGAACTCCCAACAATAGCGCGCCCGATCAGGTGGGAGTTCCCATAACGGCCAAATGTCCGAGTTGGAAAAACTCACGCCATGCAGGTCGTTATAGGCCTGGCTGTACGTGTACCAGGCCCAGACCACCCCGAAGGCCGCACCGAAAGCGATCGTCGTGGCCCACTTGTGCGGAAGGACCCGTCCGCTCCGGCCAGGTCGCATCCACGGGAGCCACTCCAGGAGTGACCAGATGAACAAGGCAAGGGGCGCCATGAGCGCAGTGATCTTGAGCAGTCCGGCCAGCGTGAAGAGCGTGGCTGCGATCACCACATCGGCCACGCGCTGGGAGGGATGCCTTCGGAACAGCACCCAGCATCCGATCAGGGCCAGATCGAACGCCGGAACATCGGTCATGAAGGCGACACCGAAATAGGCCAGAACCGGGGTAGCGAAGAAAAAAAGGGCCACCAGGACCGCCCACCCGGCGTGCCTCAGCAGCTTGCGGAATCCCAGGAAGAGGCACCAGGTCGCGGTGAAATGGAGCAGCAACATCACCAGCCTGTACACATCCTCGCGCGGCCCCGTAACTTTCCATACCTGCGCGATGAGCCAGTAGAAGCCGGGGAATTCGGCCGAACTCCGCCCGGTGGTACGCCCATCGGCGAACAGGTTGTGCAAACAAGGCTCGAACGGGCCGCCGCCGCCCACATAGATCTGCCAGGTCATGGACAAACAGGCCGTTTGCCGCGACACATGGTGAGGGAACGGCCGGGACCCGAAAACACGACCGTATTCGTACGCGCAGCACATCAGCACGAACCCGATGACCAGCCACCACCGCACATCGATCCTTCGGATCCGGTCCAGCCAATGAATGCCCTTGTTCATGCTCTGCCTCCGTCCCGCGCACGATCAAGAGTGCCGTTCGCGAGGGCGCGCTAAGATGCGGATCCACGCTGTTGTGACGGCCCGGACCTATTGGCTGATGTACAGGTCCATGGACCCTGCGCGGAAGGGGCCATGCCCCGGCTCACGCGAGGGCCCCAAGGAACACCGCACGATATCACCCGGGAGCAACTGCTCCCGTAGCGGGAGTTCCACGTTGATGGTGGACCACTCCCCGTATGCCTGTATCTGGCGGTGCGAGGCCGCCTCGGTATGCAACAGCAACCGGTCTCCACGCTGCACGGTAAGGACCAGGACCGACCAATACGCATTCGAGAACTCCACGATCCTTGCCGCTCCGGTGATCAGCCCTGGCGGCCGCACCACCGTTCCCTCCGGAACGGTCCACTCCAACTGCGGCGTCTCATCCAGTATGGTCCTGTTGATGAGTAAGGGCTGCTTGTGCAACAGGTTCCCCCGCCAGGCTACGTACCGATCGTCCCGGTAGAGCCTATGCCCGCTCACCTCGTCCGTGAACAGGAGCGACCAGTGCAACGTATCCACCACGCTCGCCGAAGCGTCGCTCACGATATAGTAATCACTTGGAGGGAAACGGTCCGGCATCGTGTGGTCTCGCACAAGCAGCCAGTGCCAGTGGTGCGCATGCACATAGTAGCCGATCGAGCCGGAGATTTCGAGATCGGTGCCCAGCACCACGGCCGGGCGCTCGGGCACGAGAGGGCGGCGATCGGCGGCGATCATGGACAGCAGGGTCCGCGTACAGGCACTGCCTCGCCACTCGTCCGTGTGGCCGGGATCGAGGCTTTGGGCCCAATGCACCGAAACGGGTGTCGCCAGCAGGCCCGCGAACGTTGCAGCCTTCCATGGCGGCCCGGAGAACGCGATCAGGAATGATACCAGGACGAAAGCAGCCTGGGGCACGAGGACAACGGTCATGCGATCCTCGGGGAACGGGATTCCCAGGACCGCGTGCTGCACGATGAACCCGGATACATAGAGAAGAAGGATCGCCAGGCCCGCGCACGCCTGGGCCAGGGACGCACTCCAGCCATGGAGCAGCGAGGGGACCGCCACAAGGAGAATGACCACGACGATGGTAGCCGCCACGACCTGCATGAGCGCGAGCGGAGCGATCCATGGATGGTGGCCGTACAAGAGATGCCGCCCCAGGGAAGCCATGCCGCATGTCCAGTATTCCTTGCAGCCGAAGCCGATGGGCCCGCTGCGCAGCATGGCGAGCGCGTTGGGCAGCACCCCGGCAATGCCAATGGCCGCGATGATGGACAGGACCACGATGTGCTTCCGCCATGTGCGCAGGCCCTCCGCCCGTGCCCCTCGCGCCAGTGCGATGGCAAGGACCACGCACACCGCCAGAAGGAAATTCACCAGGACAAGATTCGCCATGGCCGCCATGGCGGCCCACACGATGGACCAGGCCAGGTCCTTCAGACGGAGCCCTTCCGTGTAGAAGCGCGTAGCGGACCACAACGACAGCATCACGGCCCCGGAACCGATGCCATAGCCCCGGGCCACGCAGAAGAAGTCGATCAGGTACGGGTGGGCGTTCAGCAGGATCCAGCCCGCCAGTGCGAGCAGGGCCGTGCGGGCGCGCAGTACGATACGCACGGTAGCAAACAGATACCCGGCGTACGCGAGCAGGTTCGGCGAGCGCAAGGCCAGCTCACTGTCGCCGAGGAGGCGCCGCGCCAACATCATGCCCCACACGTTCAGCAGGTGGTGGTTGCCCATCATCCCTGGTTCAGGCGGCTGGAACAGCAGTCCCTTGCGCACGTGCTGGATGTAGGTCCAGGTCTCGTCGTAAGAGAAGGACACCCGCCCGGCCGTCACCACCGCGAACACGAAC
>Ga0073899_10002417_pt1 | contig 16842 bp, 17 predicted proteins | sample KloWWTmetaKNB5Ph_FD_88975 | JGI IMG/M metagenome (GOLD analysis project Ga0073899, IMG submission 88975) | Active sludge microbial communities from Klosterneuburg, Austria, studying microevolution and ecology of nitrifiers - Klosterneuburg... | ecosystem: Engineered > WWTP > Aerobic digester >...
GTGCCGCTGCTAGCCTCGACGCACCTCTCTCGGAAGGCGCTCGTGTTTCGACGATCCGGCCCCCGCTCATGAGTCCCGTGGTGTCGCTGCTGGTCGGCGTGGTGGTCGTGCTCGCCATCACCGTGGCGACCGGCTACTTCGTGGCCCAGGAGTTCGCCTACATGACGGTCGACCGGGCGCGGCTGCAGAGTCGCGCGAGGTCCGGCGACCGCGCCGCCGCCCGTACCCTCGACATCACCCGCCGCACGTCGTTCATGCTGTCGGGCGCTCAGCTGGGCATCACGGTCACGGGCCTGCTGGTCGGCTACGTCGCCGAGCCGCTCATCGGCCAGTCGCTCGCCACCCTCCTCTCGCCCGGCGCCCGGACGGCCTGGTCGGTGGGCATCGGCGGGGTCGTCGCGCTCGGGTTCTCGACCGTGGTGCAGATGCTCTTCGGCGAGCTCCTGCCCAAGAACTACGCGATCGCCCGCTCGGACGCGGTCGCCTCGGGCCTGTCGGCGTCGACGTCGCTCTACCTGACGGTGTTCGGGCCGCTGATCTGGGTCTTCGACAAGGCGGCCGAACTGCTGCTCCGGGCGATCCGTATCGAGCCCGTCCACGACGTCGACGCCTCGGCCACCGCCACCGACCTCGAGCGCGTGGTGGAGGTGTCGCGCGAGTCGGGGCAGCTCTCGACGGAGCTGTCGATGGTGATCGACCGGATCCTCGACTTCCCGCGCCGCAACGTGAGCCATGCCATGCGTCCCCGGGTCCGGGTCGACGTGGTCGGCGACGCCACCACGGTGGCCGAGACGCGAGCGCGCATGGCCACCGGGCACACGCGGTACCCCGTCCTCGACCACCGCGAGGAGATCGTCGGGGTCGTCCACCTGGTCGACGTGTTGCGGGCGGGCACTGCCTCGGGCGATCGTCCGGTGACCACGCTGATGCGGCCCGCGCTGGTCGTCCCCGACGTGATCCCCCTGCCCGAGGCGCTCGACCAGCTGCGTGCGGCCGACGAGAACCTGGCCTGCGTGGTCGACGAGTACGGAGCGTTCACCGGCATCGTCACCGTGGAGGACCTCGCCGAGGAGATCGTCGGCGAGCTCACCGACGAGCACGATCCGGCCCAGCCCTCCTACGTGCCCACGGTGGGCGACGGCATCTGGGTGATGGCCGGCGACGTGCACCTCGACGAGGTGGAACGCGCCATCGACCTCGACCTGCCGCGGGGCGAGTACGAGACGATCGCCGGGCTCGTGATCCAGCAGCTCGGCGATTTCCCCCCCGTCGGGGCGGTCGTCGACGTGGAGTGCCTGCCGCCGGCCGCCACGCTCGGCCGCGACCCGGACGCCCCGGCCCGCGTGGTGCGGATCGAGGTCCTCGAAGTCGGCCACGTGGTGCCGTCCCGGGTGCGGGTGACCGTGACGCCCGAGGGAGGTGCCGCGTGAACGCCCTCACCGTCACGCTGATCACGGTCGCGATCATCGTGCTCAGTGCGTTCTTCGTCGCCGTGGAGTTCTCGCTCGTGGCCGCCAAGCAGAACCGGCTCGAGGAGGCGGCGGCCCGGTCGGCCGCCGGCCGTGCCGCGCTGCGCAACTCGACCGAACTGACCCTGCTGCTCGCCGGGTCGCAGCTCGGCATCACCCTGTGCACGCTGGCGCTCGGCGCGATCACCAAGCCGGCCGTTCACCACGCCCTGCTGGCGCTGCTCGGACGCACCGGCGTGCCTCCCGTGGCGGCCGAGGTGCTGTCGTTCGTGGTGGCCCTGCTGATCGTCACGTTCCTGCACCTCGTGGTGGGCGAGATGTCGCCCAAGTCGTGGGCCATCGCCCACCCGGAGCGCTCGGCCGTGCTGCTCGCGCTGCCCATGCGCGCCTTCATGTTCCTCGTCCGCCCGGTGCTCAAGGCGATGAACGCCGCCGCCAACGCGCTCGTCCGGCTGGCCGGGGCGCAGCCCCTCGACGAGCTCTCGTCCGGACAGGACGCCGAGAGCCTGCTGGCCCTGGTGGAGCACTCCGCCAACGTGGGCGCCCTCGACGCCCTCTACCGGGGCTCGATCACGTCGGCGCTCGAGTTGCGCGAGCAGAGTGCCCGCGATGCGGTGCCCGCCGGCCAACAGCTCACGTTCGTGCCCGCCGACGCCACCGTGGCCGACGTCCAGGACGCGACTCAGCGCACCGGCCACCTCCGGGTGCTCCTGCGCGACGGCGGTCGTACGGTCGGGGTCGTCCACGCGCGCGACACGCTGGCCGAACCGCTCGACCGTCCGGCGCGCGACCTGGCCCGTCCGGTGCTCAGCGTCGGCGCCGACGAGCCCTTGGCGCGCGTGGTCCGGCGGATGCGCGGGGGCCATCGCCTCGTCGTGGTCACCGACGGCGCCCGCGAGCTCGGCGTCGTCACCGGCGACGACATCCTGCCGCGGCTGATGCCGGCGGGGGCGGACGGCGAGTCGCCGCCCGGTCCGACGTCCGGGAACTGAGGTCCCCGCCGGGGAGTCCCCACCGGACTCCCGCTCCCCCGCCGGAGCGGCGGTCGGCGTCGTACGCTGCGGGGATGGACTCCTACCGCCACGACGGACTCACTTTCGACGTGCGCGACGAAGGCCCCCGCGACGGGGAGACGGTGGTGCTGCTGCACGGGTACCCCGAGGACTCGTCGGCGTGGAGCCTGGTGGCGCCGCGGCTTCACGACGCGGGCTTCCGTACCCTGGCGCCCGACCAGCGGGGGTACTCACCCGGCGCGAGACCGCCCGGCGCAGCGTCCTACGCCATCGGCCGCCTGGTCGACGACGTCGTGGCGCTGCTCGACGCGGCCGGGGTGGACCGTGCTCACGTCGTCGGCCATGACTGGGGCGGCGGGGTGGCCTGGGAGATCGCGCGGCGACGCCCGGACCGGGTGCGCACGCTGACGGTGCTCTCCACGCCCCACCCGGCCGCGATGGCCTGGGCCTGGCGGCACTCCACCCAGGGTCTGCGGAGCTGGTACATGGTGCTCTTCCAGATCCCCGTGGTGGCCGAACTGCTCGTGCATCCCGGCTTCGTCCGGACTCTCGTGGGGACGGGGCTGCCCGAGGCCGCGGCCCGGAGGTACGCCAAGCGCTACCCGTCGTGGCGGGACCTCACCGGGCCGATCTCGTGGTACCGGGCACTCAGATTCGCCACGGCGGGGTCCGGGGCGCTGCCGCGCCGGATCGAGGTGCCCACCACCTACGTCTGGGGACGGGACGACTTCGCCCTCGGCGAGGCGGCCGCGCAGCGAACCGCTCGCTACGTGTCGGCCGACTACCGCTTCGTCGCCCTGTCGGCGGGTCACTGGCTGCCGGAGGTCAACCCCTCCGAGGTGGCGGCGGCGATCCTCGACCGCATCCGCCCCTGACCACCGGACCGCGTCAACTGTGGGTGCGAAGCACTGGGCTGTGGCTTGACCGGGCGGTCGAGGCCCAGCGGTGGCTCGACGAGGTGACTGCGGCGATCCTGACCGGCCTATACGCGGACCCGAAGGCCGGCAAGGTGACCTTTGCCTCCTACTACCAGGGCTGGTCCTCCCGTCAGTGTGGGTGCGGAGCACCCGGCTGTCGTTTGACCGGGCGGTCGAGACCGCATCCTTCAAAGAGCTGTCGATCCGGTCGATCCGCACCTCCCAGAACGAGGCGTGGGTGCAGCAGCGCGATGGTGTCCCGGGAAGGACCCGGCGCGCTGGCTGTTCTCCGACGCCGGGACGCCGTGGCACGACAACCGCGCCACCTACCTGTGGCGACGAGCGTCCGGCGGTGCGGGCATCGAGGGCGTCAGCCTGCACAATCTGCGGCCCTTCTATGCTTCGGGGCTGATCGCCGCCGGGTGCGACGTGGTCACCGTCCAGCGGGCTCTTGGCCACGCGTCAGCGACCACGACGCTGAACACCTACGCCCATCTGTGGCCTTCCGCCGAGGACCGGACGAGGGCCGCTGCCGGCGGTCTGATGGCCACCGTTCTCGGACTTCCTGCGGACTCTGTGCGGACCAGCGAGGCCTGATTTCGCTCTGACTAGGCGTTATAGGCACGTCTCAGTAGTAGTAGGGGAACCGGGACCAGTCGGGCTCCCGCTTCTCGAGGAACGAGTCGCGGCCCTCCACGGCTTCGTCGGTCATGTAGGCCAGCCTGGTCGTCTCGCCGGCGAAGATCTGCTGGCCCACCAACCCGTCGTCGACGGCGTTGAAGGCGTACTTCAGCATGCGGAGCGCGGTCGGGGACTTGCGGCAGATCTCGGCGGCCCACTCCAGCCCCGCCGACTCGAGCTCGTCGTGAGGCACCGCCGCATTGACCGTGCCCCACGCGACGGCCTGGGCCGCGTCGTAGACCCGGCCGAGGAAGAAGATCTCCCGGGCCACCTTCTGCCCGACCTGCCGGGCGAGGTAGGCCGAGCCGTACCCGGCGTCGAACGAGCCCACGTCGGCGTCGGTCTGCTTGAAGCGGGCGTGCTCGGCCGAGGCGAGCGTGAGATCGCACACCACGTGGAGGGAGTGGCCACCACCGGCGGCCCAGCCGTTCACCAGGGCGATCACCGGTTTCGGCATGAACCGGATCTGCCGCTGCACCTCGAGGATGTGCAGCCGGCCGAGCTTCGCGGCGTCCACGTCGGCGGCGGTGTCGCCCTCGGCGTACTGATAGCCCGCACGACCCCGGATGCGCTGGTCGCCACCGGAGCAGAACGCCCAGCCGCCGTCCTTCGGCGACGGGCCGTTGCCGGTCAGCAGGACGCAGCCCACGTCCGACGCCTGCCGGGCGTGTTCGAGGGCCGTGGAGAGCTCGTCGACCGTGTGCGGACGGAAGGCGTTGCGTACCTCGGGGCGGTCGAAGGCGATCCGTACCGCCGGGACGCCGATCGCCCGGTGATAGGTGATGTCGGTGAACTCGAAGCCCTCGACCGGACGCCAGAGCTCGGGGCGGAACGGGTTGTCCATGAGCGCCAACCCTACTGACGCGCAGCCTCGGGACGGGTCAGGCGCGGGTCACACGGATCGACAGGTCAGGAGGGCATCTGGGCGTAGAAGGCCCGCAGGGTGGTGGCCATGCGTTCCCCGTCCCACTCCTGGGCGGTCGACATCGTCAACAGCCCCCCGGACAGCTGCTTGTGACACAGCGTGGGGTCCTTCTGCACCTGGAAGCAGTAGACGTCGCCGCCGAAGATGCGCGTGGCGGCGGCCTTCTCCCGCGTGGCGACGTCGGTGAGCAGCAGGGTCGTCACCTCCACGGCGATCGTGAACTCGCGACCGGAGGAGTCCTTGTAGTGCGCGAAGCCGGGCCTCTCGACCACCGACACGATGCGGGTGTTGCGGTCTCCGAACGTATCGGGGAACGTCTGCGCCACCGCGGGCTTCAGCCGCGGCGACGAGGGGGCGAACCAGCCCTGCGACCAGGCCAGTCCGGCCGCTGCCATCACCAGCACCAGGACCACGCCCAGGGCCACCCACACGAGGCCGACCTTGCGGCGGGACGGCGCCGGCGCAGTTCTCGGAGTCCCCGGACCACCGGCCGGGCCCCGGCCGGGGGGCTGCTGCGGCGGGAGGGGCCGACCCGGCGGCGGGCCGTAGGGAGGGTGCGGGGGTGTCGTCATGGCCGTCCCTTCGAGTCGGTGGTGCCGAGCGTAGCCCGGGTGCGGGATCGCGTCGCGACCGGCGCGGCCCTCGGAGACACCTCGTGCTGTGACCCCGGCAGCGGGTAGAAAGGGGTGTCCCGCTGACCGGATCTAGGAGCGAGCCGTGACGTCGTTGAGCGACTGGTTGGGCACCTCCGACGGCACCGGGGTGCCGGCCATGGGCCTCGACGTGACCGATCTCGACGACCGTACCCTCGAACAGGCTCGCCGGGCCGACGACCTGGAGTCCGCGGGCAGAGCTGCGGACGACCAGCTCGAACGCGTCACGGAGCTCACCCAGGACGGCATCGGCGAGGGCACCTCGGAGCGTGGCGCCGTCACCGTGCGGGTCGACGCGCAGCACCGGGTGGTCGACATCCTGCTCACACCGAAGGCGATCCACCTCGGCTCCACCGACAGGTTGCGCACCGCCCTGCTCGATGCCGTCGACGCGGCCTGCGCCGACATCACCGGCCGGCTGACGAAGGCGTCCGGCACCGGTGCGCGCTTCTCGCCGCTGGACGCGTTCATCGAGGCCATCCCCGAGGTGTCCGCCGTTCTCCCCCAGCAGCTGCGTAACCCACCCCCGCGTCCGCGACCCCCCGCCCCGGGCGACCGCGACAGCCCCGATGACGAGGAGACTGCCGAATGATCCACCTCGAGATCTCCGACCCCGGTGCGATGGAGCAGGCCGCGCGGGGCTTCACCCACTCGGCTGACGTCACGACCTCGACGCTCAAGACGCAGATCCGGGTCGTCGACCGGGGCGGCTCACCGTGGGGCGGCGACGCCGCCGGCCAGGCCTTCTGGAGCGTCTATCGAGAGGCTGCCGCCCTGACGGTGGCCAATGCCTCCCAGGTCGGCCCTCAGATTCAGGGGCTGAGCGACAAGACCACCGCGACCCTGGCCATGTATCAGGCCAACGAGGAGGAGGGCGTCGCCCTGAGCCGGGGGGCTTCGGCATGATCACGCAATACACCAGCGTGCTGATCCCGGGCTGGGTGGCGGCCGGCAAGTTCCCGGACGGCGACGAGGACCAGCTGCGCGAGATCTCAGCGGCCTGGACGAGCATGGCCGCCGGTACGTCCGGCGCCGAGGCCGACGTGCAGAAGTGCGCCACCATGCTCTTCACCGCCTGGACGGGCGACGCCGCCACCGGGGCCCAGGCCCAGGTGGCCACGGTGCAGAAGTGGATCGCGTCGATCACCGGGGGAACCAGCGCCATGGCCGCCGGCACCCTGCAGGCCGCCGACTACCTGACCCATGCCAAGACCGCGGTCAACAACATCCTCAAGGCGCTCGACAACGCCACGAAACAGGCGGTCGCCGCCGGGCTCGCCAACCCCCTCGACATCCCACGGCTGCTGACCGAGACCCAGCAGGCGCAGGCCTGGGCACGTGCGCAGATCAGCGCCTACCACGACGCGCTGGTGTCGCTGATGGGCCAGATCCCCTTCCAGGTCGAGATCCAGCCCGACGTGCGCGCCCTCGTGGGGGCCGCCGGTTCGAAGGCCGGCGGTAAGGGAAAGTCGTCCGGCGCGGCGAAGGTCGTCCCTGCCACCACCCTGCCGAACGGAAACCCGATCCCGGCGGGAGCGGTGAAGGAGATCCGGGCCGACGGCACCACCGTCCTGCACGACGGCACGGAGCTCGAGCCCGTCACGGTGCCGCAGGGCACCCAGGCCGCCGGTGGCGGCCTGGCGGGTGCGACCCCCGTCGTCCTCGACCCACCGGTGCACGGGGCCTTCAGCCAAGGAGGCAGCTCCACGCTCACCCTGCCCTGGGGCACGGGCCTGTCGGCCAAGATCAACCCGGAGTCGGTCGACCGCGACGAGAAGGTGGGCAGCGACACCAACGAGAAGGCCGTCGAGGCTTCCGAGAAGCAGCTGCAGCGAGAAGCCCCCGACATCGAGCGGGGCGCCGACCAGGCCGCGAGAACCGGCACGACCGTACCGCCACTCACCACGCAGCAGACCCAGCAGATCACCAACGACATCGCCAGCGGCGAGGGCACCGCACGTTCGGGCCAGGAGGGCGTGCAGTCGGCTCGCGACCAGCTGGACGGGGGACGCGACGGGGTGACGATCAAGAACCCGGCCGAGGCCTACAAGCCGGACTGGCCAGGTCAGTCGGACTCGTCGGGTCAGGGCGGGCGCGGGGAGTCAGGCAACTCCGGCAACTCAGGCCACTCCGGCGGCTCCGGCGGCTCCGGCGGTTCCGGCGGCTCGCAGGGCCAGTCCGACAACTCGGGCGGCAGCGGCGGTGGCGGCAGCAGCAGCGGCGGCGGCAGTGCGGGCGGCAGCAGCGGCGGGGGCAGCACCCCTGCCCCGGACCTGCCGCCACCGCCCACCGCCGACAGCCCCACGTCGCACACCGGCTACGAGGCCAACGGCAGCGGCGGGGGTGGCGGCGGGCCCTCGTCCGTCCCCTCGGGAACGACGTTCGGCGGCACCCCCGAGCCGACCGGCGGCACGTCCACCGGCGCCCTCGGCCCGAGCGGCTCCGGCGGCGGCGCTACCGCGTCGTCGTCGGCCCCCAGCACGCCGGTGCCGTCGGCCGGCACCGGCGCCGCGGGAGTCAGCGCTCCCGTCGCTCCGATGCCCATGGCGGGCATGGGCGCCGGCATGCCCGCGCCGATGGCGGGCGCACCGATGCCGGGCACCTCCTACGGCAACACTCCCCTGATGGGGGGCGGCAGCTTCGGCGCGCCGGCCGCCGCGCCGGCCATGGGGGTCGGCGGTCTCGGGGCCCCGGCGCCCGCGGCGGCTCCCGGCGGCATGGGCGGCATCCCCGCAGCTCCCGGCGGCATCCCCGCAGCTCCCGGCGGCGGCATTCCCGCTGCGCCGGGCTCAGGCAGCCCCGGGATGGCCGGTACGGTCACCCCCGGTGCCGGCGGCCCCGCGCCGGCCGCGGCGCCGCCGACGGCCCCGCACGCAGCCCCCGCCCCGAGCGGCCCGCCTCCGGGGGGGCCCGGCACCGCGGCAGCCCCGGTGGCGATCGGCCCGAACCAGTCCGGCCAGCCAGGTCAGGCCGGCCCGGCGGGGTCGGGTTCCGGCCCCGGCCAGTCGGGGGCCGGAACGGGACGCCTCACCGACGGCGGCGACGCGTCGGCGCTCACCGGCGCCGCCGTCACCATGGGAGTGGCCATCGCCACGCTCGGGCTCTCGGGCGCCGCCGCGATGCACTTCTCGCATCTCTGGAGCGACCTCGGGGCCAACCCCATCGTGCCGCCGAAGAACGGCACACTGCTGCCCACCCAGTACGGACCGACGGACAACCAGACGGCCCCCGTTCCGGCAGGGCTCAGCGCCGCCTACCAGAAGGCGCTGGTGCCCGGTGAGGCGGACGCCATGATCGACGGGCAGATCACCACCGTCCGTGGCCTCGTCCACCCGCTCCATCAGGTGGCCCACCTGCAGACCCCCGCGGAGCTGTTCGCCCTGCTCGGCCTCGGGTTCGCGATCCACGGCCGCGCGGGCGCCGACTCGCTGGCCTTCGACCGCGATGCCGAGAGCATCGAGGTGCTGCGCTTCGCCGGTCTGCGTCAGGACGACCTGATCACCCCCGTGGAAGCCGACGTGGTGCTGCCGGCCGACACCGTCCCGCTCCCCTTGGTGCGCCACCACGCGCGTCCGTGGACCGGCACCGGTGAGGCGCCTGGCTCCACGTCGAGCGACCCGATCGACGAGCACGAGGTGCTCGGGTACGCGGCCGTCGCCCTCCCGCACCTCGCCGAGATCTGGCGCCTGCACCGCGACGGCTCGGCCGAGTACGTGTCGACGTACAACGCTCGCAACGCGTCCTGGGTCGGCACCACGGCCCCCGCCCACCAGCCTGTCGGCACCCGGGTCGACAACGGCGCCTTCGCCACGCTCACCGACGGCAACGTGTTCGAAGTGGTGCCTCTGTCGGACCAGTACTCGATCCTGGTGGCCCGCAACCCGGCGCCCGAGGGCTTCCTGCCCGCGCAGGACGGCTCGGCTCGCATCCAGGTGACCAACGACCTCATCGTGTCGGTGACCGGGGTGACCACGATCGGGCAGTGGCAGTCCTTGCCGGTGCAGCTGCTCGAACGCTCGGGCCGCTCCGTGCTCGTGGACTACGCCGGCGACGACTCCTCGGCGGCTGCCGCGGCCGGCTTCCTGCAGGTCAACCAGGGTCAGTGGCAGCCACGCTGGGTCGACCACGACGAGGTGTCGTCGGTGCAGACCCTCGAACGGGCCTACCCGGTCCCGGTCCCAGTCTCCTCCCGCGTGCCTCAGGGCCCACCGCCCATGCCGGCGACCGTCGACACGACGCACCGGGAGGCACGTCCGGGCTTCGAGCGCGTCGGGGCGTGAGCCGGGCGGCACCGCTCAGAGCATCGCTGCGGCCCGGTCGGGATGGTTGGTGATGATCGCGTCGACTCCGAGATCGATCACGCGCCTCAGGTCGTCGGCCTCGTTGACGGTCCACGGGTTCACGCTCATGCCCAGCGCCTGCGACTCGGCGACCAGCCCCGGCACGAAGCGCAGGTACTGGTGCGGCGGGTTGATCGCCGACACCCCCAGCGTGCGGGCGTAGCGCCAGGGGCGGAAGAGGGGCTCGCCGAAGAGCATTCCCGTGGGCACGGCGGCATCGAGCTCGACGAGCCGTACGAGGCTGAGATGGTTGAAGGTCGACAGCAGCACGCGGTCGGCCATGCCGGCGGCAGCCACGAGGGCAAGCACCTTCTCCTCGAGCCCGGGGTAGGCCACCACGCTGTTCTTGAGCTCCACGTTGACCACCACGGGAGTGCCGGCGAACAACTCGAACACCTCGTCGAGGGTGGGAATCCTGGCTCCCGCGTACCCGGCCAGGCCGCGGCCCGCGTCGAGGGTGCGCAGCTCGTCGAGGGTACGGGCGGCCACGGGACCGGACCCCGTGGTGGTGCGATCGAGGGTCTCGTCGTGGATGACGACGAGACGACCGTCCGCCGACAGCTGCACGTCGAGCTCGACGCCGTCGGCACCCATGCGGCGCGCGAGGTCGAACGCGGGCAGCGTGTTCTCGGGTGCGACGCCGCTCGCTCCGCGGTGACCCCAGACCTTGGGCATGGGCAACTCCTTCGCATCGGGCTCGTCCCCCGGCCATCCTTGCCGAACCTGCGTTGGTGGCGGTCGCAACGATCGAATATCGTGTCGACCATGGCGGAGCTCCGAGTGACCGGATTGGGCGCCGCCGTGACGTTGAGAGCCGACACGCCCGCCACCGAAGCCCTGCTGCCGCGGCTGCGCAGGGCCTGGTCGTGGTGCCTCGACCCTGCGCCCGACGCCATCGATGCCGGCGAGGTCGAGGTGTTCGACGGCGCCGACGACGAGGAGGCGATGATGCAGCGGCTGACCCAGCGGGTCACCCAGGCGCTGCTCACCGCCCGGGCCGGCCAGCTCTTCCTGTTCCACGCGGCCGCGCTCTGTCATCCCACCACCGGGGCGACCGTGGTGGCCATCGCGCCCAGCGGCACCGGCAAGACCACCCTGGCCGCTGCGATGGGCCGGCGCTACGGCTATCTCACCGACGAGACCGCCGGCATCCTCGACGACGGCCGTATCGTCGCCTACCCCAAGCCCTTGTCGTTGCGGCAGTCGGCGCCGGCCAAGGTCGAGACCTCCCCCGACGATCTGGGACTCGTCAGGCCGGCCGTCGCGGCGCGCCTGGCCGCCGTGGTGCTGCTGCGACGGGAGCCCGACACGCGACCCGTCCCGGACGTGCTGGAGCTGCCCCTGCTCGACGGCATCGCCGAGATGGCACCCGAGTCGTCGTCGCTCTACGTGATGCAGAACCCGTTACGGCGGCTCCGCGATCTGCTCGCCCCCGTCGAACCCGTGCTGCAGGTGACCTACGCCGACGTGAGCCAGCTCGACGGCCTCGTGGCCGAGCTCGTGGGCCGGCCATGATCAGGTACGCCGCGACCCCCGCCGTCGACGAGCTCCACACCGACGAGGGCGGCCTGGTGTTGCTGCACCAGCGCCTCGTCCATCTGGGACCGGTGGGATCCGTGATCCGCAAGTGCGCCGCGACGCCCACGACACTGGCCGCGCTCACCGAGGCGCTGGTGTCGGCGTTCGGGGTTCCGGACGGCGACCTGCCCGCCCTCACCCGGGAGGCGGTCGACGCCCTCGTCGCGCAGGAGCTGCTGGCGGTCGTGGATGACTGAGCAGATTCCCACCATCGTGCGCGTCCACCTCGCGCACGCGGTCGTGCAGGCCGTCGCCGACGAGTGCGGCGCCGACGTCCTCCACGTGAAGGGTCCTGCCGTCGATCCGCGCGTGAGCGACCATCAACGGTCGAGCACCGACGCCGACGTCATCGTGCGGCCGGCGCACGTCGACGCCATGCTCGGCGGACTCAAGGCCCGGGGCTGGGGTGCCCGCACGTCGTTCGCCAGCGGGTCCCCGTTCGAGCACGCGGCCAGCCTGTGGCACGACCGGCTGGGCTGGGTCGACGTGCACCGCTACTTCCCCGGCATCGAGCTCGACGCCGCCGACGCGTTCGACGTGCTCTGGCGCGACGCGTCGCTCGCGACCATCGCCCACCGGGACTGCCACGTGCCGAGCGTCGCCGCTCAACGTCTCGTGCTGCTGTTGCACGCCGCCCGCACCGAACGTCCCGCCGACGTCGCCGCCGCCTGGTCGACCGACAGGGAGGCCACCGTGGCGCTCGCCCGGGTGCTGCGCGCGGAGGTGGCGCTCGCGGCCGCGACCGGCGACCTCGAGCACTACGCGGGGCGGCCCACCTACCAGCTCTGGCGGCACTTCTCGACGCGCAACCCCTCGCGGCTGCAGGAATGGCAGGCGCGCGTCAAGGCCGCGCCCACCCCCCGAGCCGCCGGACGCCTCGTCCTCAAGGCGCTGGCCGTGAACACCGATCACCTCGCCTTGCGGCTCGGGCGGCGGCCCACCGCGACGGAGGTTGCTGCCGAGTACCTGCACCGCGTGAGGGTGACGGCCCGAGAACTCGTCGCGCTGGTCAGACGGAGGCGGACGTGAGATACCGCATCCCCGATCACCTGGCCTGGGTCGACGGCGACGAGGTGGGGGTGACGGCCGGCACCTACCTCGTCGACGTCCGTCACGGCACCCCGCTGGTGTTGCACGGCAGCGCCCACCTGATCTGGTCGGTCGTGGCCGACGGCGGAGACGTGCCCGACGACCTGCCGATCCCGGACGACGCCGACCCCGCCACGGTGCAGGCCCAGGCCCTCGGCTTCGTCGCGCATCTGGTCTCGCGCGGCCTGCTGCAGGACGACACATGACCGACCTGCTGTTCGTCTGCACCGCCAACATCTGCCGGTCGGCCTACGCGGAGGTTCGCACCGCGATGCTCGCGCCCGCGCTCTCGGTGGGCAGCGCCGGCGTCCAGGGGTGGGTCGACAAGGCCATGGACGCCCCCATGGCCGCCGAGCTCACAGCCCGTGGCGGCGATCCGTCCGCCTTCCGGTCACGGCGGCTCACCATTCCGATGCTGCGCGGGGCCCGTTTGGTCCTCACGGCGGAGGCGCGTCACCGGTCGGTGATCCTCGACGACCTGCCGGCCACCCACGCCCGCGCGTTCACGCTGGGGCAGTTCGCGGCGCTCGTCCGGGAGGCGCCGGACGGCGTGAGGGGTGACGGCCTCGTCGCCTGGGCGGCGTCCCTGCGTCGTCCGGTGGACGCCCGCCTCGACATCCCCGACCCCTACCGACGCGGCCCGGAGGCGGCGGCCCGAGCCGCAGCCCTCATCGACGAGCATCTCGCCGTGGTGCTGCCACTCCTCACGTGACCGCCGACGCTCCCGAGCCCACGGCCGGCCCCGACCCGGTCACCCGGCTGATGCTGGCCGAGGCCGGCGTCCTGGGCGCGACCGTCCTGGTGATCGACGACGCCGGCGGCGAGCTGGCGCGCGCGGCGCTCGACTCCGGCGCCCGTGTGCTGGCCCACTGCGACGACCTGCGCGACGAGGCCGCGCTGCCCCCCGGCGTCGAGGTGCTCGACCGGCTGGAGCCCACGTCGGCGCTGGGCGAGGTCGACACGGTGCTGTGGCGGTTGCCACGGTCGCTCGACGCGGTCTCGGAGGTGTGCGAGATCCTGGCTCGGGCCTGCCCGGCGAGGGTCCGCATCGTCGCCGGTGGCCGTGACAAGCACCTCACGCCCACCATGAACCCCGTGATGGCGAGGTCGTTCACCCACGTACGTGCGTCGCTCGGACGCTGGAAGTGCAGGGTCCTGCACGCCTCCGGCCCGATCGACCGGGAGCCGACGTGGCCGCGCCGCACCCGGCTCACCGCCCTCGGGCTCGACCTGGTGTCCTCCGGTGCCGCGTTCGCGTCCGGCCGGCTCGACGCGGGCACCGCCCTGCTGGCCCGCCACCTCCCCGCCGGCACCGGGCTGGCTGTCGACGCCGGCTGCGGCACCGGGGTGCTCGCGGTGCTGCTGGCGCGCCAGGGGTGGCGGGTGGTCGCGTCCGACGTCTCACAGGCGGCGGTACGGGCCACCCTCGCGACGGCGGCGGCCAACGGTGTCGCCGACCGGGTCGAGGTGGGTCGGTGGGCAGGGGTGCGCACCGAGGCTCACCCGGTCGACCTCGTCGTCAGCAACCCGCCGTTCCACCGGGGCGCCGCCAAGGACTCCGCCGCCGCCTTCGAGATCGTCGACGGGGCGTCGGCAGCGCTGGCCCCGGGCGGCGAGCTCCGGCTGGTGTTCAACGCGCACCTGCCCTACCTCCCCTACGCGCGGCGCGTCGTGGGCCCGACCCGGATCCTCGCCCGCACGCGGGACTACCTCGTCACCTGCTCCACCCGAAGCTGAGCGGTCGCACGCGCCGCCGCGAGGCCGCTCAGAGAGACGGGACCAGGCAGGCCAGCACCAGCGCGGCGGTGAAGCCGATCTCGGCGAACCCGACGGTCTTGGGGGAGATCGGCACCCGTCGCGCGAGCAGGGGCATCGCCAGCGCCCGTACGGTCGTGGCGGCGAAGAAGGCGGCCAGCGGAGCGAGCGACGCGACTCCGCCGGCCATGAGACCGGCCAGACAGACGACGGTGGCGGCCGCGTGGAAGCCGACGCTCGCGGCCAGCCAGGCGGGCTTGCCGCGCTCGCGGATCATCGTCTTGACGTAGAGGACGGTGCCGGCGAAGTAGCCGAAGCACGCCGCGACGGCGACCAGCGTGACCGCGTCGGGTACGTGCGGCACCGGATGACGCGCCACGAGACCCAGCAACGAGGCCGCGGCCACCGTGACGACGCCTCCCAGCAGCGACCGCTCCCGGCGTCGCCAGGCCAGCCACCAGGCCACCGCCAGCAACGGCACGAACCCGGGTACCCACCCCAGCGCGCCGGGCCCCAGGGCCACCAGGGTCCCGAGGCCCTGGGCGGCGGCGAGAATGCCGTAGGCGATCACGGGCGTCCGGTACCGGGGCCGTTTGACCGGGGCCGCCTTCAGCCACGTCGACGCCGCCTGGAACACGAGGTAGGCCACGAGCCAGAAGACCAGCAGCGACACCTCGCCGAGCCAGACGGCAGGTCCTTCGGCGTCCGCGCGCAGAGCCGCGCCGACCAGCCAGGGAGTGACGAGCATGGCCCACGCACCGTGCTGTTGCGGCACCCATCCCGACCGGGAGGCGGCACGCGGACGGGCCGTCCGGACACCCACGCTCATCCCCGGAGCCTACCCAGGAGCCGCCCCGGCGCCGGTACCGGGGTACCGGCGCGGGCCGCACGGCCATTCGGTAACGTGAGCGCCACCAGGCCACCCCGTGGGCAAACCGGCCCCGGCGCGAGGAGGAGCGACCAGCGTGTCCCGCATCGACTACGAGTTCTATCGCAACAAGGTGATGAGTGCGGAAGAGGCCGTCAAGCACATCAAGCACGGCGACAGCATCGGCTTCTCCGGCTTCACGGGCGCCGGTTATCCCAAGGAAGTGCCGCAGGTGCTGGCCGACCGCATCAAGGCCGCCCACGCCGCCGGCGAGGAGTTCTCGATCCGTGTCTGGACGGGCGCGTCCACCGCCCCCGAACTCGACGGTGCCCTCGCCGACACCGGCGGCGTCAGCTTCCGCATGCCCTACCAGTCCGACCCGATCATGCGGAAGATGATCAACAAGGGCGTCACCGAATACACCGACATCCATCTCTCGCAGTCGTCGGTCCAGGTGCGCCAGGGCTTCCTCGGCGACCTCGACGTGGCGGTGGTGGAGGTCGCGGCGCTGAAGAGCAACGGCCAGGCCGTCCCCAGCTCGTCGGTGGGCAACAACGTGGTGTTCCTGGAGAAGGCCAAGAAGATCATCCTCGAGGTGAACTCGTGGCAGACCCTCGAGTTGGAGGGCATGCACGACCTCTACTACGGCACCAGGCTGCCACCGTTCCGCATGCCGATCCCCCTCATGGCGACCGGCGACCGCATCGGGCAGACCTGCTACACGATCGACCCGTCCCGCGTGGTGGCCGTCATCGAGACCGACGCCGACGATCGCAACACCCCCTTCAAGCCCCTCGACGACGATTCGAAGAAGATCGCGGGCTACCTGATCGACTTCCTGCAGCACGAGGCGTCGATCGGCCGGGTGCCGAAGAACCTGCTCCCGCTGCAGTCGGGCGTCGGCAACATCGCCAACGCGGTGCTCGCCGGGCTGCTCGACTCGCCCTTCGACCACCTCACGTCCTACACCGAGGTGATCCAGGACGGCATGGTCGACCTGATCGATTCGGGCAAGCTCACCGTGGCGTCGGCGACGGCCTTCTCGCTGTCGCCCGAGTACGCGGCACGCATGAACAACGAGGCGGCTCGCTACCGCGACCACATCATCCTGCGCGCCCAGGAGATCTCGAACCATCCCGAGAACATCCGGCGGCTGGGCGTCATCTCCACCAACGGCATGATCGAGGCCGACATCTACGGCAACGTCAACTCGACCCACGTGATGGGGTCGAAGATGCAGAACGGCATCGGCGGCTCCGGTGACTTCACCCGCAACGCCTTCATCTCCACGTTCGTCTCGCCGTCCACGGCGAAGAACGGCGACATCTCCTGCATCGTGCCGATGGTGTCGCACCACGACCACACCGAGCACGACGTGCAGGTGATCATCACCGAGCAGGGCATCGCCGATCTGCGCGGGCTGTCGCCGAAGCAGCGAGCCGCGACGATCATCAAGAACTGCGTGCACCCCGACTACAAGGCCCAGATCCAGGACTACTACGACCACGCCTTGACGGTGGCCAACGGTCTGCACACTCCGCACGACCTTCGCCA